>Ga0073934_10009472_pt1 | contig 12471 bp, 12 predicted proteins | sample LarsenN4metaG_FD_76834 | JGI IMG/M metagenome (GOLD analysis project Ga0073934, IMG submission 76834) | Hot spring sediment bacterial and archeal communities from British Columbia, Canada, to study Microbial Dark Matter (Phase II) - Larsen... ... | reverse complement strand
TCGAGTATCGGCGGGAACGCTGGCAACGCATTATTATAGAAGCCGCGAAGCAGTCAGGTCGGGTGGTTCTCCCTGAAATCGAGGCCCCCATCTCCCTGGAGGCCTTTTTGGCCGGAGACTACGAGGGGTTGAAACTCATGCTCTGGGAGGAGGAAAAAGAAGTCAAGCTTAAGGAGATCCTCAGGCAGCAGAAGGAAAGCCGTGAGGTTTTAGTCCTGGCAGGACCTGAAGGCGGATTTTCTCTGGAGGAGGTCAAAAAGGCTGAAGAAAAGGGATTTCGTACGGTCTCCCTGGGACCCAGAATGTTGAGGGCGGAGAGCGTTTCCATCGTGGTGCTGGGGATTCTTCAGTATGAATGGGGCGATTTGTGAGTGATGGGAAAAGGATCAGGGGTACAAGGACGCAGGCCGCATACGGAGCGAAGGTGAGACGGGAAGACCCAGGTGAAGTCCCTAAAAGGAGAGAAAAAGATGCCGCCCATACTTTATATTCCCACGGACTACCGGGCGTATCGGGTCACCGAGACGGGACAAAAAGAGCTCGTCCTGGATCTGAGCTCCGAGCCGAAAGAATCCGCTCAGAAACGGATGGCTAAGTTCATCCAGGAGAAAAAAGAGGAAGGTTGGGAAATCCAAGACGATAGGAAACAGCCCGGGCGTTAAGAGACGCTGGAGCCCTTGGGCCGCCGCTCTTCGACAAACCCGGAGGGGGTCTTCGGCGGCCCTTCCGTGTTGGGGGGTCTGGACCGGGGTCTATGGAGAAGTTTTTGCCTGCTCCAGAAACTGTATGACGCTCATATCCGTGGGGTCAAGGATGAGGGCGTTTTTCCATTCCGAGACGGCGCGATCCGGGTTATTCAGCTTATAGTAGGCAATCCCCATATTTTTATGGATGGCGGGGTTGAACGGGTTGATCTGATTGGACTCCAGGTAGTTTTCCACGGCCCGCGCATAATCCCCCTGGATCAGATAGAGATCCCCCAGGTTGGTATAGGTCGTTACATAGTTCGGGTTAACCTCCAGAGCTTTTTCAAGCTGCTGCTTCGCTTTATCCAGATTTCCGAGTTCCATATAGGTCAGGGCCAGTTTATTGAGGATAAAAGGGGAGTTGGGGACGCTTCGCAAAGCCCTTTGATATTCCAGGATGGCGGCCTGCTTCCGTCCCAGCTTACGGAAGTCATCCCCGCGTTTAATCTGTTCCCGGGCCTGGAAGGATTCTATCTCCTCAAATAACTCCTCCTCTTCCGGGTTAGGCCCCTTGATTTTGAAGTTTTCGCCTTCTAAACCCGGCGTCTTCTTTAAATTTTTCTGCTTGAGGAACTCTTTCCAGCCCTTTTCAAAGGCCTCGTAGCTTTGCCCGAGGGCCTTGCTGACCGCGTCAGAGGCCGGGACCTCGGTTTTCAGAATATCCATGACCTTCGCCAGGACTCCCGGCCCGCCTGTGGTTACGATATACTCCACTGCCGAGGCCACTTCTACAAAAGCCAGTTGAACTTCTTCCTGGCTGCTCAATTTAACCAGAGAAGGCTCCATCTGTTGAAATCCGATCAGGGCGTTGGTATCCAGAGCTCTGGCCAGGAGGTCCTCTGAGAAGGGAGTTAAATAGTTCCCCTTCACATCCTTCCAAAGTTTTTCATGGTACTTGGCGGTCCCTTCGTGCAGCCAGATGGGGGCGTTGTTGTAACTGGTCTTCACGATGACGTAGTGCACATATTCGTGGGTCAACGTGTCCATCCATCGGTATCCGCGCACCAGGGTCCAGGGGGACGCCAACACGATTTTATTGAATTTGGTTATGGCGATGGCGCCCGAGACTTCGATGTCCCTTTTAGAAAGACTCGAAGCCACATTAAAACTCTCGGCATCGGGGTAAACTTCCACCAGGATTTTCTCCTCGGGAAAATACTGAAACTCCTTGCCGATTTTTTCATACGCTTTTTCCAGGGTATCCAGGGCGTAACCGACCAGGATTTGATCTACTTTAGGATCCAGTCGTAGGATAAAATGGGGGCTTTCGTATTCCTTGAAGGACCGCGTCAATTCCTCCAGGGCTTTGACAAAATTTCGAAAGCCCTCAATTTGTTGATCCAGCGGGGGCGTTTTCTCGGTTATTTTGTTCAGGGCCTCCAGGCTCTGGGTGTACTTTCCTTGAAGGAAGTAAATTTTAGCGAGAAGCGAGAGGAGTTGCGGGTTACGGGGCTCCTTTTCGAGGGCTTGAGAGACCAGGGTATACGCGGGAGTTATTTCCCACCTCCTCAGGTTCTCCTCGACGTCTCCGATCAGTTTTAGCCAATCTTCCGCCTGAGTTGGCCGGGCAAAGCCGATAAGGCCGGCGACTAAACTCAAAGAAATCGTGAAACCTATCGTACGGAGTCGAAACCATTTCATGTAGCATCCATCCTTTCTAAGATTAAGTCCCATTGTTATTTTTAATGAAATGATATATTATGAAAATGTAGGGGTCAACTCGAAAATCTAAATATGCGCCTTACCGAGTTTAACTTTGATCTTCCTCCGGAACTTATCGCCCAGTATCCGGCGGAATCCCGCGAGCAGTCCCGCTTGATGGTCGCCCATCGGGCTACCCGGGAGATCCATCATCGGAGGTTCCTTCATATTCCGCAATATCTCCATTCTTCGGACGTTTTAGTGGTTAACGATACCAAGGTGTTCCCGGCCCGGCTCAGGGGCGAGAAGCGTTCTACGGGCGGTAAGGTGGAGGTGCTTTTGTTAAGGCCCTTAGAATCCCCAGAGGTCTGGGAGGCCCTCCTTCGGGGGAGGGTTCGAGCCGGCGAGATCCTTATTTTCGGAAATGCCGGGCTTACAGCGGTGGTGAAGGAAAGGGATGCGACCGGTAAGGGAATCCTCGAGTTTCAGGACCGGGAGAACTTCAGAGCCCGGCTCTATCAGATCGGAGAGGTGCCCCTGCCTCCTTATATCAAGAGGCCGGAAGGAACTTCTCCCCTGGACAAAGAGCGCTACCAGACGGTCTATGCCAGGGAGGAGGGGTCTATAGCGGCTCCGACGGCGGGCCTTCATTTTTCCCAGGAACTGCTCCAGGAGCTCTCGGGAAAGGGGGTGGAAATTGTGACCGTCACGCTCCATGTGGGGCCTGGGACTTTTCGGCCCGTCAAGGTCGAAACCGTCGAGGAACATAAAATGGACCCGGAGTGGTATACTTTATCGGAAGAAACCGCCCGGGCGTTATCCCGGGCACTGGCAGAAAAGCGCCGGATCGTAGCGGTGGGAACTACGACCACCCGCCTTCTAGAGTCCGTTTATTTAAAACATGGAAAGCTGGTTCCCGGGAGCGGGTGGACCGATCTGTTCATCTATCCCGGTTTTAAATTTAACGTCATCCGGGCCCTTGTGACCAATTTTCATCTTCCTCAATCCACCCTCCTTATGCTGGTTTACACCTTCGGGGGGCGAGAGTTCATGCGTCGGGCGTATCAAGAGGCCATCCAGCACCGCTACCGCTTTTATAGCTATGGAGATGCGATGTTGATTGTGTAAACCCCTCCCTCTCTCTAGTACTTAAACTCTTCCAGCTCCTTTTCCACCCGGTCCAGGTACTTATCCTCCTGAATCACTTGCGGGGCCTGGGCTATGGGCGAGGCGGCGGGCCCTTTCCTTCGTTTTACCCAGATCAGGCTGATGAGGGCGACAACCCCTATTCCGTTGAGGATGAAGAGGTAAGGCAGATACCACAGGGTTAAGAAGAAGCCCTTTTTGGGAGGGGCCGCGAGGATATCTTCCCCATAGATCTCTACAAAGTACTTAATAATTTGCTCCTTGGTCTCTCCCCGGGCAATTTTTTGACGTATCAATTCTCGGAGCTGAGCGCCTTCTCCAGAAGGGCAGTCCACCAACAGTTGACCCGGGCAGGCCGGGCTCATGATCTCACGGGCAACCTCCTCCATGGTTAGGGCCTGGACAGGAGGGGTGAAAAGAGAAACCCAGAAAAGGACGAGCCCAGATATTAAAAGACCACGAGCCGGGAAACCTGTTTTTTCAGAGAGAACCGGCTTCTCGGTTTGTAGAATGGATAATTTCATGAACCTCCCTTTGCCTTTTTCCCTTCGGCTGCGAGGGCTTCTTGGGAGTAGAAAACCCTCACCCACCGAACGGAGGATTGACGATAAGCTCCCCATACTCCCCTTTCAGGTAATCTAGCTTCTTATTCGGTCTATTGCAAGGATTTGGTGTACTTCGGCGTGGAACCTTTCGGCTTATCGTACGGAGGACGGCCATGCTGGATTAAGTACCTGCGGAGGGTCCCCTTAGCTTCCCTCTCCGAGGGGGCCCCTGGCAACCGGCTGGTCAATTCCAAAGGGTCTCCGGCTCGACGGAGACCAGGGCTTCCACAGGCCTATCCGGCGTGAAGTCCGAGAACTCAGGGCGAACAGGAGGCAGTTTTTATAAAATTTACCCGGCCTCCTTCCATAGAGTCAGCGTACTAAAGACTGGCTTTTAGCTCGTCCAGGATCTTACTGAAACTGCTATAGCTCATTTTATCAAAGAGAGCTACGATGACCTTCTCAAGGCTGGTATCCCCCTTCAGGTGGTCGCAGATAACCCTTAGCATAATTCGGGCGCATTCGTCCACCGGGAAGCCTCCTATCCCGGTTCCAATGGCCGGAAAAGCGATACTCTTCAAGTTTCTCTCTTCGGCTCTCAGCAGGCTGTTTCTCGTACATTTAATCAGACTATCTTTGTCCGCCTTAGCGCCTTGCCCAACGCCAACCGCATGGATTACATAGATGGAAGGAAGATTTCCAGCCGTCGTGACGATGGCTTCTCCTATTGGGACAGGGCCCTGAGCCATGGCTTCCTCTTCGATAATCCATCCCCCTTTTTTCTTAATAGCTCCGGCAACGCCGGATCCCATCAAGAGCTGATCGTTGGCTGCGTTGACAATGGCATCCACTTCTAGTTCGGTAATATCTCCTTGAATAATGGAGAGGGTCGTGTTATGGATAATCAGACTCATTATGACTTCACCCTGATTTCTGTCTTTTAAAATTACATACGGAGCGAAGAGTGTGGAGCGCTTGAAACAAAGGGGAAGATCCCGTCCCACGCTCTACGTCCTGACCGGTTTGAAGCTGTCCTAGTGTTCCTTACTAGCGGTAAAATCCTAGCTTAGAAAGCAGTTTGTTAAGAAGTTTAGAACCCTTGTAGCTGTTAAATTGTTCTTTATGTTCCTTTTCCAGGTTTTCCCTAACCTTAAGAATTAGGGGGAGCACCTTGAGTTTTGCCTCCTCCAGAGACTCTCTGTAGTTGTTGAGGACCTGGACGATGGCGCTGAGCTGGGGCTGAGTCGCCCAGATGCCTTCACAAGTCGTACAACGGCGTAACGGAATCCCTGAAGAGTAGGCATAGATATACGTGATTAATTCAGTTTGACACTGAGGGCATGATAGGGGTCCGGGGGCCTCTAGATCTCTGACCTCCTGTGGAGGGGATAGGTTCGCGTCGAGCAGGCCCTCGAACCCGAGGTTTTTAACCTGTCCAAATCGTGACCGCTGAAACCAGAATCCCTTACATCCTGGACATCTGTAAAGCAAAATGTCTTGATAGAAGTACTCTTCTAAAGAGATGTTACAGTGTGAACAATGATACACAAAACCATCCTTTTAAGGTCTCTCCATCCATCTTGAAGATCTTGGATTCAGCGCGTACTCCTTAGAGAGATTTCCTCCCTACGGCCGTTCCTTAAGGAGCCCTCGCGCAGAGGATAACCCCTCAGGAACATAGTGACACCAAAATATCCTGAAGGGAATTTTTTGTCAAGTGTTCTAAAACATAAAAAAGGGGTTCTGAGTAAATTTTTACCCCTTTTCGTTCTATAAGCGAGGTTTTCTCACGAGGCTCTTTGAAAAGCCCCGGTTGCCCGGGCGGAGCTTTTCTTCTGGATCTCGTTCCCAGGTTCCGTCCGGGGAGGCGGACTTCTACCGTTTCACGCTAAAATGGACGGCGACACGAAACGCCGTCTCGCGTAGACGCAGCGACCCTTCGTTCCACCTTTTTCGGGCCGGCTTCGGGTCTCCCCCTCAGGGAGTCAGGGGAGACTCCTTAAAGTCAGCCCCCTCGGAACCTTCCCCGGGAACGAGAAAATGACGTCCTGGAGAAGAAAACGAACGCAGACCCGGTTTACCGGGTCGAAGGGCGTTCGGTTTCGAGTTTCCTACACGGTGACTCTCGGCGCGTTGCTAAATCTGTGGACGACCACCCGCCAATCGATGGCCCTGAAAAAGGCCTCGATGTAATCCGCGCGCTTCACGCCGTAATCGATCATAAAGGCGTGCTCAAATACGTCCATGATCAGCAGAGGGATTCCCCCTGCCAGATGTCCCACATCATGCTCGTTAATCCAGGTATTAAGCAGTCTTCCGGCTATCGGATCCAGGTAAAGGACGGCCCAGCCAATTCCCCGAATCCCCCCAGTGGCTTTAAAATCCTTCTCCCAGTTTTCATAGGACTCGTATTGTTCGGCTAACTGTCTGAAAAATGCCGAGCCTTTGTCGAGCTCTTTCCCGCCCTTTATCATATTGCCGAAATAGTATTCGTGCAACCGCATTCCATTCCACTCCCACCCAAATCGGCGTTTTAACTCTCCATATTCCGGCGACCCGGCCTTCCCTTCTCCGAGCATTTGGTGTAAGATCTCGCTAAACTTATTGGTATTGGCGACGTAACCCTGGTAAAGGGAGAAGTGGTTTTTCAAAAGCTGATCGCTGAAGCCCGGCGTTCCTAGTAAATGCTCAAAGTTTTTTGCTTCGTAAATCATTTTATCCTCCTGATACCAGTTCCGTTTGAACGCTTTCCCAGGGTTACCTCGGGTCCTTCGACGCCTCTGGGTTTACCTGGGTAGAAAAAGGGGGATCAACTCCGCGAAGCATTCAGCCCGTTTGGAAGAAGGTAAAGCGTTTTGCGGAGTTTACCCGGAAGCATCGAAGGGCTTAACCTGGCAGGTTTGAAGCGATCACCCGGAGCCAGTATGCATCTCACCTTATGTAAAGGCTGAACTCTACCCTTAGGTCGTAGCACTTTTTATACCAGTCTGTGTTTAAATATAGGAATTCACCTGGCCAGGCTGTCTCAGGCCCTTCCGCCACGAAGAGCTTGCCTGATCAGGAGGGGGCGGTCCCGTCGGGTTGCCCTTAAACTGGGCAGTCACAGGGAACCGGCCCTTACGGTTTATACGAGGCTTCAATAGGGGACGGCGTAATGGGTTTAACATCCCGGTTTCTCAAGGGATTCGGGTTTCGTAGGATAGCGTAGTCCCGGTTAGCCCTGGTATTGCAGGCATCCGCGCGGCAAGAAAAGCCGGAGGAGATGAGGAGGTCAAAAATCACTCCCACAAGGTTCCTGGGTTATTTTAAAAAGGCGGCCAGGGCGGCAATCTCGTCCTCTTTCAAAGGAAGTTTCGGCATGATATGGGTGTTGCGTTTGGGCTTATATCCCTCTGGATAGCTGCCCTGGATAATCCGGGCCCTCAGTAATTCGATTGAAGAGCCTTTGACAGGTGGTCCCAGGGGTCCGTCCAGAGAGGGATTGTTGTTATGGCAGGTGGTACACTGGGCAAGATACAGGGCTCGTCCCTGTTGGACTTTTTCATCCTCGCTACTTCTCGTACAGGAGGACAGGGTAAGGAGGATAACGGGCAACAAGATAAAAAAGCGCCAGCTTACGCTGGCGTTTATTTGTTTCAGTCGGGTTCCCATAGATAGCTAAACCGTTATCTCAAGTAGGATATAAAAGATAAGGGTCAGGATAAAACCGCTCGTGATGACTCCCTTAACGGTTTCAATGGGATCCGTAGTCGAACCTTTGGTAGCTGTAAGGGCATTGTATTCGATCAACGCCATGATAATGATCGCCAACAGGTACCAGAGCCAGACTGTCGTAGGTCGAACGGATAGGGGGAGATGGCTGGCGGCTCCCATAAAGAAAAGCATCGGAATCGAAAAAAGGGTATTGGTCCGGGACGCGAGAAAAGCACGTCGAGAGTGGGCCGGCAGATCCGGGATGGACTGACCGTTGGCTGCGGCGATAACAAGCTTCTGCTTTGGCCAGATGACGAACCACACGTTAAACCACATCAAAGAACCCAGGAGCCCTCCTATTAAGATAGCGGCCGTCCATTTATCCGTAAGGGAGACGCCCTGGCCCAGCCGTGTAAAAATAATTAACCAGCCTGTCAAAAAGGTAAACATGGCGCCCCATCGAAACCACCACAGGGCCCGGGGAACCAATTTCTGGGTAGCTGCCGTTCTCACAGCGGGATCCGTTTCCGCAAAGAAAGGCCCTTGAACAAAATTGAAATACCAGAGATGCCCGATCCAGGCGACGCCGGCAAGGAAATGCCCCCACCTCAGAAGAAAAAGCACACCTTCTAAGTTAAACAAAGCCATTTCTATCTTCCCTCCTTTCTTAATATTTAATTACGGATCGATCATCAACGTTTTGACAAACTTCTGTATGAATAAATAGGCAAAAAGTCGACTTTGTCAAGTTGGAATTATCGCTTCAAAGTGACTCTTTCCCCGACCTCGATCATCTTGAGACTCTCGGTAACCAGGGCCGTGGCCGTATTTTCCTGTACGCTAAGGATGACCAGTCGCCCTAAAGCCCGTTTGGGATAACCTTCGCCTATTTTCCTGTAGATAATGAATTGATCTCCCGGCTGGACTCCCCGGGCAGCTCCCACATCGATATAGACCACATCGCTGGCCAGGATTCCGATCTTATCATCTCTTTCCGTTACGATAAAAGCCTGCAACTCCCCTTCCACAGGCAAGCAGCAGGTTTTAGAATCACCCACCGTGGGCCTTGCGTAGGGGATGGAGAGCTCGCCAGCCGGCATCAGCCGATCTCCTTCTTGCATATAGTCGTAAGATTTAACGACTTCAGCGCAGGAGACGTTTTCCTCTAAACAGTCTACCTTGATGCGCCCGAGGATCCTGACAAGAGTTCCTACAAACTGGGAAGTTACGGGATGAAATACCTCTCTTTCCACCCGGTAAGCCACCAGAATATCTCCGGGCATGACGTTACGTGCCCTCCCCCAATTTAGATAAACTAAATCCCCCTGGGATAGCGCCAGCTTGCCCTCTTCCGAATTGATGAGGGTCGCCACATCCCGGGCCTGGAGGTCCGCAGCCCGCTCCGGGAGTAAGAGTCCGGCAGATTCCACCTCATCCACCGTAGCAACGACGAGTTGGGGGGGCTGGAAAGCCGGGACTTGTGCGGGTCTTTCGATGGGAAGTCCATACCAGGGCTTCGCCAGGGGTTTCTCGGTCCCCTTAAACTTTCTCCAGGCCCCTGAATATTCTAAGGTATCCCCGGGGTAAATACGGTTGGGGTTTTTTATCTCTGGATTTTCTCTCTGCAATTTTCTCCAGTCTTCGGGGTTGTCAAGATGTCTTCGAGCGATTCCTCGGAGGGTATCTCCGTACTTGACCACATAATCTTCCGGGGACTTATCCGAGGGCTTCGGCTGAGCTCCGGCGCTTAAGTTAAAAAGACTTACGGTGAAGCTTACTGCGATGATGAACAGCTTGGAGAAGGTGTTCATAATAAGGAGCGATACGTCCCGCGTCATACATAATAGAAGCGGGGAGATCCGAGCGTCTTTATTAAGGGGTTACGTAGGACGCAGGACGCATCAAGGTTTAATTTTATTTTATAACTTCGTAAGCTCACTCAGCTTTTTGTTTGCTTTGGTCCGAATCCGGTCTATGTTCCCATACCGTCTGATCACGTCATTTAGAACGGATCGGGCCCTATCGTACTGTCTCAACTCCGCGTAAGCGTAGCCCATTTTGAGGGACGCATCTGGCGCCTTGTTTCCGTTAGGGTAGCGATCCAGGACCTGCTGGAACGATTGGATGGCCCGATAGAAATCTTTTTGTGCGTAATAAGCTTCACCGGCCCAGTAATAAGCGTTATCGGCCAGGTCGCTGTTGGGATACCAGGAGGCCAGTTGTTGAAACCGGCTAATGGCCTGATAATAATCTCCCCGATTAAAATACCCCATGGCTTCCGTATATAGCTGTTGAGGGGAAGATCCATACGAAGGGGACCCATAGGGGTCCGGTTGCGTCTCTGGGGGGTAATAACCGGGCTGGGGACCGGGAAGAGGTGGAACCTCGTAGCCTGGGTAAGGATAGTCCGGTGCGGGGCCGTACGGGGACGAATACGGATCGGGCCCCGATTCCGGCGGGTAAGGGGGCGGGTACATCCCAGGTCCTGGCTCTGGGGGATAAGACGGATAAGGGGCCGGGTACGGATAATCCGGGTTGGGTCCATAACCGGGAGGTTCAGGGGAAAGTGGCCGGATGACCGCCGGAGATTGCGCCCCCTGGGGATAAGGAAGATTATTTTGGACCGGAGCTGGAAAGATCTTTGGAGTTCCTCCAGGGGTTTTCTCCTGACTGGTAATTCGGCCATAGCTTACTTGGGGGGCTGCTAAAGTACTGCCTAAAACGATGATTAAAACCCATCTCATACAGACTCTCACGGTCATTCCTCCTCTTAACCAACATAAGGTTTCCCATCGGTAACCCGGGGCATTTCCAGGATAGATGGGATTGAAAAACTCAAAACTCCCTTCTGAAAAACGACAGCTACCACTTTGTGATAGGTAGGGGGTTTATGTCAAGGAAAAAATCACTGATTTTTAAGAAGTTAGGTCCTCCACCCCTGAAACGCCTTTAAATAAAAGGTCTTAGCCCCCTCGAACCTTTTTGGCCTCGAATCCTAAGACCCCGGGATGGAAGGTAAGGGTTGAGGATCGGGCATCGGCATCTTTATCCGGGCCCCTTTGGGGCTCAGAGGTCTTTAAAGAACTTCGGCCAGCTTGCGGATCCCTTCTTCAATTTCTTCGGGCTTGGGGCTGACAAAGTTAAGTCGGATCGTATTGAGGCCTTCTTCCCCCGGGAAGAAGGTTCGTCCCGGGACAAAGGCGACTTTTTTCTGCGCCATGGCGACTTTTAGAACCTCTTCGGCGTTGACCGACCCGGGCAAAGTCAGCAGGAGGAACATCCCCCCTTCGGGATGGGTCCAGGTGGCCTCTCCGGGAAGGTAGCGCTCCAGGCTCTGAAGTAAGATATCCCGTTTTTTCTTGTAAACTTTACAAAGGCGCTGGATTTGTGGCTCCAGTTGGCCGCTACGACCGTATCGATAAACCACCCGCTGCCAGAAGCTATTGGTATGTAAATCGGTGATCTGCTTAACCTGGGCGACTCGGCCCATAAATTCCTTATCTGCCGCGATCCACCCCACCCGAATCCCGGGAGCTATCGTTTTCGAAAAGGTTCCCGTTGAAATCACCCCGTGCCCGCCCTGGAAAGCTCTTAGGGAGGGGAGGGGGTCTCCCTCATATCGTAGATCGCCGTAGGCATCGTCCTCCAGGATGGGAACGTTGTACCGCTCGGCGAGGGCCACCAGCTTCTCCCGCCGCTTGAGGGAGAGCGTCAGACCGGTCGGATTCTGAAAATTGGGGAGGGTATAAATCATCTTGGGAGCGTGGGTTTTTAGGAGTTCTTCGACCCGGTCCACGATCATCCCCTCGGCATCCATGGGAACCGGCAGGTAGTCCGCCTGATAGCTATCAAAGATCTGAATCCCTGCCAGATAAGACGGGCTTTCAATAATAATTTTATCCCCGGGATTCAAGAGAATTCGAGCGGCCAAATCTAAACCCTGCTGAGAGCCGTGGGTGATCAGGACGTTTTCCGTGGACGTTCTCTCCCCCTGCCGGGTCAACCTCTCCGCGATCCAGGCCCTTAACGCCTCATAACCCTCTGCGGCGCTGTACTGTAAGGCTATTTTTCCTTCCTCCTGAAAAACCTCGTTGCATAACTTCTGCAACTCCCCTTGCGGAAAGAGATCTGCATCGGGCAATCCGCTGGCAAAGTTAATAAATTTAGACTGAGTCACCACCTTCAAGATTTCCATGATGGCCGAAGGGGCAACCCGTCCCATCCGTTTTGAGTATTTCTCAGTCCATTGCATACGTAATAAACCTTTACTCCTTTTCAGTTATCTATATAATCAGGTTAAATTGGACAGATCCTCTATTTTCTCTAGCCTGAAGAATCCATACGATTACAACTATGATAGACGCAGGGTCGCTTTGTCAAACTAAAAAAAAGAGAGGTCGCTTAAATGCTTTGGAGTCGTCGTAAGTTAAGGGAGCAAAAAAGATTTCCGGGACTGGGAATTGGACTTTTATTAAGTTTTCTGGTGTGGGTTTTCTATATCCTCTCAGGGTCGGCCATGGCCCTCATTTCTTTAGATTTTATCAATCTAACGGAGTTAAAAACCCTGGATTACCGGTTTAGGTTTAGGGGAAAGATCCCTCCTGGCCCTGAAGTCGTCATCGTGGCCATTGACGAGAAAACCCTGGACAAGCTGGACAGCTGGCAGGCGAACCGGAGGAAGTGGGTCGCCCAACTTGTGG
>Ga0073934_10009471_pt1 | contig 12471 bp, 7 predicted proteins | sample LarsenN4metaG_FD_76834 | JGI IMG/M metagenome (GOLD analysis project Ga0073934, IMG submission 76834) | Hot spring sediment bacterial and archeal communities from British Columbia, Canada, to study Microbial Dark Matter (Phase II) - Larsen... ... | reverse complement strand
TAACCGCCGCCCTTCGACTCCCTGAACAACGATCGACAAGCTCCGCGTGCTGTAGCTTCCTTCACGCTTAAGCATGCCGTAAGCAATCTCTTCCGCCGCTTCGATGACGACGCGCTGGATGCCGTTCAAGCCCCAGGAGACGGCGATGTCATTGATCCAGACCGTGCCCAGGCTGAGGACAAAGCCGATCACCATCGCCGGGACCATCACCACCTTGGGACTGATGCCAAGCGACTTGAGGGCCACGATCTCGTTCGACGCCGACATGCGGCCGTAGACGCTACAGGCGGCGAACAAAATGGTGCCTGGGACTGTGATCTTCAGCGCTTCTGGGAGGAAAAACGGAAGAATCCGGGCGACCTGGTTCAGGCCCAGCCCCTGGTCGACCGCCTCTTTGGCGATGCCGAAGATCATCAACATGGCCGTCATCGCCGTCAGCACGAGGCAAAACACCTTGAGCAGCTCGAAAACGACATGGCGCGCCAGGATCCCCATGGCGCGGGAGTTTGGCGAAGCTAGGCCGCGCGGTCAAGATCAGTTGGAGAGACGCGTAGGTCGATAAGTGCGATCCGCTGGGGCTTACGGACACGGCCAGGGGCGGATACCGCTTTCCGCGGGAGTTCCCGAAGCCGATGCCCGCAAGTCCCGGCGTATCAGTCCGGCTTGCGCGACGTGTGGTCGTGGACGACGACCCAGCGGTCGTCCAGTTTACGTAAGACAACGGTAAAATTTCCAAACAACGGTTCGCTTTCGCGTTCCACGCGCCATCGCCCAAGAATCAGCGCGGCGGAATCGCCGAGCGGCGTGGTTTCGAATTCACTGAGCGTCAGGCGGCCCATCCGGTCGCGCGTGGGATAGCGCGCCTGGTACCGTTTCATCGTGGCGCTCCAACCGCGGGTCGTGTCGCCGCCGGAGCTGAAAGTCAGCTCGTCCGACTTCCAATAATGCTCCATGAACGCGGCCAGGTCGCCGTCGTTCCAGGCCCGCTCTTGGTCGCGCAGTACCGCTTCGACGGCCGCGCGAACGGCCTCGGGCCGTACTTCCTTCGGAACGTCGTTCGTCGCAGGCGTCGGCATCGCGTCGAGTTCACGTGATCTTTCCAGCGCCTGTTCGATGGCCTCCGCCTCGGCCATTCTGGCGCGTTCTTGCGCCTTGGCCGCCAGTTGCTGGCTCCGGGCGAAGTAGAATATGCCGCCGCCGAGCCCCAAGACAAACAACAACAACAAGGCGGCCACAATCGCCACCACGACGGCGCCATTGTCTGAATTGTCTCGCATGTATATCTCCGGTCACGCAACCAACGTCGCTCGCCAGACCACGACACGGCGACACCGCGTTACGGATTACGGGCGACCGCGGCCCGTGGCGCGAGGGCGCACCACGAATCACACCTCCCACGCCTTGCATCCGACCCACTACGCATAGCCTAGCGCATCCAAGAAAGGTTGCAACAGCGTCAGGCCGGGTTCGAGATGTCGTTCGTAGTTATGCCAGCGCCCGATCGCGCGCGTGTACAAGGGCTTGGTGACGTCGTCGTAGGTCGGCGTGCGCACGGCGCGGCGCTCGGCGCGATGGCGCTCGTGGAGCGTGGCGGGGTCGAATTCAAGGCCAAGGAAACCGGCCACGCGCTGGGCTTCGACCACTGGATCGGCGATGAACCGCTCGTAGCGAATCTCGCACGCGGGCCATCCGAGCCGCGAACGCCACCACAGCCAATGGCGCATCGTGTCCGCGTAGAAGCGGCAAGCCTCGACGACGTCCGCGGCAGGCGCGCTGCTCCAATTCAACGGGACCATCGTGAACAGATAGCTTAAGACCACGTCGCGAGGATCGCGGAGGGCCACCAGCAGCGACGCTTCGGGAAACAATCGCATGGGGAGGGGGAGATCCGCCGTAAGCAATGGGTTCTTCTCGATCAACAGTCGGTCGCCGATCGACTGCCCGAGGTATTGTTCGGTCATGCGATAAAAGGCCTCCCGCCCGGCGACCAATTGTTCGGCGGCGAACGATCGCAACTCGATCAAGGCGCTGAAAACGTCGGCCGCTCGCCAAACAAGCGGCTCGATAAATTGGCTGGGAAGTATGCCAGACTCGTCCGTGTCGACGGACGCCGGGTTCGCGGCGATGATTTGCTCTAGCAGTGTTGTGCCGGAGCGGGGAAAACCGGTCAGAAACACAATGCGTCGCGCTTGATCGAGCGACGGGCCGGCTGCTCGCCAGTTCTTCAGGTCGGTCGCGGTGACGGACTGAGTCAGTTCCCATTGCCTGCGCCGAATGGCGTACGACTCGCGCAAGTGCCCGGCCGACACTGGGGCGAGCTGCGCTTTGGCTTGGACAAGCGTGCGGAACGCATCGTCGTAGCGACCCAGCCGGTCGTAAACGGCCGCCAGTTCGTAGCGCAAACCCCAATCGAAGTCGCTCGGATACTTGCGAAGTTGTTCGGCCAGTCGCCGCTCGGCGCGCTCGAAGTCGCCGGCTCGTCGGTCCAAGTGGGCCAAGAGCCGCACGGCCGGGCCATAGGCGTTGTCGATCGCGTACGCGGCCTCGGCGAACTGACGCGCCTCCTCGGTTTGATGGTCGCGTTCGAGCGTCCAGGCCAGCGTGTTTGCGGTAATCGCGTCGGGCTCGTCCAGCCGTGCCAAGGCTATCCGCATCACCGCGGCGGACTGGCCGAAGCGGCCGATCTCGAAATAGCAGTGGGCGATGCGGCGCAGCGTCGCCGTATCGATACGCGCGTCCTCGATGACCTGGCGAAACACCTCATCGGCTTGTTGGAACTCGAACACCCGCCACAGCAGCACGCCGTAATTGGCCAGCGTCGCAAGGTCCGAGGCGCCCCGCTCAATCGCGTTGCGATATGTCGCAACGGCCGCATACGGATCGCCGCACTCAATCGCCCGGGATGCGGATGCGGCAAGTCCGTGGTCCCAAGAAATTGGTGCGTCGTGCATCGAAGTAGCGGTGAGGCGGAGCGAACAATCGCGGCCTTCACTCGTCGATCATTTTCTCGAGCGGCGCATGGCCAAGGCGCCCAGACCGCCGACTCCCAGCCAAGCCAGCACCGCGGTCGACGGCTCCGGAATGATCTTCGAAGAGAACGTGAGATTGTCCATCGCCAGATAGGAGATGGCTCCCAAGGAATTGGCGTGATCAAACACCACGGTCAATGTTTCCCCGGGAGCGCCCGTCGCCAACGGGGAGATCAGCGTTCGGCCGCCAGCGTCCGCCGGGTCGTTGACGCTGTTCTTGTCGTCCCAAATTCCGGACGCCAACAAGCCGCTCGCGGAGCCTGTCACCGTCCAAACCGCCGTCGTGTCGCCGCCACCGGCCCATTCGTCCAGTTCAAACGATTCCAGGGTAATGGCGATATTCGGGCCGGTCGGCGCCAGCGCGATGTCCAAGATCCGCACGTCAACCTGGTAAACATCGCCCCGGCCATCCCAATCGGCGTACTGGTCCCAGTCGGCGTTCCAGGTCAGCGTGGTCTCGGCATTTGAGCCGTGATCCGCCGGGACCGGAGCATTCGTCGCTCCCAGGCCGGTAAGCGTGGTGACCATGTCGGCATGGGCCAACGAGCCGGTGCCAGCCAAGCCCGCCGCGGCAACCGACGCGAGCAGGCGACCTCGTTGTTTCGCTGCGGAACGACGCAACTTCTTGGGCGATTGGCGCTTCATTGTGAACCTCTGGGAAGCAATTGATACCTGCGGGGCGTCGCACAACCCGGACGCCAGCCAGTGCGGCTCGTCAAAGTGGGACCACGATTCCTCAAGAATGACTATCGCATCGGCGAACGGCGCGTGCAACACTTTTTTTGCAAAAACAGAGACTTTCTGATGCGGATACTCCGGCGACGGCGTCGGCAATAAAATATCGCCAGGCGGGATTCATTCCGCGCCTGGCGATGGTGAAGACTGGCGCCAAATCTTTCGCTGGCGCTATCGCACCCACTTCAGCCCAATGGACTTGCGCGGGGCGAAGTCGGTGGCATCGGCGAAAAGTGCGTCGGCCGCGTTGACGGCCAGCAGGGGCTGGGCGGTCGACGCCTGTGACGCCGGAGCGGCCGGCGCAAGTTCCAGGGTGACCAGATACTCGGAGGGAGCGCCGACGCCGTAATACGGATCATGGCCCCGCAGACGCACGTAGTAAGTAATGCCGGCGGTCACCTGTCCGGAAGCCGAGGTGACGCCGTTCTGCGGCTCGATCTCCAGGACCTTATTGTCCTGCTCGAACTCGATTTCCAGGTCAGCCAGCGGACCGCTGATCGAGGCCACGGTCGCCGTCAGCGTTCCGCTCACCGACGGCGTGAACTTGAAGAAGTCCTTGTCTTCGTGTGAGGCCGACACGCCCGTGAGCTGGACAAAGTTGTCGGAACCCAGGTCGAACGCCTTGGCCAGATCTTTTTCGTCGTTGGGTTCGGCTTCGACCACCAGGTTGGCCGGCTCTCCGCCGGGGTTGCCTCCGTTATCCTCCTGTTCGTAGCTCACCTTGACGACGTAGTCCGACGGGTCGTCATTGGTGCTGCGCACGCGGAGGAAATAAACCTGTCCGGCGACAACCTCTCCCGCGGCCTGGTTGATGCCGTCATGCGGCTCGGTTTCCAGGATCGTCACACTCGCTGAGTCCTCCATTTCCACCGCCGGGTCGTTACCGTTCGGCGACTGCACGGAGACATACAGCGTACCGCTAAGCGGCGCCACGAACCGGAAGTAGTCCTTGTCGTCTGACGACGTGGAAGTACCGGTCAGCTCGATCATCTTGTCCGCACCGAGCGAAAACTCGTCGGCTTGGCCCCTGGTGTCGTTCACCTCACTCTCGGCCAGCGAGTTGGCCGGCTCTGGACCAGGCTCTTCGGGGGCGAATCCCTCGAAGCTCACCGTGACGGCGTATGCCGCCGGATTCTCGTTCTTGCCGCGGACCCGCAGGTAGTAGGTTTCCCCCTCGACCACTGCGCCTGAGGCTGTGTCGAATCCGTCGTTCGGTTCCGTCTCCAGGATTTGCTCGCTGGCCGAGTTTTCCATTTCCACGGCCGGGACATTGCCGTTCGTCGAGCGGACCGTCACAAACAGCGTTCCGGACGCCGGCGCCACGAACTTGAAGAAGTCACGGTCCTCGGCGTGCTGCGACGTCCCCACCAGTTTGGCTTCCGCCAGCGGCGCCACGAAGAACTCCGTGGCGTCCGCTTTCACATCGTTCGGCTCGATCTCTTGAACGATGCCGCCCGGCGCCGGCTCATCCAATTCGCTGCCAAAGTGATTGCGGACGTCGTTCAAGTCGGAAATGTCCACGACGCCGTCGCCGTTGGTATCGCCCTCGCCTGAGCCGCCAAAGTTGTTGCGCACGGCGTTCAGGTCGTCCACGCTGATCCGCCCGTCGCCGTTCGCATCGCCCGGCAAGCGGTCGCCCACGGTCAGGGTGACCGCATAATCCGCCGCCTCGTCGCCGGTCGCACGCACGCGCACGAAGTACTTGATGCCCGCGTCGATCCGCGTCGCGGCGAAGTTGACGCCGTCATTTGGCTCGGTCTCGAGCACTTCCTGCCCTTGGGCCGTTTCGATCTCCAGCGACGGCAGCACGCCGTTCGCCGACGCTACGGAGGCCGACAGGACGCCGTCGGCGGCGGCGGTAAAGGTGTAGAAATCCTTGTCCTGGCTGCTTGGGGAGTTCCCTGCCAAGACGACCGGCTCGGCGTCGCTGATCTCAAAAGCAGTGGCCGTCGCGTGGGTGTCGTTCGGCTCCAATTCGGCCACAGTTACGGTCATCATTTGACGCCGTTCGAAAGTCTCCAGGCGGAGGGTACGTCGCGGTGTCGCCATGATCTAGTTCTCCATGTGGGGCAAGGGAGTGCTCGGATTCCGTCGCCGGCGTGTGCCGATTGGTCACAATCCCGGAGTGCGGAGGTGACAGGAAAGGTCGCCGAAGCGTCTGTTCCGCACGCTTCGGCTCGCACAGTGAAGCAGGACTTCTTGGCGGCGCCCGCCAACCAGTTGTGAAAAAAAGCCCGGCGGGCCACGGTTTTGGGCGTTCAAAAAGATGGCTTTGGAGCATGCGTGAAACAGCAAAGTTTCTTTTGGCGGATATGATGGAGAGAACTGACTACTCATCACGGAGCTTTGCGCCACGTTGATCGACGACCAGGATTTGGATCACGACATGCCCTTGTTGGAAGGCGAGCAGACCGATCGCAGCCTGTTGCGCCGCTTCCGCTCCGGCGAGGAAGACGCCGCCACGCGGCTCTATCTCCGCTACGCGCGACGGTTGGAAGCCCTCGCACGGGCGCAGAGCGGCGCAGCGCTCGCCGCCCGGCTCGATCCCGAGGACATCGTGCAGTCGGTGTTCCGCACGTTCTTCCGCCGCGCCTCGGCCGGACAGTACGACATCCCCGAGGGGGAGGAGCTCTGGAAACTGTTCTTGGTGATCGCGCTCAACAAGATTCGCGCATTGGGCGCATACCACCGCGCCGCGAAGCGCGACGCCGCGGCGACTTGTTCGGCCGGTCAGGCGGGCGAGGCCTTCGACACGGCCGCGCGTGACGATGAGGCCCCGCTCCGGCTTTTGCAATTGGTGATCGAGGAATTGCTCGCCGAGTTGCCCGAGGCGCATCGCCGCATGATCGAAATGCGGATCGCCGGCCACGAAGTCAACGAAATCGCGACCGAAACCGGCCGCGCCAAACGCTCGGTGGAGCGCGTGTTGCAACAGTTTCGGCAGCGCCTGGGCGCGCTCATCGATGAATCAATTCATGGCGACTGAACTGGACAGCATCGTCGAGGCGTTCGAACAGGCCCGTGCGGAAGGGCGTGCGATCGGCTTGCGCCAGTTCCTCCCGCCGGCGGACAGCGACTCCTATCGCGATGTGGCCCTCGAGTTGATGCGGGTCGACCTGGAGTATAGTTGGCAAACCGATTCGCCGAAGCGGCTCGACGACTATCTCGCCGAGCATGGCGATGTGCTCAATGATCGTGCGGCCTTGGCAAGCTTGGCCTTCGAGGAATTTCGCCTGCGCCGCGCCGCGGGGCGGCCCGCGCGGCGCGAGGAGTACGCGCGGCGTTACGGCCTCGACACGAGCCACTGGCCGGACGAAGAGATGGCCGCCCCGGCGGCGAAGTTTCCGCGCATCGGCGATCTGTTGCTCGGCTTCCACCTAGTGCGCGAGCTGGGGCGGGGCGCCTTCGGCCGCGTGTACCTGGCCGAGCAGGCCGATTTGGCGCATCGGCGCGTGGCCGTTAAAGTGACGACCGAGTTCACGGCCGAACCGGAACGCCTGGCCCAGTTGCAACACGCGAACATCGTGCCGGTTTATTCGCTACACCGGCACGAAGGATTGCAAGTGCTGTGCATGCCTTACTGCGGCGACCGCACGTTGGCGCATTGGTTGCGCGATCTGCGCCAGGTCTCGGACGCGCCCGGGCGCTCCTCCGCGCACGAGACCGCCGACGCGCGGCTGGATGAGACGAATTCGTTCCATGATGCAACTTCGCCGCGTTCGCCAGACGTTGTCGCGCCGTCGCCGGCCGATCCGGCGGTCGCATCCGGCGTCGGTCGCGTTGAGGAATCGCTGCGCATCATGTTGGGCGTGGCGTCTGGCTTGGCGCATGCGCATCGCCGCGGGATCGTCCACCGCGATCTAAAACCCGCCAACGTCCTGCTCGGCGACGACGGCGTTCCCCGGCTCCTCGACTTCAATCTCGCCACCGCAACATGCGGCTCGAACCAGCGCGCGGACGGCGTCGGCGGTACGCTTCCCTACATGTCGCCGGAGCAACTGCTGTCGCTGGAATCGGGCGCGCCGGTCGACGCGGCGAGCGACGTGTTCGCCTGCGGCGTGTTGCTCGTGGAGACGCTCACAGGCAGGCGCCCGTTTCCGGAAATCAACGGCCAGGGTCGCGCGCTGTGGCGGGGCTTGAGAGCGCAGCGACTGCACGGCTTTGATAACTCTGCCAAGCTGGCGCGGATCGCGTCGGTCGATGTCGCGTCGATTGCGCGCAAGTGCCTCGCGCCGGAGAAGGCTGATCGCTATCCATCCGCGGCGGAACTCGAAGAAGACCTGCGCCGGCACCTCGAACACCTGCCCCTGCGTCACGCCCCGAATCGCTCGCTGGCGGAGCGCACGCGGAAATGGGCGAGGCGTCATCCCAGGCTTGGTTCGGCGGCCGGCGTGGCGACGGTGGCCGCCGTGCTGCTCGTTTGCGCGATCTCATTGCTCGCCGCGCAGAAACGCCGGGCGGCCCAATTGGATGCCTCCAACACGCGACAAGCCCTTGTGCAAGCCCTTCCGGAAATCCGTGCCGCGCTGACGACGAGGGATTTGGAGCCTGCCCTCGTTGAGCTCGCCCTCGACAACGCCAACCGCGCGCTGGCCCCCTACATCAATGAATCATCAGGGAATTGGCAAGAGTCTGACCGGATTCGATTGCTGAATGAGGCCGATCGCCTGGACTTAGTCCAAGACATCAACTCCACGCTCCAAGCGGTTGAGGAAGCGATCGATCGATTACCTGCGGCGGAACGAGGCGCGGCCCGAGTCGCCCATCAGCATCTCATGGAAAGCAGCGTCGCGCCGAGCGAGGACTCGCGCCACGCGATGGACGAGTTGGCGAAGCTGCGCGAGCTAACGGTACGACGATTGTTGGCGTTCGAGTATCCCGAGGCCGCCGCCGCGGCGCAGCGTTGGGTGGAATTGTCGCCGCGGGATTTTGAGGCGCAGTTCCAACTTGGCAATGCCCTCGCAGGTTGTGGTCGCTGGGACGAGGCCGAACAAAGCATCTCGATTTGCATGGCCTTGTCTCCCCGGTCGTTGCTGGCCGCTTACGAGCGCGGCGTCCGACGGCTGGAAGTAGAAAAATGGACCGGCGCTCGTGAAGATTTTTCGCGCGTCTTGAAACTGCGCCCGGGATTTGCGCCAGCGCTCGTGAACCGGGCGATTGCGCGCGAACGTCTGGGCGATACGAACGGTGCGATCGATGATCTCAGCGTTGCTATTGAAACCCAGAAAGCCCCTACGCGCGCCTATTTCATGCGGGGACGACTTTACGCACGACTGGGACAGCGCGACAAGGCTCAAGCCGATCACGAGCGGGGCCTGGCACTCGTGCCGAACGACACGCAAAGCTGGATCGCGCGCGGCATGGCGCAATTGCCTCACAACCCCGAGAAGGCCCTGGAGGATTTTCAGAGGGCGCTACGGTTGAATCCTCGCGAGCCAAACGCGCTGCGGAACTCCGCCACCGTGCTGTCCAGCCGCCTTAATCGTCCCGAAGACGCGATCGCCGAACTATCGAAACTGCTCGCATTCCGGCCGGCCGACGCCCGCGCACTCGCGGGGCGCGCAGTTCTCTACGCCAGACAAGGTCGTGCCCAGGAAGCGTTAGCCGACATCCAGCGGTTGGCTGCCACTAACACGACCGCGGTCCATCACTACCAGACGGCGTGCGTGTATGCGCTGTTGGCGAATACTCAGTCAGGCCGCCGTGCCGAGGCGCTGCGAATGTTGGCGGTTTCCTGCCAGCAAGACGCGCAGCTCGCGGAGTTGGCGCCGCGCGATCCCGACTTCGCCGCGCTGCATGATGATCCAGAATTTCGCCGTATTGTCGCTGCCGCGCAGGAGCTGCGCAAGGCCGGTCAGAACGAGGCGCCCGGACAACCATGATGAAGCCCCCGAGACGGATGCTAAACGCTTGGCGCAGGCGCCCAATCCGAGTCTTGGAACGACTCGAAGCGCGCGCGTTGCTCGACTCCACCGGTTTTCTCTGGGGGGACGCGCCGCAACTGACGTTGAGCTTTGCGCAGGAAGGCACCAACGTCGCCGGCATGCATAGCGCGCTGCAGGCCACGTTCGACGGTCTGGCGAGCGCCGAAGTGTGGCAAGGGACGGTGCTCCGCGCGTTTCAAACTTGGGCCGCCCTCACTAATGGCGATATCGGCGTCGTGAGCGACAGCGGGATTCCCTTCGGCGTGCCGGGGTTCACGCGGGACGACAGCCGTTTTGGCGACGTGCGGGTGGCGGCGGTTCCGCTGGCCGACGACCTGCTGGCCGTGTCGGTGCCATCCGACACGCTCGTGGCTGGCTCGTGGAGCGGCGACGTACTATTCAACAGCAACGTCACCTGGAACAGCCTGGACGATCTCTTTTCCGTCGCGCTGCACGAGGCGGGGCATGTCTTCGGACTCGAACATAGCAATGATCCCGCCTCGCCCATGCATGTGCATGGGATTTCCAGCGCGATCGAACCCACGCCCTCTGACGTCGCCGCGATCGTGACGCTGCACGGCGCGCGGATGCAGGACCTGAACGAGTACGACACCGGCGGCAACGACGGCGGCTCTCCCGGCATGTACGTGGGCAATGAGACCCTGGCTACCGCCACGCGGTTGCAGAAGGCCAACGACGGCCACGGCGCCGACGGTTCGGCCCCTTCGATCGCGCATGCCGACATCACCACGGCTGCCGACGTCGACCACTACTGGTTTGACGGGCTTTCCGACTACGTCGGTCCGATCACGATCACGGTGCGGCCAGGCGGGATGAGTCTCTTGGCGTCGACCGTCGAACTGCTGAACGAACAAGGGGACGTGATCGATTCCGCAACTTCAGCATCGACATCCGGGGAAAGCGTTGCGCTGCACGTTGCCGAGAACGATTCGCAAGCCCGGTACTACGTACGAGTTGCCGGCGCGGAAGGCGTATTCGGCATTGGCCACTATTCGGTTACCGTGTCGTTCGACGACGTCGTGACGGTCGATCCGGCGCGCGTTGAACGCTTCGCTGGGCGCGAATTCCGCTTCGCCACGGCGCATCAAATTCGCGATCTGTTCGAATTGGGGGCCGATTCGCCGCTCAACGACGACGACCACGCCGACGATGATCCCCTGGAGCCCGGCGAGATGGACACCGCCGTGGGTTACGTCGAGAACACGCGCTACGAGGCCATCGGCAGTATCAGCGACGCCACCGACATCGACCACTATCGATTCAAGTCCCCGCAATTCGCCGCGCCGGACATGGCACTGACGATTTCCATCGAGGCCTTGGAATCCGACGGCCTGATTCCGCGCGTGGAACTGCTCAACGGCGATCTGGAACCGGCGGCCGCCACGATCGTCGCCAACGGCAATGGGCGGCTCGTGGTCCAATTGCCGGCGGCAACGTCTGATGACGAGTATGTGCTCCGCGTCGGCGCCGCGGCCAACGCCGGCGCTCACGCGACCGGCAATTACAGGCTGTCGATCGTCTTCGACGGCCTGGCCGTGGCATTAACGGATTTCGCCGCCGGAACCCTGAATGCGACCGAGCCAGTGCAATTGCACGCCCTGCATGTCGGGCAATCGCAACTCATGCATCTGTTGCTGGACTTGACGGAAAGCACGACGTCGTCCGATGGAGCATGGGTTACCGTATATGACGCCGACGGCGCCGTGCGTGGACGTATCGGCGCCCAGGGCGGCGATGCTCGGTCCGGCGGAGCGATCCTGCTCGAACCGGGCGCCTACACGGCGCAAGTCGCTGGCGTATCGCTCTCCGGCGACACGTTGGCGGACATCGCTTATCGACTGCGCGGGGCCGTCATCTCCGACCCGCTTGGGCCGATCCTGCACGATCCCACGTTCGATCCGGTCTACCTCTGCCCGGACCAAACCGACGTGTACTGTTACCCCGGCGGAGTGCAGTCGCCGAGCCCCTACCTGTGGTCCGATTTCGTGCAGTCGGAGCCGGGCGGTCAGCCGCCATCGGACCCGAACGACCTGTTCAACAACTGGTGGAACTGGTTCTGGAGCCTGCAACCGGGCGACACCAATGGCGACCAGTCGGTGGACGTGACTGATTTGAACAATGTGCGGAACAACATCGGGGAATCGGGCTACGCGCCACTGGGCGACACGGACGGCGACGGCGCGGTGACCATCGAAGACTTGAACAACGTGCGCAACTTCTTCGGCGCCGCGAGCAATGCCCCGACGCCGGCCCCCATGTCGGCGGCCATGACTGCCTCAACACCATCCGTCGCGCCGCCAGCAGCGCCGGCCGCGCCCCCTCGCGCCATCGACGCCGTGTTCGCCGCCTATGCCGGGGGAACCAGCACGCCCTTTGGCCGCCGACGCGGCCGGCTGGCTTGATGGATTTCCCAGGATTCTTGGCGGATTCCCGTCGTTGAAGCGGCTTCTCCGGGTGATGCGACCAATCGTCGCGGAATCGCCCCGGTCTGATTCGCCGTGCCATTGGGCGGCACGCCTGAACGGCCGGATTTGATGAGGAGCCATCTCATGAAGAACTTGTTGCGCTCGTGTTACCGGTCGCCCGGTGGTCGCTGCTCGGCGACCTTCCGCGGATGGGCCGTACCCGCCATCGCCTTGTCACTCGCCGCCTGGGGCAATGCGCCCGCCACGGCGTCCGGCATCTCGGGCACGATGTCCAACTTCGACGTCTTCAACGAGACCGAGACCGAGGCGCATGGCGCCGAACTGGAACTAGAAGAC
>Ga0073934_10009469_pt1 | contig 12476 bp, 6 predicted proteins | sample LarsenN4metaG_FD_76834 | JGI IMG/M metagenome (GOLD analysis project Ga0073934, IMG submission 76834) | Hot spring sediment bacterial and archeal communities from British Columbia, Canada, to study Microbial Dark Matter (Phase II) - Larsen... ... | reverse complement strand
GAATTGCGGGTTCCGCCTTCCCGCCGCCGGCGGAACCGACGCGATGACGAATTACGCCTCGCTCCGGGGTCCGATCGGGCTTGACCGCACCTATGTCGATCTCCGCGACGCGCCTTCCGATCCCGCGGCGTTCACGCGCGCATGGCTCGATGGTCTGAAGGCCGGGCGGAGTTTTGCGACGAACAGCGCGCTGCTTGACTTCAAGGTCGCGGGCGAGGGGCCGGGTGGGGAAATCCGGCTCAAGAACGGTCCGCACCGGCTCAAATTCTCCGCGGCGATGCGGTCGATCGCGGCGATCGAGACGCTTGAGATCATCGTTAACGGGAAATCCGTGCAGGCGCTCGAAATTTCGCCGGATGGGCGCGCCGCCAAAGCCGAAGGGGAAATCGAGATCTTCGGTTCAAGCTGGATTTCGCTGCGGGCGTCGTCAGAAAGCGCGTCTGCGGACGTGTTCGACCTCTATCCTTACGCGGTCGCCTCGCCCATCTATGTGACAGTCGGCGGAAAGGCGCAGCGCTCACGCGCCGATGCGGACTATTTCATCGCCTGGATCGACAGGCTCATCGCCTTCACGCGCGAAAGCGATACGTTCAATACGGAGAATGAGCGCGAGATCGTGCTCGCCAATTTCTCCAGAGCGCGCCGCGAATTCGCGAAGCGCCGGTGATGCGCTTGCGGAGGGAAATTCCTCCGTCATCCTCAACTTATTGATTGTCGTTTTCCGCGACGGATTTTCGGACCGTCGCGCGTTATCCCAGCGTTAGGCGTTTTGGCGCCCGCCGCGACGGCGGACGCCGGCTCTTTGACAAGTGAATAACGGTCGTCGCGTCCGGTTGTCCGGCTGGCGCGATGAGGTCAAACGGGGCGCGGCCGCTATAGGCGGCCGTCTGCGAACCCGCGCGTTCGGCGATCCCAAACTCAGCGCCCATTGAAACGCGTCAAACGGCGCCGTTTGCGGCTGCACCCCGCGAAAATGGCGGACAACCCGCAAGCGGCCCCATCGGCTAATGCGCAATAGCCGCCTCTATTTCGTCGCGGCCCGGCTTTTCGCGGCGGCGCGCGAGGGGGATCGCCTCGCGCATCTGGTTGGCGAATTTGCGCAGGAGTATTTCCTGCCGGCCGAGCGGGCCCGCCTGGAACACGGATGAACCCATCCCTGCCTGGACGCGTTCGATGAGATCCTTGTCCTCGCGATTGACGATCCTGTTGATGCGGACATTGAGGTAACGCGCGAGCTTCATTTCACGTCGGTCGTCGGGAAGCGCGTAGGCGCATTCCCTGAGGATCGAGGTCGTCGCCGTCAGCGGGATGAACTGCATGAAATCGACCTGGTCGGGATAGACGTCGAACATGAGGTTCGGCCACAGCTTGTAATAGGTCCAAAGCCTTTGGCGCTCCGGCGAGAGGTGGTCGACCCGCGGCAGGATACGGCAATAGGCCGCGTTCGACTTCGACGGCATGCGGCCCGTCTCGAGGTCGCCGTAAATCTTGAACGCCTCGCCGTCGACCTCGAGGCGGTAAGTGGGGCCGATGAGGCCGTTAAGGCCCCAATGCGCGACTGGAATGTGGAGCGCGTCGCAATAATTGTCGCAACCGTTCTTCCAGTTTACGTCACGAATGCGATTGCCGACCTTTCGGAGCGGCTTCATTTCGGCGGTCCGGTAGATCGCGAGCTCCTCCGCGATCGGCGCCATGTAGTCGGCGAGCGCGGGCCCGCCGGCTTCAAATCGGATGAAGACGAAGCCGGCGAAGGACGCGCACTCGACCGGAACAAGTCCGTGTTCGGCGCGGTCCAGATTCTCATACTGATCAAGATAGGGAACGCCCGAAAGCCGGCCGTCGAGCTGATAGGTCCAGGCATGGTAGGGGCAGACGATGTTGCGACCGCAATTGCCGTGCTCGCCGTCGAGTAGTCGCGCGGCGCGGTGGCGGCAGACATTGTGGAAGCCGCGGACCATCCCGTCCTTGCCGCGCACGGCGAACGCGATCTCGCCCATCAACGAAAAGGTCGTGTAATCGCCGATCGCCGGAATATCGCTCTCGTGGCAGACGAGATGCCAGGCCGGCATGAAGACGCGCCGCTTTTCAAGCGCCATGAAGTCGGCGTCATTGTAGGTCCAGGCGGGAAGGCTCTCCGCCGCCGTATCCGAGACGGCGCGAAGTTTCGGCTGCTGCATACCGGCATGCGACATAAAGGCCTCCGACGTCAGTCTACGCCGCGGCCTCGAACCGTGACAACTGCGCCCTTTTGCAGCGCGTCGACGGACCTCATGACGTCCTCGCGCGTCACCCCGTCGAGCCGCGCGGCGAACGCCTCAGCGCTCTCCGGCCTGCCGACGGCGAGGAAGTCGCGAATGAGCGCCTCCGCAATTTCCGCGTTCGACTGTGCGGCGCTGATCTTGCGGCCAAGAAGGTGGCGCTTGGCTTCGGCGATTTCGCCGTCGGTCGGCGGCTCGGACTTAAGACGCGCGATTTCCGCCTTCATGAGATCGCGGAACGCATCGACCTTCTCGGGATCGACGCCGGCGGCGAGCGTGACCAGCCCGCCGGCGGGCGCCGCGCGATACCGCGCGTCGATGTAATAAGCGAGACCGCGTCTCGTTATCGCTTCCTTGCCGAGACGTCCTTCATAGCCGTGCGAAAGGACGTAGAGGGCGATATTTGTCGCGAGCGCTTGCCCGCGATCCGGCGCCTCGGAGACGAAGCCAATCGCTTCTTGCGTCAATGGTCGGTCAATCCGGATTACGACATCCTTTTCCGGAAAAGGCGGACTTCTTTCCCGGAAACGACTGGCTGTGTCACCGCGCCTCGAAAAGCTCCGCAACAGCGCGCTCTTTGCTGAGTCCGGGTCGCTCTTGCCGCTGACTGCGATTAATTTGACGAATGGCTCCGCCTGTTTGCGCCCGCCATCGGATCTCACGGACGCAATCTTGGAAAAATACTCCTCAAGCCTTGCCAGCGGATTGCCGCTCTGTGCCGACGCTTCCTTATGCGTTGCCGCTCCGATCATCCGGGCCATCGCCTCGAACGCTTCTGCGAAATTCGCCGTTGTTGAGGCTGCCGAAACGGTCGTGGCGCCGAATTCGAGCTCGTCGGCTGCACAGGCGTCACATTCATATCGACCGCCGAGGAGCGCTTTGATGGCGACGGTGCTTGAGAACTCCGAACGCCTGAATAGAACGGGCGGCCAGCCGACTTCGCCGGCCAAATGCGCTTCCTTCGCCGGCTCGGAAATGCAAGGCGAGCCTTCGCTTCGGATCGGCGGCGCGACGGGTTTGGCGGGCGCAATGTCGGGAGGCGCTTGTCCGGGGGGCAGCCACGCGATCGTGCGCTGGCTAGACCGGAGGTATTTCGCGGCGACCGACCTGACAGCTTCGGCGGTAACGGCTGCGACGGACTTTTCAAGCGACAGCAACTGCTCGAAGGCGCCAATGCCCGCGAAATAGGCGAGCTGGTGCGCGGCCTCTTCCGTCGAGTCGATGTCGAAGGCGAGGGCGGCGAGAACCTCTTCCTTCGCAGCGGCGAGGCGATTCTCGGGGACGGGCGCCCTGGCGAGGCTGTCGAATGCCTTTTGGATGCGCCGCTCGATCTTCGTTTCGTCGGCTTTCGGCGACGCCGAACCGGAGAGCACGAACGCATAAGGCTCCGCCGTCGGAATGATCCAGCTTCGAAGGCCGTCGGCGGCCTTGGCGAGCGGCGAGCCTTCGCCGACCGGCGTCCCCCAATCGTTCTGATTGAAATTGACGCCACCTGACTCGCCGATGAGCGCCTGCAGAACGAGGAAGGCCGGAAAATCCGGGTGAGACGCCGCCGGCGAAGGCCAGGCGAGCTTGAACAGTTTGTCGTCGGACGGCGCCGTAATTCGAACTCTGCGCTCGCCGCCGCGCGGCAATTCAGCGGTCAGGGGATCGCGAGGCGCGACACGCTTCCTGATCGCGCCGAACCGCTTTGCAACCGACTTGCGAACCGCGTCGCGATCAAAGTCGCCGACGAGCGCGATGACGGCGTTTTGCGGCGCATAATGGCGCTCATAAAAACCGGCGATGTCATCGAAGCGGACGGCGCTGACATCGGCGGGATAGCCGATCGTGTTGTTGCGATAGGGATGGGTGAGGAAATGAACCGCCATGAGCGCATCGAAAAGGGTCGAATCGGGATCATTGGCGTAGCCGTTCATCTCGGCGAGAACGGCGCCGCGCTCGGCTTCGACTTCGTCCGGCTTTAGATCGAGGCGCGCCATACGATCCGCCTCGATGTCGAGGAGGAGATCGAGATGCTCTTTCGGCGTCGTCGCGAAATAGGTCGTCAAGTCGATCCAGGTGTAGCCGTGCCATTCGCCGCCGACGGCGTAGATTTCGCTGACAAGGCCTGTTTCAGGGAAGTTTTTCGAGCCTCGAAACGCCATATGTTCGAAGAAATGCGCAAGACCGAGGCGCCCCGCCGGATCGTCCTTGGCGCCGGCGCGGTAAACAGTCTGTATGCTGACGACAGGAAAGGTTCGGTCCTCGAGCATAATAAGTGCGAGTCCGTTATCGAACCGCTCGACGGACGCGCCCGACAGGTCGATGGCGACGGCGGGCGAGGCGATCAAAAGAGCGGCGATGAAGGCAAGCCAGCGCGTCATGGAGCCTCCAGCGGCCGCAGCTTCGCAAAATCGCGCAGAATCTCCCGCGCCGCATTATGTCCGGGCCAGCCGGTGACGCCGCCACCCGGATGCGTCGAGGATCCGCACATAAAGAGCCCTTTGATCGGGCAACGGTAGTCGGCATGGCCCAGCATCGGGCGAGCGCTGAAGAGCTGATCGATCCCGAGCTGGCCGTGAAAGATGTCGCCGCCGACGAGGGCGAGCTTTCGTTCAAGATCAAGCGGCGAAAGCGCCATGCGCCCGACGATCGACGCGCGGAAATTCGGCGCGTAGTCGGTGATCGTGTCGATGATTGCGTCGGCCGCCGCGTCGCGCGCATCGTCCCAGCTTCGTCCCGCCGGCAGTTGCGGCGCGAAATACTGGCAGAAGAGATTGGCGACATGGGCGCCCTTGGGCGCAAGCGTTTCGTCGTAAGCGCTCGGCATGTGCATTTCGATCGCCGGCGCCCGCGACCAGCCGAGGCGCCTGGCGTCAGTGAACGCCGCATCAATGTAATCAAGGCTCGGCGAGATGAGGACGCTCGCCGAATGATGGCGCGCAACGCCGGATGAGGGAAGGGCGGCGAAATTCGGCGGTTCCGAGAGCGCGACATTCATCCGAAATACGCCCGAGCCCGAGCGCCAGCCTTTCAAACGCTCGACGAATTCGGCAGGGAGGGCGTCGTTCGGAACGAGGCCGCCGAAAAGCAGTTGCGGGTGGATATTTGATGCGACGGCGCGGGCGGCGATTTGCGCGCCGTCGCCGAGGACGACGCCGGCGGCGCGCCCCGATTTCAGGATCACTTCCTTCACCGGCGCGCTGAGGCGGATGTCGACGCCAGCCTCCTTGCACGCCTTCGCCATCGCCTCGGTGATCGCGCCCATGCCGCCGATCGCATGACCCCAGGCGCCCTTGACCCCGTTCGCTTCGCCGAAGACGTGATGGAGAAGCACATAGGCTGATCCCGGCGTGTAGGGACTGCCGTAAAAGCCGGTAATGGCGTCGAAGCCGAGAAGACCCTTCAAGAGATCGGCCTCGAACCACTGATCGAGAATTTCGCCCGCGCTTTTGCCGAAGAAGTCGACGAGGTCGCGCTGGCCTTCGAGGCCGAGCTTCCTCACTTCATTGCCAAGTCCCGCCGCAGCGAGAATGTCACGAATGCCGCCGCCGGCGTTCGGGGGCGTCAAGCCGAGCATCTTGCGCAGGAGATCGACGAGGCGTTCAAGCCGCTCGTGATAGGCGTCATAGCAGGCGGCGTCACGCTTTGAGAACCCTTCAAGGGCTGCGCGGTTCTCGTCGGCGTCGCGGCTGAGTAGGAGATAGCGCCCGTCGCGCGCGGGCGCGAAATAGGCCATCGGACGGATGATGATCTTGAGGCCGTGCCGGGCGAGGTCCATCTCGGCGATGACCTTCGGGGAGAGCAGGCTGACCGCGTAGCTTGCGACCGAATTGCGGAAGCCGGGATGAAACTCTTCGGTGACCGCGGCGCCGCCGACAATCTCACGCCGTTCGAGGACACAGACTCTCTTGCCGGCGCGCGCGAGGTAGAAGGCGCAGACAAGGCCGTTGTGTCCGCCGCCGATGACGGCGATGTCGTAGGATTGTGTCGCCATGGCGGTCAGTCGATCAGCTCCCCGCCCTTCATCACGATCTTCGGGCCGACCAGAACGGAGATGTCCGTCAAGGGATCGCCGTCGACGGCGACCATGTCGGCGTAGGCGCCGGTCCTGATCGCGCCGACGTCCTTCTCCCAACCGAGAAGTTCGGCGGCTCGGATCGTCGCCGACTGGATCGCCTCGATCGGCGTCATCCCGTACTTGACCATATAGGGCAATTGCCGAGCGTTGTCGCCGTGCGGATAAACGCCCGAGTCGGTGCCGTAAGCGATCTTGACGCCCATCTTCACGGCCTTGCGAAAGACGTCGCGCTGCGTCTGCGTCGTCTCGCGGTTCTTGCGGAGGGTTTCCTCCGGCCAGCCGTCGCGCGTTCCGACTTCGTCAATATAATCGCCGTTGTAGATGTCGGCGACAAGAAAGACGCCGCGCTTCTTCATCATGGAAAGCGCCTCGTCATCGAGGATCGAGCCGTGCTCGATCGAAGCGACGCCGGCGCGGATCGCATTCTTTGCTCCCTCGGCGCCATGCGCGTGCGCTGTCGCCTTTTTTCCGTATTTCTTCGCTTCGTCGACAATGGCGCGAAGCTCCGCCTCGGAAAGCTCCGGCAGGCCGGGCTCGGTGCCGACGGTCAATACGGCGCCGGTGGCGATCGTCTTCAGGAAGTCGACGTCGTGCTGCAGGAAGTCGCGCGCTTTCATGCGCGCGTCCTCGGCGCCGCGCACGATCCCGCGCTCGAATTCGGCGGGGACCTTTACATCCTCCGCAAGGCCGGTGATCGCGCCGCCGCCGCCCGGAATGGTGAAATACCCGCCAGCGACCGACATTCGCGGGCCCTCGATCCAGCCGGCGTTGATGGCGTCGCGCAGCGCAACGTCCGTGAACGCGCGCCACGTCCCGACGTCGCGGACGCTTGTAAAGCCCGCTTTAACGGTCGCGCGCGCGTTCGCCGCCCCGATGAGCGCGTCGCGCGCGGCGGAAGAAAGAAGCGGGTCGGCGACGCCGGCGCTCGAAATGTCGCCGACGAGATGCGTGTGCATGTCGATGAGTCCAGGAAGGACGGCCTTGGCCGACCAATCGATGACTTCGGCGCCGGCAGGCGGCGGCGCGTATGCCGCCACTTCCGCAATGCGCCCATCTTCAATGCGGATGAGCTGATCGGTCAGCACACGGCCTTTTTCAACGTCGATGACGCGGCCGGCGCGCACATAGGTCGGCGCGGCCGATGCGCTTGCGGCGACTGACGCCGCGACGGCGGCGACTGCCGATAGAAATTTCATTGACGGCTCCGCGAAAAGAAAGCGGGCGGAATGGTCATCCCATTCCGCCCGCCAGGCAAGCCGTCCGCCCCTCAGATCCTCGATCGTCGGGCGCGATCCCTCTTTCGCGCCCGGCGATCGGGTTACTATTTCAACGCGCCTTTACGCGCAAAACCGGTCTCCACTTTTGCGCCCGGCGCGCTAGAAGTCATAGCCGAAACGCAGCCCGACGGTGCGCGGTTGCGCGGTGCCCTGATAAATGCCGTTGTTGCCGCCGGGCCCGGTGATGCCGCAGGTCCCGATCGGACAGGCGACGAAACTGATCAGGTCCGGCCGCTCGTCGAACGCGTTGTTGACATAGGCGACGAGCTTCCAGTTGTCCTGACGCAGCCCGACGGAGAAGTCGGTGAGGACATAGCCTTCCTGATCGCCGACAATCGCCTGATCCGCGACAAGGAGGTTGGACGGCGCTGCGTCCTGACCCGAAACCGAGCCCTGCACATGGCCGGTCATCGCGCCGACCGGGAACTCGTAGCGGGCCGTCAGCGTGCCCTTGAAGGTCGGCACGACAGGCAGCGGCTGTCCTTTTGGCGCCTCGGGCGGAGCGGTCTCGTCGCCGAGCGTGGCCGGATCGTCGACCGCCGCCGGGCATGCCGTGAACGGTTTGCCGTTGACATTGAAGCCGCAGAAATTCTTGCTGAGTTCGGCGTCGATGATCGACATGGCGCCGTTCAGCGTGAACCGGTCGGTCGGCGCCCAGGTCATGTCGGCTTCAAAGCCGTAAATCCGCGCCGATGCGGCGTTCTGGACTTCCGTGAGGCCGTTGAGGCCGAGAATCGGGAACTGGAAGTCGTTCCAGACCTGGTAGAAGGCGGCGCCGTTCAGAACAAACGTGTTATCCGCCCATGCCGACTTGAAGCCGAGTTCGTAGTTCACGAGCTTGTCTTCGAGATAGGGCGGCAGCGGCGTCCGGCGGTTCGCGCCGCCCGGCCGGAAGCCCGTCGAATAAGTGGCGTAGACCATCTTCGAGTCGTCGAGATCGTAGGTGAGGCCGATCTTGTGCGTCTCGCCGGTGTTCTTGATCGTGCTGTCGAGGTTCGTGCAGGGCGTATCCTGAATGATCGCCGGCGCGAAGCACGCAGCCTCGCCGGTCGAGCCGGAGAAGCCCGCGCCGTAGCCGTTAAAGCCGTACAGCGAGTTGTTGTACCGATAGCCCCTGACCCCGCCGATGAAGGTCAGCCGGTCCGTCAGGTCGTACTCGATCTCCGTGAACAGCGCGAGATCGCGGTCGAGACGGCGCTGTTTCGTCAGCCAGATCGTGTCGGACCAGCCGGGCACTTCGAGCCCGTCATTCAGATTGCGGATGATATAGCGCTGCTGAATGTCATGGCGTTGATGATTCTGGAAGAAGCCGAGCACGAACCGGAAACGTCCTCCCCGATCGGAAAGTCGAATTTCGTTCGAATATTTTCCGTAGGAATCGTCGCCCTGATAGAACTGCGTCGGGTCGATGTTGTTGTAAAGATTGTCGTAGAAATAGCTGGCGAAGTTGTAGCTAGGCCCGAACGACTGGTAGAGGACGTCATAGTAATAGGCGTAGTCCGTATAGTCCGTGTTCGAATCGATCTGCCGCCGCAGATAGGACCCTGCGTAAACGAGATCGAAGTTTCCCACCTTGCCTTCAAGGGTCAGGGCCGCCTGGCCGAATTTGTCTTCATTAAAGTCCGGTTCGAACCGCGCGACGTTAAGATCGCCCATATCCGGATCGAAAACGTTGACGCCGTTCGCCTCCGATTTCTGACCGAGCGCCGATGCAGTCGCCGTCCAGCTTTCGTTAAGGTCGACTCGCAGCGCGACGCGCGCGCCGTAGGTTTCGATGTCGTTGAAGTTGTTCTCAACGAGCGCCGAGTTATCCTTCATGATCGGCGTCAACCCCGGAAAATCCGGGTCGATGGTGCCCGGGAAAATCCTGCCGCTCAGTTCATTGTCGATGTAGCCGGCTTCCTTCTTGTAGTATCCGACAAGGCGGATCGCGGCGTTTTCGGCGACCGGCTGGTTGACGAAGCCTTCGAACTGGTAGCCGACCTCGCCGTGCTGAACGGCGTTGACTTCAAGGTCATAGCCGGCGGCGAACTCGCCCGGATTCGGCTTGTTAGTAATGATGCGGAGAACGCCCGACTGGGCGGACGCCCCGTAAAGCGTTCCTTGCGGGCCGGCGATGCCTTCGACGCGCTCGATGTCGTAGATGTGCATCGGCAGGAAGCCGAGGATCGTCGTCACCGGCTGTTCGTCGAGATAGACGCCGACGGAGGGAAGGGAAGCCGAGTGATTGCCGTCGCCGCCTGAGACGACGCCGCGGAAGTAGACGGTTGTCGAGTTGGGGCCGGTCGACTGGAACGAGAGACTGGGGATGAACTTCGAATAATCGTCAAACGCGGAGACTTCGAGTTCTTCAAGCTTGTCCGTGCCGAAGGCGGTGATGCTGATTGGAACGTCCTGAAGGCTTTCAGCGCGTTTTTGCGCCGTGACGGTGATTTCGTCGACCTGTGCAAGCGCGGGTCCCGCGACCGTCAGAACGGACGACGCGAGCAGCGCTGTCTTGATGCGGCCGCGGCTCGGTCTTGGGTCTGAATATGCCATTGTCAAACGCTCCCTTTCATGCCCCGTCCCAGCCATCCGGCGGTCCGGGTCCGCCCTTTCGGAAAACGCTAGCCCGATTGTGAATCGGTCACAATCGCCGTGATCACGTTCGCCATTTTTGCCCCCGGGTGTGGCAGGCCAGCTTCACCTCAAATCGCAGGTCAGGGAACTCCCGGGTAGGCCTCGAGAACCGGGCCGAGCGCCGCTTTCATCGGCCCGAGCCATGGCTCGTAATTTTTCCAATAGTCGAGACCTTCGGTGAATATCGGCTTTCGCACCTGCTCCGAGGAGGCGGTTCGGACCGGCCGGTCGGTGTCATAGAACCTTAGGCACGCGTCTTCGAAGGGGACATCGATATAGTCGAGCATGGCGCGGACTTCCGTTTCGAGGTTCTCGACCAGCCGCTCGTGAATGACGCGGTGCACAACGCCCGGCATCGCCGCATCGAAGTGTTTCATAAGGAGGACATAGTCCCGGTAGTAGCGGGCCATCCTTTCCTGGCCGTAAGAAAAGTTCTGGCCCTTTGCGAAGTGCTGCTTGAAATTCGAAAAACAGCACGCCATCGGATGGCGGCGGGCGTCAATGATCTTCGCATTCGGCAAGATCAGGCGAATGAACCCCGCATGCGCGAAATTGTTCGGCATCTTGTCAATGAAGAGCGGCTTTGCGGTTCGGCGCTGGCCTCTCGTGCGCTCGATATACTCCTCGCCGAGCGCCTTGAGCTCAGCGCTTGAAAGGCGCGCGACGATCGCCGGATACCGCGCGTCCTGATCGTCCGCAGACCAGTTCCCGAGCCGCTTCGTCATCGCGATAATGTCGGGAAGTTCAGCTGTGCCTTCGATCATCGAATGGCTTGAAAGAATCTGCTCGATCAAGGTCGATCCGGCGCGCGGCATGCCGAGCACGAAAATCGGGTCCGGCGCGGGACAGCCCTCGCCTTTGCGCGCCGCGAAGAGTTCCGCCGTGAAGACGCTTTCGATCCTTTCCCGCCGCATCGCGAATTCGGACTCGTCGAACTTCACGCGATGCGCGCCGATTTCATTGCCTTTCTCATAGTGCGCGAAGGAGGTCTCATAATCGCCCACGTCTTCGAGGGCCTTGCCGAGAGCGAAGTGGAGATGCAGCCGATCGTCCTCGTTAAGGTCGTCGCGCGCGAGCTCGGCATTCATTGACGCGACGTCGCTCTCCGCAAAGCGCACCGTCTTCAAGTTCGCAAGGCTCCAGTATGCTTCCCCGAGCGACGGCTGAAGTCCGATCGACCGGCGATAGGCGTCAACCGCCTCGTCTTGCTTGCCGACCGTTTTTAGCGCGTGACCGAAGCTCAGCCATGTCTTTGGCTGGTTAGGATGCTGAGCGAGGAGCGAGCGGTATTGCGGGATCGCCATGTCGTAATCGCCGAGCCGCGACAGAGCTGCACAGTAGAGCGTCCGGTATCCGGGGTCTTTCGGGTTGGCCCTCAAGAGGCGTTCGACTTCGGCGACGGCGCGTTTCGCGTCGCCCTGGCGCAGCGTGACGATCGCGAGATTGTGGCGCGCGGCGTGAAAGTCCGGCGCGAGTTCGACGGCGCGCTCCAGCAAATTCTGCGCGTCCGCGTATCGCCCGATGCGCGCTGCAAGCTCCGCCAGCATGCGGATCGCCGCAACGTCGGTCGGCGCGCGCTTCAGGTAGGACTTAAGCTGGCGCTCGGCGACGGCGAGTCGATTTTCGTTGAGCGCCTTTCCCGCCTGGAGGAGTTCGGGGTCTTTCGCCTGCGCCGTGACATGCTTGGCGTAAGCCTTGCCGGCCGCCTCGTCGTCGCCGGCGCGCATCAATTCGTCGGCGAGCGCGCGCCAGGCGTTGACGAAGTCGGGCTTCAAGGCGAGGGCGTGCGCGACGGAATTCATTGCCCGCCGGCTTTCGCCCGCCGCGGCTTCCGCAAGTCCTTTTTCCAGCAGCGCTTCCGCCAGGAACGGCGAGCGTTTCAGCGCACTTTCGAGGGCGGCGATCGACCCAGCGGCGTCGCCAAGCCGCCGTTTCGCAGCGCCAAGCAGCACCGACGCTTCCGCGCATGTCGGGAAGAGCTTGAGGATTTCTTCCGCCTGCTCGGCCGCGAGCCCCGGGTCTTTCGTGAGAAGCTGAAATCCATGCGCCAGCGCGACCGCCAGCGTGCCCGTCGGATCGTCGCTCTTGTCGCCGCCGGGGGTCATTCGGCGTTTCCGGTCAAAGAAGTTTCGCCGCCGCCGCGTCGAGCGCTTCGCCGAAACGCGCCGTGACAGTCTTCACTTCGTCCTCCGCGATGATCAGCGGCGGACAAAACGCGATGACGTCGCCGAGCGCGCGGACAAGAACGCCGCGCGCCTT
>Ga0073934_10009468_pt1 | contig 12478 bp, 8 predicted proteins | sample LarsenN4metaG_FD_76834 | JGI IMG/M metagenome (GOLD analysis project Ga0073934, IMG submission 76834) | Hot spring sediment bacterial and archeal communities from British Columbia, Canada, to study Microbial Dark Matter (Phase II) - Larsen... ... | reverse complement strand
TACGAGTGGCAAATGTGGTCGTACGGCGTCGGCGAGGAGGGACAGCGCAAACTCAAAGCCGCCTCGGTGATGATTTCGCGCATGGGGGGCGTCGGCGGCACCGCGGCGTACTGCCTTGCCGCGGCGGGCGTGGGCCGGCTGGTCCTCGCGCACAAGGGGAACGTCAAGCCCAGCGACCTCAACCGCCAACTGCTGATGACGACGGACTGGCTTGGAAAGCCGCGCGTCGAATCGGCGGCGATCAGGCTCAAGGCGCTCAATCCGCACGTCGAGACTGTGACCGTTGCAGAGAACGCATCCTCCGGCAATATCGCTCGGCTCGTCGCGCAGGCCGATATAATCGTCGATGCTGCCCCGCGGTTCGGAGAACGGTTCCAGATGAATGCCGAAGCGGTCCGGCAGCGCAAGCCGCTCGTCGAGGCGGCGATGCACGAGTTCGACGCCCAACTGACGACGATCGTCCCAGGCCAAACACCGTGCCTGGCCTGCCTGCATCCGAGCGATCCGGAGCATTGGCGGCGGGAGTTCCCCGTGTTCGGGGCGGTCTCGGCAATGGTGGGTTCGCTGGCGGCGGTGGAAGTCATTAAGCTCATCACCGGCGTCGGCGAGCCGTTGTTGGGACAGTTATTGTCAATCAACCTGACCCGCATGGAGTTCCGCAAGTTCGCGGTGACGCGCAATCCGCAATGCGCGGTGTGCGGGTCCGTTTAGCCGCGACCCAACGGGGAGCGCTCCAAACGTGATCGACGTGGATGAAGAGCGCTCCCCTTCGGGTCGCGGCTAAACGAGTAAAGAACGGGAGTGTGGAATGATACGTTACCTCGTGCTCGCAATTGTTGTCTCGGCAGCCATCGTCGACAATGCCCGCGCTCAGCCGCCTTCGAAGATCGTCATCGACGGCCAGTTCGACGATTGGGACAAGGTGAAGGCGTACGCCGATCCGCCGGGTGACACGCACGATACTGATCACAAGAGGAAGGACGATCAGCCACGGTCCGTCGACCATCCCGATGCCGACCTGCTCGAATACCGCGTGGCCCACGACGACGAGAACCTGTATTTCCTGCTCCGCGCGCGGGGCCAGATCGGCCGCACGCAGCGCGCCGGCAGCGGCAAGGAGGCCGGGCGGTATTACGTCATCGTCACCATCGATACGGACGATAACGACGACACCGGCTACTGGCTACACGAAGGGGGCTACTATCCCACCAGCCGCGGCTACGACGTGAATGCCGAAATCGAGTACTTCGACGGCGAGCTGAACACGGCCTGCTACCTGAACCACGGCGCACGCAACGCGGCCGAATTGCACCAGGCGTTTCTCGACCAGTCGCTCGGCCGTTATCAACCGGGCCACGACGGCCCCTATCCCGCGGGGTTCATGAAGCTGCTGCCGGGCACCTACGCGCAGTACACGCAGTGGGTGTATCACGACGACGGGCGACTGACGTTTGTGCGCGACAAAGGCCCGGTGGTGAAGGGGATCGCCACTGCGGCCATCTCCCAAGACGGCCATCGCGTGGAGGCGAAGTTCCCGTTTCGCGGCTTCCTGAAGGACGAGAACGGTGCACCCATTATTGCACCAAATCGCAAGCTGGACCTGTCGTTCTCGCTGGAGGCCAGCGGCGAGCTGTCGCCCGGAAACGAGTGGGCCTCCGACACCGGCGAGCCGATCAACGGCTACGTGCTGACGCCGCTGATGCGCTGATTCTTCGCTGGCCCGACGCGCAATCGAGGGAATCTTCAAACACTCAAAGATTCCCTGGCTTGCGCATTGGGCTAATGTTTCTCGGAACTGTACGACGGAAGCCACTACGTGGCGGCGGGAGCCACTGCGCTGCCGGTGGCGGCGTGGCGCTCGCGCGAGACCAGCCACAGCAGCACGGGATTGGCGATGTAGATGGTGCTGTAGCAGCCGGTGATGGTGCCGATCAGCATCGCGAATGCGAACCCGTGGATGCCGTCGCCGCCGAAGATGTACAGGATCAGCACCACAAGAAACACGGTGAGCGCGGTGAGGATAGTCCGCGACAGGGTCTCGTTCACGCTCTGGTTGATCATGTTATAGGAGACGTGCGGGTTTTTGCCGCGAATCTCGCGCAGGCGGTCGAAGATCACGATGGTGTCGTTCAGCGAGTAGCCGACGATGGTCAGCAGGGACGCCACCAGCGCGAGGTTGATCTTGAAGTCGTCGAACAGCAGCACGTTGTTGCCGAACCAGTTGCTGCTGAAGTACGCGGCGATGGCGGTGGCCCCCAGCGTGACGAGCACGTCGTGCGCGACGGCCACGATGGCGGCGAGGCCGTAGTACACCTTCTCGAAGCGGAACCAGATGTAGATGATGATCACCACGAAGCTGGCGAGGATGGCGAACACGGCGTCGCGCTTCATTTCGTCGGAGACCGAGGTATCGAAGGCGTTGATCTCCTCGAACGCCGGATGCTCCGCCATGTAGCTTTGCATCGAGGCGAGAGCGGCGGAGAGGTCTTCGGGCGCCACGTCGGAGGTGGCGCGGGCCTCGGCCGCCAGGTACTTGTCGGTCGTCGCGGGCGTGGTCGGATCTTTCGGGGCTGCGTCGGTGCCCACCACCGTCACGAGCGTATCGGCGGCGTCGTACTTCGCCTTGCCTTCGGGGCCGGGCAGCTTGCGGAGCGCGTCGGCCAGATACGTGGACGCTTCCGAGGCACCGATGCCGCCGCTGAACTTGAGCGGTGCCTTGTGCCCGCCGGCAAACCGATCGGCCGACTTGTCGTCTGCCGGAATGCCGGTCACCTCGCCATACTCCATCGACACCTTCACGAGAGGCATGTTGGCGGCGGCGAAGCCATCGGCGATTTTCTTGGCCACCACCGTCTGGTTCGCCTCGGTTAGTCGCACGCGGAAGCGGTGGCCGGCGGTTGCCGTGGCGGTCTCGCCCGGCTGCACGAGCCGCTCCAGGCTCACCGGCATGGGGGCGAACTGTTCGTTGAGCCTCGCCCGCACGGCGTCGGTTTCCTGCGACTCGGTGAATTCGAACGTCACCATGGTTCCGCCGGTGAAGTCGATGTCCATGTTCTGTCCGCCGCGGACGTACAGGCAGGCGAAGCCGGCACCGATCAGCAGGGCAGAGAACGCAAACGCCCAGCGGCGCGTGCCCAGGAAATCAACATTGGTCTTGCCGATGAACTGCATCATGGTGAGCCGCTTGATCCACCGTTTTCGCTCCAACACTTTGAACAGCAGGTGCGTGAAGTACAGCGTGGAAAAGAGGCTCATGGCGAGCCCGATGAACAGCGTGACGGCAAAGCCGCGGATCTGGTCGGTGCCCACGATGTACAGGATCACCGCGGTGATGAGGGTGGTCACGTTGCCGTCGATGATCGCGCTGAACGCCTTGTCGAAGCCGTTTTCAATGGCCATCCGCAGGCTGGCGCCGCGGGCCAGTTCCTCGCGCATGCGCTCGTAAATAAGCACGTTGGAGTCGACCGCCATGCCGATGGTGAGCACCAGGCCGGCCAGGCCGGGCAGCGTGAACGTGGCCTCGATGAACGCCATCGACCCGATCACCAAGAGCAGGTTCAAAAGCAGGCAGAAGATCGCGGTGATGCCTGCCAGGTGATAGTACAACAGCATGAAGGCAAACACGGCCAGCGCGGAGACGACGATCGCCGTCACGCCTTTGGTCTGCACGTCGATGCCCAACAGCGGGCTGACGGTGAACTCGCTCACGGGGTTCTGAATCAGCGGCACTTCCAGCGCCCCGGCATTGAGCACATTCACCAACTCGTCCACTTCCTCGCGCGTAAAGTGGCCGGTGATCTGGCCGTTGTTGCTGATCCGCGTGATGAGCCGCGGCGCGGTCTGGATTTCGCCGTTGAGGAGCACCGCCAGGTTGCGGTGGAAACCGTCGGTGGAGTCAGGCAGGTATCGCCCGGTGAGGGCCGAGAACAACTGCCCGCCCTGGAAGTTGAACGAAAAGGCGACTGCGAGCTGGCCCTGGTCGTCCATCGTGGGCTGCGCGCGGGTGAGGTACTTGCCGGTGACCTGGCGCTCGGGCGGGTCGTGAATGACGAGAAACTGCTTGACCTTCACGGTTTTTCCGTCGATGACGCGTTCGACGTCGCGCTCCGCCGTGCGGTCGCCGCGAACCTTGTTTTCGTCCTGCCCCTTGGCGACGTTGCGCCAACTGGCGGCGATGCGACCGCCCTCCCGCAGGTTGTCTTCGTTGAGAGGCAATTGACGTGCCGCGTCGATCTGCCGGCGATGGTCCTTTTCGTTCGCGAGGATCGCAAATTCCAGGCTGCCCAGGTTGACGATCATCCGCTTCATGCGCTCGACCACTTCGCGGTCGGCACCGGGAATGATCACCTCCAACCGATCCTCGCCCACGCGGCGAATGGTCATTTCCTCTACGCCGGCAGGGTTGATGCGCCGCGTCACCGCGCCCACCAGCTTATCCATGGTGGCTTTGTCAATGGTCTTGCCGTCGCGCGCGGCCTGCTCGCGATCGACCGCATAGATGAGATTGGTGCCGCCGGCAAGGTCGATGCCCAGGTGCAATCCGCTGTACCACGGCCGCCCTTGCACCACCTGGTACCCGAATGGCGCCAGGGACAGCGCGATGGCAAACAGCACCACGCCCATCGGAAAGGAGAGATCTTTGAGACGCAATGCCTGGGCGATGAACTGCCCCACCACGAAAGGCAGGACAAACACCACCACGATGACGGCGAACGCCATCAGCACGAACTTCCAGTCCGAGCCGGCGGCGTCCTCCGCGGCCTTCATCTGCGCCTGGGCCAGCACGCCGTTCATCCATAATCCGTCCATGAGCGTGATCCGTCGCTGAAATAGTAATCAGTAAAAAGCGATCAGTGACAAGTGATGAGTGACCGTGACTGAACCACTGGCCAATTTTTCACTGACCACTAACTTTTGGCCGGTTCGTCCTTCGGGGCATCTTCCGCCAGCTTGTGCGAGATGGCGCTGCGCGTGAACTTGATTCGCGTGTTGTCGTCGACCTTCAGCGTGATTTCCTTGCCATCGCCGGACACGTTGGCCACCGTGCCGATAATTCCGCCGATCGTCACCACGCGGTCGTTCTTCTTCAGGGCGTTGAGCAGGGCGTCCTTTTTCTGCTTTTCACGCTGCTGGGGCAGGATCATCAGCAGGTAGAACAGTGCCACCATCGCAATGATGGGAGGCAGAAACGTCCAGAAGGGGGGCTCCTTCGGCTGAGCTTCCGCCAGCAGCCACCACCATTCGCCGTCAAAACGCATCCGAATACTCGCAATCACAAAGACCCAGGGATAGGCGTCCCTGGGCTTCCGGGAAGAAACAGGCAGTTTAGACAGAACCGCTCCACCGGGCAAGCTGGGCCGCGCGGAACTCGGACAGCCCGCCGGCCCGAATTGCCGCCCGCGCGTCACGCAGCAACCGCTGATAGAACGCCAGGTTATGCCACGATATCAGAATCGGCCCCAGCATCTCGTCCGCCAGGAACAGGTGCCGCAAATAGCCCCGGCTGAACCGTGCGCACACCGGGCAGTCGCAATCGGGATCGAGCGGCCCGCCATCGGTGCGATGTTTCAGATTCCGCAGCTTCACCTGTCCCTGGCTGGTGAACGCCGAGGCATTGCGGCCGTTGCGGGTCGGCATCACGCAATCGAACAGATCCACGCCCCGGCACACCGCTTCCAGGAGGTCTTCCGGCCGGCCGACACCCATCAAATACCGCGGCTTATCCGCTGGCAGAAACGGCACCGTGAAATCGAGCGTGTCGTACATCATTGCCGGCGCTTCGCCGACGCTCAGCCCGCCGATCGCGTATCCAGGAAAGTCGAGCGGCAAGAGCCCCCTTGCCGAAAGTTCGCGCAGCTCGCGATCGGTGCCCCCCTGCACGATGCCGAACAGCGCCTGGTCGTCGCGACGCTGCGCATCGCGGCACCGTGCTCCCCAGCGGGTCGTGCGCTCGACCGCCTCCCGCAGCCGCTCTCGGGGCACATCGTGCGGCGGACATTCGTCGAGGCACATGATGCAGTCGGCCCCCAGTTGCTCTTGAATCTGCACCGCCCGCTCGGGCGACAGCTCGAACAGGCTGCCGTCAATGTGCGAGCGGAACACCACCTGCTGGTCGGTCAGCTTCGTCAATCGCGCGAGACTGAAGATTTGGAAGCCGCCGCTGTCGGTCAGGATCGGGCCGTCCCAGTGCATGAAGCGGTGCAAGCCGCCCAATTCGGCGACGACGTCGGCGCCAGGCCGCAGCGCCAAGTGGTACGTGTTCGCGAGCACCTGCTGCGCCCCCGTGGCGCGAATTTGCTCCGGGGTGAGTCCTTTCACCGTCGCCAGTGTCCCCACCGGCATGAACGCTGGCGTGTCTACGACACCATGCGGCGTGAACCAACGCCCCACTCGCCCCGCCGTGTGTGCGTCCGTCGCCTCCAGTTCAAAGTGAAACAGACTCAAACGGGCCTCCGTGTTACCTTCGCAGCAACGGAAAGAATCTTGAAACCGTTCTTCGCTTAACCGCTTCCCTGCGGGTCGCGGCTAAACAGGGGTCACAGAATCCGCAGTCCCTGCGGCAGCGATTCGCCGAACACCAGGCCTTGCTCTTCGGTTTCGAGGGTGCCCACTTCGCGGACCAGCCGACGGAAGTGCTTGGGGGACTGCACGCGGTCCATCCACTTGAGCACCTGGCCGCGCGTGGACTCATTCACGTCACGATAACGGTCGTCCGTTTTGCGTGCCAGTTGCATCGCAGCGAACGATTCCATCGGGTCCGAGCCGGGCAGGTGCATCACGCGCGACAGCCACGCTTCGGCAACGTCGGGCGAGATGACCGTGTTGAGCGGACCGTACACCGGCCGCCGCGCACCGATCCGTCCAACCGCCCACAACGCCGCCGAACGGATCGCCTCGTGTCCCGACTTCTCCGCAATGTCCAGCAGCAACGTGCCGAGCTGCTGCTTCATCGGCGGGGCCAGCCATTCCAGCGAACCCAGCAATCGGGATTGCTCGCTGAGCTCGTGCGGGCTGACGCCGTCACTGCGCGGTTTGCCGCCCGATTTCAGCCAATCGCGCAGCGTCCCGGACAGCGGCGCCGCCAGTGCCTGCTGCTGTCCCGCGGCCAACCCGCCCGCCACGCGACGCCACAAGATCCACGTTTCCACTCGACACATCGGCACACCGAACGCCAGCTTGCCCTGAATCAGCTTCCACGTTTCTGCCACGCGCCAGTCATCCACGGCCAATCCATAGCCCGGCCGCAGCGCGAAGCCAAGCAGGTTCAGCCACCGCGCTTCGTGCTGCGGGCTCAACTTTCGACCGGCGGCGAGGTCGATCAGCGTTTCCCACAGTTGCCGCAGGAGTGTGGTCGGCCAGTCGTCGCGAGACAGACCGATGGTCTCGGCGAGCCGCTTCATCAATCCGCTGGGGTCGTCGCCACCGGTGCGGAAGGTGCGGGCAATGACGTCGCACGCGGCCGCGCGCACGGCGTCGTCGAGCACACCCTGCTGCGCGGCGGTGGACGCGGTGGCAGCGACGTCCGTCTGTGTTGCCGAACGCACATCGAACAGCAGCTTCCAGCGACGCTTGCCGTCGAGCTCGGCGCACCACAAGTCGAGGGTGCCGATCTCGGTGAGCCGCGCGTGCAGATGGACACGGACGATGCCCGTTTCGCTCGATTTTGCGGCTCTGAGCACGGTGCGGATGGGGGGCAGGGCGGTGAGCTGCTCGCGTTCGATGGGAACGAGTTTGCCCGGCCGGTCGGTGAGTCGCGTGCTGGAGTAGAACAGCGGGAACTCGATGGGCTGCCCAAGCCGCAGCTCGAACTGCCGCTGCGTGAGATCGATGTCGTGACCGGGCTCCAATCCGGCGGGGCACAAACACAGCGCCGTTTGCGGAAGCCCAGGGACAGTCGTCCCTGGGTCTTTTCCTGATTGAAGAGAAGACCCAGGGATGGCTATCCCTGGGCTTCCTTCGACGCCGATGTAGTACGTCCGCGCGAGTCCTGCCGCAATGCGCACGCCCTGTCCGCGACGGACCATACCGTAGTACGCCGCGCCGCGTGCCACCGCGAGATCGAGGCGATCGTTGTCGAGGACGTGGAGGGACCATGGCGGATCGTCCTGGCGGAACCATGCGTGCAACTGGTCGATCAGCCGTTGCCGCAGGATCGGCGACTCGAACACGCCGCCGTTGAAGAGCAGCATGTCGGGACGTGCGGGGTCGTGCGTGTTTTTGCCCCCCCTCTCTGAGGGGGGGATAGGGGGGGGCGAGCTTGGTGAGGACGCAGCGACTTCGTTCACCCCCCCCGGCTCCCCCTTGGCAGGGGGGGAGAATGACTCTCCTGCGAATCGGTGGGCCGTCAGAAACGCCGCGAGGTACTTAGTCACCGCGGGGTCCGGCGCGTAGGGCAGACCGAACTCTTGGAAGCCGGATTGGGCGCGCGTCGGTTGGGCGTCGAGCGGCACCAGCGGGAAGAAGCCTTCCACGATTGCCTGCTCGACTTCTTCGCGCGTCACGGGCACTTGCAACGCGCCGCCGATGAGCTTCGATCCCGCGCCGGGCAGCGTCAGCGTGTAGCGATCGGGCGGGTGGTCGCCGAGCAGGATCTCCTTCACCTGCCGGCAATGACGCACCAGGCTGCTCCATTGCCGCGGCTCGAGCCGGCCGTCCCCTTTCAGCTTCCGTTCCAGATAATGGGCGAGCGCGAGGTCGAAGTTGTCGCCGCCGAGGATGAGATGCTCGCCCACCGCCACGCGATGGAACTGCACGAGGCCGTCCGCGCCGCGGCGGACGCGAATGAGGGTAAAGTCGGTGGTACCCCCGCCGATGTCGCAAACCAGAATCTTCTGCCCCGGCGAGACGAGCGTCTCCCACCGATCGGCGTGCTTGTCGATCCACGCATAGAACGCAGCTTGCGGCTCTTCGATGAGCACCACGCGCGGCAGGCCGGCTTGTTGCGCCGCGCGAATCGTCAGCTCGCGGGCCACTTCGTCGAACGACGCCGGCAACGTGAGCACGAAGTCCTGCTCAGCGAGCGGATGGTCGGGAAACCGCGCATCCCATGCTTCGCGATAGTGTTGCAGATAACGGGCGCTGACCGTCACTGGCGAAAGTCGCTCCACGTCGCTGGCGCCCTGCCACGGCAAGACCTCGGCCGTGCGGTCGACGCCGGGGTGGCACAACCACGACTTGGCCGAATTGATCAGCCGCGCCGGAGCCAGCGTGCCCTGGTCGCGGGCGAAGACCCCCACGGTGTAGGCGGGATCGCTCGTCTGCCACGGAAGCCGCAAGGCACCGGGGCTGAACTCGCCGGCGGCCGGCTGATAGTGGAACGACGGCAGAGTTTCGAGCGACTCGAGGGTGCCGGCGGCGACCGCTTGCGGCACCGCAAATGGGCGGATGATTGTTCGCTCTTCGGTAGTGTCGACGTAGGCCAATGCGGAGTTCGTTGTGCCCAGGTCGAGCCCCACGACGTACCGCGGCGGTGTAGCGGAAGTGTCTTTAGCAGTCATATACCAAAACGTAACAGTATTTTCGTTGAGCCGCGACCCGGAGGGGAGCGCTTGATGAGCGTGGGAGGCATCGACCCAGAGCGCTCCCTCCGGGTCGCGGCTAAACATTGAAGGAGATATGATCGGGAGAACCTGCAAGGAACGATCGTGGCACCGTTGAGTCTCGACCTGGCGATCGAAACGCCTGAAAACGTCGTGCTGACCCACCAGTTGGCCGGGCCGGCGTGGCGGTGTGCGGCGTATCTGGTCGACTTCGCGCTGCGGTGGATCGCGATGATCGTGGCCCTCGTCGTACTCTTGGTACTGGCGGCGGCGACGTCGCTGATGGGGTTGGCGCTCGGCTCGCTGCTGCTGTTGATGTTCCTCCTGGAATGGGGCTACTTCATTGGCTTCGAGTATTTCCTGCAGGGCCGCACGCCAGGAAAATATGTCTGCGGCCTGCGGACCATCCACGAGAACGGCCAGCCGCTGTCGTGGTGGGGGGCGACGCTGCGGAACCTGCTCCGCGCGGCCGACACGCTGCCGCTGCTGCTGATCTACGGCGACCAGCTCGGCGGAATCGCGCTGCTGCCCGTGTACGGTCCCGCGCTGGTGTGCATGGTGCTCAGCCCGAAACTGCAGCGGCTGGGCGATCTCGCCGCACGCACCGTCGTCGTGCACGAGCGGCGGACGTTCCTGCCGCGCGACCCGGTGATCTACGAAAAAATTCAGCCCCTGTTGGCGGGCGACATCAACTCCTTCGTGCCGCGGTCCGACACGCTGGCCCTCATCGACCAATACCTGGGCCGGCGGAGCGTGCTCACCTACCGTCGCGGCCACGATTTGGCGCTGGACCTCGCCGTTGCCCTCGCCGAACGGCTCGACTACCAGGGAGACCTGGACGCCGTGAAGAACTACCCGATGGCGTTTCTGGCGCGCGTGTACGTCACTTTCGCCGCCATCCGCGACGTGGAATCAAAAGGAAGCCCGGGGATGGCCATCCCTGGGTCTCAGCGGCGAAGGAAAGCGGCGACTCCATGACCAAACAGCGCTTTCTGGCGAAACGGCGGCCGGCGTGGAAGCGCTTCGAGGCGCTGGTCCGCGGCACACCGCGTTCGGCCAAGGACGTCCGCGAATACTCGCGATTGCTGCGAGAGCTGTCGAACGACCTGGCGATTATCCGGTCGCGCGATTGGGGGCAGGGGCTGGTATCGTACCTCAACGACCTCGTGGCGCGCGGTCACAACGGGTTCTACCAGCGCGTCCCCGCCGACTGGGGACGCCTGGGGCTGTTTCTCACGACGGGCTTTCCACGCCTGTTCCGGGCGAACGCAGCGTACTTTGCGGTTGCGGCGGCGCTGTTCTTCGTCCCGTTGGCCGTCACCTGGAGCGCCGTGCAGTCCGATCCCACACTGGCCATGCGGATCATTCCGTCCGAGCAGTTGGAGATGTTCGACGAAATGTACCGCAGCCGCGGCGACTGCCCGGAAGGCGAAGACTGCCCGCTGGAAAAGGCCGGCGATGAAGAGGAATCTCTGGCCGGCTTCGGCGAGGAGCGGACGGCGGCAGCGGGGTTTTACGTGCAGCACAACGTGGGCATCGCCCTGCAGTGCTTTGCGCGGGGACTGCTGCTGGGCGGCGGGACCATTTACACTCTGTTGTTCAACGGCATCGTCATCGGCGGCGTGTCGGGCTACGTGCTATCGCTGGGACATTCGGAGAAGTTTCTGAGCTTCGTCGTCTCGCACGGTTCGTTCGAGCTGACGGCGATCGCCATCGCCGGCGGCGCCGGACTGATGCTCGGCGACGCGCTCGTGCATCCCGGGTCGCGCACCCGGATTGAGGCGCTCCGCGTCCGCGGTTTGGAAGCGGTGCAAATTGCGGGGGGCGCCGCGGCGATGCTGGTGATCGCGGCCCTCATCGAGGCGTTCTGGTCGCCGGCGCCCATCCCCGCGACGGTGAAGTACGTCGTGGGTGCCAGCCTGTGGCTGACGGTGGCGGCTTATTTGATCGGAGCGGGGCGTAAGGCATGAGACTCGATCGCGCCGCCATTGCCCTGCAGCCGCGCACGATCGGGAGCTGCGTCGACCTGGCGCTGGTGTTCGTGGGGCGCCGGTTCGGTGCGTGGCTTGCGTTGGTGGCTTGCTTCGCCGTGCCCGCAGGAGTGGCAGCGTACTGGGCCGCAAGGTTGACCGCACATGGCTTGTTGTGGTCGCTGGCGATGGTGTGCGTGGCGACGGCCCCGCTGGGAGTGTGCCTGGTCGTCGCCGCTACTCAGGCGGCGTTCTCCGAGCGCTGGCGGTTAGGACAAGTGCTGTGGGGCGGACTGTGGAAACAAGCAAAAGCCACGTGGCTCACGCTGCTGTTGCATCCGCTGGAGGCGTCCCTCACGCTGCTGTGCGTCTGGCCGATCACGGAAGTTCCCTCGGCAATTGCGGGCGTGCTCCTGCTGGCTTTCGCCGCGGTGTGCCTGGTGCCCGGAATTGCGGTCGGAGTGTATGCTGGCTTTCTGGCCGAAAGCGGCGCCCTTAGCGAGTTCCGTCGCCAAAGGCACGATCATCGCACAAAAGACCTCGTGAAGCAGGAATACTGGGAGTTGGTCTTTCGCGGTCTGGCGCTGTGGCTGTTTGGAGTCTTGTTGTGGGGCATCCTGACGATCACGGTCGACTTCGCCTCGACGCTGCTCGTGGGCGTGCCGCTGATCTTCGGACGGATTGCCGCGGCGATCCATCATCCGTGGGGCTCTCCGGAGCTGGAGGAAGTGGCCGACGCGTTTCTGCAGTTCTGCACGTCCGATCCCGTGGCGCTGACTACGTTGACCGTGACGGGGCTGTGTGTTTACGCGGTGTGCCGGCTGGCCTGGTTCTTCGCATATGTTGATCTGCGAATCCGCCGCGACTGCTGGGACCTGGAAGTGGCCCTCGCCGACGAAGCTCGCCGCGTGGAGGCCCCCGCATGAAGTTGCGAACTCTCATCGGTTTCTGCGCACTTTTAGCCGCTTG
>Ga0073934_10009467_pt1 | contig 12479 bp, 13 predicted proteins | sample LarsenN4metaG_FD_76834 | JGI IMG/M metagenome (GOLD analysis project Ga0073934, IMG submission 76834) | Hot spring sediment bacterial and archeal communities from British Columbia, Canada, to study Microbial Dark Matter (Phase II) - Larsen... ... | reverse complement strand
CTCGGAGGGCAAGGTCTCGGCCGTGCAGACCATGGCCGGACAGCAAAACAAGTCCGAGCAGCAAGCGCTCACCATCAGCGACGGGCAGTTCCTGTACACGCTGATGGAACAGGGGGGCGAGAAAACGGCCTACAAGCGGAAGGCCGAACCGTCGATGATCGGCGACGCCCGGTCGCTGCTCGAGGGGCTCCGGGCCGAGTACGTGATCAAGGTGCTGAGTGACGAGTCGGTGGACGGGCAGGCCTGCTACGTGATCGAGGCCACGCCCCGGGAGAGCCAAGCCGGCATGGCCAGCACCCAGATGCTCTATTTCCGCAAGGACGTGGGGATCAACATCAAGACGGTGGTCCTGGACCAGAACAAGAAAGCCGTTCTGGTGAGCACGCTTTCGGAGTTGAAGATCAACCCGGACATCAACGCGGCACGATTCGTGTTCAAGGCTCCCGAGGGCGTCCAGGTCACCGATCTCAACCAGCAGCCGTAGCCGCCGGGATTCGGCGCGATCCTCGGCGGCTGGCCACGCTCGAGGCGGGCTTGGCCGGAGCGGATGCGGTGCGTATACTGGTCCACATCGGGTGGCGCGGTCGCCTCTCCATTGGCTAACAGGAGTTGGACCATGCGGGAAGCGTTCGGATTGTCCGTGATGAGGATGCGTCTGCTTGTTGCCCTGATGGCCGCGGGGCTGCTTTCCACCACAAGCTGCAACCAGGTGCCGGCGGAATCCTGCCCTGAAGAAGCGGCCTCGGCCGCTTTCGACGTCTCCGGAACCTTCCGCTACTGGAGCGCCATCCCGTTCGATCTGACGGGCACGATCACGTTCGAGCAATCGGGTCAGACGGTGCGGGTCACGGGGACCACCTACGATTTCGGCGACGACCGGGATTTGGTGGGGGAGGGGACCCTGTCGGGCAACCGGCTGGACATCGTGCTGGTGCCCAAAAACGGGGACACCGACTACCGGGCGGAGGTGACCTTTCTGTTCAGCGAGGACGGCGGCCGCTTCTGCGTCTCCTATTCGGACACCAATGGTGACGCCGGCGACATGGGCAGCTTCGCCGGCACGCGGCTGAAGTGAGAACACCGCCGCCCTGTCAGGCGGTGAGGTCTTCGGAAATTCGTGGCTGGGCCGACCGTCTCTTCGGCGGGTCGTTCGGCTCCCCCTCCGCACGACCACTTTCATGCTTCTGCCGGCCAGTCTGCCCGAGTACAGTGATGCAGGAAACAGGGCCCGTCCATGAGCCGCAGAGATGTTATTCGTACGCCTTATGGTAGGCACCGCCCCCCGGTCAAAGATGGCCGCGGTGTGGCTCTGCGCGTCCTCAGCGAGGCACACCAGGTGCGCGCCTTCGGCGCCGACCTGCTTGATAGAACCCTGGCCACGGGCGACCTGGATGCGCGGGAGGCGGCCCTGGCCAGAGAGCTGGTCCTGGGAGTGGTGCGGCATCGCCTGACTCTGGATCGCCTGATCGACCGGCACCTGCACGGCAAGCCCTCCAACCTCGATCCGCGACTTCGGGAGATCCTGCGGCTGGGCCTGTATCAGTGCCTCTGGCTGGAGCGCATCCCCGACCACGCGGCGGTGAACGAGGCCGTGGATCAGGCCAAACGCCTGGTCGGTCGCCGCGCTGCGGGTCTGGTCAACGGCCTTCTGCGAACGATCCTCGGCCAGGTCGTTCGCATCGGGCCGCCGGGCGACGGCCTCCCCGCCGCGCATCAGTTCTGCGTGGACGCGCAACGCGTGTGCGACCTGGACCACGCCTGGCTGCCCGACCCCACGTCCGACCCGGCCGGCTACTGGTCCGCGGCCACCTCGCACCCGCGGGCTCTGGTCGGCCGCTGGCTGAAGCGCTACGGACCCGCGCGAACCGAGCAGATTTGTCTCTACGGAGCCTGCCGACCGCATCAATGGCTGCGGCCGAACCGACTGAGGATCAGCGCCGCGGAATTGGCCCGTCGGTTGCGGCTGGAGGGGGCTGGTGCCGAACCGCTGGAGGACACGGCGGTCCTCTACATCGACGGCCCGCCCCCGGTGACGACGGCCGCCTTTGCCGAGGGACTGTTTCAGCCACAGGACATCACGGGCATCGAGGTCGTGCAGGTGCTGGACCCGCAACCGGGAGAACTGATCCTGGACTTGTGCGCCGCCCCGGGGACCAAGACCGCGGCCATCGCCGAGCGGATCGGCAACCAGGGCATGGTCTTCGCCTGCGACCGGGACATGGACCGCCTGGCGGCCGGTTGCGACAACTTCATGCGCCTGGGGGTGACGGCCGTTCAGCTCATCGCCCCGCAGGAGCTGAGCGACTTCCGCTCGCGCTACGGCGCCCCGGATGCCATCCTGCTGGACGTGCCGTGCAGCAACACCGGCGTGCTGGCACGGCGACCGGAAGCACGATATCGCTTCACTCCCCGTCGGTTGGCCGGTCTGACGAAAGTGCAGTCCGAGCTGCTGGACCGGTCCGCGGAGTTGGCCTGGCCGGGAACCCGGCTTCTCTACAACACCTGCTCCATCGCGCGGGAAGAGAACGAGGCGGTGGTGGAGCGGTTTCTGGAGAGGCATCCGGGATGGAAGCTCGCTGACGCGGCCCTGCGGCTGCCGAGCGTCGGCCGGGCGGATTCGCCGCCCCGCGACGGCGGGTTCTGGGCCCTGATGCGAAACGAAGCCAGCGATTCTGCGGACAGAAGTGACTCTCCCTCCTGAGGGGAGAAGCGGCGTGAGCCGAACCGGATCCGCGGCGCCGGCCGGCTGAATTCCGCCCAGCCCAATTCCGATATACAAGAAGGGGAACTTCGATTCGAGGTAACCACTCGGTGCGACCATGAGCCCGGAACAGGCGCTGCTGTTTGCGATCCTGAGTTTGGCCGCGGCGATGGGTTTTCTTCGCCTGGTGGGCAAAGAGCTGGCTCGCGCCGAGCGGCTGACCCTGCTGCGGCACCTGCGAGACAAGCAGCGGCGCGAGGCCGACGCCAAGCGCCGCGCGCAACAGGCCTGAGGTAAGAGTCCATGTGCCGTTGACCGGGCCGCTGCGCCCGGCTAGATTGCACGCGCCGTAGGATAGGCTTCGCCGTTGTCCGCCGCGTGAGAGACGACCGATGCCCCTGACCCCGCAACGGTTCGGCTGGCCCCGTCAGTTCGCCACCGTCCTGCTGGTCATCGTCCTGCTGGGCGCCTCCGTCCTGGTGGGCATCGGGCTGTACCGCAGCTTGGCCCGCGGCGATGACGGAATCTGGCTGGTGGTCTGCGGCGTGGGGAGCATGGCCCTGGCCCTGTTCCTGTTCCTGCTGGTGTTGGTCTGTCTCAAGCAGGAATCCAACACCTACCGCGTCCACGACTCCCTGCTGGACCTGCTGCAGACAGTCAACGCCCTGCGGGCTCCGATGCAGACCATCGCCAGCGAGGCGAAAATCTCCGACGCCGCCCGCTCGCTGGCCCACCGGGATGAAGAACGCGCCGCCCTGCGCGCCGCCATCCAGGAAGAAACCTACAAAGCCAATTGGGAGGCGGCCACCTATCTGCTCAACCAGATGGAGCAGCGCTTCGGCTACGGCGAGGAGGCCGAACGGCTGCGCCAGCAGATCACCGACAGCCGCCAGATGGCCATCGAGACCAAGATCGAGCAGGCCCTGGCCCGGATCGACGAGCTGCTGGAGGCCACCGAGTGGGACAAGGCCAGGGTGGAGACGGAGCGCCTGGTCCGTCTGTTCCCGGCCGACGAACGGGTCCGGGTGCTGCCCGAACGGCTCAAGCAGCGTCGTGAGCGCCACAAGCGGGAGCTGCTGATCGAATGGGACGAGGTGGTGGCTCGGAGAGAGGTGGACCGGGCCATCCAGCTCCTGCACGAGCTCGACCAGTACCTGACCCCCGAGGAAGGCACCCAGCTTCGCGATTCCGCCCGCGAAGTCCTCAAGGACAAGCTGCTCAACCTGGCCGTGCAGTTCAAGCTGGCGGTGGCCGACCGACGTTGGAACGATGCCCTGGATGTGGGCCTGGAGATTATCGAGGAGCGTCCGAACAGCAAGATGGCCGCCGAGGTGAAGGCCCTTTTGCCCAAACTTCAGGAGCGGGCGGGTATGGCCACGGATGCCGTGGTGATCGACCAGCGCCCCGGCAAGGCCCTCTCCTAGGCGGGTCACTCGCCGGCCGGGGAGCATTTTCGAGCAACCCCTCAACGACTGCGCCGGTTGCCGGAGGATGCTCTCCCTGCGTCGTTTTTCTCGCTCTCGCGCGTGCCCGGTCCGCGGATTCATGCTCCCCAAAAAAGTCCGGATTCGACAGGCCAGGCTGTCATCCGGTGTTTGCCGGCCAAGTTCACCAAATCGTACCTTTCTTCCGACGATACTCAGTTAGCGAGCCCTGGCTTCCGGGACGCTCGCCTGACGTCCGATAGGGCGCGACCACAGGGGGACTGGATGATGAATTGGTGGCGGACGGCTGTCAGAAGCGTCCCGCTGGTTCTGCTCACCATTCTGACACTCTGCGCTGTCGACGCCCTGGGGCTGTGGTTCATGCAGGGCTCCGCCCACGAGGCCGTCAGGCTCAAGAACACCATCGCCAGCATGCAGAGTTGGTCGCATCTGCTGGCCGAGCCTCTCTCGCAGCAGGACTGGGAGCGCGTGCAACAACTGGCCCACTGCGCCCTCAGGGGCGATCGCGTGTTTCGAATCCAGGTGCTTGACGCCCGGGGCTATGAGATCTACGCGGCCGGGCGGGTCGCCGGATCGGTCGGGTCATCCGCGTCCGGACCGCTGCCGGCGGCGCCGGCCATCGCCGCGGGAAACGCGACCGAGGCGAGCGGCCGCAGGTTGATCCAGTTTCCCATCATCCCGCCGGCGGCGCCGGCCGGTGATGCGCAAGCCGGGGCCAGGGTCCCCCCTGCCGTGGGGTTCCTTTCGGCGGAACTGGATTTGGATGACGGAGACCCCATCGTCCGCGCCGGCCGCCACCGGCTTCTGGTGCTCGGGGCCGTGCTCCTGACCGGTGCCGGCTTCCTGGCTTGGTGGATGCACACGCTCCATCTGGGCACCATCGCCCGGTTGACCAGGAAGCTGGACCACGTCGACCGCGAGTTGGAAAAGCGCGTCGCCCTGCGGACCCGCGACCTGCACGACCTGGCCATCCGCGACCCGCTGACCGGGCTGTACAACCGGCGATACCTGGACGAGGTGATCCGGCAGGAGGCCGCCGCCTCGCAGCGATACGGGACCAACCTGTCCTTCCTGATGATCGATCTGGACGACCTCCGCAGGCTCAACAACCGTTTCGGCCACCAGGTGGGCGACGAGGCCATCATCCTGTTGGCCTCGGTCATCGAATCCGAGCTCCGCTCGGCCGACGTGGCCGCCCGCTACGGCGGAGACGAGTTCGCCGTCCTGCTTCCTCACACCGACCCCTCGGCGGCCCGGAAGATCGCCGAGCGCGTCTGTGATAAGTACCGCCTGGCCTGTGCCGATCAGTTGCCGGAGACGAAAGCCACTTTGAGCGTCGGTCTGGCCAATCGTGGCCCCGGGCGGGAGCGTGATTCCGACGGGCTGATCCGCTGCGCCGACGCGGCCCTGTACCGGGCCAAGTCCGACGGCAAGGATTGCGTGGCCTCGTTCTCCGAGGCGGACGGCCTGCGGTTCGTCGGCCCCGGGGTATCTTATACGTAGCCGGTCGCTTTCTAATCGCCCGACTGGCGATCTGGTGCTAGTATTTACCGGCGGCCGTGGGGAGTGCGCGCCGCGCCGGATCGAGCCGGGAGGTCGTACATGCTTCAGGCGGTGGCCAAGTACGTGGGGGCCAAGCTGCTGGGGGCGGCCATCTTCGTCACCTGCCTGGTCATCCTCATCTGGTACTGGCAACTGGACCCTCAGACCAAGGCGGCCATCTGGTTCACGCTCCGCAACGGCCTGGTGTGGATCGCCTTCGCCGCCGTCTGGCCCTGGGCGCTGTTCTTCGTCCCTGCCCTGGTGGTGCGAGCGGAGTCGAATCTGGCCAGCGCCCTGACCCTGCTGGGCTACTGGGCGGCGGACATCCTGGCGGGGCTGTGGCTGGCCGGCTGGCGCGTGCAGGGCGCTTTGAGCTGGACCGTCCTTCTGCTTGGTTTCCTGGCCGCGGGGGTTTATAATTTCGTTGTTTGCGAATATCTCGCCTGCCGCGCTGAAGATACTTGACGGCCCTTCGCGTGGGAGATCAGGGTCTCTATGAGCCGATTGCAGGCCGGTGACCGGATCAGCAACTACATCCTGACTTCGCCGATCGGATCGGGCAGTTTCGGCGAGGTCTGGAAGGCCCAGCACCACGTGTTCGCCGAGACGGTGGCCATCAAGGTGCCCACCGATCCGCAGTACGTTCGCAACCTTCAGCGGGAAGGGGTGACCGTCCACGGGCTGAGGCATCCGAACATCGTCCGGGTCATCGACCTGGACCCCTACGCCGATCCGCCCTACCTGGTCATGGAGTACGTGGACGGCGTTTCCCTCCGTCAGATCATCGAGCGGCATCCTTCCGGGCTGCCCGTGGACGCCGTGCTGCCCATCTTGGAGGGCATCCTGCGGGCCTTGAAGCGGGCCCACGAAGCGGACGTCATCCACCGGGACATCAAGCCGGAGAACGTGCTCGTCGCCGGCGGGCAAGACCTCAAGGGCATGAACCCGGAGCGGGTGAAAGTCACCGACTTCGGCCTCGGCCGCGTCGGACGGGATACCTGCGTCTCCATGATGCAATCCGGCAGCATGGTGACCGACGAGGGACGCAGCATCTCCGGGACCATCGCCTACATGGCCCCGGAGCAGCGCGACGGCCGCGACGTGGACGCCCGCTGCGACCTGTACGCCTGCGGCGTGGTGCTGTTCGAGATGCTCACCGGCGAGCGGCCGCAGGGCACCGATCTGCCCGGAGACCTGCGTGCGGGCATTCCGCCGGCCGTGGACGAGATCTTCCGGCAGTGCTACACCCGGCTGGACCGCCGCTACGGCAGCGCCGAGGAAGTGCTGCGGGCCCTGGAAAAGGCACGGAGCGAGCCCGCCGGACCGATTGCACCGCCGCCTCCGCCACCGCGAACGCCGCCACAGGCTGCGTCGGGCCGCGAATGTCCCATGTGCCGCACGAGGGGCGAACCCGGCGACTACTTCTGCATCGCCTGCGGGCATCAACTGGTGACCAGCGTCCCCCGTTGTCCCTCCTGTCACGCCTTCGTTCAGAGATCGGACAACTTCTGTATCTTCTGCGGGACCAAGCTCCATTCGACGACCATGACCGGCGGGTGAGGGGTGGGCCATGTACCCGTTCAGGATCGCGATACTGGTCTTCGCCGTCTTCCTGGTGGTCCTGTGCGTCTGGGTCGTCGTCCGACTGCTCATCGAACTGGGCTGGGCCGCGGCACGTGGGCTGCGCATGCTTGTCTGCTCGGACCCCCCCCCGGATCTGTCGCTCAGGCCGCCAGGTGCGCTCGGCGCGCATGGCAGCCCTCACCGCCCCGGGCGAGCCCAACAGCCGCCCGGCCTGAGCGGCGCCTCTCCCCGGATGTGTGCCCGGCCGCGATGCCGGTGGGTTAATCGGCCCGGGGCGCGTTTCTGTGCTCAATGTGGGCAACCTCTGGCGGTGACGGTGGCGCGGAGGGCTGTCTGACGCTCTATGAACGAGTTCGCCGCCAGAGCATTGAGGATCGAGGCTGACTTCCTGACCCGGGCGGAGGCCAGCTTTGCCAAGGCCAAGGGCAGGTTGCTGCGCGGAACGCACTGGCACACGGCGCGGACCGACGAGACCGACCGCCTGCGCACGCTGATGGTGGACCGCGGCCTGTATGACCGCGAGGAGCTGCGCAAGCTGCCCCGCAACGGGCGGCTGGTGCTGCACGGCTATGATCCGTACTGGTTCTTCTGGCGGCGACGCACGGGGGTGGCCGTCGCCTCCATCCTCGCCCCGCTGGATGAGTATCTGGCACCTAAGGATGGTCCCCGGGCCGCCCCGCGGTCCATCGGGCTGGTCGAGCTGGTGGACCACGTCAAGCGGCTCATCGTCGACGAAAAGACCCCGCACGTCATCGGCGTGTGCAGCCCGACCGGCTTCACCGAGGAGGCCAAGAATGCCCGGCTGGACTTGCCGAATATCTCCCTGGTGCTCATCGAGCCGCGCGACGACGGGGGATGGACGACCATCCCGGTGGGAGACTCGGCCGACGCCCGCATCTGCCGCCTGTTTGATCTGGAGGGCGAGGCCCGGCAACTGACGCGGATCCGGCAGCGCATCCAGGAGCGGAGCGGCGAGCTGCTGACCGGCGGGCTGTCGGCCACCAGCCTGGCCGAGGAACTGCGTGTCCCCCGGCGGATGGTGGAGCGGGCGATGGAGCAGATGGCGGCCGCCGACCCGGAGATGCGGCTGTCCGGCCGGCTCGGCGAGGTGTTGCTCTTCCGCGGGGCACCCGTCGCCACCGAGGAGAAAGCCCAGATGTCCATGATCGACCGAATCCGACGGCTGTTCAGCAGCGAAGGCGACGAAATCAAGAAGCTCAACGCCCTCTCCGAGCGCCGGGCGTTGCTGGCCCAGCGGCGCGACCGCATCTACAACGACATCGCCAAGATGGAGAAACGCGAGGCCGACCTGCTCGAACAGGGTAAGGCCGCCACCTCCCAGGTGGTACGCAAGCGGCTGGCCGCCCAGCTCGCCCAGCACCGTCGGGACATCGCCCGGCAGAACACCACCGCCAGCATGCTCAATCAGCAGATCAACATCGTCAGCACGCACATCCATAACCTCACGCTCATCCAGCAGGGCGAGCTGGCCCGCCTGCCGGATACCGAAGAGCTGACCCAGGACGCCGTGCGGGCCGAGGAATTGCTGGAGGCGCTGCGGGCCGACGCCGAGCTGGTCGGCTCGCTGGAGACGGGGATCGCCGACACCATGACCAGCGAGGAGGAGCTGGCCATCCTGAAGGAGTTCGAGCAGCCCGCCGAGGCGGCCCGTGCCGAGAAGGCTCCCCCTCAAGCCGTAACCGCCGCCCGGGAGGATAAGGAGCCGCTGCCAGAGCCGGCGTCGCCGGAAGCCGATTCCAAGCGGTCCGAGCCGGAAGCCACGTGAGTATGAACTTCCTGGACTGGCTGACCAAGCGCTCCAAGCCGCTGTCGAAGATGGACCGCCGGGAGCTGCGTCGCCAGGAGCTGCTCCTGCAGAAGGAGCGGGACCGCCTCCTGCACCGCGTGGAGCGGCTGGCCAAGGAGAAGCAGGACTTGTTCGGCCGGGGGGCCAAGGAGAAGTCCCCGGAGGTGCGGCGGGCGCTGGCCCAGGAGTTTGAGCTGAAGACCACCGAGCAACTGATGCTCGCCCGGCAGCTCAACGTCCGCAGCAAGGAGATGCTGACCGTCTCGCGGCTGCGCATGCTGCGGGACAACGCCCAGCGATCCACGCTCACCGGCGACACCATCGGTATGATCGGCGAGAAGGACATCCTCCGCCTCAGCCAGATGATCGAGAAGGACTCCATCACCGCCGAGGTCTATCAGGAACGCCTGGACGAGATTCTGGCCGCCGGTGCGGCGGTGGACGACGGTGCCAAGGGATTGACACAGGCCGGCCAGACGGTGATGAACATCTGGGACAAGATGGACGACGGGACCCTGGCCGACCCGGAGGAGGCCTTCGACGAGGCCGACCGGCGGGTGCGTGAGCAGCAGAAGGTGGCGGAATGAGAAGATGACAAGATGAGAAGATGAGAAGAGGCCAGCGTTCGCGTCCGGGTGGGCTTCGTTAGCGAGGAAGCGTGTGGCCAAGCCACGGCGATCGGCAATTCAGCGCTTCGAGGACCTGCCGGTGTGGCAGGCGGCCAGGGAGTTGGTTAAAGGCGTGTATCGTGCGGCGCGTTCTCAGAAGCTACGTCAAGATCGGGGTCTGGTTGATCAAATGACCCGCGCGGCGGTCAGCATTACGAGTAATATCGCTGAAGGGCACGAACGCGGCTCGCGGGCTCAGTATGTCGAGTTCTGCTTCATCGCCAAGGAGTCCACCGGCGAGTTGCGCAGCCGGATTATCCACGCCCACGACGTCGGGCTGCTGGACGAAAAAGCCTTCCGATGGCTGCACGACAAGGTGGAGGACGTCTCGCGGCAACTGGCCGGCCACGTCAAGCACCCGGTCGAGACGGCGGGCACCATTCGCGGCATGAGCTACACGCGATCCTCGGACCGAAATCGCGTCCACTGGGAGGACGTCCTCGAGGAGTACGGGCTCCGTCGATTGGGGGACGGGAGATACGCCTCCGCCGGCCAAGAGGCCCCGGGCCTGGAGGAGTCACAGGATGAGAAGATGTGAAAATGAGAAAATGCGAAGATGAGAAAACGCGAAAAGGAGAACATGAGAAGAACGGGCCGACCGTGGAAGACCCTGGTGCCGGTTGGCTGGTGCGTTGCCTCATCTTTACATTCTCTGAGCTTCGCACTCCCTCATGTTCCCATATTCTCAATTTCTCATTTTCTCATGATCCCATTTTCTCATATTCGCATTTTCCCATACGGCTGGTGCGAGATGACCCGAAGTCCACGTAGTCTGACCAGGGAGTAGCTGATGGGGCTGTTCAAGTCGGCTGAAGAACGACGCATCGAGCGCGACATCAAAATCCGCCAGGCCATCCGGCGGATCGAAAAGAGCATCCGCGAGCAGGCCCAGTTCCAGGACGAGTTCGTGCGCAACGCCCGCCGGGCCAAGGACATCGGCGACACCGGACAGTACCGCTTCATTCGCAACTCGCTGAAGAAAACCGCCGCCATCCGCCACGCCCTGGAACGCCAGCTCCTGGCGGTCAAGAACGCCCTGCTCATCAAGCGCCAGGCGGAGGCGTCGGCCGACTTCACCCGCTCCATGAGCATCATGGCCGCGGAGATCGGCAAGCTCTTCGGCGAAACCGACCTGGTCAAGACGCAGGCCGACTGGGAGAGGGCCATGGTCCAGTCGCAGACCATGGAGGAGCGGATGAGCATGTTCCTGGAAAGCGTGGAGGACATCGCCGCCCAGGACGTGGAAGCCACCGCCGCCGACGCCCTCAGCGACGAGGAAATCGACCGCCTCATCGAAGCCGAGGCCGAGGCCGAGCACGCCAAGGAGCTGGACCGTCTGGCCGGCCTGCGGGCGGAGATCGACTCGCTCAAGGCCCGCGGCGAGAAGCAAAAGTAACCAGGCCCCGGGGACGGAGAAGGGATGGCCGTCAGCTTCGCCACCTTCGAGCGACTCAAGAGCAAGGGCGTCGCCGCCTACCAGGCCGGCGATTACTCCGCCGCCCGGACCTATCTGATCGAGGCGGCCGAGTGCCTGATCGACATCGCCGCCGCGGCCCAAAGCGAGCAGCTCCGCCGCCAGCACGAGGAGCTGGCCCGCGAGCTGATCGACCTGGCCCGAGACTGCGACCGGCTGCAGAAGACCCCGGCCGCCGGGCGGGCCCGGGTTTCGGAAAAGGAGTCCGACTCCGCCTCGGCCGGCGAGTGGATCATCCGTGACAAGCCGGACATCGGCTTCGAGGACATCGCCGGCCTGGAGGACGTCAAGCAGGAAATCCGCCTGAAGATGATTTACCCGTTCTCGCACCCGGAACTGGCCCGGCGCTACGGCGTGGGCACCGGCGGGGGGGTGCTGCTCTATGGGCCGCCGGGCACGGGCAAGACCATGATGGCCAAGGCTATCGCCCATGAACTGGAGGCCACTTTCTTCGTGGTCAGCGCCGCCCAGCTTCTGAGCAAATGGGTGGGGGAGGCGGAGCAGAACGTCAAGAAACTCTTTGACGCCGCCAAGGCTGAGGACAAGAGCGTCATCTTCATCGACGAGATCGAGGCCCTGGTCCCGCGGCGCAAGAGCGACTCCTCCACGGTCATGCAGCGCGTCGTGCCGCAGATTCTCCAGGAGTTGGAGGGCTTCGACCGCCGGGCCGACCGCCCGCTGCTGTTCGTCGGGGCGACCAACAAACCGTGGCTGCTGGACGAGGCCATCATGCGCCCCGGGCGTTTCGACTCCCGCATCTACATCCCCTTGCCGGACGCCCCCGCGCGATTCAGACTTCTGGAGATGCATCTGGGCAATCGTCCGTTGGCCGGCGACGTGGACCTGGGCGTGCTGTGCGACCGCCTGGAGGGTTACAGCGGGGCGGACATCAAGAACATCTGTCAGCGGGCGGCGGCCATCCCCTTCCTGGAGGCCGTGGGGGGAACGGAGCCGCGGCCTATCGGCATGGCCGATCTGCTCGGCGTCCTGGAGCAGACCCCGCCGTCGGTGAGGCCCAAGGACCTGTCCCGCTACGAGGTGTTCATGGAGCAGGGGGTCTGAGCGTGTCGCGCGGGGCTTCCGCGCCCCGGACCGGCTTGAAATCGGCCGCCGCTTTCTAACGGGGCCACCGGCCGGAATGTGCTACAATAGTTCGGGAGTTCCGGTCTGCCGGCCTACGAGGGAAGCCGCGGTGGTGTGTCATCATGACCAAACCGAAGTTTGATCTGGCGAGGTTTGCGTCGTTGCCTGATACGGT
>Ga0073934_10009466_pt1 | contig 12480 bp, 12 predicted proteins | sample LarsenN4metaG_FD_76834 | JGI IMG/M metagenome (GOLD analysis project Ga0073934, IMG submission 76834) | Hot spring sediment bacterial and archeal communities from British Columbia, Canada, to study Microbial Dark Matter (Phase II) - Larsen... ... | reverse complement strand
GGCCGCCGCCGATGGCGCCGGCGCCCGCCGCGCGCCCGCCGCGCGCCCGCAAAAGCCGCTCTCGCCCACGCAAATCCCTTGCAAACCGGCCCCGCTGCGGCTTGTTCAGACCGTCCCTAAACCCGCTCGAACTCCTTGCCCTTCATACTGGCAGCGAAGCCGTTGAAGACTTCGTTCACGCGGGCCCAGCTATTCAGCTTCTTCATCGCGCCGATCCAGCGGCAAACGTTGGGATAATCGCCGTACGTGCAGCCGATGGTTTCGCCGGCAGTCAAGAGGCCGACGCCGAAATAGTCAGCGATGGAGATCCTGTTGTTGGCGACGTAGTCGTTCGCGCCCAGCATGTTGACATCAAGAATGCGCAGCGCCGCCTGCGTCTTCTGTTTGCCCCATTCGACCACGCTCTTGTGCGCCTCTTCGCTCGGCCGCTTGTGGTGCGGGAAGATCTGCGGATAGAGCAGGCCGTAGCCGAAATCGCGGTAGAGATTGGTGTTGAACCAATCCATCGCCTCATCGACCTTCGCGCGCTCTTTCAGATCCTTCGGGTATTCCGGGCAATCGAAACGTGAGGCGAGATATTTCAGGATCGCCGAGCTTTCCGCCATGCGGAAATCGCCTTCGACGAGCGCCGGCACCTGGCCGTTCGGATTGATCGCCAAGTATTCTGGGCTCTTGTGCTCGCCGTTCATCAGATCGAGCACCTTCTGGTCCACGGGCAGGTTCTTCTCGGCGATGAACAGGCTCACGGGGCGGCTGACCGTGGAGATGGGGTGCATGTAGAGCGTGAGCGTCATGGGTAATGGCCTCCCTTGTTGGGCCGCTTCCTAGCGCCGTGCGCTTGGCGCTTCAACGCGCGACCCATTGCCAAACCCGGCGAACTGGCGCACCAGCGTCGGCGGGCCATCCGCCCCCAACGGCGGACGCCCATCTGTAAGGATGGGAGACATCGATGAGCATACCCGCCAAGCCGGCCGTGCGTCCGGCCGATCCCCGGTTTTCTTCGGGGCCCACCAAGAAACGACCCGGCTGGAGTCTGGCGGCGCTCGAGGGCGCAGCGCTCGGGCGCTCCCACCGCTCCAAGGCGGGCAAGGCCAAATTGAAAGAGGCGATCGACCGCACGCGCGCGCTGTTGGAAGTGCCGGCGGATTATCGCATCGCCATCGTGCCTGCCTCTGACACAGGGGCCGTCGAAATGGCGATGTGGTCGATGCTGGGCTGCCGGCCGGTCGACGTGTTCGCCTGGGAGAGCTTCGGCGAAGAATGGGTCACCGACGCCAAGCTCCTGAAGCTCGATGCGACGCTGCATGTCGGCCGGCCCTACGGCGCGCTGCCGGATTTGTCGAAGGCGCGGCGCGAGGCGGACATCGTCTTTACGCAGAACGGCACCACATCGGGCGCGCGCATTTCCAACTTTGATTGGATCGCAGCGGACCGCGAAGGCATCACGATCAATGACTGCACTTCAGCTGCCTTTGCGCAGCCGATCGAGTGGGCCAAGTGCGACGTGGTGACCTATTCGTGGCAGAAGGTCATGGGCGGGGAAGCCGCGCACGGCATGATCATCCTCTCGCCCCGCGCGGTGGCGCGCTTGGAAAGCTACACGCCCGATCGTGCGCTGCCCAAGCTCTTTCGCATGGTGAAGAAGGGCAAGCTCGACGAAGGGCTGTTCGAAGGCGCCACCATCAACACGCCCTCGCTGCTGGCGGTGGAAGATTATCTCGACACGCTGAAGTGGGCGGAGAGCATCGGCGGCCTCAAGGCGCTGCACGCGCGCTGCGATGCGAACGCCAAGGTATTGCACGATTGGGTGGCGAAGACGCCCTGGATCGCGAATTTGGTCGAGGATCCGGCGGTCCGTTCGAACACCGGCGTGTGCCTGAAAATCGTCGATCCGCGCGTGACCGGCTTAAGCGACGAAGCGCAGGGGGAATTCGCGAAGAGATTGGCGGCGCTCTTAGAGAAGGAAGGCGTGGCGCTGGACGCGGCGTCCTATCGCTCCGCGCCGCCGGGCCTGCGCATCTGGTGCGGCGCGACGGTGGAGGCGAGCGATGTCGCCGCGCTTATCCCGTGGATCGAGTGGGCGTTCGAGACGCTCGTTGCGGAAATTTCCGAGAAGGCGGCTTAACCTGAGTCATTCCGGACGCGCATAGCGCGATCCGGAATCCAGGATCTTGGAGCGCAGACTGGATTCCTCGCTCTCGGCTCCGCTGAGCCCAGGAATGACGGAAGTGCAGAATGGAACACCTGCTATGCCCAAAGTGCTCATCAGCGATGAACTATCGCAAGCCGCGATCGACATTTTCAAGTCGCGCGGCTTGGAGGTCGATTTCAAGCCAGGACTAAAGAAGGACGAGCTGATCGAGATTATTGGCGCGTACGACGGCCTTGCCGTGCGCAGCGCGACGAAAGCTAACAAGGATGTCATCGCCGCGGCGAAGAATTTGAAAGTCATCGGCCGCGCCGGAATCGGCGTCGACAATATCGACATTGCCGCCGCCACCCAGCGCGGCATCGTGGTGATGAACACGCCGTTCGGCAATTCCATCACCACGGCCGAGCACGCGATTGCGCTGATGTTCGCGGCGGCGCGGCAGGTGCCAGAGGCGAACCTTTCGACACAGGCGGGCAAGTGGGAGAAGAACCGCTTCATGGGGCGCGAGCTTTACGCCAAGACGCTGGGGCTGATCGGCTGCGGCAATATTGGGTCGATCGTCGCGGACCGGGCGCTGGGCCTGAAGATGAAAGTGGTCGCCTACGATCCGTTTCTTTCCCACGAGCGCGCGGTGCAGGTCGGCGTTGAGAAGGTAGAGCTGGACGAGCTCCTGGCGCGCGCCGACGTCATTTCGTTGCACACGCCGCTGACGGATAAGACGAAGAACATCCTCTCGCGCGAGAACTTGGCGAAGACAAAGCGAGGCGTGATTGTCGTGAATGCTGCGCGTGGCGGGTTGGTGGATGAAACGGCGCTGCGCGAGGCGCTGGAGAGCGAGCACGTGGCGGCTGCGGCGTTCGATGTGTTCACGATCGAGCCTGCCAAGGAGAACGTGCTGTTCGGCGCGCCGAATTTCATTGCCACGCCGCATTTGGGCGCGTCAACCAACGAAGCGCAGGAGAATGTCGCGCTGCAGATTGCCGAGCAGATGAGCGATTATCTGCTGACCGGCGCGGTGACGAACGCGCTCAACATGCCATCGATCACCGCCGAGGAAGCGCCGCGCCTCAAGCCCTTTGCGGCGCTGGCGGAGAAGTTGGGCGCGTTCGCGGGCCAGATTGTGGACGAAGGCCTTGACGAAGTCGCCATTGAGTTCGAGGGCGACGTCACCAGGCTCAACATGAAGCCGCTGACGGCGGCAGCGCTCGCTGGCCTGCTGCGCCCCTTACTGCAGGATGTGAACATGGTCTCCGCTCCGGCGCTGCTGAAGGAGCGCGGCGCGCCGCTCACGGAATCCACGCGCGATGACTCGCCCACTTACGACAGCCTTATTCGCGTGCGGGTAAAAACAGGCGGAGGCTGGCGCACGCTCGCCGGCACGCTGGTCGGCGGCCAGCCGCGCATCGTCGAAGTCAAGGGCATGGCGCTCGAAGCGCCGTTTCATGCGCTCACGCTCTACACCAACAACGCCGACAAGCCAGGCTTCATCGGCGCGCTCGGCACGCTGCTTGGCGATGCTGGCGTGAACATCGCCACCTTCCACCTCGGCCGCGACAAGGCCGGCGGCGAGGCGATCGCGCTGGTCGGCATCGATCAGCCGCCGGCGGAAAAAGCGATGGCGCAAATCAAGTCGCTTCCGCACGTGCGCTACGCCAAGCTGCTCAAGTTCTAGGACGGTTCGCCCGGGGAACCTCAGACGGTTGACACGCGTTCTCGCGCCGGCGGGGGGCGCGTGACGCCCTCGCGTGTGAGGGGTGGTCCATGAAATGGAAGCTGTTCGGCTCGACGCTGCTGATCGCGGTCGCTGGCATCATTGCGCCGGCGCACGCCAAGGTCGAGGAGGTGCGCTTCGCTTTCGTCAACAACCTGCAGGACGAGCAGGGCGAGATCGTCGACGGCAAGGAAGGCGAGAACGCGGAGATCGAGATCGTGTCGTCCTCGCCGGATTTCCTGAACCTCATCGGATCGCCGCGCCCGTACATCATGCTCTCAGGCAATGTAAGCGACGATGGCGTGAACTTTGGCGGCGTAGGCTTGCTCTGGCGCTGGGAGTTCGCCGACGGCTGGGCGTTCGAGCCGGGCTTCGGCTACATCGTCCATGACGGCGAACTGGACAACCCGTTCGCTGACAACACGCCCGAAGCGGCCGCCTTCAGCGCCGAGCACCAGCTGCTCGGCTCGCGCGATCTTTTCCGCACGAGCTTTGCTCTGGAACGGGAATTTGGCCCACGCTTTGCAGGTCAGCTCTACTGGGAGCACATGAGTCACGGCCAGGTGCTGGACGAGGGCCGCAACCAGGGGCTGGATTACGTGGGCCTGCGTTTTCTCTACCGTTTCGACACCGACCCGGCTGATTGAGCGCCTTTCCTTTGCGGTGAAAGTTAGTCTAGTTTGCCCGCGTCAGCGGGAGACCTTCGATGCGGGGAAAAGCGGCTGGACTTGCGGCGTTTGGCGCTGCGCTGATGATGGCGCCTGCGGCGAATGCGGGCGTCGATGAAATCCATATCGGCGTGATGGCGCACAATATCTGCGTCATCAATTGCGACAACGCCAATAAGGAAGACGGACCGAACGTCGAATTCCAAGTCTCGTTTGATTCGCCGGCGTTTCTCGACTGGGCGTTCTCGCCCCAGCCTTATCTGATGGCCTCTGTGAACACGGCCGGCAATACGAGCTTCGCCGCGGCCGGTTTCGAATGGCGCTGGAATTTTGCCGATAACTGGGCGCTGGAGCCTGGTGTGGGCTTGGCGGTGCATGACGGCGAAACCGACAACCCCTTCGCCAACGGCACGCCGGAAGCGGAGGCTTTCAGCCGCGAGCATGTGCTGCTGGGCTCGGACGTGCTGTTCCGCACCTCGCTGGGTCTCACATACGATTTTGAGGGCCCCTGGGAGGCGCAGCTCTTCTATGAGCATTTGAGCCACGGCCAGATCTTGGCGACGGGGCGCAACCAGGGCCTGGACGAATTGGGCATCCGCTTCGGGTATCAATTCGGCGGTTGATCGGTTCCCAGCGGCGTTAAAGGCGCTACACTCCCGCTCCGGGAGGGGACCCCATGACGCGCCGGCTAGAGAAGTTCTTTGCGGACAAGGAGCGCACACGAAGAATTCTGGCGCTCGACGGCGGCGGCGTGCGGGGTCTCCTGTCGCTCGGCGTGCTTGCCCAGCTCGAAGACGAACTGCGCCGCCGCAGCGGCGATCGCGATTATCGCCTGAGCCAGTATTTCGACCTGATCGGCGGCACGTCGACGGGCTCGATTATCGCTACCGCGCTGGCGTTCGGCTGGGAAGTCTCCGAGGTCTGGGCGACATACCGCCGTCTGATGCCGGAGGTTTTCGGGCGGACCATCGGCAGCGGCATCCTGAAGCCATTGTTTCCCGAAAAGCCGCTGGCGCGCGCGCTCAAAAAATTTTTCGAGAATGAAACGCTAGGATCGACCAATCTCGAAACGGGCCTGGCGATCTTCGCCAAGCGCGCCAACAGCGGCAGCGCATGGTCCTTCTGCAACAACCCGCGCTGGAATTTCTACGACGTGTTGAAACCGGACGACGAGTTCGCGCCGAACCACACGTTCTTCCTGCGCAGCCTCGTGCAAGCGAGCGCGGCGGCGCCGCACTATTTCCGCGGCGTGAAAATCAAGATCAAGGCGGACGATCCGAAGAATCGAAAGGCGCTTCAGGGCTATTTTGTCGACGGGGGCGTGTGCGGATACAACAACCCCGCGCTCGAGTTGCTGACCATGGTGCGCGACAAGGCCTACGGCTTCGAATGGCCGCTCGGCGCAGACAAGATCTACATGCTGTCGATAGGCACGGGATTTGCGCGCGAGCCGCAGGAGCCGCGCGGGCCTTATGTGCTGCAGACTGTCGGCGCGTTGCGCACAATGATCAACGACGTGTCGCTGCAGCAGATCGCTTATATGCAGGCGATGTCGCAAGTCGACATGCCCTGGTACATCAACATGGAAAAGCGCGACCAGCCGAGCAGGCCCTATCTCGCGGCGGCGCCCAATCTGCGCTTTCAGCGTGTCGACGTGCGCATCCGCTCCGACAGGGATCACGACGACAACCTGCTGCCGGACACCGCCGAGGCGCTGCGCGGCCAGCCGCTCTCCGAGCGGGAATGCCAGGAAGCGCTGAAAATCGCCAATATCAGCGACGCCAACGCGGATATTCTCACCGATCTTGGCAAGCGCGCCGGCGATCGGATGTTGAAGCTTGCGCCCCCGCCGGCGGAGTTCAATCCGCTTGAGTGGACGCGCCGCGATCCTTTCGGTCCCGGCAAGCGGCGCAATCCTTGAGTGGGCGATTCGGCGAGCTCCTTGGCTTGACGCGCCGAGGCGAACGCGAGACCTGAGGCGCACGAGGAGCGGATATGTCCGGCGTGGTGGTCGTCGGCGCCCAGTGGGGCGACGAGGGCAAAGGCAAGATTGTGGACTGGCTGGCGCACCGCGCCGACGTCGTGGTGCGTTTTCAGGGCGGCCACAACGCTGGCCATACGTTGGTCGTGGGCAACACCACCTACAAGCTGGCGTTGCTGCCCTCGGGCGTGGTGCAGGGCAAACTGTCCATTATCGGCAATGGCGTGGTGGTCGACCCGTGGGCGCTCGCCGAGGAGATCGCAAAGATCGAAGCGCAGGGCGTGAAGATCAGCCCGGAGAAGTTGGTGCTCTCCGATCAGGCGTGCCTCATCCTGCCGTTTCATCGCGATTTGGACGCGGCGCGCGAAAAGCAGGCGGGCGCGGCCTCGATCGGCACGACGATGCGCGGCATCGGCCCGGCGTACGAAGACAAGGTAGGCCGGCGCGCGCTGCGGGTGGCCGACCTTGCGGATGCGGAGTCAATCGCCTGGAAGATCGAACGGCTGACGGCGCACCACAATGCGTTGCGCAGCGGGCTCGAGCTTCCCGAGATAGATGTCGAGGCGCTGAAGCGGCAGCTCCGCGAGATTGCGCCGAAGGTGCTGCCGTATGCGCGGCCGGCGTGGCGGGTGCTCGACGCGGCCTTTCAGGACTCCAAGCGCGTGCTGTTCGAGGGCGCGCAGGGCGTGCTGCTGGATGTGGACCACGGCACCTATCCGTTCGTGACTTCATCCAACGTCGTGGCGGGGCAGGCGGCGGCGGGATCGGGCGCGGGCCCACGAAAGATCACCTACGTGCTGGGACTGGTGAAAGCCTACACCACGCGCGTGGGCGCCGGGCCGTTTCCGACTGAGCTGAAGGACGCCGTCGGCAAGCGTCTCGGCGAAGTCGGCCATGAATTCGGCACCAATACTGGACGGCCGCGCCGCTGCGGCTGGTTCGACGCCGTGCTGGTGCGTCAAAGCGTGACGCTCTCCGGCGCCGATGGCATCGCGCTGACCAAGCTCGACGTTCTGGATGGCTTCGACGAGGTGAAGATCTGCACCGGCTATAAGCTGGGCGGCAAAACCATCGACTATTTGCCGGCCGGTGTGAAGGAGCAGGATGCGGTGCAGCCGGTTTACGAGACGCTTGACGGCTGGAAGGAAGTGACTCGAGGCGTTCGCTCCTCCAGGGATTTGCCAGCCAACGCCATCAAGTACATCCGCCGCATCGAAGAACTGATCGGCTGCCCTGCGGCGCTGGTCTCCACCAGCCCCGAGCGGGAGGACGTGATCCTGATGCGCGATCCGTTCAAGGCGTAGGAGCGAATAGGGGGTAGCGAACGGCGATTAGGGAATAGCGCGCGGATGCTCTATTCGCTACTCACTACTCGCCATTCGCCAGGATCAGCAATGACGGCCGATAATCAACCCACCCCCCCGAGTCGCCGCTTCTCCGTCGAAGATGCGCGCGCGCGGGCGCAGCGTGCGATCCGGAAGTCGGAGTTCATTTTGTCGCGCGCCTATGGGCTGTTGCGCGAGCCGAAAAAGGAATGGGAGCAGATCAAGGCGGAAGAAACGACGATCCCGAACATCCTGATCGGCTATGTGGCGCCGCTCGCAGCGATTCCGCCGCTTTGCGATCTCATCGGCCAAGCGGTGTTTAACCAGGCGCTGCAGGGAGACGTCGGTCAGGCGGCGGTGCGCGCTGTCGTCACCTGGATTGTTTCGATAGCGCTGGTGTTTTTTCTGGGCGTGCTGGTGAATGTGGTCGCGGACAATTTCGAGGCCGACAAGGATGAACTTGCGGCGCAGAAGATCGCCGCCTATTCGCTAACGCCCTCGTTTCTCTCGGGGGTTTTTTCGCTATGGCCGCCGCTCTGGTGGCTGTCGCTGTTCGCGCTCGCGGCGATGGTTTTTCTGATGTATCGCGGATTACCTATCCTGATGCGCGCGCCGCAGGAGACGGCGCTGGGCTATACGGCCACCGTAACGATCGCCGCGATGGTCGGCGGCATCGTTTTGTTCTCGCTCGCGGCCTGCGTTTCTTGATTTGGAGTGGACAGGGGCGCTTGTGCGCCTAGCATCCCGCCCGAGTCAACCGCACGGGAGGATCGCCCCATGACCATGGACCCCGCATCCGCGGGCGCGCCGAATCTGATCGAACGCGCCAAAAATATTCTCATGCAGCCGAAGGATGAGTGGCAGCGCATCGCCGGCGAACCGGCAAATGTCGGTCAGCTCTATATCGGCTACGTGCTGCCGCTGGCGGCAATCGCCGCCATCTGCTCCTTCATCGGCCTCTCGCTCATCGGCGTTTCGGTCTTCGGCGTGAGTTACCGCGTGCCGATGGTCGCAGGCCTCGTCAGCGCAGTGCTGCAAGTCGTGATGGGCGTGATCGGTGTTTATGTAATGGCCGTGATCGCCAACGCTTTGGCGCCGAACTTCGGCTCCGTGAAAGACCAGGGACAGGCGCATAAGCTCGCGGTCTATGGCTGCACAGCCGGTTTTCTGGCCGGCGTGTTTTCCATTTTTCCGCCGTTGGCCATTCTCGGCCTGCTCGGCCTTTACTCGCTGGTCTTGCTCTATTTCGGTTTGTCTCCGCTAATGAAGACGCCGGACGACAAGCGCATCGGCTATCTCGTGACCATCGTCGTCATTATGATCGTCGTCTGGATCGTTATCGCGGTCGTTGTCGGCGGAGTACGCACAGCGATGGGCGGCATGCCTGGCGCGCCATCCTACACGTTCGGCCAGAATGCGCCGGCGCCAGCCGCGCAAGGCGAAGTCACCTTGCCGGGTGGCGGCACGGTGGACCTGGGCGAACTGCAGCGCCAAGCCGAAGCCATGCAGGCCGGAGCGGCGGCGACCGTCGATCCAGCGCGCGTCCAGGCGCAATTGCCGCAGTCGCTCCCGGGCGGGTTCGCGCTGACGTCTGCGTCAAGTAGCGCAGCGATGGGAACGGCCCAGGCGGAAGGCGTGTACCGCGCCGGCGATGCTGAATTGCGTTTGACGGTCGTCCAAACAGGCGCGATCGGCGCGCTGGCCAGCGTGGCGGCCGGCATGAACGTGCAGGAGAACCGACAGGACGCGGATGGTTATGCGCGTACGCAGACCATCGACGGGCGCATCTATTCCGAAGAGGTGAACACGGCGGCCGCAAGCGCCAGTTATGGCGTGATCGGCCGCGGCGTGGCCGTGACCGCACAGGGGACCAATATCACCTTGGATCAGGCGCGCGCGGCAGTGGAGACGGTGGGGGTGCAAAGACTGGAGCGCGAATTCGGCGCTTGATTTAGCGCAATGTCATGCACGGCGGCTCAGCGTAGTGATATGAGCATCCGCCTGCGGCCCAGAGCGGGGCCGTGCATGATCACCGCCCAACCGGGATTGAGCACATGACAAGCCGACGCAAAACGGACGCCGACGAGGCGTCAAAAACCTTTTCCGCCTTTACCGACATGATTCAGGCGCCGACGGCCAACACCTTCCTGGTGAGCCAGCGCTTCGCGCTGGAAGCCGCCAAGTTCTGGGCGCGCCGCATGCGAGCGTATGCCGACCAGATGGAAGAACTCGCTTGTTGCCGCTCCGCCGATGACATCGCGGACGTGCAGACGCGCTTCCTGGAGCGCATGCGCGAGGATTATGCCGTTGAAAGCGAGGCGTTCGGCCAACTCCTGTCGTCCGTGACGCCGCCAAATGGCGAACGCCTACGCGGGCCAGAGGCATAGGGCCTAGACTTCGATCAGTGTGAATGGCCGGCCGGTCGCCGCCATCGTGACCATGTGCGCGCAATTGTAAACGGGCACGCCCTTCGGCGTGCGGCCGCGATGCACGCCGCGGTGCGCGTGGCCATGCACGACGGCCCGCACGTTTTCGTAGCGGTCAATGGTTTCGGCCAAGCGCCCGTTGCCGAGGAACGGCATGATCTCCGGCGGCTCGCCGACCAGCGTGTCAGCCACAGGCGCATAGTGAAGCACGGCCACGGCGCGCTCGGTGCGCAGCATCCTGAGGCTCGTCTCCAGTTTCATGACTTCTTCCATGCACGGGTGCACGAAATCTTTGACCATCTTCTCGCCGAACGATGACAGCATGTAGCGGCCAAATCCGCCCATGGCGCCCATGCAGCCGGCGAAGCCAACGCCGTGGATCTCGTAAGCTTCCCCGCCATCCAGAACGCGCGCACCCGCTTGCGTGAGATATTCCTTGATCGTTTCCGGCTGGCCGCATTCGTGGTCGTGGTTGCCGAGCACGGCGACAACTGGAATGCGGGCGCTGCGCACATCATCGGCCAACATCTCGGCTTCGTGGGTCTTGCCGTAATTCGTGAGATCGCCGCACAGCACCAGCACGTCGGCCACTTCGCTGACCTCGGCAAAAAGGCCGCGATAGCTGCCCTTGCGATTTTCCTGCACGTGCAGATCGCCGATCGCCGCGACCCGCAACGGACGTTCAGTGGACGGGGTCATGCCGTTCTTCGAGTCCCTTGCCGATGATGTCGGCGTAGCCCCACTCGCTAATGTCGGTGACGTAGTCGCGCGCGCTGAACAGGCGGCCGCGGCAGATTTTCACGTTCGACTGCGGCATGTCCAGGTGCGCTTTCAGTCGGGAAATGAGCTCGTCCATCAGCCAACGGGGCACGAGATCGCGTTCGCTTGGATAGATATAGCGGAAGTTGACGAGGTGCGCGAGCAGCACCTCCCAATGCAGCTCCATGTATCGAAGCAGCCGCTTCCAGTCGATCGCGTGGTGCTGCTTCAAAATCACGTGTGCGACGTCCGCCCCATCGTAACGGTAGCGGTCCTGCACGAATATTTTCGACCAGATGAGCTCGGTCGGCTTGATGATGCGAACTTTGGTGCCATAGACTTCGATGATCGGCGCGTCCTCGAACCATTCATCGGTGATGGCGATCTCGGTCGTGCGGCAGCTGTAAATGACGTCGAAATAGTATCTGCCGCGGAAGATTTTCGCGAGCCAGCGTTCGTCTTCGACTTCAACGTCGTACCCGCGCTCCTTGAAGAAGGCGAGGATGCGGGGGTAGTCGCCCGCCTTGCAGAAGATGTCGAGATCCTTGGTCGGGCGCACGATGCCGGTGTAGGTCGTCACAGCGTACGTGCCCGACAACAGGAAGGGGATGTCGCTCTGCGCCAGGAGCTTCAGCCCTTCGACGTAGAAGTCCTCGGCCTCCGGCGGGGGCTGAAACGATTGATCGGCAATGCTCGCCATAGCTTCGGTGAACAACGGGTGAGAAAGTTGGGTTCCGTACCGTGCTCAGCCTTGGCGCGCGTCGTTATTGCGGCCGGCGAGCAGCGCTGCGCAATTGGCGTCTTCAGCCAAGCCCGGATCGATGAATGGCAGCACTGCGGCGAGCGGCGCGGCGATGGCCGCGAGCGTGGCGGCGAGGCCTTGGTCGGCCGCGTCTTCGATCTCGACGCCGACGCGCGGAGAACGCAGGCGCCCCTCGATCGAAATCGGGGCGGCGACGCGGATGAGCCGCGGCTCCTTCGGCTCGCCTTCGATTTCAAGGTCGAGCGCTTCATCACGCAGGCTTATTGTGCCGCTCCCCTCAATCAGCATCGTCTCGGTATCGAACACCATGGTGCGCACGCGGGCGACGCCATTGTTGACGCTGAAGCTCGCGACACCGCAGCGTAGCCCGATTTTGCTCTGATCGCCGCTCAGGAGCAGGCCCAGCCCCCGCGTCACATTGATGCCCGTCAATTCGGCGAAGGCTTCGCGCACTTCGCCAGACGGTGTCACAAGCGTAACCTGCCCATCCGCATTGGACGCCGCGTCGCGCACGGAGCGCCCATAGCCGGTCAGGCGCGCGCGCCCAGCCAGTGCGCCGACGAGAGGCTGACGATTGCCGACCCTAAAAATGGATTCGAGACGCGCGTTCGTCAGGCGCAGATCGACGTCCACGCGCGGGACGTCGCGACGCGCATTGATGGATACGGCGCCACCCACGCGGCCGCGGGTGAGTT
>Ga0073934_10009465_pt1 | contig 12480 bp, 8 predicted proteins | sample LarsenN4metaG_FD_76834 | JGI IMG/M metagenome (GOLD analysis project Ga0073934, IMG submission 76834) | Hot spring sediment bacterial and archeal communities from British Columbia, Canada, to study Microbial Dark Matter (Phase II) - Larsen... ... | reverse complement strand
TTTCAGCCAGGGATTTTATATTTTCCGATTTGGGAAGCCAGTTTATCCTGCTATCGGTAATATGCTGCTTTTTGAGAATCATACCCTTGTTCTTATTGAACACTTCCCAAACATCATTTTCGTTGTTTTTACTGCAAAGGCATAAGAGAAAACCCTCATTATGCTTTTTGACAAGGAATTTTTGGAATTGTTTGTATATACCATCTATTTTTACACCATCAGCTCCCAGCTCACCGCACACACCTTTCCAGATGGTGTTGTCGCAATCAAGTATGAGTACTTTGTACGGATTGTTCTTTAACGAATACAATCTCCTTATAATGAGGGTCGCCAGAAAATTATAATACTCTGCAGTATAGGGAATATGACCCATACTGTCGCTCAAGGGATCGAAGATATCCTCTACACCATACCTGTCATGATAGTCACTGGCTTTCATAAGTTCCACTGCACCAAGTTTATTTACGCAATCGGCAAGATCTGATTCCAATTGGTTTAGTACACTGTCGTATGAAGATCCCTGGAAATAGTTTGGTGAAACAGGACATAAAATCAAAAGCGTAAAAACATTGGACCTGACGGAATAAGACTTGAGCGCCATAATAAAATCGCCCATCACCGAAAGCATATATTTTGTATCATCGGCAATAACGGGTTTGTTCCGTGTGCCGTCAGGATATCCATCCTCATGAGCTTTCCTGTATCTTAGCCAGTCATCAAGCTTCAGAAGTATCACGTTCATACCGCTTGCATTTGCTGCAAATGTACTTTGGGAGTTTAATAGTTCCTGGAATACCTGGTTATACGGAGAAATGGAATTTGTAACAGGGACTTGCAGTTTGCTTTTCCAGAATTGTAAGCCTTCAAGCAAGGGCTCTGCTGTAAAATTAGCCGAAACAGCTATTCCTATATTTTCAGCCGGAAGTATTCCGTCAGCCTCTGCTTTGCTGCTTGTCTTGCGGATTTGTTTTGTAAAACCGGAGCTGCTCACTGCATATAAGTTTATAATACCTGAACCTCTAAGACTTTCTTCCTCTTCCATCGTCAATACAAACCCTTTACTTAGCAGTAAACGCCCGATGTCATCCCTTGTACCGCTATCCGGATCGTGCAATTCCATCACAATTTGCTTTATCTTCGGCCAATCATTTTCTTCTATTCCTTTAAGGATTCCTATCTCACATTTTTCGGCATCAATCTTTAAAAGATCGATTTGCTCAACTCCATATTCATGAATAATTGAGGATATGGTCTTTATCTGGCACTTATATTCAACTTTATCATTTAACTTCTGCTTAACCATTTCATTAAGGCATATATCTTCAAAATCGTCCTTGATATCACCGTCGGCAAGTATTCCCGCTTTTATGGCTTTGAAGTCTTCGTTATAATCAGCATTAAAGCCGGAAATAATTGAATAGCCCGGATAAAATGTAAAATAAGCTTCGCTGTTTTCGTCAGAAACACCACACTGCATTATGTAGATATTTTCCTTGTACTCTTTTGTATTGAATCGGATTATTTCACACAACTCCGGCGAGGGCTCACATGCAAAAACCTTTATATCATTGTAATTCTGAAAGGCATATAAAGAGAACAGACCTATATTGGCACCAATATCAAATATACAGCTTCCATCCTGAATGGTTATGCCATTCTTCAGGTAAACATTTTCAACAAAAATTTCTTCAAAAATGAAATCAGTTTCATATTTGTTCTGATGCCTTATCATAAGCCCATTAGGGAGTATTACATACCCATTTTTATCATATTCTTCCATGCAAATGCTGCCGCCGTTACTTTCATTTGCCACCTGTAATTCCCTCCAGAATACGTTTTTAATTCAAAATCATTATTGATACCAGATTTCTAAGCCGGGTCTGCTTTCTCATTTTAATATCAGCTATTATGGACCGACTTTTTTATCTCCGGCTACGGTTATCTTTTTGTTTAACAGTGAGAGTTGGCCTATTACGGATGTGAATTCATTTTTTAAATATGCTTCTTTTAATTTATACCGCTGCGTTTTTCCGCTTGTTGTCACAGGGATTTGCCTTATTGGAATCACATGTGACACTCCTACTCCTATCCTTTTAATAACATGTACTGTGAGTGCATTTGCCAAAGGCACAAACTCCTCAAGGCTTGCCCTAAACTGCACAAAACAGATTATTTCCTCCATCTGTAGCTGAGGGTTGTAAACGCCGCAGGCTGCAACCTTGCCGGACTTAAAGTCCTCTAATTCTTCACAGACAAATTCAATATCATGAGCATAGTACGTGTTCCCATTAACAAAAATAATATCTTTAGCTCTCCCGGTTATCACAAGGTTACCGTCCCTGAGGAATCCCAGATCGCCTGTATCAAGCCATCCGTCCTCTCCAATTGCACGTTTGGTTGCTTCAATGTCGTTGTAATATCCGCTGGTTACGTTTCCGCCTCTTATTTGTATCCTTCCTATTACTCTATCTCTCATTTCAACCCCGTTTTGATCAACCATCCTGACAAAACAGCTGTCGATACAACTCCCTACCTCGACAAAACAAACCGTATTGGGCTCGTTTTTACCCTTTTCTCTAATACTACTTCCAACCCCTATACTTTCCCTGTCAATATAGACCTCCACAAACTTCCTGTTGGGTTCGGGTAATGTCACACCTACGCTTGCTTCCGCAAGTCCGTACGAAGCATATATAGCGCTTTCTTTAAGACCAAACGGCTTCATCATTTCATTAAAGCGGTTGCATACTTCTGCAGAAATAGGCTCTGCACCGTTAAATATTACTACCAGTGACGATAAATCAGTATCAGGGTTTTCCTCGGGCCTGAAAAACTTCATGACATGTTTAAAACCGAAATTTGGGGATGATGTGTATTTAGGCTTGTATTGGGTTATTTTCTTCAGCCAGAGTACCGGATTTCTAACAAATAGCCCGGGAGGCATTAAATAATTATCAAAATCCCCCACAACAGGAACCAGGTGAAGGGCGATAAGGCCCATATCATGTGTCAAGGGCATCCAGCTCAAGAAACTGCCATTTGCTTCTTTGCACTTAGCGCGGTTTATTATGGCTTTTACATTAGTGATAAGATTTTTGTGTGTTAGAACATCCCTTTCGGTGTACTGGTAGAACCGGATGAAAACTGAATAAGTGCAATATCGTTCTCCTCAGGAGTATTGATAACTCCATTGTTTGTATTATTCTCTATCCGCTCAAAAAAAACCGTTTTGCCTTCCAATTCGGCAAACTCACTCTCTAAAGCTTCCTTAGCGACATAATTCCTTAAGGTAAGAAAATCACTTTCAGTAGTAATTAAGAAAGGATTATTGAGCACCTTCCAAACATTTATAATCTTATGAACGTTCTTGGCATTATTCGGAACAGTGATTGGTACGGGTATGATTCCTCCAAGCAGACAAGCCCAAAAAGCTGAAACGAAATTTGAGTTGCCGGTAAATTGGAAAACCAACTCATTCCCCTGTTTAATCCCCAATGACTGAAGGGCTCCGAGTATTCTTAACGCTTTATTATAAACCTCCCTGTAAAGCAAACGGGTATCACCTGTGCTTTCGATAAAAGTAATACTTTTATCGGAGTTCGCTTTCTCACATAGAACCTCCACAAAATTTTTATACTGATTAATTTGGTCAGGTAAAATCAATATTTTCACCCCTTCTTAACTTGCTTGGCCTATCTTTATTCACTCCAAGGGAACTTCTGATATTTAACGAAATTAATAATGTTATTCACTACTTTAGGTTCGGAAGACAGCCTGTCGGTTTCAGCCACGGCAGCGTCCTCCATCTGGTTGGAAATAATCCACATCTTCCTGAAATACTGCTTTAAATTTCCCAAAGTCCATTCATCCAGCCTTGATACTCTTAAGGAATAGCGTCTCAGCACCTCCTCCGGAGCTTCAGTTACCTCATCTACAAGATGAACTTCATATGCCTCCCTGGCATGTATAGGCATGGTAGTCAGCGTCATTCTGTAAGCAACCTGAAATCCTACCCGCCTAATTAAAAATGGTGTGACCATTGAAGGCAGCAATCCCCATAGTGCCTCTGAAAGGCTAAACTGCGAACGGGGAGTTGCGATAACAATGTCGCTGGCTGCAGCCAGTCCTACTCCTCCAGCCATTACCCGTCCGTCTACAACCGATATGACAATCCTCGGTATCAATGTGAATCTTTTAATGGTTTCCAGATAGGGTCTTGAATGGGATACTTCCTTACTATCCCGGTTCTCATGGATCTGTCCTGGAGTAAAATTATCGTGCTTGCCAGATATCTCATTAAAATCCATACCTGTACAGAATACCCCTCCCTGTCCCTGAAGTACGATAATTTTGCATAACGGGTCGTTCACGGCCAGATCGAGTACATGGTTTATCTCTTTGAGCAAGTCGGGATTTATGCTGTTCTGCTGTTCCGGACGGTTAATGGTTAATGTTATTCCACCATCCATCCTGTTAACCAATATAGTTTTGTATTCCATGTAAAAGCTACCACCCTTATCCAAATAATCTCAATCTTCATTTAACTCCAGTCGTATTCCCGGTGGAACCCGCTTACCCTATTTAACACCAATAGACCCCTTCCATCCATGAAATGTCTGTACACTTTGGAATACTCGGATATGTCTACTTCCTTATCTTTTATCCCGAAAACCCACTCCATATTAAGATCTGCAATTCTTTCATACTCATCAAAGCTCAGCTTATATCTTCTATCCAGTTGTTCTGCTATTCTCATAGCCCTGTTCTTTTCTTTCGAAACCGGTGAAATCAATCCGCTGTAGAACTCCGATGCACAACCCGAGCCATAAGAAAAAATACCTACACGCCGGTAGCCATCCAATTGGGCACTATCTATAATGCCGCATAAAGCTACATATGCAGTGGCAGAATATACATTTCCTATCTGAACGCAATATTCCAGAGAAGGGCCGACACGTCTCTGGAAATCCTGCTCTATCATATCGGTGGACATCCCTTTGAATTGACGCATGATTTTCCTATGTGCACCTTTTACCATACCTGCAAAAGGAGTATGAAAAGCAAGGTAATCAAAGGTTTCCCTGAAATCGGCACCCTCTACCTTGCTCTCATAATGCTTGAGACTATTCTCGAAACAATCCAGATACGAAAGCAGTGATAAATCTGCATCTCCAAGCTCTATTTCAGGCAAAGGCCGGCAGGTATCCATAACCTCATAGCTATAATGGCCTGTAGCTCCAAGGTCCATCTCCATTATCTGCGGGTTATTGCTTACAAGCATTGCTACAGCGCCTACAGCCTGAGTAGGTTCGGCATAAGTTTTCTTTGCTGCGGCACGTGCAGTGTCTGTAGCAACAACAAGGGCTTTTGCCCCGGGTGTCACATTGGAAGCAACGTAGCAAACAGCCATGTGAAGAGCAGCCGTACCGCCATAGCACGCTTGTTTCACCTCAAAAAGCCTGCAATTTCTGCTTAGTCCCAGGTAATCATGAACATATGTACCTAAGGCCTTACCGAAATCCAATCCCGATTCGGTCGCGGTAATTAAGAGCTCAATACTGTTCTTTTCCTTATCGGTAAGCCTGTCAATAATAGGCTTTGCTGCATTGACTGCATTTGTAACGGCATCCTCACACGGAAGTCCAACAGACTTTTTGTGCATCATTAGATTGTCGAATCTTTCCAGGTCAAGTTCCCTGTTTTCAAAAATTGACCGGACATCAATATATGCAGGACCTCCATAAAGGTTAATAGCCTCAATACCAACATTCATAATTACTAATTCCTTTCGAAAAATATTATTCAATAAATAATCATCGGTATATTATCTTATATGAGAATTCAACCACTCCAGCAGCGGCCTCTTGATATCCTTCAAAGACTTTAAACCGTACATTATATCCATATGGCCATAGCCTTCAAGGTACTTGACAGTCACATCCTCGCTGGCTGTAAGGTTCGGTATATTGCTGTCCGGTGCCTTCCCATCAGGGCAGCTTATATTTGAAAGGAATGCAATAGCCGGTAAAGTAACGGTTTTGTCATCATAGTCCAAATAGGGCACGTTACTGTAAGCTAAAAGCTGTGTGTCTTCAAGGGTCTGTATTGAGGGGTAATAACGGGTAAATTCATTCAAAGCGGTAATAAGCGTACTTTTATCAATATAGCCGTCTTTATAATTTGTAAACATTCCTGCCCCCATCATATTGTAGGCATCCTCTGCTACAAAATCCGTAACCGTTTCAAAGCCTTCCGGTAAAGGCCCACCGACTATATTCTTTGAATACGGCAGGACTCCAGCTAATTTCCAGCTGTCATAATTCCCGGTTTCAGGTCCATAAATCAAAGGGTATTTTTGGTTGGTGTTCGGATCGGTCAACTGCCCTAATTTTAGCATTGAAACAAGCAGGTCGTATGTTTGTTTATCATATTTTGTACCCATACCGGGGTATTTCTTTATAGCCCCATCAAGGGACACCAGCCCCATTAAATCACCCTGATACTTGTTAGCGTATATAAACATGAGTGTAGCTCCACGGCTGAAACCGCTCATAAACATCTTGTGCACATTGGAAAGCTCTTTTATTTTATCCACACAGCATTTGACATCCTCACGGAAAACTCCATACGTCCAGTCTCCCGTAGCAGTGATATCTATACTGTTCTTTGAAAATTGGTCGTAGTCCATATCAGGAATGTTGGAAGTCCTGAATTCCATGGTATATACGTCATATCCGTTTTTTGCCAAAAAATGCATAGGATTTATATTCGGATCTTCAATTTTTGACCATCCTCCTGCCTGCCAGGTACCGGGCAGCATAAAAACTACCTTTCTCTTATCCTTAGAGTTCCTGTCCTTTTCTACCAATCTGTGCAGGGCAATCCTGTCCAACTTGCCATAAGGCTCCCTGTAGACTTCCCACACTGAGTGCCTATAGTCACCGCTGCCCGTATTCTCTTCCAGCTTAAGTATCCAATTTGATTTGCCTGGTTTCTTAACTTCCGAAGAAGAAAAACCTGTCGTTAAATTCATGCTGAATAATAATGTTGCTATAGTTATAAGAATGAAAACCCTCTTCATCATTAATTTACATCTCATGACAATACCTCCAAATCTTAAATTTAGTCTTAATAATCAAATAGCCTCCGGTTTTTCAATAATCATGTCATCAATGACTAAAGCATCCAGGCCGCTTGTAAAAAATACTGCAACTGCATCTTCAAAGGAATGCATAATTGGCTTGCCCATCACATTAAAGCTTGTATTCAATATAACAGGCACTCCCGTTATTTCTCTAAATGCATCCAAAAGCAAATAATACTTCTCGTTCCATTCTCTTTTCACAGTCTGCAGTCTTCCGGTAAGATTATCATGTACCACCCCCGGTACCGTATCCATAACCTCATCCCTGAAACGAAGCGTCCTCTCCATATAGGGCGATTCCTGGTAATTAATAAAGTATTCCTGACCGTATTCATGTAGTATGGAGGGAGCAAATGGCCGGAATTCCTCACGGAATTTAACTCTGCTGTTGATTTTGTCTTTGCAGTCCTTTGCCCGGGGATCGGCAAGTATGGACCTGTTACCTAATGCCCTGGGACCGAATTCTGCCCGTCCCTGTACCCACCCGATGATTTTACCCTGGGACAGCAATTCTGCAGCTTTCCTGTGCACATCACCGGGATAATGCCGTATATACCGGTTTAACCCGCCAAATTTTATAAAATTATTAATGGTATCCTGTGATATTTCAGAGCCCAGGTAGGGACTCTGGAAAACGTTTTTTGGTTTCCAATCGGGGTTATCTTCACAGAAGGCAAGCATGGCAGCACCTATGGAATTTCCGTCATCAGCAGGAGCGCTGAAAACATATGCATTCTTAAAGGGAGTTTTATCGGTTATTTCACCGTTAGCCCATGAATTCAAAAAAACTCCTCCGCCAAGCATAACGTTTTCCATACCAGCTATTCTATGTAAGTTGTTGAGATATTCGTATAAAAGTTCGGAAAATACTACCTGCCCGGTATATGCAAAGTCAGCAAACTCAAGTGCTGACTGTCCCGGCCTGCGTTTGAATGAGTAAAGCTTTCTAAGGTTTTGATTGTATTTCAGCGAATGGCAGGATTCAATATCCAGCCCGTTTACTCTAAGCATAGGTCTCATTATGTCATAAAACTTCTGATCAAACTTTCCATATGCAGCCAACCCCATTACCTTCCATTCCTCTCCCCTGAAATAACCGAAACCGCATACGTCGCAGACTGTCATATAAAACATGCCAATGCTGGCTCCAAGGAATTCATGGGTTTTTTCGTTGTTAATACAGGAAATTGTACCGTTTTTATAAATGTAGCCGTGAGATGAACTCTTCTCCCCATAGCCGTCCAGTATGGCACATGCTCCCTCACTAAACGGAGCAGTGTAGCAGGCAGTGGCTGCATGTGTCAGATGGTGATCGAAACGTTTTACGGTGAAGTCGATATTGTCCGCCCACCCGTCCAATAAGCTCAACTCATACCTGAGAGTCTTGTTTGCAAGGGCCATGGAATTCACTTGGGACGCTATGGCAAATTTCCGAAAAGCAAGCTTGTCCACAATTAGTTGAGGGATTGTACCTGAGCTGTCCTTCCATGCATTTTCCTCATTCTCAACTTGTGCTATGGTTTCAGTTACCAATTGTTCCGCACTGTCGCTCCAGGTCTGAGCTACCACCAGCTTTGCCCCGGGTTCGCAATATTTTTCAACAAGTTTACCAATTCTAATAAACTGATCTCCCGAGCAGTTAATTGCCCTTTTGTTTTGAAGGTATCTTTCGGTAGCCTCTGCAAAAACAACCTCACCCACTGAATTTACAATAGCAATTGAACTGTCGTGAAAGGAATTTGCAATACCTATATAGTTTTTCTTCATTGCACTTACCCCTTACTTATAAAAATCTCTATATGCAAATAATTAAAATACCAATACTTAAGAATACTTAAGAATACTTAATCAATTAGTAGTATCACTTCAAATTCAAGCCTTACTAAATTGATACAAAGCTGCATCATTGGTGTTGAGGTCTGCGTACCCTAAATAATTTACACTGTAGGCTACCGGTTGTACTGACGTTTTTGAATCCTTTGCTTACAAGGGCAGCTTAAAATTTCTACTTTCAGTCTCTGCTTATCTTTTTTGAAAAAAAGAGTTGGAAATCTCAAGCTAAACAAATATGTAAAACAGAATAAACAGAATACTCAGCCCTTCACATTAAGCCGTCCTACTGCAAGCTTTTACTATCTCATCCCATAATTCCTTGCTAATGCCTTTACTTTTAGGGTTTGTCAGTCTTTCTCTTACAGCAACATTAAATAGTTTTAGGAATTCCCGTATCTGTTCCGGCCTAATACCTTGATTAAAAAGTGAGAGAGTGTCAAAGTCAAATACCGGTAAGTATATAGAATTTTTAATGGACAAATATGCATCCTGTATAATGCTGCTGGCAGTTTTGGCGTCCATGGTTGAGTGGGACCATAAAAGTCCTTCGCCTTTAATGTTATATTCCTTTCTTCGGTTATATACCGGGGAATAAGGGATACACATCCACAAATTCAACCTGTAATATGTCGGTTTGCATTCCTCAATAAATCTTACAGTATCATTTGCAGTTTCTCTTGTCTCACCGGGAAAGCCAATAATAAACGAAGCGCAGCTCTCAATATCATATTTGTTAAGTAAATCAAGTCCTTTTTTATACCCTTCAACAGTAGCCTTTTTATTCATTTTGTCTAAAACGCTCTGATTAGCTGATTCCAATCCCAATAATGCACCCTCGCATCCGCTCTCCTTCATCAACTGCAGTGTTTCATCATCCAGGTATTGGCACCTTATAAATGAGGTCCATTTAAAATTGTAATTATTCTTTATCATCATTTTTAAAGTACTTTTAAATTTAGCAGGCGGAATGTTAAAAGTATCATCTGTAAAAAATAAGTATTTCACTTTTCCAGTACTTTTCAGAGTGTTAAGTTCCTTTTCAATTGCTTCAGGAGATGATGTCTGGTAGTTCCCGCCGATTACGTGGAAATCGCAGAAAGCACATTCGAATGGGCAGGACCTCGAGGTACTGATTATTGATAGTTCACTTAGCTTATCCGAAAAGAGGCTCCAATCCACCGTATTATCCTCAAGCTTATTATTTTCTGATTCCGTCGGGTTTGAAACATAATTGTCACCGACTTTGTAAACTATATTTTTAATACCTTCAAACCCTGATTTGTTCTTTATTGCACTCAAAAGCTCAACAAGCGCACCCTCCCCCTGTGAATTGACTATGAAAAAGTCAGCATTCAGGTGTTTTAGAAAACTGCTGTAATCACGCTTTTTTCTATTCTCTCCCTGCTTTAATATGTACGGGCCGCCAATTATAATTTTTGCTGTATTATTATATTTCCTGATAAACTTTATAATTTCTTGTACCGGTTTATCCTCAACAATAAACGTTGTTGAAATGGCAATCGCCATAAAATCGTTTTTTTTCAATTTTTCTGCCAGTGTTTCTCTCTCATCGGTAAATGAATTTACATAATCAAAAGAAAAGCCTCTTCTTTCAATAAAAGTACTAAGATAAGAAATTGCAGTACTAAGAATGCTGCTCTCACGCAACCGGTTTGAATGAAATTTTTCATAAAGTTCAAAACCGGAATATGGCGTATTATTGTACTTGAACCAGCTTGTATTGATTATTTTGTACAACATATATAGGTTTGAGTTCATCGGAGCCCATTTAAAGAACTTATTAAGCCTTAATGCTTCAAAAGCTTTGATAGCAGACTTGTAATTCTCCATTTTCATGTTGTTATAGCCAATAAATAAACAATCTATCATATTTTTTCTCTCCTTCACCAATAATAAAATATTCCTGGCATGATTTTGTAACTTACATATAACAAAAGCTTAATACCGAACCCGTGTACAAAAATGCCCTGTTCACCAAATACCGGGTACAAGCCTGCTTTTTACTTCCTTCGCATACTGAGAGTACCCCGGCAGTTCCTTTTGCAGGGTTTTATCCTCATAAGCAGTGCGTATAATCATAATAATGAAAACTGCAGCTGTACAGAAAAATGCATAAAGAGAACCAATCATTAACGGGACTGAAGACCAGGTTATTAGTACTGAAAGGTATCCCGGATGCCTTACAATTTTGTATGGACCATCCTTTACCACTTTATGCTCCCTGTCTTCCTGAATCCTTATGGTTGTCTCAAAGTGCTTATTAACTATCATGGCCCATATTCCAAATGCCGTACTTGCTATATACAAAACCGCGCCTGGAATAAGATATATTATTGGCAGTTCGGACCACTCGAATCTGCCTATATCCAGCCCTGCAACAATATGTGTTCCAATAAAACCAATAAACAGGTAAAGTGATACCAGAATTTTATCCCTGGATTTTGTATTGTCTCTGCTTTTTGCTCTTTCATTTAAAAGTTCAGGACTGGATTTAATAAGTATTATTGAACTAACTACATATGTAACGGCAGCTATTCCAAAATATATCCACCCGCGTTTTACATGCAAACTCCCAGCTGCAGTAAAGAAAATAGCGGCCATAATTAATAACTGGATTTGCAGCTTAATGATATAAACTACCCCTGATTTGCCCAGCTTGACAGTGTTGGCGTCCATGCTTTTTACAGACATAAAATCATCCCTTTCATATTTTTTTATTCACATCTGAATACGCATTTTTTAGCTACTTTTGTATTTCTATATGATTTCCGGCATTGTTTGATCTGAAGATTGGAGGTGCATGTATAGGTAAACTGTGAAGTATTCTATTGTCTTGCTGTAGAATTCTTACCTATATACGGGTAACTTTGGCGTCTATTAACATTTAATATTAGAATATAGCTGCTTAGAAGGCATTATATTCCTAATTTGAAAATAAATTATCAATTCTGTCTAATACTTCAGGCTGTTTGAATGTTATCCTATGCATTTCAAGCTCTCTTAATATTGCAACAGGCAGTTCCTCCATGATTGATATATTAAGATTCCTTTTTAGTTCCATAAGAGATAACAATGGTTTGTCTGCAATATCCCGGGCGATTTCTATTGCGCTCCTTATTACATCCTCCTTCTTCACAATTTTCACAGGTGCACCCCGCTGCTTAAGCTCAGCTCCGTAATAATTTCTCGCACTCATAAGCATCTCGTTTCCAAGTAAATAGCCGATTTTTTTGGGAATGATATAAGTAGCACCCATACCGGGAGTAAAACCATATTTCATAAAGTTTGCACTGTATATACACTGCTCTCCCATAATTATTATGTCTGCAAAAAAACCCAAAGCAAGTCCTCCGCCCATAGCATGGCCCTGCATTGCGGAAATAACAGGCACTTTGCATTGAAGCAGTATATCGTGGAACTTCATATCGGTAAACTGTATGCCCCCGTATGTTTTTATCCCGTCCCGGAGCCCATCCTTGGTA
>Ga0073934_10009464_pt1 | contig 12480 bp, 6 predicted proteins | sample LarsenN4metaG_FD_76834 | JGI IMG/M metagenome (GOLD analysis project Ga0073934, IMG submission 76834) | Hot spring sediment bacterial and archeal communities from British Columbia, Canada, to study Microbial Dark Matter (Phase II) - Larsen... ... | reverse complement strand
GCCCGCACGCGCGCGCTGGCCTCGGCGCTGCAGCGGCTCGGCCTGCGCAAGGGCGAGCGCGTCGCCACCTTGTGCTGGAACCACCACGCGCACCTCGAGGCGTACTTCGGCATTCCGGCGGCCGGCGGCGTGATGCACACCTTGAACCTGCGCCTGTCGCCCGACGAGCTGGCGTGGATCGCGGGCAACGCGAAGGACCGCTTCCTGATCGTCGACGACGTGCTGCTGCCGCTGTACCGCCAGTTCGCCGACCGTCACGCGTTCGAGCGCGTGATCGTGTTCCCGTTCTCCGGCGCGCCGGTCGAGCCGGCCTTCGCCGACTACGAGGCCCTGCTCGACGCGGCCGACCCCGACGGCTTCGCGTACGCCGCGCACGACGAGGACGACCCGGTGGCCATGTGCTACACGTCGGGCACCACCGGGCGCTCCAAGGGCGTCGTCTACTCGCACCGCTCGACCGTGCTGCACACCCTGGTGGGCTGCCTCGCCGACAACTGGTGCCTGAAGAACACCGACGTCGTGCTGCCGGTGACGCCGATGTTCCACGCCAACAGCTGGGGCATTCCGTACGGCGCGGTGATGCTCGGCAGCAAGCTCGTGTTCCCGGGCCCGCACCTGCACCCCGACGACCTGCTCGACCTCATGCAGCGCGAGCCGCCGACGCTCGCGCTCGGCGTGCCGACGATCTGGCTCGGGCTGATCCAGACGTACGAGCGGGCGCTGACGGAACAGCCCGGCCGCTGGCGGCTGCCGGCCGGCATGCGGTCGCTGGTGGGCGGCGCCGCGGTGCCCGAGTCGCTGATCCGCGCCTACGCGAAGCACGGCGTGTGGATCCAGCAGGGCTGGGGCATGACCGAGACCTCGCCGCTGGCGACGGTGTCGAACCAGCGCGCCGAGCTGCGCGGCGCCGACGAGGACGAGCGCTTCCGGCGCGCCGCCACGGCCGGCTGGCCGGTGCCGCTGGTCGACCTGCGCATCCGCACCGACGAGGGCACCGACGCGCCGTGGGACGGCCGCTCGATGGGCGAGATCCAGGTGCGCGGGCCGTTCATCACCGGCTCGTACCACGAGGTGCCGGTGTCGGAAGAGAAGTTCAGCGCCGACGGCTGGCTGCGCACCGGCGACGTCGCGACGATCGACGCGCTCGGCTTCGTGCGCATCACCGACCGCACGAAGGACCTCATCAAGTCCGGCGGCGAGTGGATCAGCTCGGTCGACCTCGAGAACGCGCTGATGGCGCACCCCGCGGTGGCCGAGGCCGCGGTGATCGCCGTGGCCGACGAGAAGTGGGGCGAGCGGCCGCTCGGCTGCGTGGTGTTCCGCGCGGGCGCGAGCGCCACACCCGACGAGCTGGCCCGGCACCTCGTGCAGCACGGCTTCGCGAAGTGGCAGCTGCCCGACCGCTACGAGGTGCTCGACGCGATCCCGCGCACCTCGACCGGCAAGTTCTGGAAGCTCAGGCTGCGCGAACGCTTCGCGCGCTGAGCGACGTCAACCTTTCGAGTCCTCATGTCCGAACAGCTTTCCCTCGTGGCGCCGGAGTCCGGCGACGCCGTCGCGCTGGCCGAGTACGCCGAGCGCGCCTACCTCGAATACGCGCTGAGCGTCGTCAAGGGCCGCGCGCTGCCCGACGTGTGCGACGGCCAGAAGCCGGTGCAGCGGCGCATCCTGTACGCGATGCAGCGCATGGGGCTGGGCTTCGCCGGCGCCTCGGGGGCCAAGCCGGTGAAGAGCGCGCGCGTGGTGGGCGACGTGCTCGGCCGCTTCCATCCGCACGGCGACCAGGCCGCCTACGACGCGCTGGTGCGCATGGCACAGGACTTCGCCCAGCGCTATCCGCTCATCGACGGCCAGGGCAACTTCGGCTCGCGCGACGGCGACGGCGCCGCGGCGATGCGCTACACCGAGGCGCGGCTCGCGCCGATCGCGCGCCTGCTGCTCGACGAGATCGACGAGGGCACCGTCGAGTTCGTGCCGAACTACGACGGCTCGACCGAGGAGCCGCGCCAGCTGCCCGCGCGCCTGCCGTTCGTGCTGCTCAACGGCGCCAGCGGCATCGCGGTGGGCATGGCCACCGAGGTGCCGAGCCACAACCTGCGCGAGGTGGCGGCGGCCGCCGTGGCGCTGATCCGCGACGACACGCTGTCCGACGACGCGCTGTTCGCGCTGCTGCCCGCGCCCGACTTTCCCGGCGGCGGGCAGATCATCAGCGCGCCGGCCGACATCCGCGAGGCCTACGCGAGCGGGCGCGGCTCGCTGAAGGTGCGCGCGCGCTGGACCATCGAGGACCTGGCGCGCGGGCAGTGGCAGATGGTGGTCACCGAGCTGCCGCCCGGCGCGAGCGCGCAGAAGGTGCTCGAGGAGATCGAGGAGCTCACCAACCCCAAGGTGCGCGCCGGCAAGAAGGCGCTGACGCAGGAGCAGGTGCAGCTCAAGGGCACGGTGCTCGCGGTGCTCGACGCGGTGCGCGACGAGTCGAGCAAGGACGCGCCGGTGCGCCTGGTGTTCGAGCCGAAGACGCGCACGATCGACCCGCAGGAGCTCGCCAACACCTTGCTCGCGCACACCAGCCTCGAGTGCAGCGTGCCGGTCAACCTCACGGTCGTCGGGCTCGACGGCCGGCCGGTGCAGAAGCCGCTGCGCGCGCTGCTGCAGGAGTGGATCGCGTTCCGGCTGCAGACGGTGCAGCGCCGCTCGCAGCACCGGCTGCGCAAGGTGCTCGACCGCATCCACGTGCTGGAGGGCCGGCAGCTCGTGCTGCTGAACATCGACGAGGTGATCCGCATCATCCGCCAGGCCGACGAGCCCAAGCCGGCGCTGATCGAACGCTTCGCGCTGAGCGACCGGCAGGCCGAGGACATCCTCGAGATCCGGCTGCGCCAGCTCGCGCGGCTCGAGGCCATCCGGATCGGGCAGGAGCTCGAGGAACTGCGCGACGAGCGCAAGAAGCTCGACGACATCCTCGGCAGCCCCGCGGCGCTGAAGCGCCTCGTCGTGAAGGAGATCGAGGCCGACGCCAGGCAGTACGGCGACGAGCGCCGCACCCTCGTGCAGGAGGAGCGCAAGGCGGTCGCCGAGGTGAAGATCGTCGACGAGCCCGTCACCGTGGTGGTCAGCCTCAAGGGCTGGGTGCGCGCGCTCAAGGGCCACGAGGTCGACGCGAGCGCGTTGGCGTTCAAGGCCGGCGACGCGCTGTACGGCTGCTTCCCCTGCCGCAGCGTGGACACCTTGCTCGCCTTCGGCTCGAACGGCCGCGTGTACTCGGTGGCGGTGAGCGCGCTGCCCGGCGGGCGCGGCGACGGCCAGCCGATCACCACGCTCATCGAGCTCGAGCCCGGCACGCAGGCGCAGCACTTCGTCGCCGGCCCGGCCGAGGCCGTGCTGCTGCTGGCCGGCACCTCCGGCTACGGGCTGATGGCGCGCATCGGCGACATGACCAGCCGCCAGCGCGGCGGCAAGGCATTCCTGTCGGTCGAGGAGGGCGCGCGCCTCGTCGCGCCCGCGCCGGTCACGCCCGAGCACGCCAACGTGGCGTGCCTGTCGATGAGCGGGCGGCTGCTGGTGTTCGGCCTCGACGAGCTGAAGCTGCAGCCCGGCGGCGGCCGTGGGCTGACCCTGATGGACGTGGACGAGAAGGACCCGCTCGTGTCGGTGGCGAGCTTCGGCGATGCGCTGCGCGTGATCGGCAGCGGCCGCGGCGACAAGCCGAAGGACGAGGTGCTCGCCGGTGCGGGTCTCGCCGCGTACGTCGGCAAGCGCGCGCGCAAGGGGCGCAAGGTCAGCGGCCTCACCAAGGTGCTGCGAGTCGTCTCAGCGGCATGAAGGCGTCGAATATTCGACGTTCGCCGTGGCGAGGCGTCCATGTCGCGCGACTAGACTGAGTGCTCTGCAATGTGTTGTGCCGGCGTCCGGCCGGCCGGTTGAGCCGATGACCTTATCGAGTGCAGTTCGTGTCGCGAGCGTGACGCTGCTCGTGGCCCTGGCAACATCAGTGGCGGCGCAGACGACCACCGCCGGCCGGAAGGACACGCCTCGCGGTGCCGCGCGGGCTGCTGCACAGAAGTCGCCGCCCGTGACGCCTGCAGGACCGTCGGGCAAGGGATGGCGAATCGGCCAGCGCCCGGCGTGGGTGGTCGAGCCTCCAGTCGGAGCACCCGACGGCGCCGACCGGGCGCCTGGCGGCGGCGCGCGCCGCGAACTGCTGGTCGATGTGCAGTACGACTACACGGGCACGCGCCCGCAGGTGTTCGTGCGCCAGCGTTCGGTTGCAGCGGACGCGTCGGCGCTGGGGCCGGTGTCGCAGCCACAGATCCGCTTTCAGCCCGCTTACCAGGAGGTGATCCTGCACGAGGCGGTGGTCGTCCGCGACGGGCGCCGGGTTGACCGGCTCGGAGATGCGCGGGTCGAGTTGCTCAGACGGGAACAGCGCCTCGACCAGCAGATCATCGACGGCAGCGAGACGCTCCTGGTGATCCTGCAGGACGTGCGGGTGGGCGAGCCGGTAGAGATCAGCTACTCCGTGGTGGGCGAGAACCCGATCCACGAGGGGCGCATTGCCACCAGCGTCGCGCTCGCCACCGATGCAGCGATCGACGTACTCCATTTCCGCCTGCAGGCACCGTCGGCCAGGCCAGTCAAGGTGATCGGTATCGCGACCGATCTTCTGGCCGAGCGCCATGTCGACGGCTCTCGACAGGTGTTCACGCTCGTGCGCCGCAAGGTCGCGCCGGTGGTGCCGGAGCAGGGTGTGCCACCGTGGTTCAAGGTCTACCCGGCGCTGCAAGTCACCGAGTACCGTGACTGGGGCGAGGTGGACGCCTGGGCACGGCGGCTGTTCGAGACGCCTTCACCGGCAGCACCGGCGGTCGTGGAGCGCATCGAGGCGTTCCGTGCCACCGGCCTGCAGGGGGAAGCCTTGGTGTCCGAAGTGCTTCGTTTCGTCCAAGACGAGATCCGCTACTTCAGCGTGAGCCTGGGCGAGAGCTCGCATCGGCCGAAGCCTGCCGACCGTACCCTCGTGGAGCGCTTCGGCGACTGCAAGGACAAGGTCGTGCTGCTCAATGCGCTGCTCGGCGGACTCGGATTCGACGTGCGGCCGGCGCTGGTGTCGATGGCGCGCAATTGCGGTCTCGACCAGTACGCCCCCACCCATGAGGAGTTCGACCACGTCGTCACCCGCCTCGTGCTGAACGGCACGACGTATTACCTCGACCCCACGGTGGCCAATCAGGGAACGACGTTGTCGTCCAGGGGGTTCTGGCGCTACGGCCGTGCGCTCGTGGTGGGAGGTGGTGGCGAACTGGTCGAGGTTGTGGTGCCCGCCGAGGCTCAGGATGCCCTCGAGTTCGAGTAGCACTGGGATCTGTCGAAGCCCGGCGAGGTGGCGACTCTGCGCACGGTGCTCCGCGGCCGCGGATTGGCCGCCGAGCGCTGGCGCACGGCGGTCGCGACCGCCGGCCTCGATCGTGTTGCCGAGGTGATCGCCGGCGTCCATGCGCGCGTGGTGCCGGGCCTCAAGCCGACAGGCAATGACCGTGTGCAGGACGACCGGGCGACCAACGTCCTGGAGATCGTGCAGAACTTCAGCGTCGCGCAGGTCGCGCGGTATTCGCGTGGTGCGCTGGAGTTGGACATCCACGGTGTCGAACTGTCCGATGCGCTGGCCGGGCCTCCGGAGGCCGTCCGGCGCACGCCGTTCCTGCTCGACATGCCGAAGCGCACGAGCAGCCGTGTGACGATCGTCGCCCCGCGCGATCTCGGCTTTGCACCGCCGCCCCCATCGGAAGCGAACGATCGTCACTTCCGCTTCACCTACCGCGCCGAGGTCTCGGGTCGTACGTTGACGATCGTGCGCGAGATCGAGCGTCGGGCCGACGAGGTGCTCCCGTCGAACGCCGAGTCGTTCCGGCAGAACCTGCTGAAGGCGCGGCAGATGACGGGAGGGCGGGTGCGGCTGGGTCTCCTGGATTGGCAGGTGGTTCGGCCCGAACTCGAGCGCCTGGAGCGGCGGCTGCAGTCGGCCCGCGGCTACCGCCCCGACGCGCTCCACGGCATCGTCCTGCGCAACGAAGTCAACCGGGTGGTCGACACTCGCGCGCTGGAACTCATTGCGCGCGGCAGCCCGCTGGCGGCGCACGTCCTGGCCTCGCGGGCGCAGTCCGCCAATCTTCTCGGCGACTTCGAAGCGGCACTGGCAGACGCCGACGCCGCGCTCGCGATCGACGCGAACTCCGACACTGCGCGCGACGCTCGTGCCGTGGCGCTTGTGGGCCTGGGTCGTGTCGAGGAGGCCATCGCCGAGTTTCAGACACTGGCGACGGGCGCGGAGCGCACGTCGGCGCTGAAGTGGCTCGGCGCGGTGCTGCATTTCCTCGGTCGCCACGCGGAAGCCGAGGCCGCGTTGCGGCAGGCGATCGACAGCGCTTCGGGTGAGGATTCGGAGTTCGCGAAGCTGTGGCTCTACCTCGCCGCCGAAGCACAAGGCGGGCGAGGCAAGGCAGCCATTGCGCCATACGTCGACGCAGCAGATGCCAAGAAGCTGACGGGCGTCCTGCTGCGATATCTGGCAGGCCGCATCGACCGGGACGCGCTACTTGGCTTCGCGCGCGAGTCGTCCGACATGGCGCGGCTGAACCTTGCCGAAGCGTACTTCTTCGTCGGTCAGCAGCTGCTCGCGCAGGGTCATCGCGACGAGGCGCTGACGTGGCTCCAGCGTGTCGTCGAGACGCAGGCGGTGCCGTATCGGGAGTTCACATTCGCGAAGCTGGAGTTGCGGCGTGCCGCCGGCCGCTAGAAGCGGTCGCCCCGCGCCCTGGCTGCCCGGTCGAGGTCATTCGGACAAACCCCCGATTCCGCTGCCGTCGTGTCGGATTGCCGACGCCCCGCATTCACCTCGTGCGGGGCGGGGCGTAGACTGGTCCGGGATCAAGGATCGAGGGGTCGCGCACCCACCGGTGCGACCGGCTCCCGGCAGGAGACGCGCGCCGTGCAACCCACGAACGTGGCCGACCCGACCTACTTCCACAAGGTCGTCGATTGCCAATGGGCCTGTCCGGCCCACACCCCCGTCCCCGAGTACATCCGGCTGATCGCGCAGGGTCGCTACACCGACGCCTACATGGTCAACTGGGTGAGCAACGTGTTCCCCGGCATCCTCGGGCGCACCTGCGACCGGCCGTGCGAGCCCGCGTGCCGCCGCGGTCGCGTCGAGGAGGCCAACCAGTCGCGGCCCGAGCCGGTGGCGATCTGCCGCCTCAAGCGCGTGGCGGCCGACTTCAAGGACGACATGCGCGACCGCCTGCCGCGGCGTGCGCCGCCCAACGGCAGGCGCATCGCCTGCGTGGGCGCCGGGCCGGCGTCGCTGACCGTGGCGCGCGACCTCGCGCCGCTGGGCTACCAGGTGAGCGTGTTCGACGCCGAGGCGAAGGCCGGCGGCTTCATGCGCACGCAGGTGCCGCGCTTTCGCCTGCCCGAGGAGGTGATCGACGAGGAGGTCGGCTACGTGCTGCACGGCGGCAACGTCGAGTTCGTCGCCGGCCGCCGCATCGAGTCGATGAAGGCGCTGCTGGCCGAGGGCTGGGACGCCGTGTTCGTCGGCTGCGGCGCGCCGCGCGGGCGCGATCTCGACCTCCCCGGCCGGCGCGAGGCGGCGGCGCACATCCGCATCGGCATCGACTGGCTGGCCTCGGTGTCGTTCGGTCACGTCACGAAGGTCGCGCCGCGCGTGATCGTGCTCGGCGGCGGCAACACGGCGATGGACTGCTGCCGCTCGGCGCGCCGCCTGGGCGCGCACGACGTGAAGGTGATCGTGCGCTCGGGCTTCGACGAGATGAAGGCCTCGCCGTGGGAGAAGGAAGACGCGATGCACGAGGGCATCCCGATCGTCAACTACCACGTGCCCAAGGCCTTCGTGCACGACGCCGACGGGCGGCTGACCGGCATGAGCTTCGAGATCGTGAAGGCGCAGTACGACGAGCGCGGGCGCCGCAGCCTCGTGCCCACCGGCGAGCCCGACGCCTTCTTCGCGTGCGACGAGGTGCTGATCGCGGTGGGGCAGGAGAACGCCTTTCCGTGGATCGAGCGCGACTGCGGCATCGAGTTCGACCGCTGGGGCCTGCCGAAGCTCGACGAGCGGTCGCTGCAGTCGACGCACCCCAGGGTGTTCTTCGGCGGCGACGCGGCCTACGGCCCGAAGAACATCATCTGGGCGGTCGCGCACGGCCACGAGGCGGCGGTGTCGATCGACCGCCTGCTGCACGGCGAGGACGTGCGCGAGCGCCCGCCGCCGCACGTGAACCTGCTGTCGCAGAAGATGGGCATCCACGAGTGGAGCTACGACAACGCGCCGTCGAACGACGCGCGCTTCAAGGTGCCGTGGCAGAAGGCCGAGAAGGCGCTCGCGAGCATCCGTGTCGAGGTCGAGCTGGGGTTCGACCCCGCCACCGCGTTCAAGGAGGCGCAGCGCTGCCTCAACTGCGACGTGCAGACCGTGTTCACCGGCTCGCTGTGCATCGAGTGCGACGCCTGCGTGGACATCTGCCCGATGGACTGCATCACCTTCACCGACAACGGCGACGAGGCCGAGCTGCGCGGCCGGCTCAAGGCGCCGGCGCGCAACCTGTCGCAGGACCTGTACGTGTCGGCGCCGCTGAAGACCGCGCGCGTGATGGTGAAGGACGAGGACGTGTGCCTGCACTGCGGCCTGTGCGCCGAGCGCTGTCCGACCGGCGCCTGGGACATGCAGAAGTTCCTGCTGCAGACCACGCATGCCGGGCCGCGCTGCCGCGACTCCAAACCGCGCGCGGTCGAGACGGAGGCCGCGAAATGAACCGCATCGAGGCCGTCAACGACTTCGTCGTCAAGTTCGCCAACGTCAACGGCTCGGGCTCGGCGTCGGCCAACGAGCTGTTCGCCAAGGCGATCCTGCGCATGGGCGTGCCGGTTAGCCCGCGCAACATCTTCCCGAGCAACATCCAGGGCCTGCCCACGTGGTACGAGGTGCGCGTGTCCGAGGCCGGCTGGCTCGGCCGGCGCGGCGGCATCGACATGATGGTCGCGATGAACCCGCAGACCTGGGAGGCCGACGTCGCCGAGCTGCAGCCCGGCGGCTACCTGTTCTACGACTCGACGCGCGCGCTGCCGAAGAGCGCGTTCCGCGACGACGTGCACGTGATCGGCATGCCGCTCACGGCGATCTGCAACGCCACCTACGAGGACGCGCGGCAGCGCCAGCTGTTCAAGAACATCATGTACGTCGGCGCGCTGTCGGTGCTGATGGACATCGACCCCGCGGTGGTCGAGAAGCTGTTCGGCGAGCAGTACCGCGGCAAGGAGCGGCTGCTCGACTCCAACGTGCGCGCCTTCAACGCCGGCCGCGAGTTCGCGCGCGACCACCTCGACCCGATCGGGCTGAAGGTGCGCAAGGCCGACGCGGTCGGCGAGCGCATCTTCATCGACGGCAACAGCGCCGCCGCGCTGGGCTGCGTGTACGGCGGCGCCACCGTGTGCGCGTGGTACCCGATCACCCCGTCGTCGTCGCTGGCCGAGGCCTTCGAGAAGTACTGCGCCAAGCTGCGCACCGACCCCGCCACCGGCGAGCGGCGCTACGCGGTGGTGCAGGCCGAGGACGAGATCGCCTCGATCGGCATGGTCACCGGCGCCGGCTGGAACGGCGCGCGCGCCTTCACCGCGACGTCGGGGCCGGGCGTCTCGCTGATGACCGAGTTCATCGGGCTCGCGTACTTCGCCGAGATTCCCGTGACCATCATCGACGTGCAGCGCGGCGGTCCGTCGACCGGCATGCCCACGCGCACGCAGCAGGCCGACATCCTGAGCTGCGCCTACGCGTCGCACGGCGACACCCGGCACGTGCTGCTGTTCCCCGAGGACCCGTACGAGTGCTTCGAGCACGCCGCCGCCGCGCTCGACCTGGCCGACCGGCTGCAGACCCCGGTGTTCGTGCTGACCGATCTGGACATCGGCATGAACCAGCGGCTGTGCCGGCCCTTCGAGTGGGACGACGCGCGCACCTACGACCGCGGCAAGGTCATGACCGCCGAGGAGCTCGAGGCCGGCAAGGACTTCGGCCGCTACAAGGACGTCGACGGCGACGGCATCCCGTGGCGCACCCTGCCGGGCACGCACCCGAGCAAGGGCGCGTACTTCACGCGCGGCACCACGCGCGACGCCTACGCGCGCTACTCCGAGGCCGGCCCCGACTATCTCTACAACGTGCAGCGGCTGCTCACCAAGTTCGCCACCGCGGCCACGCTGGTGCCGCAGCCGGTGCTGCGCAAGGCCGCGCGCAAGACGCGGCTGGGCGTCGTCTACTTCGGCTCCACCGCGCCGGCGATGGACGAGGCGCTGGCGACGATGGCGGCCTCGGGCATCCACATCGACGCGCTGCGGCTGCGCGCCTTCCCGTTCCCCGCGTCGGTGGCGGAGTTCATCAAGGGCCACGAGCGCGTGTTCGTGGTCGAGCAGAACCGCGACGCGCAGATGCGCAGCCTGCTGATCAACGAGCTCGACTGCGACCCGCAGCGCCTGGTGCCGGTGCGCCACTACGACGGCACGCCGATCACCGCGCGCTTCATCGCCCGCACGATCACGCGGCACGTCCACGCCATCGCGGTGGCGCCGCAGGAGAACGCGTCGTGACCTACATCGCCAAGCCCCGGCTGCACCACCCGACCCTCGAGCGCAACAAGGTCGGCTACACGCGGCGCGACTACGAGGGCAAGATCTCGACCCTGTGCGCGGGCTGCGGCCACGACTCCATCTCGGCGGCCATCATCCAGGCGTGCTGGGAACTCGACGTGCAGCCGCACCGCGTGGCCAAGCTCTCGGGCATCGGCTGCTCGAGCAAGACGCCCGACTACTTCCTCGGCGCGAGCCACGGCTTCAACACCGTGCACGGCCGCATGCCCAGCGTGCTGACCGGCGCCAACCTCGCGCACCGCGACCTGCTGTACCTCGGCGTGAGCGGCGACGGCGACTCCGCGTCCATCGGCCTCGGGCAGTTCGCGCACGCCATGCGGCGCGGCGTGCGCATGGTCTACATCGTCGAGAACAACGGGGTGTACGGCCTGACGAAGGGCCAGTTCTCGGCCACCGCCGACCGCGGCTCGATGTCGAAGAAGGGCGCCACCAACCACGACGCGCCGGTCGACCTGATCGGCATGGCGCTGCAGCTCGGCGCCACCTACGTGGCGCGCGGCTTCTCGGGCGACAAGGCGCAGCTCGTGCCGCTGATCAAGGGCGCGATCGGCCATGGCGGCGCGGCCTTCCTCGACGTCATCAGCCCGTGCGTGGCGTTCAACAACCACGCCGGCAGCACGCGCAGCTACGACCACGTGCGCGCGCACAACGAGGCGGTCAACCGCATCGACTTCATCGACCTCGCGCCCGCGGTCGAGGCCGCGGCGGCGCCGGGCGAGGCCATCGACCTGCCGTCGCCCGGCGGCGGCACCATGCGGCTGCGGCGCCTGCACGCCGACTACGACCCGACCGACCGCATCGCGGCGATGAACCACCTGCAGGCGATGGCCGCGGCCGGCGAGATCGCGACCGGGCTGCTGTACGTCGACCCGACGGCGAAGGACCTGCACGCGGCGCTGAACACGTGCGCGCGGCCGCTCAACGCGCTCGGCGAGCGCGAGCTGTGCCCGGGCGCGGCAGCGCTGGCGAAGATCAACGCGTCGTTGCGCTGAAGCGGTTCGCGTCGCGCGGTCCGCATCCGCGTGCGCGCGGCGCGCAGCACCCGCGTTCGAGCGGCCCGCGGCGCCCGCGACCGCGCCGACCTACACGTGCCGCCCGGCCTTGCGCCGCACGCGCGTCTGCACCTGCGTGACCTTCGGCGCGTTCGCGGCGCGCTCCTCCAGGCGCGAGCGCGGCGTGCGCTTGCCGTGGCGCGCAGCGGGTTGCGGCACGGCCGCCGGCACGTCCTTCGGCGGCACGGCGTCGACCTCGGCGTCGGCCGGCGGGATCCACACCCCGGCCGGCGGCCACGGCATGCCGGGCCAGCGCAGCTTGAACGAATCGCGCCACAGCGCCCACCACGCTTCGCTCGCGGCATTCATGGTCTCGGCGATGTGGCGGCTCGACTCGAGCATCGCCTCGGGGCTCCACCAGCGCGTCCAGGGGGTCATGTTCTTCTCCTTGCCTGCGCTTGCAAGCAACCAGATTATTGGGTGCTCAGAAAGAATCCTCTGACAGAGGCGTGAAGTTCATGTTCCCATCACGTACGCGGTACAAAGTTAGGCGTACAACTGAGTACCGCGTTCCGGAGTCGGTGTCTGACTGCTGAAGCTGAATCTCGCTGGACTTCGCAGCTGCACCAGTGTCAAGAGACCGGTAGCGAACCTCATATGTCCCCGGAGCAACTCCACTCATCGTGAATCGTGTCAACGCCGACTTAAATCTGACCCACTTTCCACTTGATCGCCGAAGTAAATCTGACCCACCCTGGCGTTCTTGATCGCG
>Ga0073934_10009463_pt1 | contig 12482 bp, 15 predicted proteins | sample LarsenN4metaG_FD_76834 | JGI IMG/M metagenome (GOLD analysis project Ga0073934, IMG submission 76834) | Hot spring sediment bacterial and archeal communities from British Columbia, Canada, to study Microbial Dark Matter (Phase II) - Larsen... ... | reverse complement strand
GGGACGGATCCACTCGATCCGTCAGGAGATTTGGCAGGGGAGGAAGGACTCGAACCCTCGCATGTCGGAATCAAAATCCGATGCCTTAACCAACTTGGCGACTCCCCTACACCGGTCCGCCGCTTTCGCGCCGAACCTTCAACCGGTCTCAGTCCGGAGCCCAACCGACGAGCGGGTGCTGCTCCAGGCTGCGGCACATTCGCCCCACCCACCCCGGCGGAAGATCCGCCGGCATTGTCGCCATGGGTTCGGCGCCCGTGCCTGCTCTCGCGAACACCGCGCTGCCCGAACCGGTCATCCGCGCGTTGCCGAAGCGCTGCTGCAGGATCTCCAGCGCGGTGACGACATCTGCACAGTGCGCTTCGGCAGGAGGCTGCAGGTCGTTGCGGCCGAATCCGTCGAGCACACGGCGCACGCTGCCAGCCGTGTCTGCAAGAAAGCCCGCAAGTATAACAGCTTCGGTGTCGCGCACCAGCAGCGGGCTGCCGAAGATCGCACGGGTCTCGATGGACGCCGCCGGCTTGAGCACCGCCAGCCAAGCCGGCGGCACCGGCAGCGGCGTCAGGCGCTCGCCGATGCCCTCGACGAAGGCGTTGCGCCCGCCGATGAAGAACGGCACGTCGGCGCCCAGCTTCAGGCCGAGCGCGGCCAGCCGCTCGCGCGGCCAGTTCAGTCCCCACAGCCGGTTCAGCGCCAGCAGCGTGCTGGCCGCATCCGAACTGCCCCCGCCCATGCCGGCGCCCCAGGGCACCTGCTTGTCGATCGAGATGTCGGCGCCCAGCGTGGTACCGCTTTCGGCCTGCAGCCGCCGCGCGGCGCGCAGGCAGAGGTCGTCGGCGGGCAGGGCCGGACCGAGATCGTGGCGCGCCAGCTTGCCGTCGCCGCGACGCTCGAAATGCAGCGTGTCGGCCCAGTCGATCAGCGCGAAGACCGACTGCAGAAGGTGGTAGCCGTCGTCCCGGCGGCCGACCACATGCAGGAACAGGTTGAGCTTGGCCGGCGCGGCCACCTCGTACAGGGCGTTCAGGCTCATCGGCCGATCAGCTCCGGTCCAGCTTGACGCGCACCGTGACCGCCGGCGCCGTCTCGCGCACGGCGACGATGGTGTCGTCGGCGAAGCGCGCCAGGTCCACCGACCAGCCGAGCTGGCGGAAGCCCGGCGGATTCGCCACGTGCGCCGCGCCCGGCCAGGGACGGCCGTGCAGCCAGTCGAACATCGCCGCCACCGGCAGGCTTTCGCCGAGCACCTCGCGGGTCAGTGCGTCGAGGCTCGCGAACGGCGTCTCGCCCTGCGGGGTGACCAGAACGACGCGGCCCGGCTGCCATCGCGCCTGCGCCATCACCTGACCGGTGGGCGTGGCGAGGTCGAGCCGGCCGGCTTCCGGCGCGCCTCGAAGTTCGAAGGCCGCCACCACGGAGCGCGGCTGCTCCTCGCCCGTCGTCTCGACACGCAGCGCCAGTCGCCCTGACAGGCTGTCGCCGGCCAGCGGCGAGTTGTCGCGCGGCAGCGAGCTGCAGGCCGCCAGCAGCGCCGCCAGCGGCAGCGCCAGCGACGCGCGGCGGCGTCTCACAGATCCACCCGCAAGCGGGCGAGCGTCTCGCGCAGCACGTCGTTGCCGCTGTCGCGCGTCTTGGCCTCGCGCCAGACGCGGCGGGCCTCGTCGTGCTGGCCCATCACCCAGAGCACTTCACCGAGGTGGGCAGCGATCTCGGGATCGGGGCGGGCGCGGTAGGCCTGCTGCAGCAGCCGGAGGGCTTCGGCGCGATTGCCGAGCCGGTACTCGACCCAGCCGAGGCTGTCGGTGATGAACGGTTCGCCCGGACCCAGCTCGAGCGCCTTCTTGATCAGGTCGCGCGCTTCGCCGAGCCGCTGGTTGCGCTCGGCCAGGGAGTAGCCCAGGGCGTTGTAGGCATGGTGGTGGTCCGGCTTGATCTCGATGACCCGTCGCAGCAGCCGCTCCATTTCGTCCATGCGGTCGAGCTTCTCCGCCATCATCGACTGTTCGTAGAGCAGGTCGACATCGTCGGGGAACTGGCGGTTGGCTTGTTCAAGGACCGCGTTGGCGTCCTTCCAGGCCTTGACGTCGCGCAGCACCTGGGCCTCGGCCAGCAGCTTGGAACGGGCGTCGGCTGCCGTCTTCTCCGGCACGCGCCGCACCAGCTCACGCGCCTCCTTGATCTTGCCCTGCCGGGCCAGCAGCGTGGCGCGCCGTGTCTGCACCTCGAGCGCCCGCTGCGGGTTGTCGACCTTGGTCAGCCAGGCCTCCGCTGCCTTGAAGTCGCGCTGCTGCTCGGCCGCCTGGGCCAGCAGCAGCCACGCCTGCGTGCGGCCCTGCTCGCGAAGGTCGGACGGGCTGCCGCCCTCGTCGTCGTCGTCGTCGGCAGGCGCCGCCGGGGCGGAGGGTGCGGCCTCGAGCTTCTGGAGGTAGGTCTTGAGCGCCACGGTCGCTTCAGCCGGATGTCGCAGCTCGACCTGCAGGGCGCCCAGCGTCAGCCACGGCGGGGCAAGCTCGGGGGCCCGGCGCGTCACCACCTCGAGCTGCGCGGTCGCATCGCCGTAGCGCTGCGCGTTGGTCAGCACGCGCACGTAGTTCAGGCGAACGCCATGCGCGTCTGGGCGGGCCTGGAGGAACGACATGACGATGGCTTCGGCCGCCGGCGTGTTCGCGGCCAGGCCCGCGGCCAGCATCGCCACCGACTCGTCGGACGGGGCGTCGGCATGTGCCTGCTGCAGCAGAGGCAACGCCTTCGCGTTGTCGGGCACGCCGAGCCAGGCGCGCGCCAGCGCGATGCGCGATGCGACGCGCGTGGCCGGCTGGTCGATCCAGCCCTGTGTCACGCGTTCCACCAGGGCCGGCGTGCGGGCCCGGTCGCCCGTGCGCGAGAAGAAACCGGGCAGCGACTGGATCAGTGCCGGGCGGTCGGCCTCGGCGGTGAGCTGGACGAGCGAGCGCAGCGGCTCGATCGATTCATCCGCACGGTTCAGGGCCACGAGCAGCTGGATCAGATAGCGATGCGCTTCGATCGACTTGGGCAGCGCGCTGCGCCAGGCCATCACCGCCGCCAGCGCCTGGTCGCCGGCACGGGCCTGCAGGGCGATCTCGGTGGCGCGACGGTAGAGCTGCTCGTCGCGCGTGCGCCGCGCCGCATCGAGCATCACCTGGTAGGCCGTGCCCGCTTCGCCGCTGCGCAGCTCGATCTCGCCGATCAGCAGCTGGTAGAAGAGCTGGGCATCGAGGCTGGAGTTCTCGACCGGCGGGCGGGTCGGCGTGGACTGCGCCGCCGAAGGCGCCATCATGCACACCCAGGAGGCCAGCAGGACACCGAGCAGCGGCAGGCCCGGGCGGGACGAAGGGGACGGCATCGGCAACTCCTGAAGGCTCGAATTCATTCTAGTGGTCGCTGGATCGCGGTGTGATCGGCGCGGCTCGCGATAATTCCGCACATGCCCGAACTTCCGGAGGTCGAGACCACGCGGAGAAGCTTCGCCGAGCGTATCGACGGGGCGACCGTGGCGGCCGTGCGGCTGGGCAAGCCGCTGCGCTGGCCCCTGGGCTGCATGCCGGCATCGCTGGTGGGGCTGCGCATCGGGACGGCTGCAAGGCGCGGCAAGTACCTGTGGCTGCCGGTGGGCGACGGGGGCCTGCTGCTGCATCTGGGCATGTCCGGCTCGCTGGCCTTCAGCGAGCATCCCGGCGACCCCGGTGCGCACGACCACTTCGACCTCGTCACCACCCGCGGCACGCTGAGGCTGACCGACCCTCGCCGCTTCGGCGCCGTGGTGTGGTCACTCGGGCTCGATGCCGATCCCGCCCGCAAGCTCGTCGCCGGCCTCGGTCTCGAGCCCTTCGACCCGGCCTTCGGCGGCGAGCACCTGCACCGCGCACTGCGGGGCCGGCGGGTGGCGATCAAGCAGGCCCTGCTGGCCGGCGACATCGTGGTCGGCGCCGGCAACATCTACGCCTGCGAAGCGCTCTTCACCGCCGGCATCGATCCGCGCACGCCGGCCGGCCGCGTCAGCCGGCCGCGCTGCGACCGGCTGGCCGAGGCCGTGCGCCGCATCCTGGCGCAGGCGCTGGAACTCGGCGGCAGCACGCTTCGCGACTACCGCGACGCCCGCGGCATGGCTGGAAGCTTCCAGCAGCATGCGGCGGTCTACGGCCGCGCCGGCCAGCCTTGCCTGGTCTGCGGCACGCCGGTGCGCCGCATCGTGCAGGCTCAGCGCTCGACCTTCTTCTGCCCACGCTGCCAGAAGCGGTAGAAACCTCCGTCAAGGCGCGTCACAAGACGTATCCGGGTTTCCCCTGCACGCCTTTTTTTGCCATGCGACAATCCGCCGGCTTCGGCCGCCACCCCGCTCGCACCCCGGCGGCCCGACGACAAGAAAAGCACCCGCGCAATGCCGAGTGAAAACGCCCCCGCGAGCGGCGATGCCCTGATCGAGATCGACCACGTCACGTTCGGGTACGACGCGAGCCGCACCATCCTCAACGACATCTCGCTGCGCTTCCAGCGCGGCAAGGTCACGTCCATCCTGGGCAGTTCGGGGTGCGGCAAGACCACGCTGTTGCGCCTGATCGGCGGCGTGCATGCGGCGAACTCCGGCACCGTGACTTTCGATGGCGAGCGCATCGACTCTCGCGACCGCGAGCTGATGTTCCGCCTTCGCCGGCGCATGGGCGTGCTGTTCCAGTTCGGCGCGCTGTTCACCGACCTGTCCGTTTTCGACAACGTCGCCTTCCCGCTGCGCGAGCAGACGGATCTGAAGGAATCGATGATCCGCGACATCGTGCTGATGAAGCTGAATGCCGTCGGCCTGCGCGGCGCGGCCAAGCTGCGCATCTCGGAGGTGTCCGGCGGCATGGCGCGGCGCATCGCGCTGGCCCGCGCGATCGCGCTCGACCCCGAACTGATCATGTACGACGAGCCCTTCGCCGGCCTCGACCTGGTGTCGATGGGCGTGGCTGCGCGTCTGATCCGCACGCTCAACGACGTGACCGGCTCGACCTCGCTGGTGATCTCTCACGACGTGCCCGAGTGCATGGCGATCAGCGACCACGTGGTGCTGCTGGCCAACGGCGGCCGCATCGTCGCGCAAGGCACCCCCGACGAACTCATGAGTTCCACGGACCCGGAGGTGCGCCAGTTCGTGCGCGGCGAACCCGACGGCCCGGTGAAGTTCCACTATCCGGCACCGACCATCGCCGAAGACTTCGGCCTCGGCGCGGGGGGGACGGCATGAACTTCGTCGCCCTGCTCGGCGCGCGCGCCCTGGCGGTGCTGAATTCGTTCGGCCACGCGGCCTTCTTCTTCCTCGACCTGCTGCGTGCCATCCCGCCGGCGATGCGCCGCTTCGGCCTGGTGGTGGTGCAGATCCACGCCATCGGCAACCGCTCGCTGATCATCATCCTGTCGTCGGGCCTGGCGGTGGGCTTCGTGCTCGCGCTGCAGATGTACTACGCGCTGGTGACCTATGGTGCCGCCGAGTCGCTCGGCCTGATCGTCAACCTCGCGCTGGTGCGCGAACTCGGGCCGGTGGTCACCGGGCTGCTCTTCGCCGGGCGCGCCGGCACCTCGCTGACGGCCGAGATCGGCCTGATGAAGGCCGGCGAGCAGATCGCCGCGATGGAGATGATGGCCATCGACCCGAAGGCGCGCGTGCTGGCGCCGCGCTTCGTGGCGGGGATGGTGTCGATGCCCATCCTGGCGATCCTGTTTTCCGCGATCGGCATCCTCGGCGCCTACGTCGTCGCGGTGCTGCTGATCGGCGTGGACGCGGGCAACTTCTGGTCGATCATGCAGAGCAAGGTCGACGTCTGGCGCGACGTCGGCAACGGCATCGTCAAGAGCATGGTGTTCGGCGTGATCTGCTCGTTCGTCGCGCTGTACCAGGGCTACGAGACCGACGCGACGCCGGAGGGCGTGGCCTATGCGACCACGCGCACGGTGGTGATCTCGTCGCTGGCCATCCTGGGCATGGACTTCATCCTGACGGCGCTGATGTTCTCGACGCCGTAAGACCGAAAGGAAACACGAGAGATGGGCAAGAAAGGCATCGAAACCCTGGTCGGACTGTTCGTCCTGATGGGCATGCTCGGGCTGGTGTTCCTGGCGCTGAAGGCGGCCAACCTGGCGAGCTTCGGCGGCGGCGACACCTACACCCTCACCGCCAAGTTCGACAACATCGGCGGTCTCAAGCCGCGCGCGCCGGTGCGCAGTGCCGGCGTGAACGTCGGGCGCGTGGCCTCGATCACCCTGGATGCGCGCACCTACCAGGGCGTGGTGCGGCTCGAGATCGACAAGGGCGTGCAGTTCCCGAAGGACTCGCAGGCGCGCATCCTCACCGCCGGCCTGCTCGGTGACCAGTACATCGGGCTGGAGCCCGGTGCCGACGAGAAGACGTTGGTGGCCGGCGACACCATCACCCAGACGCAGTCCGCCGTGGTGCTGGAGAGCCTGATCAGCCAGTTCCTCTTCAACAAGGCCGCCGACGCCGGAGGCGAGGCGGGGGCGAAGAAGTGATGCGCGCCGCTTCGCTCGCCGCGCTGGCGGTGGCGCTGCCCTTGCTGGGCGGCTGCGCGACCACGCTGAACGACGTGCGCGGCGGCCCAGGCGCCAAGCTCGACCCGTGGGAGAACTGGAACCGCAAGGTCTTCGCCTTCAACGAGGCGATCGACGAGAACCTGCTCAAGCCGGTGGCCACGGCCTACTCGAACGTGGTGCCTCAACCCATCCGCCGCGGCGTCGACAACTTCTTCGGCAACTTCGCCGATGCCTGGTCGGCGGTGAACAACTTCCTGCAGGGCAAGGCCACCGCGGGCGTGTACGACGTGATGCGCGTGGGCACGAATACCGTCTTCGGCCTGCTGGGCGTGCTCGACGTGGCCACGGAAGTCGGCCTGGAGAAGACCCGCGAGGACTTCGGCCAGACGCTCGGCGTGTGGGGTATGGGCACGGGTGCCTACATCGTCTGGCCGCTGCTCGGCCCGTCCAGCGTGCGCGACACCATCGGCCTGCCGCTGGACATGGCCGCCTCGCCGAGTTCGGTGATCAACGACGGCGCCACGCGCTACAGCCTGACCGCACTGAACGTCGTCAACACGCGCGCCAACCTGCTCGGGGCGACGCGTGTGCTCGACGACATCGCGCTGGATAAGTACAACTTCGTTCGCGATGCGTACCTGCAGCGCCGGCGCAGCCTGGTGTTCGACGGCAACGAGCCGCCGCCGCCCGACCCGACCGAGCCCGAGGAACCGGCGTCCGCGCCTGCAGCGAAGTGAACGGCCGGATGTGTCTGCACGTTAACGTCGCCTCGGGCATTGAACCTCGCGGCTCGCGCGGGCTCTGAGCACCCTGGAGCCTGGGCAAGGCGCCACAGAAAGGAACAAGACATGCTCTCGATCCGAATCACCACCTGGCTGGCCGCCGCCGCGATGGCGCTGGGCCTGGGCGTGGCCCGCGCGGCCGACGCGGCCAAGGCCCCCGACCAGCTGATCAAGGAAGTCTCCACCGACGTCCTCGACACCATCAAGGCCGACAAGAACATCCAGGCCGGCGACGTGCAGAAGATCATCGCACTGGTCGACGCCAAGGTGATGCCCCACGTGAACTTCCAGCGCATGACGGCCTCGGCGGTCGGCCGCTACTGGCGCCAGGCCACGCCCGAGCAGCAGAAGCGGCTGCAGGAGGAGTTCAAGATCCTGCTGGTGCGCACCTATTCGGGCGCGCTGTCGCAGGTGAAGGACCAGACCGTGCAGCTCAAGCCGATGCGCGCCAACCCGGAAGACAAGGACGTGGTCGTGCGCACCGAGGTGCGCGGCAAGGGCGACCCGATCCAGCTCGACTACCGCCTCGAGAAGAGGGATGACGGCTGGAAGATCTACGACGTCAACGTGCTGGGCGTCTGGCTGGTTCAGAACTACACCAGCAGCTTCGCGCAGGAGATCGGTGCCAACGGCATCGACGGCCTGATCGCCAAGCTGGCCGAGCGCAACAAGTCGGCCGCGGCCAACGGCAGCAAGACCTGAGGATCCGCTGCGATGCTGCTGCTGCCGGCCACCATCACGATGCGCGAGTCTCGCGACACGCTGCGCCTGCTCTCGCAGGCGCTGCAGGGCGAGAAGGAGGGCGAGGTGGTCGTCGACGCCTCGCCGCTGCAGCAGTTCGACACCTCGGCTCTGGCGGTGCTGCTCGAGTGCCGCCGGCTCGCCCAGGCCTTCGGCCGGCCATTCAGCGTGCGCAACGCGCCGGCCAAGCTCGCGGCGCTGGCCTCGCTCTACGGCGTGGATGAACTGCTGATCACCCCGCCAGCGCCCGCGAGCGCCTGAAGCGCGCCAGCCGCCAGCCCAGCAGCGCGGCGATCACGGCGGCGTACACCGCCACCTCGGCGAAATCGTTCTTGCCGGCCCGCATCCAGAAGAAGTGCAGGATCGCCAGCAGAGCGATTGCATACACGAGCCGGTGCAGGGCCTGCCAGCGCGCGGCGCCCAGCGCCTTGATCGCGCGGTTGAACGAGGTGGCCGCCAGCGGCACCAGCAGCAGCAGCGCCAGGAAGCCCACCAGCGCGAACGGCCGCTTGGGGATGTCGCGGGCGATTCCCCCCAGGTCCAGGCCCATGTCGAGCCACGCGTAGGCGAGGAAGTGCAGCACCGCGTAGAAGAAGGCGAACAGCCCGACCATGCGGCGAAAGCGCGCCAGCGCCGGCTGACTCGTCCAGACGCGCAGCGGCGTCACGGCCAGCACCAGGCACAGGAAGCGCAGCGTCCAGTCTCCGGTCGAGCGGATCAGTGCCTCGGCCGGATTGGCGCCCAGCTGGCTGGCGGCCGCCGCGTAGACCAGCCAGGCGAACGGCAGCAGGCACAGCGCGAAGAGCAGCGGCTGGGCCGCCGGGTGCAGCAGCGCGGAACGGGCCACCGTCAGTAGAACTTCTTCAGGTCCATGCCGGCGTAGAGTTGCCCGACCTGGGCCTCGTAGCCGTTGAACATCAGCGTCGGCCGCTTCTTCTGGAACAGCCCGTCCTCGCCGATACGGCGCTCGGTGGCCTGGCTCCAGCGCGGATGGTCGACGTTCGGGTTCACGTTGGAATAGAAGCCGTACTCCTGCGCGGCCGCCTTCACCCACGAGGTGCGCGGCTCCTTCTCGACGAAGCGGATCTTCACGATCGACTTGCCGCTCTTGAAGCCGTACTTCCACGGCACGACGAGGCGCAGCGGCGCGCCGTTCTGGTTGGGCAGCACCTCGCCGTACAGCCCGAAGGCCAGCAGCGTCAGCGGCTGCATGGCCTCGTCCAGGCGCAGGCCTTCGACGTACGGCCACTCGAGCACCGAGGAGCGCAGCCCCGGCATCTGCGCGCGGTCGGCCAGGGTGACGAACTCGACGTACTTCGCGTTGCCGGTGGGCTCGACGCGCCGGACCAGCTCGGCCAGCGAATAGCCCACCCACGGGATCACCATCGACCAGCCCTCGACGCAGCGCAGCCGGTAGATGCGCTCCTCCATCGTTGCGAGCTTGAGCAACTCGTCGAGGTCGAAGACCTTCGGCTTCTTCACTTCGCCTTCGACGGCGACCGTCCAGGGGCGCGTCTTCAGCGAGCCTGCCGCGCGGGCCGGGTCGGACTTGTCGGTGCCGAACTCGTAGAAGTTGTTGTAGGTGGTGACGTCGCCGTAGGCGGTGAGCTTCTCCATCGTCAGCGCCCCGGGCACCGCGCTGCGCGCGCCCGGCAGCGGCGACAGCCTGCCTGGGCGCTGCACTTGTGCGAGGGCATCGCGGCCGGCCCAGCCCGCCAGCACGGCCCCGGCCGCGCCGGCAGCCATGTGCCGCAACAGGGCGCGACGCTGCTCGTAGATTTCGCGCGGGGTGATGTCGCTCGCGTGCGGGTGCACGAAGCCTCGGTCCTTCAGGTACTGCATGGTGGTCAGATCACGTCGCCGAAGTCGGTGGGCTCGAACAGGCGCAACGAACTTTTCGACACGCGTTCGCGGAAGCTCTTGCGTGCAAACAGCTTGGCCTGTGCCTGCTCCGGCAGGTCGGTGATGTTGATGACGTTCTTGACGATCAGCGTGTCGATCACGTCCTCGATCACGCGCACGAAGTCGGCGTCCAGGCGCGAGAAGTCCTCGCGCGTCGCGGCCTCGTTGCCGACGAAGGCCTGCACCTCGGCATGGTCGTCGGGGAGGAACTCGCCGCCTTCGACCGCGTGGCGATGCAGGCTGTCGATGCGGCCGTCGGCGTGGCGTCGGACATAGGGCATGGTCGGGCCTCGTGGGGCGTCGATGCACTATACGACGCAGGCCCCGAGAAGGTTACGGGCCCATGAAAAAGGCCGGCGCAGGGCCGGCCTTCGTTCACGCCACGGGGCGCCTCAGCGCAGGCCGGCGATGTAGTCGGAAACGGCCTTGATGTCCGCGTCGGTCATCCCGGCGACCACGCCCATCATCTGCGCGTTGTTCTTGCGCGTGCCGCTGCGGAAGGCCAGCAGCTGCGCCTCGGTGTAGGCGGCATGCTGGCCTGCCAGCCGCGGGTACTGCGCGGGGATCCCGGCACCCGACGGGCCGTGGCAGCCCGAGCAGGCCGGCACCTTGCGGTCGGCGATGCCGCCGCGCCAGATCTTCTCGCCCAGGGCCACCGTGGCCTTGTTGGTGGCGAAGCCGGGCTTGGCGGTCTTGCTGGCGTAGAAGGCAGCCACGTTGCGCATGTCGTCCTCGGTGGGGAGGGTGGCGGCCATGCCCTGCATGACGGCGTTGGCGCGCTTGCCGGACTTGAACTCGATCAGCTGCTTGACGAGGTACTCCGGGTGCTGGCCGGCGAGGATCGGGTTGGCAGGGCTGCCGCGCGAACCGTCGATCGTGTGACAGGCCGCGCACACGGCGGTGGCGGTGGCTTCGCCCTTGGCGAGGTCGGCCTTGACCGGAGACGCGGCGCCGGCTGCCGCGGCCGGAAGGGCCAGGGTGGCGGCCAGAAGGCCGGACATCAGACTGGACAGCAAGGCGGCAGCGTTCATGTTGGGTGGTGTTGGCTCATGCAAAACCCGCCGATTTTACAATGGTCAAGAGGAGACCTCATGGCCGCACCCAAATCCACGACGAAGCCGGCCCCGCAGGCCCCCGATGCCAGCAGCCCGGCCCGCCGCGCGCTGGCCTGGACGCACACGGCGCGCTTTCTCACCACGGCCAGCCGGCTCGATCAACTGCCGGCCACCGAGCTGCCGGAGATCGCCTTCGTCGGCCGCTCCAACGCCGGCAAGTCCACGGCGATCAACACGCTGACGCAGCAGAAGCGGTTGGCCTTCGCGTCGAAGACCCCGGGCCGCACCCAGCACATCAACCTGTTCGCCCTCGGCCCGAAGGACGAACCCGACGCGCTGTTCGCCGACCTGCCCGGCTACGGCTACGCCGCCGTCTCGCGCGACGCCAAGGTGCGCTGGCAGCAGGTGATGGCCGACTACCTCGAGGTGCGGCGCAGCCTCACCGGCGTGGTGCTGATGGTCGATGCGCGCCTGGGCTTCACCGACCTCGACCTGCAGCTGCTCGACTTCGTCGCGCCGCGCCTGGCCAACGGCTCGGTGAAGCTGCTGGTGCTGCTGACCAAGGCGGACAAGCTCAGCCGCAGCGAGGCGGACCGGGCGCTGGCCGCCTGCCGCGATACCCTGGCGGCGATGAGCACCGAGGAGTCGGACATCGGCATCACGCTCTTCTCGGCGCTGAACAAGCGCGGTGTCGACGACACGGCGCTGCTGTTGCGCGGGTGGGTCGACGCATGACGAACACGACCGTCGAGACCTTCGAGCTCGCGTTGCCGCATGGCATCACGCTGAGCTGCCGGGCAGCCGGCACGCCGGGCGCACCGCTGCTGGTGTTCCTGCACGGCTTTCCCGAAGCGGCGTTCGTGTGGGACGAACTGCTCGCGCATTTCGCGCCGCGTTACCGCTGCATCGCGCCGAACCTGCGCGGCTTCGAACGTTCGTCATCGCCGGCGCAGGCCGAGGCCTACCGGGCCAAGCACCTGGTGGCCGACATCCGCGCGCTGATCGCCGCGCAGGGCGGCCGCGCGGCCGCCGTGGTGGCGCACGACTGGGGCGGTGCGGTGGCCTGGGCGCTGGCCGCGGCGCATCCGGAGTGCCTCGAGCGGCTCGTGATCATCAACTCGCCGCACCCGGCGACCTTTCTTCGCGAGCTGCGCGACAACCCGGCGCAACAGGCGGCCAGCGCCTACATGAACTTCCTCTGTCGCCCGGACGCCGAGGCCTTGCTGGCCGAGAGCGACTTCGCCCGCCTGTGGCCGTTCTTCGAGCGCATGGGTGCCACCGACCCCAGCCACCCGGGGGGCGGCTGGCTGACCGAGCCGGTGCGCGAGCAGTACCGCGAGGTGTGGCGCCAGGGCCTGACGGGCGGCTGCAACTACTACCGCGCCTCGCCGCTGCGCCCGCCCGTCGGTCCCGACGACGCCATCCACACGCTGCAGCTGCCGCCGGCACTGGTGCACGT
>Ga0073934_10009462_pt1 | contig 12483 bp, 11 predicted proteins | sample LarsenN4metaG_FD_76834 | JGI IMG/M metagenome (GOLD analysis project Ga0073934, IMG submission 76834) | Hot spring sediment bacterial and archeal communities from British Columbia, Canada, to study Microbial Dark Matter (Phase II) - Larsen... ... | reverse complement strand
TATCGGCAATCACCTTGAGCGAGGCTAATGCGCCGGTATCAATAAGGCTGAGGACCATCTGCACAAACTCTTCGCTTAAATCTTTTTCAGTCATCTGCCCTTTTCGGCTTGGCTTGGCGTAGGCGTCATTTTCGACAATCCGCCGCAAATCCTGAATGCCTTGATCACCGCTGAGGAGTTGAGGCATCTTTTTGACCATTTTAAAGCCGCTATACTGGGCCGGATTATGCGAAGCGGTAACCATGATGCCCGCTTTATCAAGCGTGGCGCAGGCATAGTAATATTGGTCGGTACTGACCATACCAATACTAATGACATCGGCGCCCTGATCCATCAGGCCCCGGCTCACCGCATCAAACATTTGCGGGCTGGAGAGGCGCATATCACGACCGACAATAACCTCATTCACCTGAAGGAAGGTCACAAAGGCCTGGCCAATGGCGTAACCCACCTCTTCGTTCAAATCGTCCGGATAAATACCGCGAATATCATACGCTTTAAAGATTCCAGGATTAACCTTCATTCTTCAACCGCCTCCTTTTCTGTTAGCTTAGTTAAGTGTTGTGCAAAATTCTACCTTAGCCTGGCCCAAAGCACAAGCAGACAGTAACAAGGTCTTGAATGAGTCTAATTTATGATCGAACCATTAACTATTCCGGGCAATACCAACCAGGCGCGCTTGCTGATTCTGGATGATGAGCCCCATATTCGCACCGCTCTGGTGGAAATTTTAAATTTGGAAGGTTATTTTACTCAAGAAGCAAGTTCAGGAGCGGAGGCTCTTGAACTATTATGCCAGGAGCCGTATGATTTAATGGTCCTCGATTTAAATTTACCTGGGATGGATGGGGTCGAGGTAATGGAGGTGGCGCTCCAGCTTAATCCTGATTTGCTGATTATCATCTTAACCGGGCATGGCTCGCTGGAAAGTGCCATTGCCGCAGTAAAATCGAAAGCGGTGGACTATCTGCTTAAGCCAACCGATGCTCACACTTTGATCTGCGCCATCTCTAAAGCCTTACAAGAGCGGATGGAACAGTTACGCCAGCGGCGGCTGGTCCAGGTAACCCTCAATGCTCTACGTCAAATCGAGACGCCGGCCAGTGCTCCATCCCCTTTTATACCATTGTTTAACCAGTACTCAAACAAAAATCAAAATAATTCTAACTATATTCAAACTCTATTTTTACGCTATTCCTATTTCATAGGAATAGTATACTGAGCAGTTATATCCGTTCATGTGCGGATATTTTTCCTTAATTTATTTACATTAAAAATCTACACGCCACATAACAACCATGCCAGTTATTCAGAAACTTGAACTCAAACATCATCAAGAACCAGAACAAGGACAAAGTTTAGTTGAATTTGCCCTGGTTTTTGCCTTTATCATCGTCCCGCTAACATTGGTCATCATTGAAACAGGTATCTTATTGTACCAATATGTGGCGCTGACGAATGCTGCCCGTGAAGGTGTAAGAACCGGCTCGATTTATCTGTATGTAGGCGACCCCGGTGGTTCCACGACCGCACCTGACGCCGGGCGAAGCGCCGCCGTCGTCGAGACTGTTCGCAGCACCATCGGCCCGCTTGTTGCAGCCCCCCCCGACTGCACCGGCACAACAGCCCAGACAACCTGCCAAATTATTTATGGCCCCTCCAGCGCGATGATTCCTGACCCATTACGCTCCACCGACGCAATGACCGTCACGCTAACCCATACCCATCGGGTTCTGTTTGGGGCTTTGGGCAGTACTATTCCGCTCCGCGCCCAGGCCAGTATGAGAATTGAACCCAGCGCCGTGATAACCGGTCCCTAAATCAGGAGATGCTGCTATGGCAAAACGATCAATCCACGAACGCGGCCAATCTTTAGTTGAAATAGCTTTGGTTGTACCCATTCTGCTTGTTCTTTTTTTAGGCATCGCCGAGGTCGGGTTTTTCCTCTTCTCGCACGTGCAGGTCGCTAACGCCACCCGCTCTGGAGCACGGGTGGGTTCATTATGTAGACTCAATGAGAACTGCGCCACCCTCAGTACTGCCGTTCAGAACGCTGTTTATACCGAAGCCCAATCGCTCAAAATGAACGGAAGCAACGCTAAAGTGGTGACTTTACCCGCTAATCCAGGCACTATTCCAGCAATAGGCACGCCAATTACAGTAACCGTCACCTATACCCATACCTCACCCTTTATCTCACAGCTTGTGCCTATGTTCCCAAAACAGTTACCTATCCAACATCAAGTTGTCATGCGTTTTGATCGCTAGAAAGGCCAGAGATGATGAACCTACGCTCTATTCGCTTACCGGTACCGGCTAATGAAAAAGGCCAATCTGTTGTTATCGTCGCTTTATTTATGTTCTTTGTATTTTTAGGATTTGCCGCCCTGAGCATCGACGGCACGATCATCTATTTACACCGGCGCGAACTGCAAAATATTGCCGATGCGGCGGCCCTGGCCGCGGCGATTGAACTCAACCAGAATAAAACCGAGACCCAAGCTTACCAAGCAGCAATGAACTCGATTACCAGCAATGAGGGTCGAGTTGAGTGGTATTCCACCAACGCCAGCCCCAATCCACCCGGGACCAATATCGGCGCGGGTAAAGATCTGGTCCTGGGCATTGAAATTAGCAATCGCTGCGACGTACGGGTAGCCCTGCGCTGGAGTGATATCGGCACCTACTTTGCCCAATTTGTCGGTCGCGGCAATTTGGAAGTGGGTGCAAGAGCCAGGGCCGGCTGCAACCTGGCCGGTGGTTTGCAGCCAATCGCCGTCAAACGCTTTGGAGATCAATTTGATTGGGATACCAGCACAGGACTTAATACCAATAATGCTACTGTTTATTGTGACGGCTGCAATACCCAACACTCTATTCAGGGACCGCCAGCCCAGGGGAAAGGTAACGCCAATGATTTCCTGCGTCCCGAAGCCGGAGATGCGGATGTGATCAGCGAGTGGCCCGGCTGGCCCGATGGTTCTATCCTCTACCAGTCGCCCTCCCCGCACGCCGATTTAGCCGGCGGCAATCCAGGTCGAGAATTCTTTTTCTTGGGCGGCGGCGTTGATCCAAACCAGGGTACAACCAGCTATGCCGGCTTGATTAACCTCGATATACGCCATATCTCGGCGCCGCCGGTTGAATATTACAATGGGGTGACGGCCGGGACAAATTCAAATACCCTAAAAGATTTAGGTGAATATTATATTCGCCGCGGGTACTGCTGCGATATACCTGCACCCGGCGACCAGGTGTCGATGTACAACGGAAATAGTACCGCTTTTGCGGCCCAGGCATTTCAAGAAACTTATGCCGTCGGGGATGTGGTAGCAGTCATTATTTATAATGGTACCGTCTTTAATACACCCAATCTGGCGATGACCGGCAACGATCCTAATTACAACAACCCGGCCACCTATCCAACGACGACGACCTTAACCAGCCATGCTGTTACTTATACGATTGACCTAGAGGCTGAGCTTGGCTTCCAATCAGCTCCGGGCGGCCTGACCATGAACGTTGAGGGATTAACTGGGTTGGCCGATTGGAGTTTTTCCCCAACTGCTTCACCGGTTTTAGGCCATAGTGGCATCAATCAACGGACCATCCAAATGACGGTCGTACCAACGGTAACGACTGTCGGCACGACGACTCAGGTGTTAACCGGAACTTGGATATTCTACATCTCGGCTATTGACGATAAGCTTGGCGGAACCGATATCAGGCGTTACTGGCCCGGTATTGTCTCCATCGGAGATGAGGTGGATGGGGTCCAACGCGAGTTGCCTTCGGTCACCGGTTATCCTGACCCCATCTTTTTGAGCGTTATTAAAGGAGACCCGGCCACAACCATCCGCCTCAACCTGGATGTCTGGGGCGTTACGGCTGATCAAAATGTAACGGTGAGTTCAGGCGCTTTACCAACCGGTTTTGAATGGGCTAACCCTCAACCACCCTGGACAAAAAATGTGGACTGGGATGATCATCACGGTTCTGGCTTCAACATCAAACTTAGAGTTAATGACACGGCAGTCTCCCAACCGACGCCTTATGCTATTCCCTTAACAGTATCTGCTGCCGGAATGGCGCCACAGACCTTTAATATATATGTGATTGTGGAAGATGCCAGCACCGCTGTTAAGGATTATGTCGAGATTCTAGGCTACGCTGCCCTGGAGATCACCGGTTATTACAACAGTTCAAATTTAATCGACCCCACCGATCCAAGCCCGCCCCCGGCCAATGCGGTCCGCGGCCGGATTGTATCAGAAATGTGGGATCATCCCAGCAAGATGACTTATGGCCTGCGGGCCAGGCTGGTTCCGTGGGATTAATAGTAATTAGTAATTGGTAATTGAGACTGATTGCCGGTTGCTTTGAGTATCTTCAATATCAACTAGAGGTAAAAACTATTATGAATCGAAGACGTGGAATTATCTGGATGGTGGCCGGCGTGATCTTAGCCATCCTAGCCGCTTGCTTGAGCTACTTCGCCTTTCAGCAAGTGGTTGACCAACAACAAGCGCTTCCGGTTGATCAGCCGAGCACCCAAACCGTGGTGGTGGCCAGGCAAGCGATTAACGAACGGGCCGTGATCCGCCTGGCCGATATCAGCACGGAGGAGCGTTCAATCGAAGCAGTCCCGAGCGGCGCTATCTTTAAAACCGAGGACGCTGTCGGCAGGATTGCCAACCGGCCTATTCCGGCCGGCCAGGTGGTGCTGGCCCAACAGTTGGTGGAAAGTTTCCCCACGACCGGAGGCGGGAGCCTTCAGGCAGCGGATCTTCTTACGGACACCGTTGATTTTAACGAGGCCCTGGGTGAAGATTTGGTAGCCTACGCCCTACCGGCGACCGACCGGCTCTCGGTGGAGGGGATTTTACTGCCGGGGGATCATGTGGATCTGCTCTTTAGCACCGATGTCGTGGGTGAGCAGGAAGGTAGCGGCGGGAAGGTGGCGATTTATGCTATTCAGGATGTGGAGATTTTGCAGATCATTTATCAGCCGCCTCCACCGCCGCCACCTGAAAGCGAAGGCCAGGAGCAACCACCGGCTGATCCTGCGGCCCGCATCCCAAAATTGATGATTTTGGCCATCGAACCTCAAGATGCCACGGTGCTTAAGTATGCAATGGATATTGCAGCGCCTATTGATGTAGCCTTACGAGCGGAAGATAACCGGCGTTTATTTGAGGTAGATGCAGTGACAATCAACACGGTTGCCGAACGTTATGATTTTACAGCGCCAGTACCGTTGCCAGCCCGCTGAGTTGAAGTTTAGTTGTTAGTAAAATAAGGAAAAGAGGTAAAGAGATGGAACAGGTAAATAGCACACCCTTAAGTGTACTGATCATTGCTGAGTATGATCCTACGTTTGATTGGGTTCAGCTTACGTTACAGGAACAGCACTATCAGATTGTTGGGCGGGTTAACTCAGTTGAGCAGGCGCTAAAACGGCTGGCCAGAACTCATGTCAATATTGTTTTGGCCGATACTTCGGGCGAGGGTGTCCTTGATGTTGCATGGATGCAGGAATTGTCGTTAAGCTCACCTGGAACGCTTATTCTGGTGATTGCCACTACGATGGAGATGGACTTTGTGCGTGAGGCGATGCTGGCCGGAGCGCAGGGTTTCTTGCTGAAACCGTTTGACCTGGCCGATCTTTCTCGAAGCATCGAGCAGGTACACCAGTTATGGCTTCAGCGTCACACCTTGCTACATGAAACCAAACAGCGCACCGCAGCAAAGAGCAGCGCCCACACCATCGCCCTGTTCAGCCCCAAAGGCGGCACAGGTGTAACCACTCTGGCCGTTAATCTGGCCATTGCCCTTAAGCAGCAAGCAGATATACCGGTTCTCCTGGTGGATGCCGATTTAAACACGGCCGATGTGGACGTGTTCCTGAACGTTTTCAGCGAACGCTCTATTTTAGACCTGTTTCAGTTGGAACAGGAAATTGACCCTGAGCTTTTAGAGCGGGTTACCGCAGACCACGCCACGGGCATTCAGGTGCTTCGCGGGGATGCTAATCTTCAGTTTGTCGAAGCGCCAATTGAGCCGGGGCAAATGAGCGACTTGATGGAAAACCTGACGATGGCCTGGGATGGCTACATTGTGATCAATACGAGTAACAATCTGGATCGCTGGACCGTCGAAATTCTGGATGTTGTCGATACGGTGCTGGTGGTGACAACCCCGGAACTGCCGGCTTTGCGGGCCACGCGAAACTTTCTGGCCCTGGCCGAGGCTGATCAAGATGAGAGCGACAAGTGGCAGTTGGTGATGAACGGTTACCAGAACCAGAAGGTCTTGCGGATGAGCGATATTGAAGAATCGATTCACTATCCGGTCAAAATTACAATTAGCCAGGATGCCGACCTGGTGGCCAGCTCAATCAACCGGGGGTCGCCTCTGCTGCTATCCCACAATAAATCGGCTGTAGCCAGAGATATTATGGCGCTGGCCAAACGGTTGGTGGATGCTGATCCGGCGTTCAAACAGATCCATTCGAAGAAAGGGGCGCCGCCGCCGACCAAGGAAGAAAAGGGTAAACGCTTCTCCGTCCGGCAGATGGTTATGAGCGCCTTACGCCCATCCAATAACTTGGAACAGTCTGTTAGTTAACCGGCGAGAATCAGCTATGACTCTGATTGGTGTTTTGATTGCAAGCGTAGTAGGGGTAGCCATCGTGGCTCTCTTTTTTGGCCTGTGGAACATGCTGCCCCACGACAATACCGCCGACCGGATGCATGACCTGATCTACTCAACCGCAAGTGATACCGGCAGTAGTCACAAACCGGGTAGTGGCCTTTCGGCAAAAGGCGCCATTATCAAACTGGATCGCGAGCTTTTGGCGCGGGGTCTGGGAAAAGGAATTACGGCTAATTTAATTCAGGCCAATCTGAAAATCACGGCGACCGAATATGTGCTGGTGATCGTAATCGTAACAGTTTTGGGAGCCTTGTTAGGGTACGTCATCTCTGGCCACCCTATTTCTGTTCTTTTATGCGGCGTTATCAGTTTCTTTCTGCCCCCTACTTTTGTGACCTGGCAAAAGAAGAAAAGACGCCGCCTGTTTAGCCAGCAATTACCGGAGGCGCTAACCCAATTGGCCGGTTCGTTACGGGCAGGATACAGCCTGCTCCAGTCGCTTGATGTTGTAACCAAGCAAATGCCCTGGCCTTCTTCAGAAGAGTACGTGCGAGTTGTGCGTGAAGTTCAATTAGGCCAATCTCTGAACACAGCCCTGCTTCATCTATCCGAACGGATCACCAGTGATGACCTGGTTATGGTCATTAGTTCGATCAATATCCACCAACAGGTTGGGGGTAACCTGGCCGAGGTTTTGGATACCGTTGCGGAAACGATTCGGGAACGGGTTCGCATTAGGCGAGAGGTAGATGTTTTAACCGCCCAACAAAGAATCTCCGGCTATGTGCTGGTTGCTTTGCCCATCGCCCTGGGCGCTGTTTTGCTCATTATCAATCCTGAGTACGAGATGCGGCTTTTTACCCCCGGCCCAACGCTGTGTATCCCTATTGGGGCCGCCGCGGGAATCATTGTCGGTTATATTTTAATGCGCCGGATTGTCGATATTGATGTTTAGCATAGGATATCATCAATGTTATTAGATGCCCAGCTTTTACTAAGCCTTGTTGTCGGCTTAAGTGTACTGATCCTCTTTTTTGGTGTGCGGACGTTTATTACGCCGGTAGACTCGGCTGACCGCATGCAGCAACTGATGGGTCTAAATTCGGGGGAAACGATAACCCTGCGCGACCTTGAAATGCAGGGGTCGTTTTATCGCCGCGTCTTTAAACCTTTGCTGACCTCCTGGCTGCAAGCATTAGGTCGTCTTGCGCCGCAGCGAAACCTGGAACAGCTTCATCATAAGCTGGAAACTGCCGGATTTCCAGGCAACTTAAACGTGGCAGATTTTTTGGGGCTAAAGATTTTATTGAGCATCGTGCTGGCGCTTTTTACCACAGGGATTACTTATGTGGCCCGGCCGGATTTTTCCTGGATGGCCATTGCCGGAGTAGCGCTGCTGTTCGCCTTGGTAGGATTTCTATTGCCCAACATGTGGCTAACCGGCCGGATACGAAAGCGGAAGACAGAGATAAGAAAAAGTTTACCTGACGCCCTGGATATGCTAACCATTTGTGTAGGAGCTGGGGTGGGTCTATCAGGGGCAATGCAACAAGTTACAGAAGCCTGGGATAACGCTTTGTGTGAGGAATTTGCCCGGCTGTTAACCGAAGTAAAGTTGGGGCGGTCGCGTATTGAAGCGATGGAAAGCATGGCCAAAAGAACCGATGTTGATGAGGTCAGAAGTTTCGTAACAGCCATTGTTTTGGCCGATAAGCTGGGGGTTAGTATCTCCAATACCTTGCGTATCCAATCTGAGCAAATGCGTATTGCCCGCAGACAGAAAGCGGAAGAGAAAGCGCGAGAGGCCTCGATTAAGATGTTGTTTCCGCTGGTATTCCTTATTTTTCCGGCGATGTTTGCCGTTATTTTAGGGCCGGCGGTTCCTCTTTTGCTTGAGACATTAACCGGATTGTGAGAGATTTATGATGAAACCAAACAATCAGTTACCTTCTCAATCTCCAGCGCTTAAAGATCATCCTACCTATCAAAAGGGGATGGAGCAGCTAAAAGCGGGGCGGTGGCAAAAAGCCTTAGCCAGTTTTCAATTACTTCAAGGCGTTTATCCAGATGATCTGGAAGTCAAAAGACGTCTTGAAGAAATCCAGATGCGGGCCATTCTTGTCCGGCCTCAAGCCGGAGTTAAAACCAAAACGGCAAAACGATTGAGCTTACGGCGGTTGATGATTGGAATGGCTGCGATCATCGCCATGGCTGCGGTCGGTTACTTGCTTTATGCAATCTGGAAAGAATCGATCTTTAGGGAATTACGCCTGCGCCAAATTACCCAGTTACGAACCCAGGCCGATGAAGCCATTGCAGCAGGTGATTTTGCCCAGGCGCGCCAGGCCTTGCAAGAACTCCAGCTCCTTTTACCGGAAGATCCTGAAACCTTTGAAGCGCTTAATCAGGTAGAGCAGGTGGCCAAACTGTCGAGTCTGTATAATGAAGCCAAAGGGCTGATCGCTGATCAAGAATGGGATCAAGCCGTTGAGGTACTCACCAAATTGCAAAAACTTGATAAACAGTATCGCGACGTACCATCACTGCTAAAAATGGCTCAAGAAGCCCAGGCTTTAAACGAACAGTATCTCAAAGCAGAAGCTGCTTTTGAGCGTGGCGATTGGGAAAGCGCCATTGCTCAATATGAGGCAATTCAGCAGGCCAGCCTTACTTTTAGATTTAATGATATTCAAACACGCCTGTTCGAAAGCCATTTAAATTATGGGCAGGCTCTCCTGGCGGAAGCAGGACAGGTTCCTGATCAGGTGGCCAATGCGCAATTACACTTTTCAGAAGCGTTGAAGTTTAGCCCGGTTGATGAGGCGGCTTTGAACAAGCGGTCTTTAACTGAGACCTATTTGGCGGCGCTGAATTCTGAGGATGAGGATGAAGTTATTGATCTTTTACAGCAAATTTATGCCAATCAACCTGATTATGCGAATGGGGCCGCGGCTCAGTTGCTCTATCGGACGCTGCTACAGCGCGGAGACGCTTTTTTGAAATCAGGCAACCAGACCTTGGCTGTAGCCGATTACCAGGCTGCGGCTCAACTGTTAGTTGAGGACCCTTCCGAAGCTCAAGAAAGATTAGCCGAACATATGGCTAAAGCTGCCCCTTAAGGAGATGAAAAATGGTAGACGATAACGATGTAACTGAACAACTTGCAACATTACCAACACGGCCAACAGATCATCCTCTCTATCAGCAAGTTGAGGCGCTGATCAACCAGGGCAGTTGGGCGCAAGCATTGGTTCCTTTAGTCGAGCTTTTGGCGCTATATCCTGATGATCCTTATCTGCAACACCTTTTAGCTTCGGCTCGGACTCGCAGCGCCCTACTTGGTTCGGGTGAAGTCATTACGGTCGAACCGGTCTCTCACGATCGTTCAAAAGGGATCAATCTAAAACTGATTGGGGTTGTGCTTACTTTAACCCTTCTTATCTGCGGAATTGGGGGAGCATTTATGGCCTGGCAATTTTTGCTTCCAGAAACAACCGACCAGGGTCAGGAGACCCAAATTGAAGCGCTTCGAGAAGAAGCTGAAACCGCTCTAAGTAGCGGTGATTATGACCGGGCTGTTCTGGCTTACAATGAACTCCTCGAATTGGCGCCAAATGATCGCGAGATTCTGGCGAAACTGGCAGAAGCCCGCCAATTACGGGACCTGGCTTCGCGCTATAGTGAGGCCATTGCTGAAATGGAAGCCCATCATTGGGAAAATGCTCTGGCTATACTCCAAAAAATCGAAGCTGAGCAACCAGGTTACCGTGATGTTACAGCTCGGTTGAGTTTTGTGCAAGGGCAACAGGGTTTAGAAAGCCGCTTCAGCCAGGCCGAAGCAGCCTTTAATCAAGGTGATTACCAGCAGGCCCTAGAACTATACGAGTCTATTCAGGCCGAGGATTATGGCTATCAACGCGAAACCGTCCAAGATCGTCTCTTTTTTAGTTATCTGCAACTCGGCCTGGCTGAAGAAGCGGCGGCTAAGAAGGATATACAGCGGTTAAAGAGCGCCTTGGATAAGCTTGAAAAAGCGGTTTCTCTGCGCCCTACCGATGCTCAGGCCAGAGGCGCAAGTCAACTTTTACGTCTATATCTGGCCGGGCTGGATGAATTTAAGGGTAAAAATTGGGCTGAGGCGATCTCTAATTTGGCCCCTGTTTACGAAGCTCGGCCTGATTTTGGCGATGGCAGCGTCAGCCAACTTCTCTATGATGCTTACACAACCTGGGGCGATGAGCTGTTTGAGGCCGGCCAGTTTGAACAGGCGATGGAGAATTATAAACAAGCCCGTCTGATTAGAGGTGTTGATCAGGATGATCTTGACCAGAAAATTACAATGGTTCAAGATGTGTTAACCCCGCCGACTCCTACCCCCGAACCCACACCGGCCCCGCCCGTAGCTGGGCCAGCAGTTGGCGGTGGGGGTGGAGGAGGCGGCGCGCCGGTCGTGGCCCTGGCGCCTACACCTACATCCACGCCTGACCCAATGCCTTACGCGATCAAGACGATGAGCGTCAGGAATAACTGTAGCGGCTCTGGTTATATTCATGGCGTGGTCTGGAATAGTTATAATCTGCCTCTGGCCGGAGTTGTGGTTCATGCTTTCAACGAAACGACGGGGCTAGGTCCTCTAATCTCCAACCCAACCAACGGCGATGGGATCTACCAAATTATCATTGGCGGCGATCAGATTGAAGGATTGTGGTCGGTGCAAATTTTTGAGAATGGCCAGCCGGTCTCACATGCTTGGGGACAGCGCTTAGGCGGTGAATGTGTAAACGGAGCTCAGGAACTTAAGGTTGACTGGCAACGTGAACTTCAATTGCAATAACCTAAATCAAGCCTTACCGAACGAGGATTTATTATGATACAAATGACACGTTACCAAACTTTGACCTTGTCCCAACGGATTTTTATAGTTGTAGCAGTAGGCTTTATCTTAAGTCTGTTTGCTCTTAATGCCGCCGCTCAGGGGCCTACAGTAACACCAACCGCAGGGGTTCCGGTTGCGCCAACTCCCGGTACCTCCCCGGCCGATCGTTTTATCGATTTTAGGGTAGATGATGATGATATTGACACGGGGGAGTGTGTTGAATTTAGCTGGGTCGTCAGAGGTGATATTGATCGAGTTGAGTTTGACCAAAAAGATGATGACAAAGGGCCGGTATTGGTGGCCAGCCTGGATGACCGGGAGGAGTGTCCGACCGAGGATACCGACTATGAGCTTGTGGTTAGATGGCTAGACGCCACTAAAATGATCCGCAAAATTGAAGTTGAGGTTCATAACAACGGCAACACTGACAGCAGTAGTAGTAGTAGTAATAACAGCGGTGGTGGCGCCACTGATAACGGCGGCGTGATCAATACAACTGCCGGCGTCTTTGTTCAAGTTACTCCTATCTTGATTACCAATACTTTGTTTAACATTCGGGTTACTCCGGTCCCGGGCAGCGCCGAGGCAGAGGCCAGCGCAGCCGCTGCGGCCGTTCCAGCGGCGCCAGGTGAGGCAACAGTAAAACCAAGCGGAATACTGGGAACTATTCAGGAACTGCCCGAAACAGGCAGCCAAGCCGTACACCCACAGCCGGCTTTCGTCACTATTGGCGGCTGGTTTATCCTGGTGGGCGGCTTTATCTTTAGTTTAGGTCTATTAAAATTGATGTTTCGTTGAAGCTAGATTCATCCCATTCAAACACCATCTCAAAACGCTCATATAACGACTTCTAGAGGGAGGCCGGATGAATTATAAACTCTTAATTGCAGGAATAGTTGGAACCTTCATTTTATCATTTTGTCTCGTCAGTTTATTGGTCATTGGGGTCATGG
>Ga0073934_10009461_pt1 | contig 12484 bp, 11 predicted proteins | sample LarsenN4metaG_FD_76834 | JGI IMG/M metagenome (GOLD analysis project Ga0073934, IMG submission 76834) | Hot spring sediment bacterial and archeal communities from British Columbia, Canada, to study Microbial Dark Matter (Phase II) - Larsen... ... | reverse complement strand
CGCCCCACAGCCGACCGTCCGAGTGCCGCAACGGATTGAACAGCGTGGGCACGGGGTATTCCCGGCCGCACCGGCTGCAGGTTTCATGCGTCGTCGTATCGGGGGGATAGGCAAACGTCTTGCAGTACGGACACTGGGCCACAACCGTCGGCGGGTCGGGCGGCTCCCACGCCTGGCCCACGAAGCTCACCGCAAGAATCGATCCGCCTCCGATGAGGCTGATGGCGAACACCAACGGTCAAACGATACCAAATAACGACACCACGGCGCTCTCCCATGACATGGGGTTGTGAGAAGTGGTGAAGTCGGCGGCTGAAACAGCCCAGGATGGGTCTGGCTCGGCATCGAGCCTTCGCTACCAATAGCGACGCCGCGGGCATTTGTTCAGGGGGAAATTGCCCCCTCGTGACAAATAACTGCAAAACAGCCTGAACAGGTCAGTAAGCGGCGGCCGGCCGCTTTGGTGAAGACGGACTGTCAGCGTTCTTAACGGGGGATCCTTGTGGAGACCGCAACGAGCCCGGCGTGCGCCCAGGCGCTGCCGGCGTAGATGATGGGATTGAGGTTTGCGGCGCGCGAGTGGTTCTCGGGATGCGGACGGGACGTCATGGCCCACGAGCCGTCGGCTTGTTGCGTCTCGAGGAGGAACCGCACGCCGCGCTGCATTGCCGGATCGTTGACGCGAATTCCGGCCCGCCGCAGCGCGACCAGCGATTGGCCGGTCGCAAACGCGTCGCTGGCACGTCGTCCGCTTGTCTCCAACCGCCATCCGGTTGTTGCAGCGCCTTCAGACGATCGACCAGCAGGCGAGCGGACTCGCTCTCGCCGCGCAGAGACAGCCACAGCGTGCGCAGGGCCAGTTCCTGATGAGAGTTGCCCGCGGGCTGCGTTCGCAACCAGGCGGCGGCCTTGTCGAGCATGGCCGACGTCTCTGGAGACTCCATCCGGCGAGGTTCCCATGACGCCAGCACCAGCAGCGTCACTTCTACCGGGGACGCGAACACCGGCGGTCGCCCCCCCGGTCCGGTCCACGACCCGTCTGCGTTCTGCGTCTGCCGCAGGTGGTCCAGCAACCGTTGGCGCGCGGTGGCCAGATCATCGCCTCGATCGTTCACCGAGTTCAGTCCCAGCGAGAGATAGACCGCGGGCAACGCGAGCCTGGCGGGTTGCGGGTCCTTCGGCATCAACCGTGCCTCGTCGGAGACAGACCACCGCGCGAGCTCGCTGAGAAACCGGGGCGACGACATTTCCTGCTCACCTGCCAGCGCGCCCAGGCTGAAGAGCGCGAGCGGCCCGTGATGGCACGCGCCGCACTGGTGCTCGCTGCGCCATGTCTGCATGTCGCCCCGCAGCCAGGCGCTCCCGCGGGCGATGGCGTGCTGCAGGTCTGAGGCATCGGGCGATTCGGCCTGCGTCGGTCGGGGAATGCTGAGGAGCAGGCACATTGTTAGTGAGACAGCAACTGTTCGCACGATCGGTCCCTTGAATCATGGATGAATCGAACGAGGCGGAACTGCGAAAGAAGCCCGGAGACACGAGCCTCCGGGCTTCGACGGTGCATTGGCAAGTTACTCGACCGCCAGGCCGGTCGTGTTCTGGCCGGTTCGCACGAGCATCGGAGAGCAGCACTCGGGCAGTTCCGACGGCAAGCGGTTGTCGCCGATCCGGTACGCAGAGATCTGCTTCATCCCCGAACCGATCACGTAGAGGAACTTCCCGTCCGGCGAGACCTCGATGTCCTTCGTATCCTTGACCGACGCGCCGCGGCGAGGCACCGATCCCAACAGCGTCAGGCTGCCGTTGGCGTGCACGTCGTACACGCTCACCGAGTTGCTGACGAAGTTCGCCACGTACAGCGTTCTGCCGTCGCGGGTGATCGCGGTCCAGCAGGCGGCCGTCTGGTCGTCCCCCACGGGCTGGCCCATTTGCCGGATGCCGGCCGTCGCGTGGTCCACGGCGAAGGTGATCACGGCGCTGCCACGGAAGTTGGACACGAACAGCCGATCTCCCTTCGCGTTCCACGAAAAGCCGACGGTGCCCGAAGCGCCCTGCGGCGTCGCCGGTGAACCCGGGCCCGCCATCAGCCGGCCGTCCGGCATCACTTTAAAGGTGTGGATGCGGCTGCCGTCTTCCTTTTGAAACCCGGACGACACCGCCAGCATCTCCCCCGTCGGACAGAACTCGACCTGTGCCGGACCTTCCCCTTCGGGGAACATGATCGTGGAGTTGGCGATCGGCATCAGCCGGCCATCGATCATCATGCGGAACCCGGTGATGTTCGGTGCCGACTTGGGGCTGGCAAACGGTGCGGCCTGATTCGCGACGTACACCAGATCGCGATGCACCGTGAGGCTGAGAGGCGTGGAGCCGCCCGACGGGAACGGCGAACCCGGCACGGGCATCAGTTGGCCGTTACTGCATTTCTGCAAGACGGCGATGCTGTCGCTGCCCGGATTGACCGCCAGCACGAACTGGCCGTGTACGCGGATGGCGCCCTGCTCATCGATGTCGCCGCCGGACAATCCGCGCCCACCCGTCATAAACGGTGAGCCGGGAACTTCGGAGAGCGCGCCGTCGGCATGCCGTGCAAACACCGCCACGCCATTGCGGGCGACGTCGTTGTCGAGGGTATAGAGGTAACCGGCAGGTTGGGCCGCGGCGGCCGACATCTGCCACGCGATGACGACGGCCAGCGACGCCAGCCACGTTTTCCAAAGACGAACCATTCGAGTGCTCCCCAGCAGAGACCGCCTGCCACAACCTGCGCTGCCGGACGACGTTTGTCCGGACTCGAAATGGGCGAGGCGTTGCAGGTCCGAGTCGAAGCCGCGGCGGCCATCAAAGGGCCGCTCGCGCCAGGCTGTCGGTTAGATGTTCCAAGTCGGACCAGGTGACGGTCGAAAGTCGCGCCCAAAGAATTGTGCTACACTCGTCGCGGACTGCCGCCGCCTGCCGGTGGCATCTTGCAAGCGATCGACAATGCCTTCACTTCCGGATCACGATCCCGATTCGACCTCGGTGGACGCCGAAGAGCTCGCGGCGTTGCAGGCCATTGTGGAAGGGACGGCGCAAACGACCGGCGAGGATTTCTTCAGGTCGCTGGTTCGCAACCTGAGTCTCGCGACTGGAGTGCCGAATGCCTTCGTCGCGGAGTTTGCCGGCGACAAGACCCGTGTACAGTCGCTGGCGTTTTGGGCCAACGGACAGTTCCGTCCGCGACAGGAATGGGCGCTGCCCGGCACGCCCTGCGAAATCGTGCTCAACGGCGAGTTCTGCCATTTCCCTTCCGGAGTCTCGCACCGGTTTCCCAAGGAGGAAGGAGTCGAAAGTTATCTCGGCGTTCCGCTCCGCGATGCGCGCGGCAACGTGCTGGGACATCTGGCAGTTTTCGACGACAAGCCAATGCCCGCCGAGCCGAAACTGCTGTTCACATTCCGCATCTTCGCCGCACGGGCCGCCGCCGAGCTCGACCGGCTACGGGCCGAGCAGCGGCTGCGGGAAAGCGAGGAGCGCTACCGCGACCTGTTCGAGGAAGCGCCCATCGCCTACGTGCATGAAGATCTCGAATCCCGGTTCCTCAGCGCCAACCGTGCGGCCATGCGGATTCTGGGCATCACGCCCGAGCAAGTGCCGGCCACGGTCGGCATGTCGTTCGTTCCCAACACGCCCGAAGCGCAGCAGCGGGTCAAGGCGGCATTCGCATCCATCGGCCAGGGAGTGGACACCGGCGGTGTGGTGCTCGAACTCCGCCGCAAAGACAACGGTCAGCCGATCTGGATCCAATGGTGGTCCCGGCCCGATCCCAGCGGTCAGTATACCCGCACGATGTTTCTCGACATCACCGACCGCGTGCTGATGGAGCAGGAGCAGGCGCGGTTGCGGGCGCAGAACCAGTATCTGCGGGAAGAGATCCAGTCGCTGCACAACTTCGAGGAAATCGTCGGCCAAAGCCCGGCCATCCGCGCGGTGCTCGACAGCGTTCGACGCGTGGCCGCGACCGATGCCTCGGTGCTCATCTGCGGCGAAACCGGCACGGGCAAGGAACTGATCGCGCGGGCCATCCACTCCGCGAGCAAGCGCCGCGACAAACCGCTGATCAAGATCAACTGTGCCGCGCTGCCCAGCGGGCTGGTCGAGAGCGAACTGTTCGGACACGAGAAAGGGGCGTTCACCGGCGCGATTGCCCGCCGCGTGGGGCGGTTCGAGCTGGCCGACGGAGGCACGATCTTCCTGGACGAAGTGGGCGAGATCCCGCTCAAAGTGCAGGCCAAACTGCTTCGCGTTCTGCAGGAACGCGAATTCGACCGCGTTGGAGGGAAGTCGCCGATCAAGGTCGATGTGCGCGTCATTGCCGCCACCAACCGCGACCTGTCCAAAGCGGTCGCCGCGCAGAACTTCCGACAGGACCTGTTTTACCGGTTGAACGTGTTCCCCATCTCGCTGCCGCCGCTGCGCGAGCGAACGGACTACATCCCGCTCCTGGTGCGGTTCCTGGTTCAGAAGTTTGCGAGCCGGATTGGCAAGGAAGCGGAAGGAGTCAGCCCGGGATCGCTGCAACGGCTGCTGTCGTACCGCTGGCCGGGCAACATTCGCGAACTGGAAAACATTCTGGAACGGGCCATCATCCTGGCAGACGGACCAATCATCGAGATCGATCCCGCCATGCTCGGCGGCGGCGATTCTTCCGTTCCTGCCGGGTCGCCCACCGATTCGACGCTCGAATCGGTGGAGCGGCAGCACATTCTGGCCGTGCTCCAACGGACGAACTGGGTGATTGACGGTCCCAACGGCGCCGGAAGGATGCTGGATGTGCACCCGAATACGCTCCGCAGCCGGATGAAGAAGCTGGGCATTGCCCGCGGCGGTCACGAACCATCGTAGCGCCCCACGGCATTTCGTGGATTCGGCTTCGCTTCCGGTGTGATTCGACCGCTGATTCTCGTTCTGGGCCGCAACCGATCTTTCTCTCTGCTCTCAAGTTGCGCTCTGTTCGCAACGGATGCATCTCGAATGGCACGGGCGTCGCTTTCCAGTTCGCCCTCGCTGCGAACCGAAAGCCCGTTCCCATGCTGCGAATCACTGCCGCCGCCGAACAGAGCCTGGTGCTGGAAGGCCGGCTGGTGGGCGAGTGGGTCACGGAGCTGCAGCGGATGCTCCGACAACGGCCCTATCTGCAACTCGACCTCTCGCAGGTGCGGTTCGTCGATGCGGCCGGTGTCGCGCTGTTGCGCCGGCTGCAATCGGAAGGAGTTGTCCTGAGTTCGCCTTCGCCCTTCGTCGCTGAACTGTTGAATTCGAGGCCCACATGACATCGACCACTGCGACTGCCCGTTGCACCTGTACCGCAAGGATTCACCGTCCCGTGCCGCCGTCCAATCGGGTTACGATGGCCGAACTTGAGGCCGCCATTGCGGCGCACCAGGGCCGGATGCTGCGAGTCGCTCGGCGGTACTTTGCGTGCGAAGCCGACTGCGCGGACGCGGTTCAAGAGGCGCTGCTGGCCGCGGTGCGTCATCTTTGGAAGTTCCGCGGCGGCTGCCGATTGGAAACCTGGCTGTACCGTATCGTCGTGAACGCCTGCTTGATGAAGTTGCGAGCGCAGTCGCGTCAACGGACCGTTCCCCTGGACGGAATGGACATTGCAAATGAAGGCGGCGCCGATCCGATGTTGACCGGCGAGGAGCGACGCCGCATCGTGCGACAGGCGCTGACCCGGTTGTCGGAGAGCCAGCGGACGGTGATCCAGTTGCGCTATTTTGAAGGCTTCACTACCGATGAGACCGCCGAGCTGCTGGGCATCCAGCCATCGGCGGTCAAAACGCGCTTGCATCGCAGTTGTCGGGCCTTGGGGCGGCTGCTGCGGAACGACCCCCGCGGCCTCAACGATGCTGCCGGCATCTAGACCGCTCGCGCAACAGAGGAAGCGGATGCCGACCGGTTACAGCACCGTTTGCCACAAGCGTGCCGATGCCGCCGCGAGCGCCGGCAGATCGTGCTGGGTGCGAAGTGCGGCCCAACCGCGCTCGGCCATGCTGTGCCGCTGTGGCTCGTCTGTGAGCAGCCTCTCCCAGCCGGCGGCGAGAGCGGCGGCGTCGCCGGGGGACACGCACAGGCCGCCGCCGGTCTGTTCGATCAACTCGGGGAAATGCCCGTGGGCCGGCTGCACCACCGGGACGCCGTTCGCCCACGCCTCCAGCACGTACAGCCCCTTCGGCTCGCGATACGGTGCCGGAACCGACACCACGTCGCACGAGTGGAAGAACGCCACTTTCTCGGCGAGCGTATGGGGACTGCCGAGGTACTGAAAGCGGTCGCCGAGCGGGGCCGCCAGCCGCTGAACGTGATCCCAATAGGAGTGGCACTGCGGCGGGAGATAGCCCGCGGCGACGAGGCGAAAATCCTGTCGCGTTTGGTTCAGTTGCAAACCGGCTTCGACGAATTCACGCAGTCCTTTTTCGGGAGCAAGTCGTGCGAAATAGCCGATGGTGGCGGGCGACGAAACCGCCTTCGGCTGGCCCGTATGCCCGCGACAATCGATTCCCAACGGCAGCCAGTGAAACTTCTCGGGGGGAATGTTCAGGTAGGTCGCCATGAACTCGGCATAAAACCGGCTGTGCACGACAAAGCCGTCGATCGACGCAGTAATCGGCCGCAGCAATGCCAGCACTCGCGAACGGTACGGTTCGGTTAACGCTTCCAGAAACACGTCGTCCCCTTGCAGCGTGCACAACACCGGCCCGCGAAACTCGGCCTTCAGCCGGGCCACCTCGGCGCACAGCATCACGTTGCTGAAGCACACCACATCGGGTTTTAAGTCCCGCGCCAAAAACCGAACCAGTTGAGCCCCTTGCGCGGCTTGTGGACCGTGCGGACCGAGCAGCAGCGCCTCCGTCATCGCTCCCAATTCGGCAGCGTTGTTGCTGATCCCCCACTGAGCGACCCAATTCAGCAGCCGCGGCGAGTCGAGCCAGCGCGTCAAGACTCGCGGCAACCATCTCCAACCGGGAAGGTGCTGGTCCAAATAGACGTTAATGCCGCCGTAGAACACGCGCGACGACGTGTGGTCGGCGTCATCGACGCGAATGGGTGTATACAGCGGGATCAGCGAGACTTCGGTGCCGGCCTCGCGCAACGCCCGCGCCCAGGTGTTGTCGTGCAAACACGACCCACAAAACATGCCCGCCCCACCGGCGGTGACAATCGCCACGTGCATGCGCCGCAATGCTCCTTAACCAACCACGCACTTTGACCAGCCGCAACACCGGTGGCAAGTGGCCAAGGGAACGCTGCCGCCGCGATGCCTAGCGCGGCAGTGAGCCTGGTTGCCCCACCCGGCCAAATCGTCAGGAATGATTCAAATGACGAACGCAGACCGTAGTCGATCCCCTCGGTTGTCGCCGGGTGAGTCCTCCTGCACAATCGGCGGCAGCCGTCCCACGTGCTCAAAGGTTGCGTTACTTTGCCGGTGAATCCGTCTGCCGACGCGCTGTATCGCGACGCCAGCCGAGCCGCCTGGCTGGGATTGGCGATCAACTTTGCACTCGGCATTGTCAAGCTGACGGGCGGATGGCTGGCCCAGTCGTTTGCGTTGCTGTCGGACGCCGTCAATTCGCTGGGGGACGGCTTCACGTCGCTCGTGGTGGTGTATGCGCTGCGGGTGGCGCAACGTCCGCCGGACGCCGAGCATCCTTACGGTCACACGCGGGCCGACTCGATTGCCGGGTCGAACATCGCCGTGCTGGTCGTTGTGTCGGCGCTGTATGTGGGGTGGGAGGCCATCCAGCGGCTGGGAACGCCGCCCCTCGTGCCGCCGCTGTGGGCGCTGGGGATCGCCGCGGCCAACGTCGTCATCAAGGAAGGGTTGTTCCGGTACAAAGTCCGCGTCGGCAAACGGACCGGCTCCAGCGCCCTCAGCGCAAACGCCTGGGACCATCGCAGCGACGCGTTGTGCTCGCTGGCGGTATTGATCGGGCTGGGCCTCGTGCGCTGGGGCGGGCCCGCCTGGAGCAATGCCGACCACATCGCCGCGCTGATCGTGGTGGCCGCTGTTGTGTGGGCCAGCGTGCAACTGCTGCGGCAGTGTGCCAGTGACCTCATGGATGTCCATGCCGGCGACGAACTCATGCAGGAGATCCGCGACACGGCGGCGACTGTTCCGGGCGTGTCGGCGGTGGAAAAGTTATGGGTCCGGAAGTCGGGGTTGGAACACTTCGTCGACATCCACATTCAGGTGGACCCGCACCTTTTCGTCGCCGCGGGACACGAGATTGGGCACCGGGTGAAGGACCGCCTTGTGACGCAGTTCGCCTCGATCCGCGACGTGCTCGTGCATCTGGAGCCGCATCCGCACGCGCACGCTGCCGATACTTCGACAACCCATGGCTCGTTGCAATTGGAAACGGTGGTCGAAACGGCGCTGTATGCGGACGATTTGGACGCCATCGAGCGGTTCTATGTGCACACCCTGGGACTGACCGTGCTGGCGAAGGAACCTGGTCGACACGTATTCTTTCCCGTCGGCGCCGGCAGCGTGCTGCTGGTATTCGATCCGCAGGCAACGCTAAAGGGCGATGTGTTGCCTGCGCATGGAACGCGCGGTCCCGGCCATGTGGCCTTCGGCGTGGCCGCGGACCAATGGGAGGCGTGGCGCACGCGGCTCTCATATCACGGCGTTACGATCGAGAAGGAAGTGACCTGGCCGCGCGGCGGTCGCTCGGTCTACTTCCGCGACCCCGCGGGCAACTCGGTGGAGTTGATTACGCCCGGGGTGTGGGGGTTGTCCAGCGGGTGGTGACGACGTCGACTTGGCGTCACGGTTCCTGGTGCGCCGTCAGACGCTTGACGACGATGGTGGCGTATGCGCCGCGGGAGAGCGTGAAGCGCAGTGTGACGCACGATCGACCGGCGTGCAGGTCGTCCTTCGCCACGGCGGCGGTCAGCCCGCCCGGCACGACCACAGCGCTGCGGTCCCCCTTGGAAAAGAAACTGTCGCGGGGGTACTTGACGCGCAGCTCGCGCAGTTCCAAGCCCTTAGACTGCAGGACGCGCTCATAGAGCGCACGGAGCGGATCGTCTTCTGCAAAATGCAGCCGGGCGGAGGGAAGCGGTAGCATGAGTGAATGCAGTCGGGCGCGGGCGTCGTCATTGAGCTCGTGGAAAAACGGCACCGTCGCCGTTTCCAGCGGGACGTTGAAACGCTGCTGCGCGGGAACCAGATCACCGATCGCAGCCGCGAGGATCTGGTTCCACAGGTGGCTCTGATACGCGGCCAGATACAGGCTGCGCAGATCCTGCCGGACGAGGGCGACCGCCCGCCGGAAGTCGGTGGGATGGTCGCACAGGAACGTGACGATGCTGCGCCGCGACGACTTCGGCAGCGCCGCTTTGCATTCGTCCCACTTTCCCCACCGTTCGCGCAGAAGCTTCTTCTCTTCGCGGTCGTCCGGCCGGTCGTGCACGTTGGGATCAGCCAGCGCCAGCCACAGCGTGCGTTCGTAGTCTCCCTGGCACCACGCTCGAGCAATGAACTCCTCCGATTGCCCCAGCGAGCCGAACCGCTGGTCGTCGAAGTAATTCGGCACGCCGTCGCGCTGCACCAAGGCGGCCTCGGCGACGACGCGCTGTGCGGCCTGCGGCGCAAGTCCGCGCATCGCGATCGCGAACCGGTTGCCCACGATGTCCTGCGGGGTGAACGCACGATCGGCCTGGCCCTGGTAGACCAGCGTGAAGTGCGTCTGCTCCAGGTTGCGGCGCGGTCCGCGATGGATGGTCAGCCACTGCCGCGTGACCGCGTGCTTGTCCTTCAGGCCGCCGTAGCTGATCTGCCGCCGCGAGAGTTTCCAGCGCTGTTGAATGGCGGTGACGGCCTCGGGCGTGCCGAGCGATTGCTTCGTGAGCAGATACACCGCGAACGGACCGTCGCGCAATGGGAACTCGGCGAGCTCCTCGACCTCGAAGTCTTCGGGACGCGATTTGAGTTTCATCTCTTCGTCTTAGCCCCCGGCGAGCCGCCGGGGATCGTCGACCGCTCCACAACGTCCTCAATTCGGCGCTGCTACGAACGTCGCTGCGGTTGCGAGATTGTTTGAAGTGCTCGGCCCCCGGCGACTCGCCGGGGGCTAAGACGCGGAGTGCGTTGCGTGATGGCGCGCGATCTGCGTCCACACGTCCCCGGCGAACAGGTCGACCAGCTTTGCCAGCCCGGATGCCGCGAACTCCGTGCCGGTGACGAACTTCCCAGGGCGGTTCCATCCGGAAATGAGTTGCGGGTCGCAGTCGAAGAGTTGTGCCAGCAGTTTGTCGTGCTGGTCTTCCATCACCAGGAAGTGCCGGGCCCACTCCGACGCCTCTTCCAGCCGCACGTGCTCTTCGCTGCTCCAACGAATGGAGTGGAACAGCAGCGTGGCCTGGGGAATGACGTACCGTTCCGTGCACGCAGCCAACGGCATCAGAGCCGCGGAGCTGCATTCTCCCGCGACGATCCCCACGGCCTTCAGCCCCCGCAAGCGGATGAGGCTCGCCAGCGCCAACCCGATGAACGCGTTCCCGCCGCACGAATCGAAAAAGATTGTCCCGCGCGAGCGCGGCGGCACTTCCATCAGTCGGTCGTGCAGGTCGCCCTGTTTGTCGGACAGTTCGCCGGCAACGATGATCTCCCATCCGCCATGCGGCGGCGCATCGCCCGGCAACCGGCCGCCCGACGGCGGCGGATACGGGCGCAGCGGCGGCCGAAACGGTTTCGGCTTATCGCGGCGGCGGGCGGAACGGGGGACTGGCATGGCAGAGCCACGAGTGGAAAAAGTGTCCCGGTCACTGGAAGTGACCGGGACACTGGGATGGTTTTACTCCCCGGCGGACTCGACGGCAAGAAACACCGTTCGGTACGATGCCCGCATTCACCGCCGTCGATTCTTCTGGGAGCCGTCATCGTGCGTCGAATCCTGTGCTGGGTCACGCTGGTCGTTGCAATCGCCCCCGCGGCCTGGTCGGCCGATGAAGTCACCGCGGTCATCGCGCCGGGACAGGTGGGAATCCGCGTCAACGGCGAGCCGTTCGCCGTATACAACCACGGCACCGGCCTCGCCAAGCCGTACATCTATCCGCTGCGGGCGCCGGGGGGACACGTCATCAACACCGTGGCACCGTTCGACCACAAGCACCACAAGGGGGTGTGGGTCGGCGTGGAGGAGGTGAACGGCATCAACTTCTGGGGCGGCAAATACCAGCAGCAGGACGCCGTCGAGCCCGCCCCCGCCAGCGAGCGGATTGAAACCGCGCACGTCGACACCAAGCCGGCCGCCAATGGCGGATTGACGCTCGCCGTCCACAACCTCTGGCAAGGCGAAGGGGGCAAAACGGTCGCTCACGAGAAAACCAGCATCACGGTCTATCCCAACCGGCTGATGGTCTACGACATCACGCTGCAGGCGGGCGACGAAGTCGTGAACTTCAAGGACACCAAGGAAGGCTTCCTCGCGATCCGCGTCGCGCCCACCATGAACGAGAAGACTGCGGTACGCGTCAAAGACGAAGACCGCAAACGCACTGCCACGCAGGCCTATCAGCAGCTCGCCGGCCGAATCGTGAACGCCGAAGGCGAAGTGGGTGAAGAGACCTGTTGGGGCAAGACATCCGCGTGGGTGGATTACTCCGGGCTGGTGGACGGCAACCTCGTCGGCGTGGCGCTGTTCGACCATCCGGGCAACTTCCGCAAGTCGCGGTACCACGTTCGCGGCTACGGGCTGTTCGCCATCAGCCCGTTTGGCGAAAAGGTGTACTCGAAAGGCCAGTCCGATGCCCCGCCGATCTCGTTGCAGCCGGGCCAATCCCTCAACGTGAAGTACGGCCTCTTTGCACACCAGGGAGACGAACAGACCGGCAAAGTTGCCGAGGCATACCAGAAGTTCGTCGATTGGACGAAGTGATCGATTCTACGGAAGCCCAGGGATGGCAATCCCTGGGTCTCTTCTTATCGCGAAAGCGGGCAACAATCCGCGGGGCACACGTCGTGGCTGGGACCGAACCGCCCAATTGCCCGGCGTTCGGCGCGGCCGAGGCGCTCTTCGATCAGCTCGCGGACCATCGCCACAAACTGCGGGTGCGAGCCGACGGTTCCCGCGCGAACCATCGTCATCCCCAGTTCGCCGGCCACGCGTTGGGCTTCGTAGTCGAGGTCATACAACACTTCGAGGTGATCGGAGAGGAACCCGACGGGCGACACGACCACGTGCGAGACCCCGTGTGAGGCCAGGTCGCGCAGCGCGTCGGCGATGTCCGGCTCCAGCCAGAGATCGGTCGGACGCCCGCTGCGGCTTTGATACACCAGCCGCCAACGCCCACTCGGCCACTGTAACGCTTCTGCTACCAGCCGGCAGGTTTCCATCAGTTGCGACACGTAGTCGCAATGCTCGGCCATCGACAGCGGAATGCTGTGCGCCGTGAAGAGAAGTGTCCCGGACACTTCCGAGTGTCCGGGACACTTTTG
>Ga0073934_10009459_pt1 | contig 12486 bp, 6 predicted proteins | sample LarsenN4metaG_FD_76834 | JGI IMG/M metagenome (GOLD analysis project Ga0073934, IMG submission 76834) | Hot spring sediment bacterial and archeal communities from British Columbia, Canada, to study Microbial Dark Matter (Phase II) - Larsen... ... | reverse complement strand
TGGAGGTCAATACGCCCCTGGTTGGCGACTACACGAATTTCGCCGGACTGAGTCCGGTGATGCTGGAGGGGGTGGGGCTGGTCGTCGGCCTGTCGGGCACGGGGGGCAATCCGGCTCCCTCGCCCTACACGACGGCTCTTCTGGAGGACATGCGCCGGCGCGGAGTGTCGAATCCCAACCAGATCCTGCAGTCCCCCAATACGGCGCTGGTGATCGTGCGGGCCTACCTCCCACCGTTGATGAAAGTCGGAGAGACGCTCGATGTGGAAGTGATTGCCCCTCCAGCCGCCGAGGTTCAAAGCCTGGAAGGCGGGTGGCTGATGGAGACCTACCTGCACGAACAGGCCTTCGTTCCTGGCCGCGGGGTTCTGAAAGGGCATCCCTACGCCAAGGCCAAGGGACCGGTGCTGATTCCCGGCGTCAACGCCGGCGCCAATCCCGAAGATCCGCGGTTGAAGCGCGGCCGCGTCCTGGGCGGGGCATCGGTCCTCAAGAAGCGGGAGCTGTCCATCTTCCTGCGAAACGATTTCCGCAGCATCCGGAACTCGGCGCGAATTGCCGAGGCCATCGGCCGGCGGTTCCATCACTTCGACGAGTATGGCATCAAGAAGCCCATGGCCGAGGCCAAGACCGACCAGCAGATCGTGCTCGACGTCCATCCCCGGTATAAGGACAACTATCCGCGCTATCTGCAGGTGGTCCGGAGCATCGCCTTTCGGGAAACGCCCGTTAGCCAGCGCGTGCGGTTACAGCAACTGCACGAAGAGCTGCTGACGCCGGAGACCTCGGAGCGGGCGGCGATGCAGCTCGAGGCGATTGGGGCGGATTCGCTGCCCGTTCTGAAGGCGGGACTCAAGTCGCCGGTGCTGGAGGTGCGGTTCCATTCCGCGATGGCGATGGCGTACCTCGAACAGGCGGATGCGATCCCCGCACTGGCGGAAGCCGTACGGGAGGAGCGGGCCTTCCGCGTGTTTGCGCTGGCGGCGCTTTCAACCATCGACGACGCCCAGTCCCATCTCACGCTCCGGGAATTGATGAGCGAACAGGTCGCGGAAACCCGCTACGGTGCGTTCCGAGCCTTGTGGACCCTGGACCGGAACGATCCGTTCATTCGTGGGGAGGGGATGGGGCTGACGAAGAGCGATCTCGAAGACGAAACCAAGCCACCGCTCCCCTTGTGGAAGCTGCACGTCGTCCGGTCCGCGGGCCCGCCGATGGTGCACTGCACGCTGCGGACGCGGCCGGAGGTGGTTGTCTTCGGCGCCGAACAGGAGTTGATCCCTCCGCTGGTGCTCTCCGCCGGTCGCCACGTGCTGGTCACGGCGCAGCCCGGATCGACAATGGCGTCGGTTACGCGGTTTGACGTCGACCAGCCCGACCAGCGCCACGAGGTTTCGTTGCGCGTCGCCGACATCATTCGCAAAGTCGATGAGTTGGGGGCCACGTATCCTGACGTCGTGCAACTGCTGGTGCAGGCGTCGGAGCAGCGCAACTTGCCGGCCCAACTGGAAACGGACGCCTTGCCAGGATCGGGCCGCGTGTACAACCGGCCGACGGAACCGGACAAACCCGGTCAGAAGACGAAGGTCGGCACGGAACACCTCGCCCCCAACCTGTTTCCCCAGTTCGAGAGCTCTGACGCGACGGCATCGACGGACGAAATGCAGGCGGCCAAGGACAAGCTGGAGGGGGACGGCATGGCCAATGTGCCTGCGACCGGCGGCGACGGCGAACGCCGCCGCAGCTTTTGGAGGTTCTGGGAACGCAAGTGAAGTGCACCTCGCAATCCGGGATCCAAGATCCGAAATCCGCAGGAAACCTCAGGCCTGACATCCGAAACCGGGGCTCTCGGCAGCCCGGTTTGGATTTCCGCGTACGAGGCTCCTCCGGATTTCGGATTTGAGGTTTCGGATGTCTGATGTCCGATCGAAACCGATTTTTTGTGAAACATCCGCCGGATGCTCAAGGCCCTGGAACTCTACGGCTTCAAGAGCTTCGCCGACCGCACGCGGTTTGACTTTGCGGCCGGCATCACCGGCGTTGTTGGTCCGAACGGCAGCGGCAAGAGCAACGTCGTCGATGCGTTGAAGTGGATTCTCGGCGACCAGTCCGCCAAGAGCCTCCGCGGTCAAGAGATGACCGATGTGATCTTCAACGGTTCGGCGTCCCGCAAGGCCTGCAGCTATGCCGAAGCCTTCCTGACCATCGACAATTCGCAGAAGTTTCTGCCCGTCGACGACGTCGAAGTGGTCATTGGTCGCCGGTTGTACCGTTCCGGGGATGCGGAGTACCTCGTCAATCGGCAGCCGGCCCGCCTGAAGGACATCCGCGACCTGCTGTTGGGCACCGGCGCCGGGAACGCCGCGTACTGCATCATCGAGCAGGGGCGTGTCGATCAAATCCTGCAGGCCAATCCCTCGGCCCGCCGCACGGTGTTTGAAGAGGCTGCAGGCATCAGCCGCTTCAAATCGCGCCGGGTCGAGGCGCAGCGCAAGCTCGAGCGCGTGGCGCAGAATCTGCAGCGGCTGACCGACATCGTCGACGAGGTGGAAGGGCGGCTGAACACCACCCGCAGCCAGGCGGCCAAGGCGGTCAAATACCGCGAGGTCAGCACGGAGTTGGAGCAGTGGTGGATCGGGCTGGCAGCCGACGATCACCGCGCGCTGACCGCCCAGCGGACTGGCGTGCAGCAGGGCCTGCAGTCCATGGCTGCCCGGCTGGCCGATCTCGCCGAGCAGCAGCGGGTGTGCGATGAAGGAGAGGCCGGCTTCGATCGCGAGCTGTCTCAGGTCGAGGCCCGGCTCCGGGAGGCTGAACGGAAACTGGCCGCGCACCGGGAGGGGCTGGCCAGCGAAGAGGCCAGCGTGCGATTTCAGTCGTCCCGGCTGGCGGAGCTCACGACGGAACTGGGCCGCATTCGCGAGCAGTTCGTCCTGCTGGAACGCCGCGTCGTCGATGCCGAGAACGAGCTCGCCGCGGCCCGGCAGGAGCGCGACGAGGTGGAGCGGGAAACGGCCCGGTTGATGTCCCGGCTGTCCGCTCAGGATCAGCAGTTGCAGGCGGCGGGGCAGCAGCTCCTGCGCGCGCAGCAGCAACTGGAAGCGGCTCGGGCGCGTCAGTTCGAGCTGGCCAAAGCCGTCTCTGCCGCCGAACAGGCCGTCCTGGGATGGCAGGCCCAGCAGGATCTGGCTCGGCAGTCGCAATTGCGGCTGAATGTGCGGATCGACGAACTGCGGGAGGAGCTTTCGGCCTGCGAACGCCGCCGCGACGAACTCCGCCGGGCCTATGAAGCGGCCCAGCAGGATTGGGAGGCGACTCAACACGAGCATCGGCAGCGGATGGGAGAGCAGCAATCCCTTGCCGCCCGCACCCAGCAGGCGAGGGAGGCCCTGGCCAATCTGCGCGAAGCGCGCAGTGCGGCCGTGGCCCGGAAGGGACTGCTCGAAGACTTGGAGTTGAGGCAGGAGGGTTTGGGGATCGGCGTTCGGGAGCTGCTCCACCGCGCCCGACATGCACAGGCGCCGCCGTGGAACACGATCCTGGGGGGCGTGGCCGATCTGCTGGACGTCGATCTGGAACATGCAGGATTGATTGAGGTCGCGTTGGGCCCCCGCGCCCAGCTGCTGGTGCTTCGCGAGTTTCAGCCGTTGCTCGATTACCTGTCGCAAAGCTCGGTCACGCTCACCGGGCGAGTCGGTTTTGTCGCGGTTCCGGACCACAGTCTCAGCCAGCCCCTTCCGCCGCACCGGCGGTCCTCGCAGCTGGTGCACTTGCTGGATGCCTCCGCTTCCGGACCCGATTTGACCGGGCGGCCCGGAGTGGTGTCCCGGGCCGATCGGCTGGTGATCTCCGAGCATGGAGTGACCGGCCTGGCCGCTGCGCTGCTCGCCGACACCTGGATCGTCACCGATCTGGACGCGGCCATCGCTTTGGCGACGTCGTCCGGACGCGGGCAGCGGTTCGTCACCCTGCAGGGAGAACTGGTCGATCACCAGGGAGTGCTGCAGTTCGGCACCGTGCGCAGCGAAACGTCCTTGTTGTCGCGAAAGAGCGAACTGCGGCGGATCAAGAATGATCTGCTGCGGCTGGAGCGGGATATCGCCCTGCGGGAGGCCGAACACAATCAGTTGCTGGCGGACCTGACCGACGCCGAGCAGCAGTTGGCCGCCGCGGCGGGTCAGCTCGAGACGCTCAATCCCTCGGTGACCTTGGCGCTGACGGCCTGGCGGGCCTCGGATCAGGATGCCGAGCGGTGCCAGCGGGAGATGGAGTCGGTCCTCAGCCAGTTGCAGGGGGCCGAGGACGACCTGGCGCGGCAGGAACGCGCGCTTCGGCAGGCCGAAGCCGAGTGGGCGGAGCGACGCGCGGAATGGGAGCAGGTGGCCGGTGAGGCGGCGGCCGCGGAGGCGGCTGTCGCGGTCGCCACGCAGGCAGCCCAGGCGGTTCAGGAGCACAAGGCGTCCGAGCAGATGGACCTGGTCAGGCAGGCCCAGCAGCGGGACATGCTGCAGGCGACCATTGTCCGCCTGGAGCACGAAGTCCAGCAGCGGCAGCTGCAGCGCGATGAGGGACACCGCCGGGCCATGGCCGCGCAATCCAAGACGCGGCAGGTGTCGCTGCAACTGCTCAATGCGCGGGCGACCCTTGCCGACGGATACCGGGAACTGGACGCCCTGCTGCGCGAAGTCAACGCCGTGGTCGATGAGAAGGAACGCCTGCGACGCCAGCGTGCCGAGTTCGTCGAACATGAACTGCGGTTGCGACGGGAACGACGGGAGCTCCAGGAACAGCGGCATGCCGCCGAGTTGCAGCTTCGTGAGGTGGACCAGACGCTGGCCACGTTGACGGAGCGCATCCGCGACGAATACCAGATCGACCTAGCGGACGCGGCGGCGCAGGGGGCGTCGGCGGTCGCGCTGTTCCACGCCGAACGCCACGCCGCGAGCAGCGGCGAGGCCGCGGAATCCGACAGTGCGGAGACCGTCTCGCCCCGCGTACTGCCCGAGGCGCCGTTGGATTTTGCCGAGCTGCGGCCGGAACTCGAGTCCCGCGTCGTCCGTCTGCGGAAGCGACTGAAGCTGCTGGGGAACGTCAACACGGACAGCCTCCGCGATCTGGAACAGATCGAACAGCGGTTCGAGCAGCTCAGCACGCAGTTGCAGGACCTTGTGGAGGCCAAGGCGGCGCTGGAGGACATCATTCGGCGGATCAATCAGGAAAGCCGGCGGATGTTCGCCGAAACCTTTCAGACGATCCGCGCCAACTTTCAGCACCTGTTCCGCAAGGTGTTCGGCGGCGGCGAGGGGGACATCGTCCTGGAAGACCCGGAGGACATTTTGGAGTGCGGCATCGAGATCACCGCCCGTCCCCCCGGCAAGGAGCTCCGCAGCCTGACGCTGCTGAGCGGCGGCGAGAAGACCATGACCGCCATTGCGCTGATCATGGCGATCTTTCAGGCCAAGCCCAGTCCGTTCTGCATCCTCGACGAGGTGGACGCCGCCCTGGACGAGGCGAACGTGGACCGTTACACGGCCGTGCTGAAGGAGTTTCAGCAGACGACGCAGTTCATCATGATCACGCACCACAAGCGGTCGATGACGGTCGCCGACGTGCTCTACGGCGTGACCATGGAGGAGTCGGGCGTGTCGAAGCGGATGTCGGTCCGGTTCGAGGACATCAGCGAAGACGGCCAGTTCCGGCAGGCGTCGGCCGCGGCGGCCTAGCGACTAACGCGCCTCAGGCCGTTCGGCGGGAAGACGATCGGCATCCGCGCCCACTTCGACATCATTCGGTCCGGCGGGCGGAATGGCGCTCACCAGCGGCTCGAGCGGAATGTCTTCGGCCGAGATCCTGGCCCACTCCTTCAGCCGCCACGGCGTCTTCCACGTCAGGGCCAGGTTCTGGGAGCCGCTGATCTCGCCCGGTCCCCAGTAGTTCCGCCAGGCCTGGTAGTCCCAGCGCTGCTCGCCCAGCGGCCCCGGCGTTTGCACCAACCAGAACTGGCCGATGCTGTCGAAGTAATTCTGCTCGCCCACCCAGATCACCGAACGGTGCGGGTCCATCGCCGTGGAGGGGAACCGTTGCTCGATGAATGCCGCCGACGGTCCGACGGCAAACACGTTGTTGTGCGCCCGGATCTCCAGCGGGCTCGGCCGGTTGGTGATCGCTTCGCTGTCGAACGTCTTGAGCAGTCCCTGCCCCAGCAGGCAGGTCGTGTTCGACAGGTCGACGGCCAGCCGCAGCGACGCGTTCATCCCCTGTGGATCGGGCTCGGCCTGAAACAGCCATTCGCCCAGCGCGAACAGCGACTGACGGAATTCGACATGCAGCGATGTGGCGTCCCGGATCCGCAGCCCCGCGGCCTCCCCCCGCACGATGCTGTCCTCGATGATGATCTCTGGGGGGACCAGGGGCTGGCCATCCTTCATCGTGCCCATTTTGCTGAACGTGTCGGAATCCGGCGCGGACAGTTCGGCGATCGCCACGGGGGCGCGACCGGGATTGAGGACCGTCACCAGGGACCGTTCCAGTCGAAACCGTTCCGGGCGGGAGAGCCGGAACACCGCCCACAGGTCGGCGGACGACGTCTCCGGAACCTTCAACTCGACGGCCACATTGACCAGCGAGAGCGCCCCCCCGGTTACGCTCATCATCCGCGTCTGATACGGATCCGTCACCGCCTCCCGCGGAGCGAACCAGAGCACCGGTTTACGGCCCCGCGCAGCCTGCAACACCACGCGCTTGTTGATCAATCGGAGCGGACGCTCGGGCATCGGCAGCCGACCGTCAAAATCGAGCTCGATGGTCACCGTTTGATCTTTGGCGTCCGCCAGCGCCGCCTCCAGATTGGAATAGGTCTTGCCGGTCCCGAGGATCTCAAACGGCCCTTCGACGACCGGCGAGGCGCTCACCGCCTCGGGCGCAGTCGCCGAGCTGATCGCCGCGGTTGAGTCGGTTGATGCGGCGCCGGGCGTGGGTTCGCGTGGCGTGCGCGTGGCGTCAGCCGGTGCCGCGATGGTCGCTGGCTCCGACGTCGAAGGCTTGGAGCCCGGCGGCTGAATCGCGTCCGGAATCAGTTCCGCGGGAGGCGTCTGCGTTGAAGACAGCAGGGGCAGATTGCCATCAAACAGGGGGGTGGGGGTGACCGATGAGACGGGGAACCGTGGCAGCACGCGATCCGGCGCCAACAGTTCGCCGGCGATGTCTGGCTCGGGACTGACGAAAGTTGGTGGAATGGTTCGACTGCTCGTCGCAGTGTCAGGCGATTCCGTTTTTGATCGGGCGGGCAGGTACTGCGCGGATTCCGCGGCGGTGGGCAGTGGGGACGCCGCTGACCCAACCGTGCCGGACTCGACGGGCAACCCCTTGTCGGCGGTCGCGGCGACGGCCGATGGCGGTTCATCGGCCTCCATCCCCACAAGGTTCCGCGCCGCGTCGGGAAAGACCTGCAGGGCGACCGCCGCCAGCAGTAGTGCCGCCGCGGCGACGATCCACAGCGCGTGCTGCGACCAGTCGAAACGACCGGGCGCGCCGTTCCAGGCGGTCAGCAGCGCGGAGTCTCCCGGCAGCGTGCGCAATCCCATCGCACGGGAAATGACCAGCAGGTCGCGGAGCAGATCTTCGGCCGTCGGATAGCGGTGCCTGGGATCGCCCGCCATCATTTTGCGCACGATGGCTGACAACGCCGGCGACACGCGCCGGTTTTTGGCGGCGGGATCGGGAGGCGGCTTGTCCTGATGGTCGAGCAGCCGCTGCAGGACCGTCCCGTCGGGAAAGGGCGGCTCCCCGGTCAGGGCGTGATACAAGGTGCAACCGAGCGAATAGATGTCGCTGCGCACGTCGACGTTGCGGGGATCTTTCGCTTGTTCGGGAGAGATGTAATCGAATGTGCCCAGAGTGGTGCCGGCAACGGTGAGCTGGGCCGATTCCTCCAGGCTCTCCTTCCGCGCCAGTCCCAGATCGACCAGCTTCGCCTTGGACTGGGGCGTGACGATGATGTTCGATGGCTTGATGTCGCGGTGCACGACGCCGCAACTGGACGTGTGACAGAGCGCAGCGGCCAGTTGCACGGCATAGGCGACCACTTCGGCCGGTTCCAAGCGGCCGCGTTCGCGGATGAGGTCGCGGAGGTTGGTTCCTTCAACGTATTCGTAGGCGATGTAGTGCAGGCCCTGATCGTCGCCGCAGTAAAACACGCGGGCCACGTGGTCGTGATCCAGACGGGCGGCGGAACGGGCTTCGTTCTGAAACCGCTGGACCGAGGCCGGGTCGGCCGTCTGCTGCGGCGACAAGACCTTGAGGGCCACGCGGCGCTGGAGCCGCTCGTCGCGCGCAAGGAATACGGTGCCCATCCCCCCGGCGCCGAGGCGTCCCTCGAGCACAAAGTGCCCCAGCGTGGTTCCGATCACGTCTTCGGAACTCGTCGGCTGGATCTGTTCCGGAAACAGCTTGAGGGAAATCGGCGACCGTGGCGTGTCGTCCCCCGACGGATGGAAATCCCCCTCGGCCGGCCTGGGGGTCGACAACACGGTTTCCTGCCGGACAACCGCAGGGCCTTGGCCCGCAAACGGAAGCCGGGTTTGACTGCTCGATCCCGTGGTCACGGGTTGGGGGGGAAACGAACTGGGCATCAGGCCTCTACAGCATCAGGCAGCACCAGCCGACCTGGCGTGCCGGGAACTTCCATGATCCATACGGTTTGAGAGCGACTGGGCCGTCAACTCTCGTCAGTGATAAGGGGTGAACCGGGCCATCCGGGGACGGACGTCTCGCCTGACCAGAATGAATCTAGGGCATTCGGCGACAGGGAGTTGCGTCGCAGGCAGCCAGAGTGGACAAAACAGTTTGATCGGCCGGCCAGATGAGCTGGCCAAATTCTGGCATGACGATCCGCACAGTCAAGCGTTTTTTTCGGTCTTATCGTTATCGTCAACTTGCCGCCCACCCACAAAGCCCATTCAGACGGATCGTCAAAGCTTGAGGTTCCGTTTCAGATGGCCTTGTTGCGGCAGGGATTCCGGGACATGACCTTCCTCATTTTTTCGCACTGGCCGTTGTGGGGGCCTGGGCCTAACCCTTGGCATTCAGGATGCGTTGGGACTCCTGCACAATGGCCTGTCCGAGGGCTTCGATTCGTGCGTCCAGCGCGGTTGCATACTGCTCGCTTTCCAAAGCGCTCGCCACCAGATTCCGGACGGTGACATCGGCGATGTCGTCATCGCCGTGGCCAGGCCGGGGGGTCAGGCCGGACTCCAATTGCGCGAGCCGCGGCAACAGCGACAGCTCAACATGCTCCACGAGTTCGCGAGCCAGATGCGCTCCGTCGCGAATCTTCTCGCGGAAAGTGAGCTGATGGATTGGACGGTCGGTCGCCATGGGGCAGCCTCCGACGGCAATCACACGCGCCGCCCAACCACGTCGGGCGGCGAAACTCTGGCGTTTGGGGGGCCCACCGATTATAAGAGCAAACGTGATGCCGCAACAGACTTTCTCTGGAATCTCAGGGAAATCCGCCCTCGCGGAGGCGGGGGGACGCCCGTTTTCCCCGCCCGTTTCATCATGAAAATCCTGCTCCTGGCCGACATTCACGCCAACTGGACCGCACTTGCTGCGATCCGGGAATCGTTTGATGTCTGCCTGTTCCTGGGGGACTTGGTGGAATATGGAACCGAGCCTGCCCCCTGCATCGACTGGGTCCGCTCCCATGCGCATGTGGCCATCCGGGGGAATCATGACCATTCCACGGCGCAACGGGTCGAGACCTCTTCTGGTGCGGGATGTCGCCGGTTGGCCGCCGCCACCCGGGCCCTGCATGCCGCCACGCTCTCGCCAACGCACCTGAAGTTCCTGGCCCGCCTGCCGGTGACGTCGACGCTCGTGCTGGATGGCCGATCGTTCTTCCTGGTGCATGCGACGCCACGCGATCCCATGGACGAATACCTGGGCAACGATCCTCAGGGGTGGATGCAGCGATTATCCGGCATCGATGCCGACTTTGTGTGCGTCGGACACACCCACGTTCCGCTGCAACTGGACCTCAAGGGGCAGCAGCTCATCAATCCCGGCAGCGTCGGCCAGCCCCGGGATGGCGACCCCCGCGCCGCGTATGCCGTCATCGAAGACGGTCAGGTCAGCTTTCGCCGCGTCGAATACGACATTGACGCCACGGTGCGGCAGATGCGGCAGTCCGGACTCGATGCCCAGTCCCTCGCGATTGCCGAAGAGATGCTGCGGACCGGCGGTCGTCCGCTGCGCTCCGAATCCTTCACTCCGTGATCGCGCGGCCCCGGATCCGCACGACGGCGGATCTCAGGGTGGGAAGCGCGCCGGGGATGGGATAAAATCTCCCTGGTTTACATTCCCGCGGGTTCATTCAGGACTTCCGAATGCAGTTTGAGACTCGTTGCGTGCACACCGGCGTCGACAAGGACGCCAGCTACCTCAGCGCGACCACGCCCATCTATCCCTCCTCCACCTTCCGCTGGGACGACCTGCGCACCAACCGCGGATTTGACTACACCCGCAGCGGCAACCCCACCCGCCGCGCGCTGGAGGAAAACCTCGCCGCCCTCGAAGGAGGCATCGACTGCCGCGCGACCTGCACCGGCATGTCGGCGATCACGGCCTGCATGCACCTCTTTCGCCCGGGTGACCACATCATCGCCGGGCACGACATTTACGGGGGCACCTGGCGGCTGTTCGACAGCGTCTTCCGCGACATGGGAATCGACTTTTCGTTCGTCAACATGGGCGATCCCGAGAACATCCGCCGCGCCGCCAGGCCGACGACAAAGTGCGTGTGGATCGAGACCCCCAGCAATCCGCTGCTGAACCTGGTGGACATCGCCGCCGTCTGCCGCGTGGCGAAAGAACTGGGCGCGATCACCATCGCCGACAACACCTTTCTGTCGCCGTATCTGCAGCGGCCGTTCGAGCACGGCGTGGACATCGTCGTGCACTCGACGACCAAGTACCTCAACGGTCATTCGGACGTCGTCGGCGGCTGCGTGATCACCCGGCACAAGCCTCATGCCGAGCGGATCGGTTACGTCGTCAACGCGTTGGGGCTGGCCTGTTCGCCGTTCGATGCCTGGCTGGTGCTGCGGGGAGTGAAGACGCTCGGTCCGCGGATGGAGGCCCACCAGCGCGGCGCCCAGGCGCTGGCCGAGTTCCTCGAGCGGCATCCGCGCGTGACCAGGGTCTACTACCCCGGTCTGCCCAGCCACCCGCAGCATGAATTGGCCCGGCGGCAGCAGCGCGGCTTCGGGGCGATGCTCAGCATTGACGTGGATGGAGGCCGCCCCGTGGTGGAACGGGTCCTGTCGCGGCTCAAGCTGTTCCAGTTGGCGGAATCGTTGGGAGGGGTGGAGTCGCTGATCGAGTATCCGGACACGATGAGCCATGCGTCGATGACCGAAGCGGCTCGTCGGGCCGCGGGCATTACCGAGAACACGCTCAGGATTTCGGTGGGGATTGAGCACCCGGACGACCTGATTGCCGATTTCCGGTCCGCCCTGGAGCAGTGAACGCATGATCCAGTGTGGTTCCGCCGAGCAATCGCTGCATCTGTTACAGATTGCGCGAAAATCCAATGCGGACTGAAGACCCCGGTTTCCTTCGTCATCAGAGGCCGATATAGTCCGAGGGAGAGACCCCCGTCGTGGGAGCCCATCTGATGGCCGCCTATCTGGTTCCGCTCGAGTCTGGCGCCTGCGTGATTCCGCTGGAAAAGGCGATCCTGTTGATCGGCCGCCAGGCGGATTGCGACGTCTCCCTGACGAGCAGCCGCAAGATCTCGCGGAAGCATTGCTGCATCGCCATCGTGAATGAGGCGGTGATCGTGCGTGATCTGGGCAGCACCAACGGCGTGTCGATCAACGGCAGCAAGATCGATCGGGAGGGCCGGCTGCGGATGGGGGATGAGCTTTCGATCGGCGACGTGCGGTTCCGCCTGCAGCGCGAGCCGAAGTTGCCGCCCTCGTCGACGGCCCCAACGCACGACGAGGTGCCTCCGGACGTGGTTCGACCGTCCCGGCCGGATCGTTCCCGTCCCACGTCCCCGGAGCCTCCGCCGAGCATGGATTTTCCGGTGGCGCTCGCCGATGAGGGGCAGGACTTCGTGGTCGAGTCGACCTACTCCAAGATGCGGCCGCTCGCCTCCCGCGACGATTCCGGCCCGCTGGTCCCCTATGACGTCGAGGCCTGCGACGTGCTCCCCATGCCGTCGGACAGCCTCTGATCGCCAGCGGATTGGTCGGTTCGCGTGACGGACCCGTCTCGGGTACACTCTCGGCGAGTTTCGCTTGTGAGCACCGTCGCCGAGACCTCCATGCCTCCTGTTGTCGCCGAGTACCTCCAGACCCACCGCGACCGCTTTCTGGATGAACTGAAGGCGCTGTTGCGAATCCCGTCGGTCAGTGCCGACCCGGCGTATCAACCGGCCATGCGGCAGGCCGCTGAGTTCGTCCGCGATCAGTTCCAGCAAAT
>Ga0073934_10009457_pt1 | contig 12489 bp, 6 predicted proteins | sample LarsenN4metaG_FD_76834 | JGI IMG/M metagenome (GOLD analysis project Ga0073934, IMG submission 76834) | Hot spring sediment bacterial and archeal communities from British Columbia, Canada, to study Microbial Dark Matter (Phase II) - Larsen... ... | reverse complement strand
GGGGGAAGAGGGGGAGGAGGGGGAAGAGGGGGAAGAGGGGGAAGAGGGGGAAGAGGGGGAAGAGCCCACACTCCCCACACTTCCCACACTCCCCACACTTCCCACACTCCCCCCCAGCTCCCCAGCTCCCCAGCTCCCCAGCTCCCCTGCTCCTCTGCTCCGGTTATGATTCTGTGACTTTTTTCTAAAAAAAAGAGGGTGAAAATAACTGGGTGGGGAGAGAACGTGGGATTGTAGGGTAGGGGCACGGCAAGAATAGCCCCTACTGGCGGGGAGGCTCGGAGGTGACTGTAGCGCATTAAGGGCTGTAGCCCCGATCGTCTCCAAAGCCTTCTCTGGTGGGCGGCGCCGTCGCCTGAAGGCGTAGGCTTCGCCGACCTACGGTTCGCACCAGGGAGATTAGCACCCATAAAGAAGGCTCAAGCCCAACTACATAGAAATAGATTGGGAGCTGTAGCCTCAAGGAAAAAAAGAACTTATGGTACAACTGACACCGAATTCGAGTTTTAGCGTGACGATTCGCCTGCAACTACCTAACCGAGCGGGGATGCTGGCGCAGGTAACAAGTGCGATCGGCGCCGTGGGGGGCAACCTCGGGCAAATCGACTTGGTAGAGCAAACTCGTAAATCGATAATCCGAAATCTGACAGTAGATTGCGCGAGTAGCGAACACGCGGAGCAAATCACCCAAGCGGTAAAAGCGATCGCTGATGTGAAAGTCCTGGAGATATACGATCGCACCTTCAATCTCCATCGCGGCGGCAAAATCCGCATGGAGAACAAAATTGAACTAAAAACCCAAGGGGACTTGGCGATGGCGTACACCCCCGGAGTGGGGCGAATTTGCATGGAAATCGCCAATAACCCCCAGCAGATTTACAACCTCACCATCAAACAGAATATGGTTGCCATTGTCACGGACGGTTCTGCAGTCCTAGGACTGGGCAACCTCGGACCAGGGGGAGCCTTACCGGTAATGGAAGGCAAAGCGATGCTGTTTAAAACCTTTGCTGGGGTAGATGCTTTTCCCATCTGCTTGGCGACCCAAGACACGGAAGAAATCATCAAAACTGTCAAATATATCGCTCCGGTTTTCGGCGGCATCAATTTAGAAGATATCAGCGCCCCTCGGTGTTTTGAAATCGAAGCCCGCCTGCGCCAGGAATTAGATATTCCGGTGTTTCACGATGACCAACATGGCACGGCGATTGTGACTTTGGCGGCTCTGATTAATGCGCTGAAAGTGGTAAATAAAGCCATTGAAAATGTGCGGATCGTCTTTAATGGTGCTGGTGCGGCGGGGGTGGCAGTGGCCCGCTTGCTACGTAAAGGTGGCGTCCGCTACATCTCGATGTGTGATTCTAAGGGGCTGCTGTCGTTCGATCGCCCGGACTTGACGGAAGAAAAACGGGAATTCGCGGTGGAGAAAGGGGGTTCTCTGGCTGATGCTTTGGTGGGAGCGGATGTGTTTATCGGTCTGAGCGTCCCTGGGGTGCTGACGCCGGAAATGGTACGATCGATGGCACCCAACCCGATCGTGTTCGCTATGTCCAATCCCATCCCAGAAATTCAGCCCGAGCTGGTAGTTGATGATGTAGCCGTAATTGCTACCGGTCGCAGTGACTACCCCAACCAAATTAACAATGTGCTGGCATTTCCCGGCATTTTTCGCGGGGCTTTGGACTGTCGGGCAAAAACCATCACTCAGACGATGTATCTGGAAGCGGCCCAGGCGATCGCGGCTTTGGTCAAACCCAGCGACCTCGATCGGGAGAACATTATCCCCTCGGTGTTCGACGAGCGCGTAGTTACTGCCGTTTCCGCCGCTGTGCAGCAAGCAGCCCGTAAAGAAGGCATCGCCGGGGTTTAAAATTAACCCAAAGGGGACGGGGTGACGGGGTGACGGGGAGAGGGGGAGACGGGGAGGGGTGGGAAGATGGGGAAGATGGGGAAGATGGGGAAGATTACTCCCCACACTTCCCACACTTCCCACACTTCCCACACTCCCCACACTTCCCACACTTCCCACACTCCCCACACTCCCCCTGCCCCCTGCCCCCCTGCCCCCCTGCCCCCCTACTGTGGGCTAAAGCCCAACTACAAACCCCGCTATGGACAATGATCAAAGCCTGTATCGGATGCTGCTACAAATGGATGGTCGCGGCTACAAAGCCTATAAGGACATCCTCGGTAGTTATCAATTTCCTTTCTTTGTCCTGAAGGTGGATTATGTGCAGGGGGACCCGTTCGCGGCTCCTAGCAAAATGCGCGCGATCGTGGATGCCAAAGTGGCGGGTTTTCCCCCGGAGTTGTACGACTCTCCCAGTCGCGCTGTGGCTTTGCGGGATTACCTCACCCGCCAGTTTGCTCGGGCGGCGTTCCGGATTTCTTCCCGGCGGGGTACGGGTAGGAGTGGTCAAATCTCGGTAGCGAAGCTGGGACAACAAGTGCTAGAGCGCACTTCTGCTTTCATCAATTCCGAGTTTGTGGAACTGCGCTTTACTCTGGGACTGCCCGCCTCGGGGCGCACGATTTTGGGGCGTCAAGCGGCGGAGATGCTCTGCCAAGATATCCCCCAAATTGTGGAGGAGTCGCTGTTGTACAAAAACCTCGACTCTCAAGCTATCAGCACCCAGGTGGAAACTGTGGAAGATGCGGACTGGCTGCGCTCCGAGCTAGGGGAGAAGGGTTTGGTGGCATTTGTGCCTGATGGGGCGATGTTGGCACGTTACAGCGGTGCGGACGATCGACCAGCTGCCGATGCTTTGCCTTTTGAGTCGCCGCCGTCTTTACGGGTGCAGTTTCACTGTCCCAATGGGGGGCGGATATCGGGAATGGGCATCCCGGCTGGGGTGACTTTGATTGTGGGGGGTGGCTATCACGGCAAATCAACTTTGCTCCGGGCGATAGAAATGGGGGTTTATAACCATATCCCTGGCGATGGGCGGGAGTTGGTCTGTGCAGATGTGGCGGCGGTGAAGATTCGGGCGGAGGATGGGCGATCGGTGGCGGGGGTGGATATTTCCCCGTTTATTAATTTGCTGCCCCGGACGAAAGCAGAAGCTGGTTTCTCCACGCGAAAGTTTACCACGACTAATGCCAGTGGCAGTACATCCCAAGCGGCGAATATTGTTGAGGCTCTGGAAGCGGGGGCAAAGGTGTTGCTGGTGGATGAGGATACGTCAGCCACTAATTTTATGATTCGCGATCGGCGGATGCAGGCTCTGATTGCCAAGGATCAAGAACCAATTACCCCGTTTATCGATAAGGTGCGCCAACTTTATACGGATTTTGGGGTTTCCACGATTTTGGTGATGGGAGGGAGCGGCGATTATTTTGATGTGGCGGATACGGTGATCGCAATGGATAATTTTTTGCCCCATAATGTGACGGCAAAAGCGGCTGAAATTGCCGCCCAGTTTCCCACGGGACGCACGAAAGAAGGGGGCGCCAGTTTTGGTAAAATTACTCAGCGGGTGCCTTTACCCCAGAGTCTCGACCCCAGTCGGGGGAAGCGAGATGTGCGCTTGAAGGTGCGGGATGTGGATGAAGTGGCTTTTGGTACGGAAGAAATCGACTTGGCGGCGGTGGAGCAAATTGTCAGCAGTGACCAGTTGCGGGCGATCGCGGCAGCAATGGTTTACGCCAAACAGCATTATATGAATAGTCAGCGTCCCCTGGGGGAAATCCTCGATTTGGTTATGGCTGACATCCATAGCAAAGGTTTAGATATTTTAACCCCTTTCCCCCAAGGCGACCTCGCCGCCTGCCGTCGGTTTGAACTCGCCGCCGCCATCAACCGTCTGCGCACCCTCGAAGTTCGCTCTTGAGTTATAGTCATTTCAAATAAAGTTGAGCCAATTATGTAGGGGCGATTCGCGAATCGCCCCTACATCGGCACCCTTACCCCTAAATCCGGGACAAGATCTGTCGCATTGTTATTTGGAATCACTATATCTTTGTGTCTTTTCTACTTGGGTGGGGAATTCAACCACTCAGTCCCGTAGGTTGGGTTGAGGAACGAAACCCAACTACAAGGCTTTTCTACTTGGGTGGGGAATTCAACCACTCAGTCCCGTAGGTTGGGTTGAGGAACGAAACCCAACCGACAAGAAATTACCACTTTTCATGCAAAATTAACATATAATTAATGCAGTTGTATCATCACTCCGGCTAAGTTGTGCTTAAATATACCAACCCTCCTCAGACAAAGGATGATAGTGAGGATAATTCTAGAAGGTTGCTACCCCCGCTCTGAATTGCTGAATTAAACTCAAATCTACTCCATCATCGTCACTACTCACAACATCCCATGAACGCGATCGTCGCCCAAACCAGCTCTATTGACCATCAGCCACTAGGTAAAGTTTATTTGGTTGGTGCCGGACCGGGAGACCCGGGCTTATTCACCATCAAAGGGAAAACTCTTTTAGAATGTGCCGATGTGGTGGTTTATGATGCTTTGGTCAGTCCCCAAATCCTGGCAAACATTAATCCTAATGCGGAAAAAATTGATGCGGGAAAGCGGCGGGGGCGACATTCTTTGGTACAATCAGAAACAACCGAGTTACTGATAGAAAAAGCGCGGCAACACGCGATCGTTGTTCGGCTCAAAGGTGGCGACCCGTTTATCTTTGGTCGCGGCGGTGAAGAAATGGAAGAATTAGTGGCGGCGGGGATTCCGGTGGAAGTAGTCCCCGGGGTCACGGCGGGGATCGCTGCTCCTGCTTATGCGGGGATTCCCCTGACTCACCGCAATTACAGCTCTTCTGTGACTTTTGTTACTGGTCACGAAGCCGCCGGGAAATACAGACCGGATGTGAATTGGCAGGCTATCGCCAGAGGTTCAGAGACGATCGTCATTTATATGGGGATCCACAACCTCCCCCACATCGTCGCCGAGCTAACCGCCGCTGGTTTGAGCGAGGAAACTCCTGTGGCTTTGGTTCGGTGGGGCACTCGTCCCGACCAGGAAGAACTGATCGGTACTTTGGGTAAGATTGTGGAAGAGGTGGAAAGTACGGGTTTTGAAGCCCCGGCGATCGTCATTATTGGCAATGTGGTCAATCTCCACCCAATTTTAGCCGGTTGTCGTCCTTTCGTTTTCCCTTAATTCCGGGTTTTTAGTAGGGCTTTAGCCCAAAAAGTTCGTAGTAGGGTGGGCAGTGCCTGAGATAATTTTCTTTGACCATGAATAATTTGGCGGTTCGCACTGCCCACCCTACCACCTAAAGCCCTACTACTAACCTGAGAAGAGGGCGAAAGCCCTACTACTAACCTGATGACAAATCACTATTCTAATTGCAATTCTAGAGATGGCATGAGCCGCTGCAAATTTTTGAGGGATTTGCCTTGCCAGGGTATGTCTTTAGAGCCTTGGACGACCATTTGAATATTCTTTTTCTGCCTAACTTTAATCACGAACTTAGAGAGCATACTGATACCAGAACTGTTGAGAAATTCCAAATCCCGCAGGTTGAGAGTAATCATTGGTGGTTCTGCATCCGCGACGCTATCGAGTAAATCCACGATCGGGCCGTACTCTTCCATACCACTGAGGCGGAAGGATCCCTTACAGTTGACAGTGGTAGCAGCCTCATCGTATTGGATCGTGTAATCTTGAGTCTTAATTTCCATTGCTCTCAGCCTTGAGTAGTCTTTCAGATCGTCTTCGCTTGGCAGTAACTTCAGGTCCTTGGTCATTGGGCATTTGTCCTTTGTCCCCCAGAAACCTGGTTTCTGCGGACTTTGGTTAAGAAAACCGGTTTCTCCCAGAAGGGACAAGTGACAAGTGACAAAAGACAATATGACATTAAACTATACTATCAGTTGTACCATTGTGGTGACAGCGCAGGCTAGAGGTTTGTCTCCCGAAATCCCATCGGTGTCACTGCTTAAAGTCTCAAACTTCCAGCCCAGCTTGGCGTGATAATCGTTAATCATGGTCAAGTAGCCCAACCTGGAGGAAGTACCGCCTTCGTCAGCGGCATTTTTTTCCAGTTGGCGGATATACAAATCCCCGGGGTCTTCCGTCAGTAGCTCTTGAATGAACTCCTGAAACCCTGGTACTGCTTCCTGTCTAACGCTATTGGTCGCCACAAAGACAATTTTATCACTATTTAAGTAGAGCTGAATACTGATAATATTTGGAGTTCTTTCATCATTAAATTTCATGGTATTTTCTAATAACTCATTAGCGATATAGCTAACGGCACTTCTGATTTCTGCTTGTTTTTTCCCTGCACTAGGGTCATCTTCATCACCCGGAAAAAAAGTAGTCATATAATCCGCCAAAAAATCTGCAGATAAACCATTATTTCTCCACCGCTGCTTCAGGGGAAAGGAACTGGGAGAAAATCCCATCACTAAATATTCCCGCTGCTCTGGCAGCGCTTCGATAAACTCCCCAAAAACGCGAGTTTCCATGATTGTCAATTCTCCTTGATGTTCTTGACTGTCCAGGGGCAGATTTTTAGCGCTGTTTAAGTACGACCAAGGTAATGTCATCATATACTTTGTTCGTGCCAATGTGCTGGCGCAGGTCAAAGATTATATTTTGTCTGATTTCCTCGCTAGTTAGGTGGCAGTGGGGCTTAGCCGCTGCAATCAGACGTTCCAGGCCATATTGTTCTCCTAATATATTTTCTGCCTCCGTAATGCCATCTGTATATAACAATACCACATCTCCCGGATTTAACTGCACGGAGGTGGTGGCGATAAACGGCGCAATTTCGGCATCAAGACCGAGGGGAAAGCCTAAATCTATGGTATCGATGATTTCTACTATAGGCTCCGCCTGGTTGGGGGTGATTGGTGGCTCGCCGATCGCGCCCCCCCTTACCACTACTACTGACTCATGCTGTCCGCTCACAGTCAATGTCCCCTCGGAGTAGTCTAGCAAAGCCAGAGTCATATTTTTATCCGATTCCATCCGCGCCACATTTTTGTAAATCGCCCGGTTCAGGAAGTCCAGAAACCTGACGGGATCAGTCTCGCCGCTTTCTAAAAGGGTGCGTACCGCCATTTGCGCCATAATCATCAGCATCCCAGATTCTAACCCATGCCCGGTCACATCACCGATGCCGATTTTCACTTTTCCATCCAACTGGAGAACATCATAGTAGTCACCCCCCACCTCCGAGGCTGGTTCCATAAATCCGGCAATATCCAACTCCTCTATCTGGCTCATTTCCTGGGGTTTGGGACTCATCATTTGCTGCAGTCGCCGCGTTACATCTAATTCGGCTGACATTCTAATGTTATCGGCTTGGAGCATTTGATTAAGATTGCGGATTTCCTGGTTGGCGGCGGCGAGCTGGGCGGTACGTTCTATGACTTTTTGCTCTAAAGTGCGATACAGCAGGGCATTTTCAATGGAAATTGCCGCTTGGGCGGAGATGACTTTGAGCAATGCTAGCCGTTCGGGGGTAAAAGCCTCTACTGTGAGATTATTTTCTAAATAGAGAATGCCAAGGAGTTGGCCTTGGTGGACGATCGGGGCACAGAGGAGAGACAAAATCTGCCGGGATAGGACATAGGGCTCTTGGGTAAACATCCCCTCCTGGGTGGCATTCCCTAAAACCAAATCTTCTTGCGTCCTCGCCACATAATTAATTGGCCCAAACTCCAGCAATCTCCCCCCATCTAGGGGCAAATCACGCCGGGTTGCCACTTCATCTCCCGTGATTTGGCCATACACTTCTAATATTAGCTCTTCTCCTGACAATAAAATCATAAATCCGGTTTGGGCTCCGGCATTTTCCATGATAAGTTTCATAAACTTAGACAATAATTCATCCAAGTTAATTTCTCCCGAGAGAGCCTGGGATGCCTTGACCACCGTTGCCACATCTAACGCCACCCCGGATCCAGTGCTGGTGGTATGACCAACTCTGGTAGTGACATCTTTACTTTTTCCCGCTGGGGTGGGCACAAATGATATCATCAAATCTGATGCGGCATCTAATTGGTTGACTTTCGCCTCTGCCCCCCAAAGCTGATAACTATAACGCGCTTGGTAGAAATAAACTGATGCCACGGCCATGAGGTTGCGTTCTAAATAGAACTTAGCCGTTAGTTCATTCGCCAAGGCTTCTTCTTGGATATATTCATGCTGTTTGGCTAGGGCAATAGCGCGGTTATAATATGATTCTGCCTCTAAGTATTTACCCTTAATTCGGTGTTGTTCCGCTGCCACGAGCAGGTATTTATGCAGGTGATTGGCGGGAGCATGCTTTGCCCATTTTTTCATTTTCTTTTGGTTCTTTTGCACTCGCTGCCAAATCAGCTTTTGCCCTGGGCGCCCAACTTTATTATACATCGCCAGGGCTACGAGAGAATCATAAAAATGAAAGATGGGCACCAAAATCATGGCGGTGACACCTTTGAGATATTTGGCGGTCAAGGCGGCATATTCTTCGGCTAAGTCTATTTGCTCAAATAGATAGGCAATGATGCACTTGTTTAAATATAAGTACATCAAGGCGTTGATATCTTTGGCTTGTTGGTGCAGTGGCACCATCTGGTTTTCATCATAAATGTCTCCCGCCAAAACCCAAGGACTGCTACTGTCGCCGGTTAGGTTTAAAACTACCTGGTAGAATAGGTTATTTTTTTGAATGGCGGTTTGCTGTTTCAGTTTCACCAGTTCTTGGCGATAGGCGGCCATTTCTGCGGCGAGTTGGGGGAGTTCTCCACCGGCAAAGTAGGCATGAATACTGTAAACATATGCAGAGTAGGGGCCATACTGTAAATCGCCATTTTCAACGCCGATGTGATAGGCTTGTTGCAGGGGTTTTAAGGTGTGGCGCAGGGGCTCTTTCCAGTGAATGGCAAAGGCGTTGACTAAGTAGAGGGTTTTGGCGTCTTTAGGATTGAAACGGGAGACGAGATTTAATGCTACCTGGCCTAATTGATAGCCACTGTTAATGTCATTGACAACGCCACAGAGGATGACGCTGTAAGTGGCGCAGGTGTAGGGTGATAGGGGAGAATTGCCGTATTTGATGATTTGGAGCATGCTGGTGGACATCAGCACTGGCAACCATTCGGGAGCGGCGATATACACGGCGGCGGCGACGCTAGAAACTAGGCGCAAAACTGCTAGCTGGTAGGGGTTTTGGTTGATGGGAAGGTGGATTAATTTGGGGATGGATGTTTTGGCTAAGGCGAGTTTGGTTTTGGCTAAACTGAGCAGGATTTGCAGTTTTGTGGGTTTTTTGGGTAATTTTACTCCCAGAAGTTTCAGGGTTTGTAGGGCTGTAGATATTGCCTCTCGTGGTTGATTTTGGGCTTTGAGTGCTTGTAGTCTAATCTCATATGCTCTTACCTGGTCTAGCAGCTCTTGACTCTGAGTTAGTACCACTTTTACCAACTCTTCCATCTGCACAAACATCCCGCACAGGTAGGCGGCTTCTGCGGCTTCTAGATGCAGATTGGCTGTTAACTCATATTGCTGCTGCCAAGGATTTGCCTCTAATAATGAAATCCCAAATTGCAGGTATGATAAGGCTGTAGGATAAGCTCCTGAGCCTTTGGCTTTTTTGCCTGCAATCAAATTTAATTCGGCGAGCTGGTTGCGCTCGGAGGGCATCTGGATTAATTGCTCGCCTCGGTTTAGTTGGTTGACTAAATCGAATATTTTCCGCTCTCGCTCCTCTGGGGACAGGTTTTGCAGTAACAACCGCCCTAACTGCCAATGGACTTGCTGTTTTTCGGCTTCGGGAATGGCTGCATATGCGGCTTGCTGGATGCGATCGTGCGCAAATTTATACTCCACCAGTCCGTAGTTGGGCTTTAGCCCTCTTCCAGGTTCGTAGTTGGGCTTTAGCCCATCCCCCCCCTCCACATCAACACCCAACTCGATAAATTTGTAACTGTCACTCAGCGGGAGGACTAAACCAACGATCGCCCCTTCGCGCAAACATAAAGCCGTTGCTTGCAGTGACTTTTGCGCAATAACCGCCAAATCCTTCAAGTCAAACTGATTGCCAATACAAGCCGCTAGCTGCAACACCTCCCGCGCCTCTTCTGGCAACTTTTGCATCTTCGCCGCCATCAACTCCACCGCATTATCAGCAATCTTGGCAAGGCGAATTTCTTCTAAGTCCCACCGCCACCCTCTTTGCCCATAGTCAAAATCTAGCAATTTCTCGGTGTAGAGATATTTTAAAAACTCCGTCATAAAAAAAGGATTGCCCCCAGTTTTTGCCCCCACTAATTCCGCCAGCGGTTGGGCAGTTTCCCCAGAGCAGTTCAGAGTATCAGCAATCAAATGGAGTACCGAATCATCCCCTAAAGGTGGTAAAGTGATTTCCCGGACTATCCGGTTTTTGTCTTTAATGTCCCCCACCGTAGTCATCAGCGGATGGGCCGCCCCCACTTCATTATCCCGATAGGCACCAATCACCAAAATCGGCGCTTCTAGGTCGAGTATCACCTTTTGCATCAGAGACAAACTGGCACTATCTGCCCACTGCAAATCATCGATGAAGATAACTAAAGGATGGCTGGGACTAGCACAAGCACCAATGAAGTTGAGCCACTGTTGATTCAGGCGATTTTGGGTTTCTTGGGGGCTGAGTTCTGGGACAGCAGGCTGGGCACCGATGATTAGTTCTAAATCAGGGATAAGCTGAGTAATGACGCCACCATTTTCCCCCAAAGCTGTTTCTAGTCGTTCGCGCCATTCCGCCAGACTGGTGGGTTTTTCTCCCAGCAATTGTTTGATTAATTCGCTAAAGGCTTTAATAAAACCGTAGTAAGGGATATTGCGCTGATATTGGTCAAATTTTCCGGCGATAAAGTAGCCCCGCGATTGGGTCATAGGTTTATGCACTTCCGCCACTAGGGCAGATTTACCCACCCCAGAATACCCAGCAACTAGCATCATCACTGGTTGCACTGGGTTGGCGGAATTGCCTGGGTTTTCTGGCGGAGCAACTAGGGAAAATGCCTCTAGCAAGCTGGCAATTTCTGCCTCCCGTCCGTACAGTTTTTGGTTAATCTGAAATTTATCGGAAATATCTTGACTGCCCAGGGGGAATTCTGATATGATGCCATTGGCTTCTAGCTGGCGGCGGCATTCTTGTAAATCCGCTTTTAGTCCCAAACCGCTTTGGTAGCGTTCTTCCGCAGTTTTGGCCAGCAATTTCATCACAATATCCCCTAGGGGTTTGGGGATATGGGGGTTGATTTCCTGGAGAGGGACGGGCTGTTTAGCTATATGGGCATAGACGAATTCTAAGGCATCTTCTGCCTCAAAGGGGAGTTGTCCTGAGAGGAGTTCATAGAAAGTGGCACCTAGGGAATAAAAATCGCTGCGGTAGTCTAATGCTCGGTTCATCCGGCCAGTTTGTTCTGGGGAAATGTAGGGGAGGGTGCCTTCGAGGATTTCGGGGTTTTTCAGGGTGGGATTTTCTCTGGTTAAGACGGTGGAAATGCCAAAATCAATGATTTTGACGATGCCAGTGGTGGGGTTCCAGAGGATATTGCTGGGGTTGATGTCTTTGTGGATGATGTTGGCAGCGTGAATTTGACTTAATGTGTCGGCAATGTGGATGGCGATATGGAGAAATTGGCGGCAAAAGTCTTGGTATGATTTGGCGTTGGTGGGGGATAGGGAGGTTTTCAGGGATTGACCGCCAAAGTCCTCTAAGAGTATGACTAGAGTGTTGCGATATTTTTCTAAGCCGTAGGTTTTGATGACCCGATCGATGTGGAGGGAGCGGGTAATTTCATATTCCTGCTTATAGCGGGTGAGAGCCTCCGGCGTGGGATAGTCCTGGTTCAGCAGCTTGATGATAACGGGTATTTCATCCGCCAACCGCAGACTGCGATAAACCAGAGAATTCTCGCTGGCATGAATTTGCTCGATAATCTCATATCCGGGGATGGTCAGCATAGGAGGGGGGGGAGACAATTATCGCCTATCATCTATCAGGCGGCAAGGGACACAGCAATTCGGTGTCCTCACATCATCATACCACGGACAAAAGAGACGGCAATTCCCTGGTTCTGTATTTTTATATGTATGTTTTTAGATTTATTCAAATGAATTTAGATGAGCCCTCTACCTCTATCCCCCAACCCCTTTCTCCCTTTTTGGGATAAAGAAAATTACCCTCTTTCCTTACTAGGTGAGAGGGTAATTTTAGAGTGGTATGGACTCGTGCGCCAATATTAGTTTCCGGGTCCCTCCCACCGCCGCAGGACCCCTCCTGGCAACGAATGGGGGATTTTGGGGCTCCTGAAATTTGATTGCTGTAACTTTATTCAAATCCAGCAATTGAATTGATTATGGTAACAAGAATCAATTGCTGGCGAAATTCCAATCACCCGATGCTTGGCGTCGCCGGTTTCCATTCAAGTTATAGTCATTTCAAATAAGAGTGAGAGGGAAGCCAGATGTGCTAAAATTGAGAAGAATTATGAGGGAGGGGTCAGAATGGCTTATAGTCTGGACTTGAGAAAACGAGTCATAGAGTACAT
>Ga0073934_10009456_pt1 | contig 12490 bp, 8 predicted proteins | sample LarsenN4metaG_FD_76834 | JGI IMG/M metagenome (GOLD analysis project Ga0073934, IMG submission 76834) | Hot spring sediment bacterial and archeal communities from British Columbia, Canada, to study Microbial Dark Matter (Phase II) - Larsen... ... | reverse complement strand
ATCCGCGGCGATTGGGCGAGATGCCGTTGTCCTCAAGAATCTCGTCGGTCACCTTGGCCATCTCGGCACGGTTCAGAACCATGACTTCATTGCCGATGTCCGCAAACCGAAACACAAGGAATTCATCCTTGCAATCGCGCAGGACCTCGACCAGGTGGCGGAGGTTTCTGATCTTCACGCCGTTGACCTCAGCCAGCACCATGCCAACCACTTCGTTATAGCCTTCCACGAGCTTGTGCTTGAACATCGGCGAGGTGACGACGACGAGTTCCTCGTCGGGGAAGGCCACACGATCGAAGCGGCGGAGGAGCAGCGGGCTGCGGCCATTGAACAAACCTGGGTTGAGCCGAGCGTAGAAGCCGATTGCGTCCGCCTTGGCGTTCCCAAAGACGAGCGGACCATGGATGAAGTAGCTCGGCTTCTCGCCGCGATACTCGCGGATCAAGCGGAGATCCTTGGTGGTGGTCTTGAGGGGAATCTCCAGCGTTTGACCGCCGCGGAGCACCGTGAGCATGACGCTGCCGTTGCCGCCCACCTTGCCGATCAAGCTGTGGATGGGCATGCGCGTGCCGTCAGGCATCGTGATCGTGCCCTGGTTGTCCACTTCCTGCCCTGCCACCTTGGTGATGACGTCGAATTCCTTGAGCGGGTAGTCTTGGGGCGGGCGGGTTGGGGGCACCGCCATCACGCCCTTGACCTTCCTGTCGAGTTTCAGGAAGGCGCGAAGGCTGGGGTTCTCGAGCATCTGGAAATCAGTCCCCGTTGCATCGACCGGTTTGCCGTCGTAGCGGCCATCTGCAGTGTCCGCGAGAAACGTGGCAATCTCTTCGTTGGGAATGACGTAGCCAACCCCTTCACTGTCGTTCAGGCGGCTGAAGACCAGGCCGATCATCTCGTCATTCACCACGGCTGGCCCGCCGCTGTTGCCTGGGTTGACGGCTGCACTGATCTGAATGATCTGGCCGAAACCCATGCGGAGATACGGCCCGTGGTCGATTCGCGAGACGACGCCTTTCGTTACCGAAAGGTCATTGCCGCCGATCGGGAAGCCATATACTGCCACGTTATCCTGGACCCTGGGCAGCTTGGCCGCGCGTGGCAAGGCTGGGTGCTTGTCGAAGAAAGTCTCGTCTGCCAGAGAGAGCAGGGCGAGGTCCATGTCTGGTGCGATGGCTTCGACCTTGGCGGTAAACTTGTCCTCGCCAGGCCGAAATTGCACCGCTACATCCGTGGCATAGAGCGTGAGATGGGCGTTGGTGAGGATGCGTTTCCCCTCGATCACGACGCCCGTTCCGACCATCTCGTTCGGCTGGGTGTTCGTCCAGGGTCTGATCGGGTTTGGATAGCGGACCGAGGCCAGCACCTTGACAACCGACTCTTCCGGCTTGGCTGCCATGGCGGGAAGAGCAACTCCCCACAGCATGGACAGGGCGAACAGAAGTTGCACTGGACGCATGGCGATCTCCCAACGGGGTTAGCGTTCTGGCTTGACGCCGCGCGGCTTTCGCCAGGGGCTTAACCGCTCACGTTCAAACAAGGACCAGGGACATTCGCTCCGCCTAACTCGAGAAAGCGTCGTCAAAGATTGCCGATAATCGCCTCCGTGATGCTGGATGTCGTGCCATCTCCTCCCAGATCGCGGGTCAGGCCGATGCGGTTTTCCAGCGTCCGGAGGACCGCCCTTTCGATGCGTTCAGCAGCCGAACGCTGCCCGATATGGTCGAGCAGAAGGGCCGCCGAGCGCAGGCAAGCGATGGGATTGGCCAGGCCCTTGCCCGCGATGTCGGGGGCGCTGCCGTGCACCGCCTCGAAAACCGCACAGCGGCTGCCAATGTTCGCGCCGGGGACCAGCCCCAATCCGCCCACCAGCCCGGCACAAAGGTCGCTGATCACATCGCCAAACAGGTTCTCCATCACCAGTACGTCGAAGCGCGAAGGATGAAGGGCCAGCTCCATGCAAAGATTGTCGATGCGACGCTCCTCGAACTCGATGAAAGGGAAGTCGTCGGCTACCTGTCGTGCCGACGCCAGGAACAGGCCGTCGCTGAGCCTGAGCACGTCGGCCTTGTGGCAGAAGGTCACGCGCCGGCGCCCTTCCCGGCGAGCCAGTTCGAAGGCAAAGCGAACAATGCGCTCCGCGGCTTGACGGGTAACCACCCTCAGGCTCTCCACCACGCCCGGCACGACGACATGCTCCAGACCGGAGTAGAGCCCCTCTGTATTCTCGCGCACAACGATGAGATCCACTTCGTCGAAGGGGACCGCCACCCCAGGCAAAGTGCGGACCGGTCGAACGCTTGCATAGAGATCCAGGGCTTGCCGCATGCGGACGTTGATGGAGCGAAAGCCCTCGCCGACAGGGGTGGTGCATGGGCCCTTCAGAGCGACACGATGGGTGCGGATCAGGTCGAGCGTCTCGCTGGGGAGTGGATCGCCGCGGCGGCGGGCACACTCTGCTCCAGCTTCGGCGCGGATCCAGTGGATCGACACGCCCGCCGCGGCAACGACCTGGCACACCGAGTCGGTGACCTCGGGGCCAATGCCGTCGCCAGGGATCAGCACCACGTTCATGCTTATGCCGTCACTCCCCACTCCTGCTCGGGGACGCTCCTCTCCTCCAGCATTGTCAGGATCGGCCTGCGCTGGGTCAAGCAGGTCGAAACCAGCCGAATCAAAGACGCGAGCGGCGTCTGAAGGACCTCAGACGCCGCGTCGATGGTGTTGTCCGTTCTCGTCCGCGCTGCGGTGCTGCCGAGCCGGTTAATGGATCAGGATGAACTCGTTGCTGTTCAGCAGCGCCCACAGAATGTCCTGATAGGGATTGGCTGGGTCGCGCGTGCTGTTGTATGCCGTGAGCTTGCCGGCCAGGGCAGACTCCGCTCCCGTGGGAGGACGTGTCAACGCGGACAGGTAGATCCGGTTGATCGCCTGGCCAGGCCTCAGGTTCGACACGTCGCCGACCGTGCCGCCTTTCTGCTTCCTGATGGCTTCGTTGAGCTTGTTGCCGTTCATCAGGAGCAAGGCCTGAACCACGGTGCCGTTGAAGGTCGCTTCGTTGCCTTCATCGTCGCCGAAGTTGACCGTGAAGTCGCGCAGCCAGTCCTCGTACATCTTCTGGCGTTCTTCCTTGGTTGACTTGGTCCTCTCGGCATTGGTGGCGACGAAGATCGAGTCCACCAGCTGTTCCGGAGTCATGGCCTTGAGCAGCATGCGCGAGAAGTACGGCTCGGCGTCGCTCTTCTTGTTGGAGTCGTTGGCCACGCTGCTGAGCTGGTACGGCTTGCTGCGGGTGATCCAGGTGATCAAGCGCTGCAAGTCGTAGTCCGAGGCCACGAAGTGCTTGGCCAAGCCATCGAGCAGCTCCGGATGCGAAACGGGATTGTGCTCGCCGAAGTCGTCCACCGGGTTGGTGAAACCCCGCCCCATGAAGTGGGCCCACATGCGGTTCACGATCGCCTTGGCAAACATCTCATCCTTGATGAGCAGCTTGGCCAGCTCCTGGCGACGGTTGACCTCCGGGCTGACGACGAGCCGGGTGCCGTCCAGCCAGGTCGGCGAGGTTCGCAGGAGCAGGCCGTTGCGCTTCTCAAAGTAGACGCCGCCGTCCTTGTTGGCTTCCAGATTGTCTCGCAACGTGTAGTGCTGAGCGACCGTGTCCTGATTATTGCGCATCTGGATCAGTTCCGGCGTGCGTTCCACTTGCCGGAAGAAGGCGTTCACGCCCCAGTAGCTGGACTGCTTGCGGCTGTCGATGAAAGGATGATCGTGACACTGGGTACACTGCGTCTGGATGCCCAGGAAGATCTTGGTCGTCCGGGCGGTGGCGGGAACCATCTCGAACTGGCCCTCCTCGGCGCGCTTTTCCGGCGGGACGCGCTCGCCGAAGTGAGAGAGCAAGAAATTCGCTGGGCCGTTCTCGTCTGCCTTCCCCGTGGCGGTGAGCAGTTCGGTCACCATCTCGTTGTAGCGCTTGTTGACGGCAAAACACTCTTCGAGGTACAAGCGCAGTTTCTGGCGATTGGTTCCAGGAGGATTGGTGCGGGTGACCAGCCAGACCGTCCACAAGTTCGCCCAGTGCTTGGCGTAGTCCTCGTCCTTCAGCAGGGAGCGGATCTCCTCGCGCCGCCGGGTTTCCGCCGGACGCTTCAGGAAGTTATTGATCTCCGGCACGCTCGGAATGCGGCCGAGAACGTCGAGGTGAACTCGCCGCAGCCACTCATAGTCGTTAGCGAACTTGGACGGGGTGATCTTGTTCTCCGCCCATTGCTTCTCGATTTGCTCGTTGATGAAGGCCACCACGGCATCGTCGTTGACGCTGGCCGACCCGCTGGGAGTGCCGGACGTCGGCGACTGGCCGGTAGCCGCGTTGGGGGCAAGCACCACGCCAAGGCCGAGCACGATGCCCAGCGACGCCAATGCCATCCCGAGAGAACGACAGTTTCCGATCATGCGTATGCCCCCGCAACGGTAGGACACAGGTTTGGTTGGGCAAGGACATCCTGGAGCGGACGTCGGCCGGTTTCGAGCAACGCTATCCTATCTCATGGCCCAACGCCGTGTCAAAGCAGCAGTTCGGTAAATGGCAACGGCGCCGGTACCGACATCGCTCCTTGACCTCATCAATTGGACGGCCCAATTCCTCCAAAAGTTCCTTCGACTTGGCCATGTCGCACCTCCCAACGCACCGAAGTTGCCGCCCAGGCTTCTGATCCGACCCGTTTCAGTCCACCGTCGCAGACTCATTGCTCATCAACAGGGCGTGAACATAGCGCTTCCACTGCTGCTCTGTCGGCTCCGAGCCCAGGAATCCCAGGGCCAGGGAAACTTCAGCCTCACTGGGCAGTCGAGCAAGGATCAGCTGGTAAACGCTTTCAACCCGCGGCTCAACGCCCCTGGCTCTGCGGATTTCAGCCCGTTCCAGGAGCCGTTCAGCTGACTGGCTCACGAAGTCGTTGTTCATCAGGAACAAGGCCTGCGGAGCGACGACGGTCGTATCGCGCTGCGGGCTGGTGGCGTCCGGACTAGGAAAGTCGAACGTCCGGAACAGGCTGGGTACGTTCATGCGATCCAGGTATGTGTACAGCGTCCGCCGATTCGCACTGGCCAGGAAGGGATGCCTGACCGATGGGCCGCCGATCTCGTGCTTGAGCCGGCCCGAGACCGCCAGCAGCGAATCGCGCGGGGACTCAAAATCCAGCGGGCGGCGGTTCATCCGCCAGAGCAGCCGGTTCTCAGGATCCACCGCTCGGCAGTCAGGCCGGTCCCTACTCGACTGCCGATAGGTAGCCGAAAGAAGAATCTGTCGATGCAGCTGTTTGAGGGACCAGCCGTTTGCCATGAACTGAGCAGCCAGGTAATCGAGCAGCTCCGGATGGCTGGGCGGGTCGCTCCGCAGTCCGAAATCGCCTGGGGTGCTCACAAGGCCTGCCCCGAAGTGATGGAGCCAGAGGCGGTTCACGATGACCCGGGCGGTGAGGGGATTGCTCGGCGAAGCAATGGCCCTGGCCAGTTCGAGCCGGCCGCTGCCCTTGGTGAACAGCGGAGAGTCCTGGCCCGCCAGGATGGGGAGGAACCGCCTCGGGGCCAGTTCCCCCAGATTGCCTGGATTACCGCGTATGAAAACTCGCTGTTCGATCGGTTGCGCAACATCTTCGAGGGCCATGGCCCGAGGCGGGGCGCCGGCGCCTTTGGCCCGCCATTCCTCCACCGCCTTGAGGAGCTTCTTGAGTTCCTCCTGGGCCGGCCGATCGGGCAGCAGGTCCAGGTTGCCCTGCGGCAGCAGCGCAACATTTGCTGGCGCATCGGGCCCGTAGAGGACCTGGCGAATCTCCTCCTGGGAAGGGTCTTGCAATCGGCTCGCGCCCTGGGCGGCGCCGGCCTGCCAGGCGGAGTCCACCGTCTTGAACACCTCGCCGTAACAGCGGGCCACGTCTTCGAGCTTGCGGATCGGCTGCGACGCAAGCGTTTGCACAATCAGCGGATTGAGCGGACGCTCCACGCTGGGACGAATCAACTCGGCCAGCACCTCGCCAACCCGCTCGGCAATTTGGGCTTCCGGAAGCCGAGCAAACTCGTGCCACGGGGCCATGACCGGATGGTGGTTGCGCCGCGTCCGCAGCAAGAAGGACTGCCAGCGGCGAATCATTCGCGGGTTGAGGTCGCTCCCGTCCGCAATAAGCATGAACTCCTCGGTGCTCGGCTGCGACTCCAGTGCATGCGCGGCAAGCAGATACTCCGCTGCCCGGGTCCTGGCTCCGCTCATGACCTGCTCACGCTTGGTGCGGACGAAATCGGCTAGCTTCTGCTCGCGGGCCTTCAGCTCCTTCGCAAACGCCTGATAAGCTTCAGTTTGCGGAGGATCGAAATAAAGCGGCGGAATTGTCGGCTCCACGGCGTTGGCGAACACGCCGTACAGCGAGTAGTAATCCCGAGTCAGGATCGGGTCGTACTTGTGGTCGTGGCAGCGAGCGCAAGAAACGGTCAGCCCGAGCAGACCACGGCTGACGGCGTCAATCCGGTCGTCGAGGATGTCCTGCTGGTTGTTCATGAACCGGCCGCCCAGCGTGAGGAAGCCGAGGGCCCGCAAGGCCGGAAGGGAGCGTGGTTCGAGCTGGTCGGCCGCCAGTTGCTCCAGGATAAAGCGATCGTAAGGCAAGTCCTGGTTCAGGGATTCGATGACGTAATCGCGGTAGGTCCAGGCCCAGGGGTACTCGGCATCCTCGAAGAAGACGTAGCCCTTCGTGTCGGCGTACCGCGCAACATCCAGCCAGTGCCTGCCCCAACGCTCCCCATAGTGGGGCGAGGCCAGGAGACGATCGACAAGCCGGGCATAGGCGTCGGGCGCAATATCCTGAACGAACGCCTGGACCTCTTCCCAGGTAGGGGGGAGGCCAAGCAGATCGAAGTGCAGGCGACGGATGAGGGTTCGCCGGTCCGCCTCCGCCGATGGCCGTAAATCCTTTGACTCCAGACCCTTCAGAATGAAGCGATCAATCGGCGTGGAGCACCACTCAGCTTCACGCACCTGCGGCGTCGCCGGTTCATGCACCGGCTGAAATGCCCAGTGGCGACCTGGCTCACCCGCGGCATCCCCGCTGGGAAGCGCAACCAGCGCCAGTGCCAGGAATGTGGAAGGCCCCATGACCTCACCTCGCGCAACAATCTCGAGCAACCGCTCAGCCTAACATACCCCCGTTCTCATGGCGAGCAATGAGCAACCCTTTCGCATGCCGATGAGCAAGCGGGGCCCGGTCGCACTCGGGCTGTGGCTCGTCGAGCGCAACATTCTCGTACTCGTGCATGGCGCCTCGTAACCTGGTCAATTCGGCGCGCACTCCGGACGCCTTCGACAACTTGCAGCATACCGCAGAACAGGTACGTTTGTCAACTATAATCCGGTACAGATTTCTTGGCGAACGCGGCTGCGTTGTCAAGAGCCGGTCGATGCGCTGATGCAACTCCGCGCGCCTGGCTCGACGAGATTCAGCCCTGGCTTGTCCGCAACTGGGAGCCCCTGGAAGCTTCGCCCCGTTTTTCATCATGCCGCTTTGCGTCGGGCGGTTGGGCAGGTACGCTGTTTGGATGCCGCGGTCACCGGAGTGGGAGAAAGTCGCATGACTCGAACTGCCTGGCGAACGAGCCTGCTGTTGCGCCTTGTCCTGCTTGTCGTGTGCGGCTTCATAGCCGCGTTTCCACCGCAGGCTCGGAGCGACGAACTCGCCGTGCTGGATGACAAGCTGCTCGGTTTTCCGCCACAGGAGATGCTCCACCGCTACTTGCTCGGGAGATGCCAGGAGCGATTCGACGCCCGCCGGCAGGCTGTTGCCGCTCTCAAGACGCCGGAAGCCGTGCAGAAACGCCAGGCTGAGCTACGGGAAAGGTTCATCGCATCGCTCGGCGGTTTTCCCGAAAAGACGCCGCTGAATCCGCGGATTGTCGGCATCGTTCAGCGCGATGGCTATCGGATCGAGAAAGTCGTCTACGAGAGCAGGCCGAATCACCACGTGACGGCGAACCTGTACGTTCCCGAGTCGCTCCCGGGCCCCGTCCCAGGCGTGCTGGTCCCCTGCGGCCATTCCGCCGAGGGCAAGGCCGCGGAAACGTATCACCGAGCCTGCGTCCTCATGGCGAAGAACGGGCTGGTCGTGCTTTGCTACGATCCGATTGGCCAAGGGGAGCGGATTCAACTTCTCGACAAGCTCGGCAAACCCGCAATCAACGGCAGCACGGCGGAACATACGATGTGCGGCATCGGGGCGCTGCTCGTCGGCCGGCAGACGGCGTCCTACCGCATCTGGGACGGCATGCGCAGTCTCGACTACCTGGCGAGCCGGCCCGAGGTCGATCCGGCGCAGCTGGGGTGCACTGGCAACTCCGGCGGCGGCACGTTGACGGCGTACCTGATGGCCCTGGACGAGCGCATCCAGGTGGCAGCGCCGTCGTGCTACATCACCTCGTTGGAACGGCTCTTCGCGACCATAGGTCCGCAGGATGCCGAGCAGAACATCACCGGCCAGGTCGCCTTCGGGATGGAACACGCCGACTTCATCGCGATGCGGGCGCCCAGGCCGACCCTCGTCTGCACTGCAACCCGCGACTTCTTCGACATCCAAGGCTCGTGGACCACCTTCCGCGAGGCGAAGCGACTGTACGGCCTGCTCGGCCACGGCGAGCGGGTCGATCTCTTCGAGTACGATGACCAGCACGGCTTCTCGAAGCCCCGTCGGGAGGCTGCGTGCCGCTGGATGCTCCGCTGGCTGGCAGGGCGGGATGAACCCGTAGTCGAAGGGGACTTCGCTGCTTGCAAGCCCAGCGAACTGCAGTGCACGCGCACGGGGCAGGTGCTGGAGGAGTTCAAGGGCAGGTCGGTCTTCGACCTGAATGCGCAGCGGGAGCGGGAGCTGGCGGCTGGACGAACGGAGCGCTGGCTGGCGCGGGCCAGGGCGGAACGTATTCAGATGGTCAAGAAACTCCTTGGCATAGCTGAAGACCCGACGGTGGAGAAGCCAGGCACGGAGCACCGCGGCCAGGTAAGCCGAAGCAAGTACGTCATCACGAAGTCGACCCACGAAACGGAGCGGGGCGTCTTCGTGCCGTGCCTGACGTTCCAGAGACGAGAAGCCGCCCAGCCGCGGATGGCAACGCTTGTGCTCGTCGATGGCGGGGCGGCGAGGGAGGCGGGGCCTGGCGGCCTGCTCGAACAATTGCTGAAGAAAGCCGACGTGGTTCACAGCGTGGACCTGCGCGGGCTGGGGGAAAGCGCACCCGCGTCCGCGGCAAGCCGAGCGCAACCGCCGATCACCGAGCACAACCTGGCCTTCCTCGGGCTGCACCTGAACCGGCCGTTACTGGGGCAGCGGTGCGCCGACCTCCTCGCGGTTCTGAAGTTGCACGCAGGAATGCCCGTCGATCTGGCAGCCACTGGGCGGAACGGGCCCATCGCCCTGCACGCCGCGGCGCTGAGCGAGTCGGTCCGGTCGCTCACCCTTGACGGCGCGTTGATTTCCTGGGCAAGCGTGGTACACACGCCGATCAGTACGAACCAGCTAGCCAGTGTGGTCCCTGGCGTTCTGGAGCACTACGATTTGCCGGATCTGGCGGCGACGTTGGCCCCATTGCCCTTGACGATCAGGAACCCGGTCGATGCGGCAGGGAAACCCGTGTCCCAGGCGGAGCTTGAACGGGTCTACGCCAGGGTGCGGGAGGCGTACGCCAGGGCGGGCGCGGCGGACCGGCTGGTTCTCGAGGGCCAGAAGTGAGCGAACCAATGAGCCATCGGCGTCGTCCATAGTGGCGAGCGAGTTTCGCCAGGGAGAGCGCCAACGAGGGGCCGCTCGCCGCAGCCAGCGGGGGCAAGGGCGCGCGGGCACTGCATTGCTGTCATGGATCAAGGAAAGTCATCATGCCAAGCGTGGTATCGATACATCGTGTAGCAGTCCGGCGCGGGCCGGCGGAGCCGCTGGAAGCCGCCGAGGTGGTCGCGTCGCACGGGATTCAGGGGGACTACCGCTCGGGCCACGCCGGACGGCACGTCACGCTGATCGAGGCGGAGGCCATCGCCACCGTGGCCGAGAAACTGGGCGTCAAGGTCCCGGTGGACGCCTCGCGCCGGCAGATCGTCGTCGAGGGGATTCGCCTCAATGATCTGGTCGGGCAGCGGCTGCGGGTGGGGAGCGTGGTCCTGGATATCCACGAGCTGTGCCATCCGTGTCAGCGGATGGAGAGCACGGTTGGCCCTGGGGCCAAGGCGGCCATGGAGGGAATCGGCGGCGTTTGCGCACGGGTGATCGAGGGCGGCGCGATTCGGCCCGGCGATCCCGTTTACCTCGTGTGAAAAAGGCGCTGCGGGCCGCGTTAGTGGATCAGGGTGCGAAGCGTTCCCGGCGGCGTGTTAGCCTGCACCGTCTCCCACTCCTTCCGCACCTTGCGAAGCCCGAAGGCACAGATCTCGAAATCGTTGCTGAGCCGGCGCAGCACGGCGGCCTCTTCCTCGTAAGGTTCCTCGACAAAGGTGCTGGCGATGTAGTAGCTGCGCTTGCCCTGGGTGCAGTAGTCCACGAAGGAATCCTTCGCCCAGCCGGTGCGCATCCGTTCGAGGTGCTCGGGGAACACGCCAGTCCAGAAGAGCGTGAAATCGCCGATGTGTCGATAAACCTCGCGGCGAGTCTTGCCGGTGGACGGCAGGCCCTCGGCTTCGACGAGCATCTCAGCCACTTCTACCAGCCGCTCCGCAGTGCTCCCCTTGAGCCGGTAGAGCGCGTCCATGTGCAGGAACCGCGCGAGCATCTCCGAGAGATAGTCGATCAGCGGCGGATCGCCGATGCCCAGCTCGGTGAGGAAGGTCTGTTCGGTGATGCCGGCAAAGAGTCGGCGGAGAGGATGTGTCGGGTGAAGAACCGCCATTGGCAACCTCCTGCAAGTGCGGGAGAGGAGGACTTCCCTAGCCAGAATGGCCATGTAACGCAAACTTGCGCATTTGGTCCATACCAATTATTTCTCGGTGACAGGGGACAGTCAAACAAGGGGGGATGCGAAGGCGCGCGAAAACGCCGCGGAAACCCAGGGCCTCCACGGCGTTCCTTCAACTCCTGGCGTTCTGCCCAGCTTACTTGGGCGTCTGGAAGACCAGCGTGGCGTAGCTGGTCACCTGGTCGTACTTCTTGCCGTCGTGTTCGCCGGCCTTCGGCTCAACCTGGCGGGCGTAAATGGCGTAGGTTCCGCCGGCCTTGGGAGCGAACTTGAACTCGCCCCTGGCATCGGTCTTGAGCTTCTGCCGTTCCGCTCCAGGCTGCATGATGGTCACCTCGGCATCGGCGATCGGCTTGCCTTCACTGAGGAAGACGAACTGGCCGGCGCCCGTCGGGACGATTTCGACAGGAAGCTTGTCCCAGGCCTTGGCGGACTCCAGCGGTCCGACGATAAGCTTGGGGTGGTACATGAGCAGGGCCGGCTTGCTTTCGCCGCGCTGGAACACGCCGTAGACGCAACTCCCGCCGACGGTCCGGGCATCGCTCGGGATGCGGGCATTCAGGGCGAAGTCGCCCTTGGTCCAATCGAGGGGCGCGGACTTGCCGGAAGCATCGCGGACGAACAGCTTCAGATTGGCAATGCGGGTGATGGGGACGTTCTCGTCCGGCTCGAGGCTGTCGCTGAAGACGACCTTGGCCGTGCCGCCGGCGGCGTCTGGAACAATGAAAACGAAGTGCGCCTGGGCCAGCGACAGGCCGGCCAGCAGGCAAGCGAATGTCAGGAACGCACGCTTCATGGATGTACTCCTCGTCGTTGCGGTGGAGGGTTTGAGCTTAGCGGGTCGCTTTCAGCTGGGGCAGCAATTCCGGCCTGGCGTACTGTTCGGGATCGGCGAGGAAGCGCTGCTTGGCGGTTTCGTTGAAGAAATAGATCGTCTGGCCCTGGTACACGACCGACGGATCCTTGGCCGAGACGACCCGATCGCGGTACACGGGGCAGTAAACCTGGGCAATCGACCGCGTCGGCAGAGTCTTGCCCTTCAATTGCGGGAGCAGCTCGGCATTCAGGTACGCCTCGGGGTCAGCGTTCCACTTGCGGAGGCAGGCGGCGCAGCAGAGCTTGACCTTCACCCCCTGATACTCGACTTCCCGGCTCTCGCCATCGACCAGCGTGCTGGTCATCACAGGGCAGTAGCACTGCTGGTTGGGATCGATGGCGGCGGCTTTCATCGGAGTCGGGCAGCAGGCGGGTTCGACGACCTCCGTCTCAGCCACGTTGCCGGCGCGGGATGCGCCGCCCAGGACGATCAGCCGAGTGTCGCCAAGAGCGACCAGGCGGTGTACGGTCCGCGGCTTCTGTACCGAGCCGACCTCGTCCCAGCCGTCGCGCTGCTTGTTGAGCCGATAGAGCTTGCCGTCAGCGGGGCTCACGTAGAGCTGCCCGCCGCACGTCGCAACGGCTGGGGTGAAGCCATTGCGGAGCATGCCAGGCAGCACGGGTCCGGTGGTCCAGCGCCTGGTCT
>Ga0073934_10009455_pt1 | contig 12491 bp, 5 predicted proteins | sample LarsenN4metaG_FD_76834 | JGI IMG/M metagenome (GOLD analysis project Ga0073934, IMG submission 76834) | Hot spring sediment bacterial and archeal communities from British Columbia, Canada, to study Microbial Dark Matter (Phase II) - Larsen... ... | reverse complement strand
AACCCTCTTTTTGTACACGGAGCACACGGACAACACGGTTTCTTCCATGAAATTACGGAAAAGCTCCGTCCCTTCCGTGAAATCCGTGTACAAAGAGCCTTGCAGCCGGACTTTGCACAAGCCATGTTGAGGACCCCTGTCCTCCTTGACAAATTATCTGCCTGTCCTACAATCCATTTGGGCTCATTGGGAATCGCCATGGTAGGCTAGCACATCTTGCGTAATGCGACATTAATATCGCCCTACATTTCGTGCTCGATCACGACAACTCCTAGTGAGCCTCCATTTGCAAAAGCTGTGTCGACATAAAATATGATCCGTGGCTGCGGACACACATATAAGGAGCGCAAATATGCAGAAACGTCGTAACATCATTGTTCTGGTCCTGATCCTGATCGTATCCCTCTCCTGCAGATTTTTGATTCCAGAGGAAACATCCACACCGGTTCCTGTGACTGAGCCATCTACTCAAACGGAGTCTCCGGCTGTCACACTTCCGGTCTTCACCTCAACGCCACTTGCGCCTACAGGCACGCCCGCGCCGACCGGCCTGAACCCGAGCGGTCCTTACGTTCTATACGGAGGGGAAAGCGGCATCTGGATCTCTAATCCAGACGGCAGCTTCCTGACCAAAATCACCGACGTACCAATTGATCTCGATGATCTGCACCGCGCCATCTCTCCCAGTGGAGATCGAATGGCATTGATCGTCAGCAATGATGCTGGGCTGGATCTGGTCGAGGTCAAAATCCCGAGTGGAGAAACGAAAACCATTGCACATCTGCTGAGTATCACGAGTGATGAGCTGATTTCATACCCGACCAATATGAAGTCTTTCGCGGCCTATGCGATCCGCGATTACGATAATGTGGCCTGGCAGCCGGGCGAGGGACAACTCCTGGCCTTCATGGGTGGGACGAACGGTCCCACCTCCGATCTGTATTTGTACGACACCGAAATCGGCGAGATTACCCAACTGACCAGCGGCTTATCACAGGGCGTTTTTCCAAACTGGTCACCAGATGGAAAATATATCCTGCACTACGGCGTCAGTTGGAGGGGTCCCTTTGGCGGCGCGATCGTTGGTCACGATCATCTCGATGGTGTCTGGGCCGTTCGGGCCGCGGATGGGGAAGTGATTACCTTGCCAACGCCGAAAAGCATCAGTCTTAATTTCGTCGGCTGGCAGGATGAGGGTCATTACCTCACCTACGACAGCGACGATGATTGCGCACGGAACCTGCGGAGTGTGGATGTGGTCACAGGCAAAGCGACCCCGATTATGGAACCCAGTTTTTATTACTACATCGCGCGGTCGCCAGAAAACGGGGCGCTCCTGTTTTCGGGCTCGGAGGGATGTGCGGCTTCCTTAGGGGAGGGAATATTCCTCCTTGCGCCCGGCGCAACAACACCAGTCAAATTAGCTGATAAAAGAGCCTGGGAAATAAACTGGATGCCTGAAACGAACGTGTTCTATGCCTATCCCGAAGCTCTTTTTTCCGTGGATGGGAGCACACGTTATGATCCGCCCGTCTATGATAAATCCTTTCAACCGGCGATTTCTCAAAAGGGTTACGAAGCCTGGGAAGTGATCGAAAATCGACAGGGACGCGTCGAAGTCAAAGTCCACGGCGCGGACTGGCAGACGATCCTCGAGGGATCGGTCGAGCAACTGATTTGGGATCCCTCGACTGGCGAAACGCTGCTGATCGTTTTAAAAGATGGTTCGCTGTATGCGGCTTCGTATCCCGATTTCGCTCCACGTCAAATGGGAAACATCGATGGCGTCCATCAAGCGATCTGGCTGCCATAGAAACTTGATTCTCCCTGAAAAACTCGACCATTATTTGCGGGAAGCACAAACGCTTCAACATGGCTTCGCCAGTTAGTGCACTCCCTCTGCCGCGAATTTACTCGTTTTTTGCCACGGAGACGCGGAAGCACGGAGAAAATCTAAAACTCTGTGTTTTGGTGTCTCCGTGGTTAGCCTATCATGTTTCAAGAGCCATTTGAGGAGGAAAGAATTCGAAGCAAACTGCAGTGAAGGGTGCCATTTCGCTGAAAAAGGAAGAACTGGAAAACTAAAGCAATACCGTAATGGTATTTCGACCGGCCCGCTTGGATCGATATAACGCCTGGTCTGCCTTATTGTGTAAGAGACCGATGTCAGCGGTTGCGGAGGTGGCCTGGGTAATCCCAATGCTGATCGAGACAAAAATTGGGCTCGCGTCCGTGGTGATTTCAGATTCGCTGACTGAAGTTCGGATTCGCTCGGCAATTTCCCTGGCCATGTGATGATCTGTTTCCGGCAGCAGAATCACAAATTCGTCGCCGCCGTAGCGTCCAAAAATATCCACGTGACGGATCACTCGACAACAGCGTTCGGCAATCGCGATCAACACCTGATCACCCGCTGCATGACCATAGGAATCATTGACTTGCTTGAACCAATCAATATCGAACATGATCCACGAGAGAGGATGACCAAAGCGCTGGAACCGCTCAATCTCGCGTTGGGCGAGTTCAAAAAATGTACGGCGGTTGAGCTGTCCCGTGAGCGGATCGGTGGTGGCCAGATTTTGAGTCTCCGTGTAGAGGATGGCATTATGGATGGCCGCGGTGGCCGTTGCCGCGAAACTGGTCAGTAAATTGAGGTCAGCTTCAAAAAAAACAGAGGGTATAGAGGCAGTTAGACTCAGCGCCCCGAGAACCTCCCGATCCAGCACCAGAGGCGCGATGAGAGCCGCACGGGCAGCCTTCTGCTTCTGTTCATTCTTCAGAAAAGCTAACAGCGAGGGTTTCGTTTGCAGATCGGGGACGAGTACCGAACGACCTTCGCTGATCGTCTGGAGGGGGACCGATAATTCATCAGGTATGTTGATCCTGTGAATGCGAGGATCGTTTAAAGAGATTTCGGTCAATTTTTTGCCTCTGCCCTCCTGTCCCTCCACCAGATGCAGCCAGCTATTCTCGGCCGAAGGGATCGCCTCCCGGGCAGCATCCAGAATCTGACCCATCAGGCGAGAGAGGTCGAGCGTGTGGAGCAGGGATGAGGTAGCCTTTTGAAGCGCGGCCAATTCCTGTGCCTGCTTTTTCATCAAGGCTAAATCCTTGGTACGCTCTTGGACCAACCTCTCCAGATGTTTTTCCGCCTGTTTGCGTTCGATGGCATAACGAATCGAGCGCTCCAGAAGAGGCAAGGTGAGTTGGTCTTTCTCTAAATAATCCGCTGCTCCCAGTTGCATGGCCGACAGATCGATCGCATAACTCCCCTGTCCAGTGAGCATGATGACCGGCGATGAACACGCTTTGACAAGAGGCTCGCGTAATAAATCTAATCCGCTCCGGCTTCCCAATCGATAATCTACCAGATACAGATCATACTGGCAGTCCAAAAAAGCCCCCACTGCCTCTTCGTAGGTTGAAACCCAATCCAGATCGTAATCGTGTAATGTCCTGCCCTGGGCGCGACCAGAAACCAATTCTTTTAAAAGGAAGTATTCGTCTTCATCATCATCGATCAGTAAGATTCGCACTCACTTATCCATTTCGGCTGCTGGTTGCTTCTTCGCTCTCTTTCAAGAAGACCATGGGTGTGAATTGATTTGAATAAGATTATACAGTACGAGGCCTTCTGGAGGATGAGAAACGTAATACTGCTTATATGATAATTTTCCTCTCTTTTACCAAATACCCCCTTCCAACATTGTGATGTTCTCTATAGCATGAGATAATCTTTAAGTGATCGGCTTGAGAAGGACCAAAAATTTCTGTTGACTCCTGGGTTGGGGTAAAGGGCGCATCAGGCTGATCTATTCATTTTTTCATTCCAGCACTCATCACTCAATGCTCCCATTGAAAATCAGGAAACCCTCGAAACAATAGCAAGGAGGATGGGTTGACTTGTAAAGAAAAAGAAATACAGAGCCTTCAAGAGCGGGTGATCGAACTACAGCGACAGCTTGCAGAAGCACAGGCTGCCATTCAGGTACAGACATCCTCATATGAGGCTATGCAGCAAATCGCGGTCGCTCCACACCCGCAGCCACCGGCGCAGTCAGAGATTGATTCAGAGAATCTCGTGATCGGTGAGGCAGGCATCCGACGCGCCTTGTATGTGGCGCCTTATCCCCTCATGATCCGGCGGGACGATGGACGGGTTGTGATGATCAACGCGGCCTGGACGAAATTCAGCGGTTATACCCTGGAAGAAATCCCAACCATCGATGAATGGACACACAAAGCCTACGGGGAGGGTGCCCCAGAACGGAAATCTGAGATTCTTAGCGAAGGCTTTTCACAGACAGACATCAAACAATGGGGCGAATACGAAATCACCACTCGTTCGGGTGAGAAGCGAATCTGGGATTTCAGTACAGCACCGCTGGGCGTTGACCAGAAGGGGCGACAACTGATGATGGCCATGGCTGTGGATGTCACCGAGCGCAAAAAATCGGAAGAGGAATTGCGTGCAGCGCGCGATGAAGCAACATGGTTGGCCCGTTTTCCCGGTGAGAACCCGAATCCAGTGGCGCGCGTCTCGAACAAAGGGGTCGTTCTATACAGTAATTCGCCGGCCGCAAGCCTGCGAGGCTGGAGATGTGCAACAGGTGCAGCGCTTTCCAGACCGCTTCTTGATCTCGTTCAACTGGCCATAGAACAAGACCAGGTGGTGGAGCAAGATCTATCGTTGGATGACAAGTTTTACTCTGTTGCCGTGGTCCCCCTCCTGAAGCAGGGATACCTCAACCTTTACGGGAGAGATGTCACCGAGCGCAAGCAGGCGGAAAAAGCCCTGGCAGAGAGCGAGCGTCGGCAGCGCGAGATCACAAGGCTGCTGGAGCTGGACCAGGCCAGGCTGGCCGCCATCCTCCAGTATTTACCGGTCGGTGTGTGGATCGCCGACCAGACCGGGCGTTTGATCGGCAGCAATGAGCAGGCAGACCGGATCTGGGCGGGCGAGTTGCCTCTTGTGAACAGCCTTGAGGAGTATCAAAAGTATGAGTCCTGGTATCCAGAAAGTGGAGAACTCCTGCAGCCAGAAGAATATCCGCTGGCAGTCGCATTGCGGACGGGCCAGCCTGTGGAACCAGTGGAATTAAACATACGCCGCTTCGATGGCTCGGAAGGAACTGTGTTGGTCTCCGCCGCGCCGATCAAGGATCGTCAGGGCCTGTTGACGGGCGCGGTGGGGGTGAATGTGGATATCAGCGAGCGCAAGCAGATGGAAGAGGCATTAAAAGCAAGCAACGAGCGCGTCAACGATATTCTAAGAAGTCTGCGCGGCGGGTTGTTGGCGCTGGATCGCAACTGGACAGTTATTTACATGAATGGCGAGGCCGTCAAAGTGGCCGGGCTTCCTATGGAAGAGTTGATCGGGAAAAATCTATGGGAGTTGTGGCCCGAATTGCTTGGCACTTCGCTGGAAGCTTTCTACTGGCAGGCCATGCAGGAAGGCATTGCCGGTCAACGCCGAATTCGTGGGATTCAATCTAGCCGTTGGTACGATGTCAGTGTCTCTCCTTCAAGTGAGGGGATTACCATCTTTTATGAAGATAAGACAGAGCAAATTCTGGCAGAAGAGCGCTTCAACAAGGCCTTTCATGCCAGTCCAAATGCCCTGGTGATCAGCCATCAACAGGATGGACGGATTGAAATCATCAATGACACGTTCGTCGATTTCTTTGGTTACACCAGGGAAGAAGTTGTGGGAAAAACATCGGTGGATCTGGGTATGTTTGTGAACCCAACGGAACGTCAGGAGGGCGTGCAAACACTGCAAAGAGAGGGGTCCGTTCGTGATTTCGAGTTAGATGTGCGCCTGAAATCAGGAGAAGTGCGGAATGCAAGCCTTTCCATTGAAAGGATAGAGATTGGAGGCGAGTATCTGATGCTCACCTCGATCCAAGATATCACCTTGCGCAAGCAGGCGGAGCAATCTCTGCGTGAGAGCGAGGAGCGTCTGCGGCGGGCCCAGCAGATCGCTCATCTCGGCAGCTGGGAATTAGACCTTGCTAGTAACCACTTGATGTGGTCGGACGAGGTGTACCGCATCTTCGGCCTGCAACCCCAGGAGTTTGGCGCCTCCTACGAAGCCTTCCTCGCAGCTGTTCATCCGGAAGATCGCGCCGCCGTGGACGCCGCCTATTCTGGCTCGATACGCGATGGCAGGGATTCATATGAAATCGAACATCGAGTGGTGAGACGGTCAAGCGGTGAGATACGCATTGTCCATGAAAAATGCGAACACTTCCGAGATCAAAACGGCACGATCGTCCGCTCGATTGGAATGGTACACGACATCACCGATCGCAAGAAAACAGAAGATCAGTTGAGAGTTTATGCACAACGTCTGGAACGCAGTAACCGGGAATTGGAACAGTTCGCCTTTATGGCCTCTCACGACCTGCAGGAGCCCTTGCGGAAGATCGAGATGTTCGGCGATATGCTCCTGGAGCGCGCGACCTCCCTGAATGAGCAGGAACGCAATTATGTCGATCGAATGCGTAACGCCTCCGGGCGAATGAGGGATATGGTGGAGGGCTTACTTCAGTTATCACGTGTCACTACCCAGGGCAAAGCGTTCATCCCTGTGGATCTTTCTCAGGTGACTTCCGAGATTCTGCATGACCTGGAAGGTCAGATTCGGCGTACAGGCGGCAGGATAAACGTTGGACCCCTGCCCATGATAGAAGGAGACGCCTTACAACTGCATCAATTAATGCAAAACTTGATCGGTAACGCGCTGAAATATCACCAGCCGGGCACACCGCCTCAAGTAGACATATATGCAAAGCAACATTCTGAGCAGGTGAAAATTTTTGTGGAAGATAAAGGGATCGGCTTCGAACAAGAAGATGCCGAACGCATCTTTCAGCCCTTCCAGCGCCTGGTTGGGCGCAGTCAATATGAAGGCAGCGGCATGGGCCTGGCGATCTGCCACCGAATTGTAGAACGACATGGCGGCGAGATTGCGGCTCACAGCAAGCCTGGGCACGGAACCACAGTGATCGTCACGCTCCCCAGCCAACATTCAGGAACGCGTAAGGAATGAGTCAAGAAAGGATACCAGCAATGAAGAATCAAGCACTACTCCTGGTCGCTGAGGACGACCCGGACGATCAATACTTCTTTCAGGAAGCCATGCAGATCGTTCGCCCCCAAGATGTGGAGACGCACATGGTTTTGGATGGGGCCCAACTGATCAGATTCCTTCGTGAAAAAACATCCGAGGTCTACCGGCGCAGGCTGGTGGTCCTGGACTTGAACATGCGGGTCAAAGATGGACGCACAACCCTCCGCGAGATCAGGGCAAACCCTGATTTCGAGAGCATTCCTGTTGTGGTTTTGTCGACTTCCGATGACGATGAAGATATCCAGTATTGTAAGTATTACGGGGCTGACTATATTCGTAAGCCCAGTTCGATTGTGGAGCTGGTGAAAATCGTCCGCATTTTGTATAGAGATTATTTGAATTGATCGGGCTGCTTCCACCGCATATATGTCATTACGAACGTTCGTCAAAGAGAACGCCCTTCTCGCTATAACACTGGGAAAATAAAACGCTCCGGTCAGAGTGAGGGGGGCACCCTGAACGGAGCATTCATATTTTATTCAAAATTTACATTTTGACAAGGATCAGAAGGCTGCTTGATCTTAAAATCTCAATTTCCTGTCGCGATCACCCTGAGCTCGTCAGCGCCCGCAATGCTGACCTGCGAATGGGTGTTACAAAGCCAGTGTGTGCCGCTGACATTCTCGCAAGAATAAAAGACTGCACTGGAGGAAGTGAGGCTGACCTGCACTTGAGCGGCTGCACTATCGAGATCAAATTCCAACGCGGAAATCTTCGATGGATCCTGTCCAAGCTGATAGTGAACATTGGAGACTGTCCAACCGCTGATCGGGCTGGTTCCCTCGCCTCCTGTTTGAGATCCATTCGTTTCAGAAGCGGCAAAGGCATAGACGCTATAAAAAGCAATGAAAAAAAACAAAGCGATGATTTGAAGGCGAATGAGTCTGCGCATGTCCGTTTTGCGTAATTATTCCATCTAGACAGGTATATCCTCAACACGATTTTCCACCAATGGCTTTCAGGAAAACCCTTAACATTGCAGATGAATACCAGTATTGCGAGGGTAGGGAATCCCCCCATGTGCACAATATTTATCGAAAAGCACAATGTTTTTTATGAGCGGTCCTGCCGTTTTCCTTGCTTTTCTGTATATTTTGTGCGGGTCTAAATATGGTAGATTTTATCTAATTACGAGGCGCGCATGAACAAACGTCCATCTCTTTCATTGTCGAACAGTCCCGCCTGGGGCGCCATTCAGATCGCCGTAGCCTATCTGCTGGTTGGGGGACTATGGATCCTGTTTTCTGATCAGGTGGCTGTCCGGATCGCATTAAATGAACAGATGTTTACTCTCATCAGTCTGTACAAAGGCTGGGGATATGTGCTGGTAACGGCATTCCTGCTTTACTTGCTCATCCGGCGTCATACCAGTGCCTTGCGCGCAAGTGAGGAACAGCTGCGCCGAGTGATCGATGCACTGCCCATTTTCATCTCTTATGTGGGCTCAGACCGACGTTACCGGTTCACCAATCAGACGTATAAGGAGTGGTACGACGATCAGCCAGAGGGGAAACATGTGGAAGAAGTAATTGGAAAAGCAGCGTATCGAACCGTTTCGAGATATATTGATCAGGTACTGGCGGGGGAAGTGACAAGCTACGAGACTGAAGTTCCCTATCAGGATAAAGAACTCTTTATGACGGCCACCTATATCCCAGATATCGGGACGGATGGTCAGGTAAAAGGTTTCTTTGTGATGGCCCAGGATCGGACAGCACAAAGGCAGGTAGAGGAAGAACACCGTCTATGGGCAGACGCATTTGAGGGTTGTTATCATGGCATTGCCATCGGCGACCCAGACACGAACCGTGTCGTCGTTTGCAATCCGGCCTTCGCAAGCCTGCACAAAGGCAGAGTGGAGGATATCGTCGGTTCGGCCATTCTAAGTCTGTATATGCCCGCGGACCATGAGCAGGTGCGACGCAATATCGAAAGAGCAGACCAGATCGGGCACGCCCGCTTTGAAGCCCACATGGTCCGCAGAGATGGCTCCACCTTCCCGGTTCAAATGGATATCGTCAGTGTGCTGGGCGAGGAGGGAGAATTACTCTATCGGGTGGCAACCGCACAAGATATTTCTGAGCGCAAACAGGCAGAGGAAAGCTTACGAAAGAATGAGGAACGATATCGCTATCTTTTCGAGAACAACCCTCATCCTATGTGGACGTATGACCGCAAGACACTCGCTTTTCTGGATGTCAATGAAGCAGCCATCCAAAAGTATGGCTACTCGCGCGCTGAGTTTCTCGCTATGACCATTGCGGATATTCGCCCGCCGGAAGATGTTGAACGGCTGAGGGAACATTTGAGTCAGGCCCGTCCTGTCCTGCAGCGCTCGGGTGACTGGAGACATCGTCTAAAAGATGGAACCGTGATTCAGGTAGAGATCACATCTCATGTCGTTGACATCGATGATCATGAAGCTGCACTTGTGGTTGCACAGGATGTGACAGAACGTAAGCGAGCCGAAGAGAAGCTGAGAGAGAGTGAAACGAAATACCGTACCTTGGTCGAACATTTGCCAGTGATTACCTACATTTCTAAACCGGATGAATATGTAGGCGTTTTCTATATCAGCCCTCAGATCGAATTGTATGGCTTTGATCGAAGCACATGGCTTGCTGACCCTGACTTTTGGTTCAAACGCATTCACCCTGATGATCAGGAACGAGTGAAGTCGGAGCTGCAACAGTTTCAAGCCGGCGCAGAATCTTTTAAAGCAGAGTATCGTCTCATCCTGCCGAGTGGTGAAAACAGGTGGTTCCATGATGAATCGATCCGTGTGAAGGATCAGAACGGAACTACTATCCTCAAACAGGGATTTATGCTGGACATCACAGAGAATAAGCAGGCAGAGGAGGCCTTGCGCAAAAGTGAAACACAGCTATCGGGTATTTTCAACGCGGCCATGGATGCCATTATTTCAACCGATGCCGATCAACACATCTTGATTTTCAACCCGGCGGCTGAGGCAATGTTTCGGTGCAAGGAATCAGAAGCGATCGGCCAAACACTCGATCGCTTCCTTCCCGAACGTTTCCGCGAAACACACCGCAAGCAGGTCGATCGTTTCGGCCGAACTGGTATTACGAAGCGTGCGATGAAAGGGTCTGCTGTTGTGTTGGGTCAGAGAAGCAATGGCGAGGAATTTCCTTGTGAAGCTTCGATTTCACAAATTAATATCTCTGGAAAGAAGATTTATACCGTTATTCTGCGTGATATCACCGAGCGTATACAGGTGGAAGAGGTGCTAAGACAGTCCGAGGAGCGATTCGCCAGCGTGTTTCGATCAAGCCCCACCCCGATCGCGCTGACGAGGTTGTCAGATGGCAAAATCATGGATGTCAACGAAGCATTTTGTCAGCTGTTTGGATATTCCCATGAAGAGATCGTGGGACGCACCTCGCTCGAAGTAGGCATCGCCGACCCGCATTCACGCCAGCAGGCCGTGGAAATGCTAAATGAAAAAGGGGCAATTCGCAACCTGGAACAAAAAGCCAGGAAACGGGACGGCACACTCTTGGATATTCTCAATTCCGTCGAAAACATCAACGTGAATGGCGAACCCTATGCGCTGACAACTCTTATCGACATCACCAAGCGCAAGCAGGCCGAAGAGTATCTGCGTCGCTTTGAGCTGTTATCGGAGCACAGCCGGGACATCATCCTTTTCATGGGTCGTGAGGATGGGCGAATCCTGGAGGCGAATGCAGCGGCAGTACGCGCCTATGGGTACAGCCGCGAGGAGTTGTTGTCACTGAGCATTCGTGATTTGCGGGCGAGTGACACACTTAACCTCACCACCGATCAAATGGTGCAGGCAGATGCTGGAGGGATCCTTTTTGAGACGAGCCATCAGCGCAAAGATGGCAGCACCTTCCCGGTCGAGGTCAGCTCGCAGGGAGCGACGATTGGTGGGGTACGAACCCTGATCAGCATTATCCGCGACATCACCGAGCGCAAGCAGGCGGAAGAGGCGCTTCATCTCAAAGATCAGCTGCTCCACCTGACAAGTGAGATGGCAAAAGTGGGAGGCTGGGAGTTCGATGCTGAGACCGGAAAAGGAACCTGGACCGATGAAGTTGCGAGAATCCATGATATTGATCCGGCGCAAGAAACAAATGTTGAAATCGGCCTCGGTTTTTATGTAGGCGAATCCCGCGCGAAGATCGAGCAGGCGGTGAAAGAAGCGATTGAGTCTGGCAAACCTTATGACCTGGAATTGGAGATGGTCAGTGCAAAGGGAACTCACAAGTGGGTACGCACGATCGCACTGCCTATCGTGGAAAACGATAAAGTGATCAAGGTGCAAGGGATTTTTCAGGACATCACGGAGCGCAAACAGATCGAAAAGGCCTTGCAGTCTGCACGGGATGAACTGGAACTTAAAGTTCAGGAACGTACGGCTGCACTGTCGGAAGCCAATGCTCTGCTGAAGGCGCTAATGGATAATATGCCGGACCATATCTATTTCAAAGACCTGCAAAGTCGTTTTATCCGAACCAGCAAATCTCAGGCAACATTACTCGGGTTGAACGATCCGATAGAGGCCATCGGCAAAAGTGATTTTGACTTTTTCCCTCATGCAACCAGATCCTATGGTGAAGAACAGCAGGTGATGAGGTCAGGAAAACCGCTCATCGATTTAGAGGAATGGGTTGTCTGGCCAGATGGTCATGAGACCTGGGTATTGACGACGAAAATGCCACTCCGCAACTCCGATGGACAAACCATCGGCATCTTCGGGATCTCTCACGATATCACAGAGCGCAAACGAACGGAGCAGGAAATTAAACAGCTCAACGCCGATCTGGAAAAGCAAGCCGAGAAATTGCAGGCGGCCAACAAGGAGCTGGAAGCTTTTTCTTACTCTGTTTCACACGACCTGCGGGCCCCGCTGCGCGCCATCGATGGATACACACGTATTCTCGTGGAGGATTACGAATCGGTTCTAGACGCCGAAGGCAAACGGATCTGCGGCATTATCAGCCGGGAAGCGCGCCGCATGGGTCAATTGATCGATGACCTGCTGGCCTTTTCACGCCTGGGGCGCAAAGAAATGTACACCTCCAGGATCGACATGCGAGGCATGGCAGTCTCTGTGCTGAACGAACTGCTCAAAGAAGAAGAACGAGCGCGTCTTGATTTTCAGATTGGCAAGCTCCCCTCGGCTCGAGGAGATGCCTCCCTCCTCCGTCAAGTGTGGTTCAACCTGCTCGCCAACGCGATCAAGTTCACTTCCAAAAAGGAACGAGCCCTGATCGAGATAGGCTCGAAAACAAACAAAAATGAGCTGATCTACTATGTGCGGGATACCGGCGCCGGTTTCGATATGGAGTATGGCAATAAATTATTT
>Ga0073934_10009454_pt1 | contig 12491 bp, 11 predicted proteins | sample LarsenN4metaG_FD_76834 | JGI IMG/M metagenome (GOLD analysis project Ga0073934, IMG submission 76834) | Hot spring sediment bacterial and archeal communities from British Columbia, Canada, to study Microbial Dark Matter (Phase II) - Larsen... ... | reverse complement strand
GCCGCGCGGACTCGGGCCGCCTCCTCCTCGCGCCGGCGCTGCTCCTCCTCCTGCCGCCGCTCCAGCTCGCGCCGGCCCTCCTGCTTGCTGGCGCGGAGCGCCTCCAGCATGTCCATGCCACACCCTGCGGGCGCGATCCCAGCACGCGCGACCGAGGGTTCCGCGCATCACCGCGGATTCCCTGCCGGGAATCGGGCGGCGCGCCGCCCGATTCCCGCCGACGAACCAGAGCTCCCGGCGCACTCCCGGGCAGGCTCCCCGAGGATCAGCGCATAGGTACGCACGCGGAGGTGCTGTCCCCGGCCGGCGCGCAGCGCCGGGCGCTTCAGGAGGCCGGCTGATCCAGCGAGGGAGAAGCCGACCGCGGCGGGCGAATCGGGAAGCCGGTCAATCGGGGCTGGCCTCCCACTCCTCGCGGACCGCCAGGTCGTTGGCGTCCGCCGGCGATCGCCGACGCGCCTTCAGCCACGACGCCGCTGCGCTCGCCGCCAGAATCAGGGCAATCGCCAGCAGGGCCAGGACGATCGGCGGCTTGATGACGCCCACCATCTTGAGCCCCACGAACATGAGGATCACTCCGAGGCCGTACGGAAGGTACTCGAACCGGTCCATCATCCCCGAAAGGAGGAAGTACAGCGAGCGGAGACCCAGGATCGCCAGGATGTTGGAGCTGAACACAATGAGCGGGTCGCGGGTGACGGCCAGGACCGCCGGGATGCTGTCCAGGGCGAAAACGAGGTCCGTTGCCTCCACGATTGCCAGCACCAGGAACAGCCGGGTGGCATAGACCCTGCCGTCCACCCGGGTGAAGAACTGGTCGGCCTCGAACCGGGCAACCACGGGCAGGTGCCTCTCCAGCCAGGCCGCCAGGGGTTTGTGGGCGGCCTCCTCATCCCCTTGCTTCTTTATGAGCAGCCTCGCGCCCGTGAAGAGCAGCAGCGCGCCGAAGGGATAGATGAGCCAGTGGAACCGCTGGAGCAGGGCGGTCCCTGCGAAGATCATGATCGCCCGCATCGCGGCCGCGCTGAGGATGCCCCAGAAGAGCACCCGCCGCTGAGAGGACGGCGCCACCCCGTACGCCGTGAAGATGACCGCAAAGAGGAAGACGTTGTCGACGGAGAGGGAGAGCTCGATGAGGTAGCCGGTGAAGAACTCCAGGCCGGACTGCGCCCCCCGCGTCCACCAGATGCCTGCGCCAAAGAGCAGGGCCAGCGTGATCCAGGCCGCGCTCCAGCCTGCAGCCTCTTTGAAGCTGGGGTGATGGGCCTTGCGCTGGAACACTCCCAGGTCGAGCGCCAGGAGGCCCGTGATCAGAAGCACCAGAGCGGTCCAAAGCGCGATGCCAGCCATGCGCCCCTCCATCCAAGACTTCGGGTGCGGCGGGACGCAAGAAAGACCTCCGGTCTCGCCCGGCGCACCCGGGACGACCGAAGGTCTCGCGGTTTAACGGCAGGCCGGGCACCTCGTGTCCGTACTGACGGCCTGCGCGTCCCCCGTTTGGTGGATCGCTACTCCCCCTCGCTCGATTCAAATCATACCATACTCCCGCACTCTGGGTTCCTTTCCCGAGCATTGCGCGCCGGCCCGGCCGCCGCTGCCCGGCACCGTGCCCGGCGATCCCTCGCCGCGCTCTTTGCTGGCCTCCTGCACTCTGGGTTCCTTTCCCGAGCATTGCGTGCCGGCCTGGCCGCCGCCGCCCGGCACCGTGCCCGGCGATGCCTCGCCGCGCTCTTTACTGGCGGGGGGACGCGCTTGAGGCCCGTCAAACCGCACCTGTCGTGCAAGTCCTCGCAGGAGCGGCTTTCGCCCCTGGATCACGGGATCCGCGTCTCTCCGCCGTGCGCGAAGGCCGCACGCTGGCCACCGGCCCCCGCGCCACGGGCTCTGCGCCTAGCCGCAGCCCGCGGTGCCAGACTCGCGGACGAGTCGCGGGGGCGTGCGGGAGCGCCAGAGCCCCAGCGCCTTCTGGCGGACCCTTGGGGTGGCCGATGCCGGCTGGGCATCAGGCCTGAGCGCTTCCCAGGGAGGCGATGGCCCGCTCGATGCGCTGGCGTGCCTCCTCCGCGATGGGGCGGAGTGCCTCGTTCTGCGCCACTTGCATCAGGACGCGTGGATCCTGGGCGCTCACGTGCACGCGTCCCCCGCACTCGTGCACCAGCACGTTGCAGGGCAGAAGCAGTCCGATCTCGTGCTCCGCCTGGATCGCGGAGGAGGCCAGGCGCGGATTGCACATGCCCAGAATTGTATAGGGCTCAATGGCCTCTCCGGTCTTCTCGCGCAGCGTGGCGGTCACGTCGATCTCGCTGAGAGTGCCAAACTGCTCGGCCTTGAAGGCCTCCTTCACCCGTTGCACAGCCTGGGCAAAGGGCCCTTCCACGGTCGTTCCGATGCCGTAGGATGAAGTGCTCGTTTCTGCCATGACGGCTCTCCCTTCCGCACGGCGGGGAGTCGCGCGCCGAAGGCGGCGCACCAGTGCAGTGACGGGCTCCAGGACGCGCGGGTTCCCGGCCCGCCGGAGGGCTTCGCGCCGCCGCCGCTGCACAGCGCCCCCTTCTCTCAGCGCCCCGCCCGCCCACGGCTCGAAGACGCACACGGATTGCCTGGGACTCCCGGCCCTGCGGGCGGCTTTGCCGGTGTGGAGGACGATGGCCCGTGCGTCACGCTGACAGGGCGCAATGCCGTTCCCCTCAATTCCGGACGGGCAGGGGGCCCAGCTTCGCAAGGATTGCCAGGAGCCGCGGCACATCGTCGGCAAGAAACACCGCCAGCTCCTTCCCGGCGCGCACTGCGAAGGCGACCGGGTCGGGCTGACACTCCGCCGCCTGGCGGAGGAACGCCGCCAGAACCTCCTCCGGGGCGTCGCAGTCTGCGCGTCTCAGCAGCCCGTGCAGGAAGTCCGTCCGCTGGCAGAGCGCGCACACCTCCCAGGGCTCGCACGCCTCCACCGGAGCGTGCAGGCGCGGCGGGCGGGCGGGCAGGCGGTGGCGGACAGTCCCGCCCTCCACACAGGCCACCAGCGCAGCGCGAAAGTCCGTGGCGAGAAGCTCAAAGACCTGGGGCTGCTCCCGGCGAAGCTCGTCCTCCGACAGTCCAAAGGCATGCGGCCGGCGTCCGGACTCGAGGCTGGCCGTGCAGGCTCCCAGCACGACTCCATAGGCCGCGCCCTCAGGGGGCGTGGGCTCTGCGAACGGGTCCTCGGCCCCGGCGGATGGAGACCCGCCCGTTCGCACCAGGGCCCCCAGTGCGGGCGGTGCGTGCAGGGGTGCGCGGGCGATGAAGCCAGTCGTGGAACTCTCCACGATCTCCCCAATCCGGAGGCCATGATCCGTCGGTGCCATGCCGGGATTCTAGAGCCCGTCCGCACCCGGAGTCAAGCTCCGCCGCCCGCTGTTCCCGCTGTTTTGACAGGCCCCGGCGCGACTGGTATAATCACCCTTGAACGGGGAGACCACCAGGAGACTTCGGCGACCGCCTCTCCGGATCAACAGGCATCGTGAACTCCAAGAGCAGCGGGCAGACCCCACGGCCACCCGGATCTCTCTCGCCCACCCCCCTGCGGGACCTGGTCGCCCGCCAGCCTGCCGCGCGCAGGATAGGCCTGGCGGGCCTCTTTGGGGTGCTCATGCTCTGCGGGGCCAGGCGCCGATTCCCCTGTCCACCCCCGTGCCCCTGACCCACCAGCCTCTCTTCGCGCTGCTGGCCGGGGCGCTGCTGGGCAGCCGGCTGGGCGCGGCCTCCGCCGCAGCCTATCTGCTCTTCTGCTCCGCCACCCGCTGGGGATGGCCGGCCGGTTCTGGCGCAATCCCGCTGACCGGAGCCGCCGCCGGGGCGCTCTGGGCATTGCCGCTGGCCGCGTGGCTCAGCGGGATTGTGGTGGAGCGGGCACGGATGGAGACGCCCTGGGCATTTGCGCTCGGCGCGGCCGCCGGATGGGCGGCCCTGGACGCCGGCACCGCCATCCAGGCTCTGGCCTTTCCGGAGACGAGCGCGCTGCGGGAGGGCTCCGCCCCCGTGCTCTCGCAGTTGGCCGTTCGGCTCGCCCACTCCGCCACCGCCGCGCTCATCGCCGCCTCCGGCTCCCTCACGCTCCGCGCGGGCGAGCAGGAGTAGTCCCGTGAGGGCGCGAACACTACGCCCGGCGGTGCTCGCCTGCATGCTCCTGGCACCGGCGGGCGCGGCCCCGCAGGCTGCGGCGGTCCGGTCCGACGTGCTCGTGGTGGTGCAGCCGGGTGCGGCCGATGCGGCAATGGTGATCGTGTATCCGCGGCCCACTCCGCATGCCCGGGTGCGCGCCCACGTCCAGGCGCTCGCGCGCGCGGGGGGATGGACTGTGCGCGGGCTGGTCATTCAGGACCGGGACATCGAAACCAGCCCGGCGTTCGGGCCGCCGAAGAAGCTGGGCCGCCAGACTTCGGCCTCGTTCACCGCGGCAGGAAGCCCGGTGCGGCGTTCGGGGGCGTATCGTCTCCAGCCGTTCGCGGAAGCCCTCGCGGGGCTGCGCCGGACCAAGCTGGTCTTCATGGAGGGCCCGGACCCGAACTTCCGGGGCCTCCGACGCTTCGAGAGCCCGGAGATGGCGGTGCTTCTGGAGCAGGACGGGGCGCCGTACCGCTATCGCATCGAGCATCGGGGCGGACCCGTGCCGACCCTGCCAGTGTTCGAACCCGAGCCGCCTCCCGCCCCGAAGGCTCCGCTTCCGACCCGGGCGGAAGGCCGGGCCATGGACGCAAGGCGCATCGCCCTCGTGCTGCTGGCTGCCTCCGCATCCGGGCTGATCGTGCTGGTGGCGCTCCTCCTCTGGGGCAGGCGCAGTCAGCCGCCGCCCGGGCGCAGGGCCCAGGTCCACCGCATCCCCCGCGGCGGAGCCTGACCGGAGGAGCGGCCAGCCGCAGCGCGCGACGCGCATCCTGTCAGGCGCCTGCTCCGGCACGGAGCGCGCCACGCAGGGGGAGCAGCGGCTCCCCGCCAAGGAAAGGGACCATCCACCGTGGTTGAACTCGACGACCTCATCCGCGAAGCGGCCGAGCTGGAGGCATCGGACATCTTCATCCGCGCAAACGCCCGGCCCGCTTTCCGCGTGCACGGCCGAATCCGAACCACCGAGCACCCGGTGCTCAGTCCAGACGACACGCGCCGCATCGCCTATTCCAAGATGAGCGGCCGGCAGATCGAGGAGTTCGAGCGCCACCACGAGATGGACCTGGCGTTCACTCTGGAGGGGGTCTCGCGGATCCGGTCCAGCGTCTACATGCAGCGCGGCACCGTGGGCATGTCCAACCGGCTCATCCCCATGGAGATCCGCTCGCTGGAGCAGCTCGGGATGCCGCCCATCCTGGCGGAATTCACAAAGCACCGCAACGGCCTGGTGCTGGTCACCGGCCCCACGGGCTCCGGAAAGTCCACCACGCTGGCCGCCATGATCGACCTGATCAACTCCAACCGGCTGGTGAACATTGTCTCTATCGAGGACCCCATCGAGTACGTCCACCCGGACAAAATGGCCATCGTCAGCCAGCGCGAGGTTGGGATCGACACCGATTCGTTCCAGGAGGCGCTCCGGCGCGTCCTGCGGCAGGCGCCAGACGTCATCCTCATCGGCGAGATGCGCGACATCGAGACGATGAACGTGGCGCTCCAGGCCGCGGAAACCGGACACCTCGTGTTTGCCACCGTGCACACCTCCAGCGCCGCGGAGACGCTGGACCGCCTCTCCAACATGTTCGCGCCCCACGAGCGGCCCATGCTCTGGCTGCGCCTGTCCGTTTCCCTGCGCGGGGTCGTCTCCCAGAAGCTCCTGCCCCGGGCCGATGGCAGGGGCCGCGTGGCTGGAGTGGAGGTCATGGTGGTCACCCCGACCATCGCCAAGATGCTGGAGGAGGGCAAGTCCGACGACATCTACAGCCAGATCCGCCAGGCGGGTCAGGAGACCTACTGGGGCATGCAGACCATGAACCAGTGCCTCCTCAAGCTGGTCCGCGCGGGAGTGATCACCACTGAAGAGGCACTGGCAAACGCGGGCAACTACACCGAACTGCGCCAGATGCTCCACCGGCGAGACTGATTCCCCGGTTCCGGCCCGGCACACAGCGCCATGCTGCACATCGACGAGCTCCTGCACATGCTGGTTCAGAAGGAGGCCTCCGACCTCCACCTGCGGGTGGGCGAGCCTCCCATCATGCGCATCCACGGCGACCTCCTGCGTCTGGAAGGCCTGCCGCGCCTCACCGACCGGGACATGCACGACCTCCTCTATCCCACCATGAACGAGGAGCGGCGCATCCGGTTCGACCAGAACATGGAGCTGGACATGTCCTACCAGGTGCCGGGCCTGTCGCGGTTCCGCGTGAACATCTTCCGCCAGCAGGGCCACATCGGCGCAGTGATGCGGGTGATTCCCTTCAACGTGCGCACCATCGACGAGCTGATGATCCCCCCGGTGGTCAAGGACCTCTGCCTGCGCCCCCGGGGCCTCATCCTGGTCACGGGGCCCACGGGCTCCGGCAAGTCCACCACGCTGGCCGCGATGGTGGACCACATCAACGAGCTCAAGCCCAAGCACATCATCACCATCGAGGATCCCATCGAGTACATGCACCGGGACAAGATGGCATGCATCAACCAGCGCGAGATTGGGGTGGACACCCACTCCTTCGCCGCCGCGCTCAAGCACGTGATGCGCCAGAATCCCGACATCATCCTGGTGGGCGAGATGCGCGACCTGGAGACGATCAGCCTGGCCATCACAGCGGCGGAAACGGGCCACCTGGTCTTCGCCACCCTGCACACGACCGACGCTCCCCAGACCATCGACCGCATCATCGACGTCTTCGAGCCCGAGCAGCAGCAGCAGATCCGCATGCAGCTTTCCGTCACGATCCAGGCGGTCATCTCCCAGACGCTGCTGCCACGGAAGGATGGCGCGGGCCGCGTGGCGGCGTTTGAGATCATGACCGGCACCCCGGCCGTGCGCGCCCTGATACGCGAGGGGAAGACGTATCAGCTCTACACCGACATCCAGACGGGCGGGATGTATGGCATGCAGACGCTGGACTCGCACCTGCTCAAGCTGGTGCACATGGGCTACGTGGAGTTCGAGCATGCCCAGGCCAAGTCCTCAAACCCGGGGGAGTTCGAGGCACGCTACCGCCGGGCGCTGGAGCGGCGCCAGCTCGGCACCGAGGGGGAGACGGCCTAGGCCATGGTCACTGTCGATCAGCTCCTCTACACCACCGTCCACTACCAGGGCTCGGACCTGCATATCAAGGCCGAGAGCCCGCCCCTGGTGCGCATCCACGGCGACCTCATCCACCTGGACATCGAGCCTCTCACCGCCGAGCAGACGCGGGCGCTGGCGATGAGCGTTCTCTCGCCCACGCAGCGCGCCCGATTTGAGGAAGAGCTGGAGCTGGACTTCGCCTACGAGATCCCGGGCCTCGCCCGGTTCCGGGGGAACATCTACCAGCAGAGGGGGAACGTTCAGGCCGCCTTCAGGGTGATCCCGCTCCACATCCAGACCATCGACGAGCTGGGCCTGCCCCCCGTCTGCAAGTACTTTTCCGAGCGGCCCAGGGGCCTGGTGCTGGTGACCGGACCGGCTGGCTCGGGCAAGTCCACCACCCAGGCAGCCATGGTGGACTACATCAATTCCCACTACCCGCTCCACGTAGTCACGGTGGAGGATCCCGTGGAGTTCATCCACGAAGACCGCCAGGCGCTGATCAACCAGCGGGAGCTGGAGACCGACACGCTCTCTTTCGCCAACGCCCTCCGGCAGGTGCTCCGCCAGGACCCGGACGTGATCCTCATCGGAGAGATGCGTGATCTGGAGACGATCCACCTGGCGATCACCGCCGCGGAGACCGGCCACCTGGTCTTCGGCACCCTGCACACCACCGATGCCGTCCAGACCGTGGACCGGGTCATCGACGTCTTCCCCACCTACCAGCAGCAGCAGGTGCGCATGCAGATGGCCGTCAACCTCGTGGGGGTCATCTCCCAGACGCTGGTGAAGCGCAAGGATGGCCAGGGACGGGTGGCGGCGTTCGAGACCCTGGTGGCCATCTCGGCCGTACGGAACCTCATCCGTGAGGCCAAGACCCACCAGATCGCCTCCATCATCCAGACCGGGCAGAGGCACGGCATGCAGACGCTGGACCAGTCGCTGGCCAACCTGGTGCGCGACGGGCTGGTGACGAAGGAGGACGCCATGGAGAAGGCGGCAAACCTCCAGGAGCTGCTCGCCATGCTGGAGGAGGAGCCTGGGGGCGCCCCGGGGACTTCCCCGGCCGGATAGCCAGCGGCCCCTGTGCTTCGCCCTGTGGCTCAGTGCGCGTGGGCGTGCGCCGCCGGGCGAAGGCGCTCGGGGACGCTGCTGGGCGTTCGATCGATCAGCTCGTTGGCCAGCCCCCGGCGCTTGCGCAGCTCGAAGGCGTCGTAGACCTCCCCCACAGCCGTGCGCGCCTCATAGCGCAGCCGATCCCCGTTGACCGTTATCAGCTGGTACAGCTGGGTGTCCTCCGCGGCCCGCGCCATCCAGGGCTGGCGCTCCAGGTCGTACATCTTCGGCCCGCTCACCGACACAACATAGACCGTGCCGCTGGCGGGGTTCCGCACGTTCAAGCCCGTGCGCATGTTGGACCGCCCGTAGGAATGGTCGTGCCCCGTGAGCACCAGGTCCACCCGCCAGCGCTCGAAGACCGGGTGCCACAGGTCCCGGAGCTCCTTGTTGTCGCGCCCCTTTGCCGTGGAGAAGATGGGGTGATGGAAGGTGGCCACCGCCCACCGGCTCCGGTTCTCACGGAGAACCTCCTCCATCCACCGGGCCTGCTCGGCCTGCTTCTCGTTGGAGTTCAGGCAGAGGAGGCGCACGCCCTGGTACTCGAGGGTGTAGGCCGTCTCCTCCAGCCCTGGCGGGCCGTTCTCCGGTAGTGCGAACTGGGGCCGCCAGTGGCGGGAGAGGGAGCGCTGGCCGCTGGGGTCCCGCTCGTACTCGTGGTTGCCCGGCACCGGCATCGAGGGCACCATGGCGTTCACCCATCCCCCCGCGCCATGCCACTCGGCCCACTGGGCATCCCGATTGGCATTGTTGATCAGGTCGCCCGCGTGGATGATGAAGGCCGCCCGCGGCATGTCGGAGTAGGCCTCGCGGATGACCCGCGACCAGTTGGACTTGATGTCGTTCTGCGCGTCCCCGAAGTAGATGAAGGTGAAGGGCTTGGGCCGGGCGCTGGCAGTGCGGAAGTGGATCCACGCGCTCCAGTTGGTGCCGTCGCCCACCCGGTAGGCGTACTTCGTCTCCGGCTCCAGCCCGTCGAATTGAACGGTGTGGCAGTGGAATCTGCCCAGGTCGGTCGCCAGCGGCGTGGTGTGGGCCGGGACGCTCTTGGCCTTGGCGGCGAAGGCCGGTCCGGGCTCCGCGGGGGCGATCTGGCCCAGGGCGCGGGCCACGCCGGTGTCCGTGCGCCAGGTGACGGAGAAGGTGCGCGCGGGGTCTCCCTGCCAGGTGGTGATGATCCGGTCCGGCAGTCCCGTGGCGCGATGCGCTTCGGCCTCCTGGACGGGGGCCTGCACCTGCTGGGCGACGAGCGGCACGGCCACGAGCACCGCCGCCGCGCCTGCCCACCGAATCGTTCTTCGCATCACACCCTCCGGTCCTCTCGATCGTCCCTGACCCGGGCGGGCGTGCCGCCCGGATCAGACGCGTCCACCAACCTGGCATCCCCTGCGTCTGACCAGCGGACACAGGGGATGCGCGCTCTTCCATGCCCCTGGTGCTGCGCGCGGCATCCCTGGCGGGGACTCGAATCTTTGCCCCCGACTGCCCTGTCGCGGCCATCGTCCGGCTTCCTGGTCTGCTGCCGCCGGCTCCGCAGCCGTCCCGCGCTCTACGCCGAAGCGCCCCCTCCGCGCCAGCTCTGGCGCTTGCGCCTCTCGAAGCCGGAGACGTAGAGTGCCGCCGATGCCGAACGGACGGCGAATCAGGACTCCCCGATCTTCAGCACGCTGAGGAAGGCTTCCTGGGGGATTTCGACCGCGCCCACGGACTTCATGCGCTTCTTGCCCTCCTTCTGCTTCTCCAGGAGCTTGCGCTTGCGCGTGATGTCGCCTCCGTAGCACTTGGCCGTCACGTTCTTGCGGAAGGGTGCCACCCGGTCCGCCGCGATGATCTTGCCCCCGATGGCCGCCTGAATGCGCACCTCGAACTGCTGGCGTGGAACGACCTCCTTGAGCTTCTCCACCAGGGCCCGGGCGCGGGAGTAGGCCTTGTCCCGGTGGGTGATGAAGGACAGCGCGTCCACCACCTCGCCGTTGAGCAGGATGTCCAGCTTGATGAGCCTGGACTCCTGATACCCGGCGGGCTCATAGTCGAAGGAGGCATAGCCCCGGGTGCGGCTCTTGAGCTGGTCGAAGAAGTCCATCAGGATCTCCGAGAGCGGGAGCCGGTAGTGCAGCATCACGCGGTCCGGGGCCGGATGCTCCATGCTCACGAACTCGCCCCGGCGGTCGCGCGCCAGGTCCATCACGGTCCCCACATAGGCGGAGGGGATGAAGATGGTGGCGTCCACGTAGGGCTCCTCAATCCACTCGATGTAGGTGGGGTTCGGCAGGTGGGCGGGGTTGTCGATCTCCTCCACCCGGCCGTCGGTCCGCTTGACCCGGTAGACCACGGACGGCGAGGTGGCGATGAGATCCAGGTTGAACTCGCGCTCCAGCCGCTCCTGGATGATCTCCATGTGCAGCAGGCCCAGGAAGCCGCAGCGGTAGCCGAATCCCAGCGCGGCGGAGGTTTCCGGCTCGAAGGAAAGGGCGGCGTCGTTGAGCTGGAGCTTCAGGAGCGCCTCCTTCAGGTCTGGATAGTCGCGCCCGTCCACCGGGTAGAGCCCGCAGAACACCATGGGCTTGGCCTTGCGGTACCCGGGCAGGGGCTGCGCGGCCGGCCGGGCTGCGTCGGTGACGGTGTCGCCCACAGTGGCGTCCCCGATGGTCTTGATGGAGGCGGTGAAGAACCCCACCTCTCCGGCCTTGAGCTCCTGGGTCACCTCCATCTTGGGGCGGAACACACCCACCGTGTTCGCCTCGAACTCCTTGCCGGTGGCCATGAAGCGGATGCGCTGGCCGGGCCGCAGCGAGCCGTCCTTGATCCGCACGTAGCACACCACGCCCTGGTAGGCGTCGAAATGGCTGTCGAAGACCAGGGCGCGGAGGGGCGCGGCTGGATCGCCCGAGGGAGGCGGAATCCGGTGGACTACGTGCTCCAGGATCTCCCGGATGCCGATTCCCTGCTTGGCGCTGGCGAGGATGGCGTCGTGGGCCTCCAAGGCGAGGACGCTCTCGATCTCCTCGCGCACGCGCTCGGGATCGGCCGCGGGCAGGTCGATCTTGTTGATGACCGGCACGAGCTCCAGCCCGTTGTTCATGGCCAGGTTCACGTTGGCCAGGGTCTGGGCCTCGACCCCCTGGGCGGCATCCACCACGAGGATTGCGCCCTCGCAGGCGGCCAGCGAACGCGACACCTCGTAAGTGAAGTCCACGTGTCCCGGCGTGTCGATTAGGTTGAACTCGTACTCGTCGCCGTCCTCGGACTGGTAGCGCAGGCGCACCGCGGTCATCTTGATGGTGATGCCGCGCTCGCGCTCGATGTCCATGGTGTCCAGCGCCTGGTCCTGCATCTCCCGGTCGGAGATGGCGCCCGTGAGCTCCAGAATCCGATCGGCCAGGGTGGACTTGCCGTGGTCCACGTGGGCGATGATGCAGAAGTTGCGGATGTGGTCTTGGGAGTAGTTGTCCATCGATCGGGTGTTCGGGCGGCCGCGGGCATCGGGATCCTGCTTGATCTCGTCCTCGAACTCGGCCGCCGGGCGTTCGTGGATCGTGCCCGAGTTCGCGCGCACTCCGGGGGAATCGATCCCCGAACACACGAAGGGGCGTCCCGCCGGACGCCCGCTGCCAGGGTGCCTTCTTCGCCGCTATTATAGCAGACAGCCGTCAGGGGGCGGCGACCGCGAAGGTCATGGGATGGCGGAGATCCGAATCCGCTCCTCACGGATCGGAGACCGAGAGGGCATGCTCAGCCAGGATATGCGCCAGGCGAGGCGAGCTGCCCAGGAACCGCGCCAGCCGGAACTCCACGCCGGGATGCCGCGCGCGGGCCTCCTCCAGAAGGTCCGGGATGTCTTCCGCCACGTGGGTGCCCGTGTGCAGGAAGCAGGGCACGGCCACCACGAGCCTGGCCCCGGCGGCGGCACATCGGTCCAGCACGGTGGGGATGTCGGGTTCCTGGCACTCCAGGTATCCCACCTCCACCCTGTCGTACGCGCCCCGCTCCCGCACGCGCTCCGCCACCTCAAGCAGTTCGGCGTCGGCGCTGGGCCGGGGGCTGCCGTGGACCAGCAGCACCAGCGCCGACTTCATTGCGATGCTCCGCGGGCGGCGCATCGCCCGGTGCCATAGAGGGGGCAGCGGGGATTCCCTTCGCAGTGCTCCGCCGCCCG
>Ga0073934_10009451_pt1 | contig 12497 bp, 12 predicted proteins | sample LarsenN4metaG_FD_76834 | JGI IMG/M metagenome (GOLD analysis project Ga0073934, IMG submission 76834) | Hot spring sediment bacterial and archeal communities from British Columbia, Canada, to study Microbial Dark Matter (Phase II) - Larsen... ... | reverse complement strand
GGCGATGGTGCTCCACCGCTCGCTGTCTTGGCGCGCGGCGCGCAAGGAGGCGGTGAAGATGCTCGAATCCGTCAAGGTGCCTGCCCCAGCGAGCACCGTGCGCAAGTACCCCCACCAGTTGAGCGGAGGCCAGAGGCAGCGCGTCATGGTCGCGATGGCGTTCGCCTGCCGACCGAAAGTGCTCATCGCAGACGAGCCGACGACCGCGCTCGACGTCACCCTCCAAGCGCAGATCCTTGCGCTTCTGACTGAGTTGCAGGAGCAAGAGGGGACGGCCGTGATTCTTATCTCCCACGACATCGGAGTCATCGGCTCGGTCAGCGACAGAATCTGCGTCTTCTACGCCGGTCGGGTAATCGAAGATGGAGACGCCAGGGACGTCCTGCGGCATCCGAAGCACCCATACACACAGGGGTTGCTCGCTTCGCTGCCGGGCGGGGAGGAGCGCCTCTCCTCGATTCCCGGGCAGCCGCCCGACTTCCGCACGCTCGGCGGCGCGTGCGCCTTCGCACCACGATGTCCCCACAGATTCGAGCGTTGCGATATCGAGCCCGACCTCCTCGAGGGCGACCTCGACGCGGCGAAGCGTCGTGCGGTCGAGGAGAGAAGAACCTTTATTGACCTAACTCAAGTAGAGTTAGACGCCGGCACCGTCTGGGCGCTGCCCGAGGAGGTTGCGCGCAAGCACCGGGCGATCCCAATCCGCCGCGACGGCACGGTGTTCCATGTTGCGATGGCGGAGCCGGACGACGAGAGCGCCAGGCAAGAGGTCTCCAAGGCGCTCGGCGCGCGCATCCTGCCGTCCCTTGCTTCTTCGGATGCGATCATCGCCGCAATCGACAGAATCTACGGAGGCGCTCCGATGAGCATGGCGGCCCACCGCGCGGCTTGCTGGCTCGTCGAGCGCTCGGAGGTGCGCGTTGGCTGAGCCTCTGCTGGTGGTGAACGACGCCCGGGTCGTGTACGACGTCCCCGGCGGGCAGATTCGAGCGGTAGACGGCGTCAACCTCACCCTCGAGCGGGGCGAGACGCTTGCGCTCGTGGGCGAATCCGGCTGTGGAAAGACGACGCTCGCCAAGGCGATCCTCGGCCTCGAACCGGTTACTGCGGGGACGATTCACGTGGATGGGAAAGGGGTTACCGACCGCCTTCACGGCCTGGCAAAGCGAGTCGGCATCGTCTGGCAAGACCCGCACGCCTCCCTCGACTCGCGGTGGCGGGTCGGACGCGCCATCGCCGAGCCGCTCCTCGTGAACGGATTCGACAAGTCGAAGGTCAAGGAGCGGGTTCGCGAAGTGATAGAGCAGGTTGGGCTTGACCCCGCGCTCGCGAGCCGATACCCTCACCAACTCTCCGGAGGGCAGAAGCAGCGTGTGGCGATTGCCCGCGCTCTCGCGCTCAGTCCCCCACTCGTGCTTTGCGACGAGCCGACCGCCGCGCTCGACCTCTCGATTCGTGCGCAGATCCTCAATCTCCTTAAGGACCTCCAGGCGACCCTCGGCTTGGCGTACCTGTACATCTCGCACGACCTTACGACCGTGCGCTTCATCGCCGACAGGATCGCGGTGATGTACCTCGGGCGGATCGTTGAGATGGGTAGGACGAAGGATGTGTTCACCTCTCCACGCCATCCTTACACGTTGGCGCTCTTGCGCTCGACACCCTCGCTGGAGAATCTCGGCCGGGTGCCCGACATCCTCCCCGGCGAGATCCCCGACCCTCGGGTGCGGATTTCGGGCTGTAACTTCCGCACACGCTGCCCCTACGCTCAGGAGCGCTGCGCATCCGACAACCCCGGTGCGACCGGCGAGGACGACCGCGTGTTCTTCTGCCACTTCCCACTCACCCCGTCCAGCGTCGGTTGATGCGAGGACTGCTCCCCGGTATTTGCAGACCACGGCGTGGGAAGGCGAATCGTGCACAATAGCCGCCGAGTGGCCGAAGTAGCCGGGATCGTCCTCGCCGCAGGAAAGGGAACGCGGATGAAGTCCGCCAAGCCCAAGGTTCTGCATGACGTCTGCGGCCTGCCCATGGTGGAGCACCTGCTCCGAGCGCTCGAAGGCGCAGGCATCCACAAGAAGGTGTCCGTCGTCGGTTGCGGCGCCGAGGAGGTTCGAGGCGCGCTGGAAGGCAAGAGCGAATTCGCCCTCCAGGAAGAGCAGCGGGGGAGCGGCGACGCCTGTCGCGTAGGACTGGAGGCATTGGGAGCGTTCGACGGCATTGTTGTCGTCGCGCCGGGGGACGCGCCGCTCGTAACAGCCGAGGTCTTCCAAGCGATGCTCTCCGCCGTCGAAGGCGGCGCGGACGGCGCGCTTGCCACCTGCGTCTTGAACGACCCGACCGGCTACGGCCGCATCCTTCGCTCGGAGACGGGCGACGTGCTCGGCGTGGTCGAGGAGGTCGACGCCAACCAAGAGCAACGCGCCATCCGCGAGGTCTGCACGAGTTTCTATGCCTTCCGCGCCTCGGCGTTAAGGGAGGCGCTACCGCGCTTGAAGCCCGACAACGCCAAAGGCGAGTTGTACTTGACCGATGTCGTGCGCATCCTCGCCGAGGATGGTCGCCGGGTAGCGGCGACTCCGATCGCGGACGGCACGCTGCTAATGGGGGTGAACGACCGCTGGCAACTCGCCGAGGCAAACGAGCAGATGCGCCGCCGCGTGCTGAAGGGTCTGGCGCTGGAGGGCGTAACCATCGAGGACCCTGGCACTACCTTCGTCGAGGTTGACGTGCGGGTCGGCCAGGAGAGCACCCTGCGACCGATGACCGTCCTGCGCGGGCGCACCTTCGTCGGGGAGGGTTGCGAGGTCGGGCCGTTCACCCGAATCGAGGACTCAGAAGTGGGCGACGGCACGGTGATCCTCATGAGCCACGTGCAGCGCGCGGCGATCGGGCGTGGTTGCCGCGTGGGCCCGTTCGCCAACCTGCGACCAGGGTGTCGTCTCGGTGACGGCGTCAAGATCGGTAACTTCGTGGAGGCGAAGAACGCTGAGTTGGGGGACGGCGCAAGCGCGGCGCATCTCAGTTACCTGGGCGACACCGTCGTCGGGGCAGGGACCAACGTCGGGGCGGGTACGATTACGTGCAACTACGACGGCTTCGAGAAGCACACGACGACAATCGGGGAGAACGCCTTCATCGGTTCGAACAGCACGCTGGTTGCGCCGGTGAGCATCGGCGATGGCGCCATCATCGCCGCCGGCAGTGTTATAACGCATGACGTTCCGGGCAACGCGATGGCTGTGGCACGAGAGAGACAAGTAAACAAGGAGGAGTACGCCGAGAGATGGCGAAGGAGAAAGCGATCCAAGAGCAACGAATGAAGGCGAGTTCCGGCAATGGCGCTTCCGCGTCGCTGAAACTGTTCACCGGCAACTCGAATCCGGAGTTGGCGTACAAGATCGCCGACTACCTCGGAGTCGAGATGGGCCGGATGACGTGTACGAAGTTCAGTGATGGCGAGATTCGCGTTCAGGTGGACGAAAGCGCACGCGGGGCGGACGTGTTCATCATCCAGTCCACGTGCGAGCCGGCAAACGACAACATCATGGAGTTGCTCATCATGCTGGACGCCTTCCGCCGAGCCAGCGCGAGAAGCATCACCGTCGTCATGCCGTACTACGGCTACGCCAGGCAGGACAAGAAGATTAAACCGCGCGAGCCGGTAACCGCGAGGCTGATCGCCGACCTCATCTCGCAAACCGGCGCGAGCCGCGTCGTCGCCTGCGACCTTCACGCCGACCAGATCCAGGGCTTCTTCGACATCCCCGTGGATCATCTGTTCCTCGGCCCTACGATCTCCTCCCATCTGCGCGAGGAGGGCTACGCCGAGATGGATGCGGTCGTGGTGTCGCCCGACGTCGGCGGCGTGGCGCGCGCCAGAGCTATGGCGGAGAGGCTGGGCAAGCCGCTGGCGATCATCGCCAAGAGGCGGCCTGAGCCGGGGAAGGTCGAGGTCGTTGAAATCATCGGCAACGTGGAGGGCAAGGTGTGCATCATGATTGACGACATGATTGACACCGGCGGCTCGATGATCCAGGGAGCGGACGCCCTCCTTCTGCGCGGAGCCAAGGACGTCATCGCCACGTGCACCCACCCGGTTTTCAGCTCCAACTGCACCCAGAGGCTGCAGGAGAGCGCAATCAGCCGGATCGTGTGCACCGACACCATCCCGATTCCGAACCAGAAGCGCGTGGCGAAACTCACCGTGCTCTCTGCGGCGCCTCTCCTGGGCGAGGCGATTCTGAGGATTCACCACAACGTCAGCGTGAGTAGCCTGTTCGACGACTGGAGTTAGGCGAATCGAAATGCGGCGCGAAGCAGTCTAATGGAGAGAGAATGCGAGGAACCAACGCTTGAGTGGACGGTGCATCTGGCAAGGGAGGAGCCAGGCAAGGCGACAGCCGTTGCCCTGGTCAGCATCGGCGCCGGAGCCCTCTCCGCTCTGGTGTTCGGCAACCTGCTCGCCTTCTTGGTCGGCTTCTTGGCCATCCTCGGCTCGACCGCCGAGTTCCTCCTTCCGGTGCGATACCGGCTGGATGCGCGCGGAGGGAGCCGGAAGGTAGGATGGAGCCTTACGCATATCGAATGGAAGGACGTGCGCCGCGTAATCGAGGGAACGGACGGGGTAAAACTCTCGCCGCTGGAACGGTCGTCCGGACTGGCGCCGTTTCGCGGGGTATACCTTCGCTTTGGGTCAAGGCAACAGGAAGTCCTTGACCTCATCGCCTACTGGAGAGAACAACATGCTGCCGGTGTGGGACAAACCGCTGACGGAGGAGGACATCGAGAAGATGGTTGAGCGTGTTGCCGGCGAGGTGCACAAGCGGGGCTTGGATACACCCGCAATCCTCTTCCTCGAGATGCACAAGCCGCTGGCAAACGTCTTCGCGCACGGCGCGCTCGCGTTCTCGCCGTTCCTCATGCCGTTCTTGGGCTTCGACCGCGTTGACCGCTACACCCAATTCATGGCGAGCCCGCAGAACGTCGAAAGGCTGATCCAGCGGATCGAGAGCCGGCGAGATGCCCAGGCGGAGGCAAAGACGAATGGGTGAGAACGACTACGAAATCATCAGCCTCGGCCTCCAGTACCAGAAGTGGGGATGGCTGCTCGCCCTGACCACGATCGCCGTCGTTTGCTACATCCTTTGGGGCATCTTCCTTGCGCGGCGCAAGACCGGCACCGTCACCATTCGCCGCATCGCCGGGCTCGACCAGATTGATGAGGCGGTCGGCCGAGCAACAGAGACGGCGCGTCCGGTGCTCATGGTGCCCGGGCTTTCAGGCGCGCTTGACGGCATTGCCGTGCAGGCGCTTACCATCTTTGCCTCGATCATTCGTGCGGCGGCACGCTTCTCGACGCCGATTCGACTGCTCAACTATCACCCCGCCGTGTTTGCCGTCGCGCAGGAGATTGCGAAGGACGTGTACCAAACCGAGGGCGTGCCGGATCGGTACGACGTTGACTCGGTTCGGTTCGTGTCCGACAGGCAGTTCGCGTTTGCGGCGGCCGTGGCGGGCACCATCCGCAGGGATCAGGTTGCCGCAGCGTTCTACATGGGCGACTTCTACGCAGAGTCGCTCATCATGGCGGAGAACGCGAACATGGTCGGCGCGATTCAGGTCGCGGCGACAACCCAGTTCACTCAAACACCGTTCTTCATCGCGGCGTGCGACTACGTGCTCCTCGGCGACGAGTTCTACGCCGCGAGCGCGTACCTCGGCCGCGAGCCTGTGCTGCTCGGAAGCCTCGTCGGCGCGGACTGGGCGAAGTTGACCTTCATGCTCTTCGCAATAATCGCTCTGTTCGTTCACTCGTTCCAAGCAATCAGACCACTCACGCAGGAGCAAATCCAACGTTTTGAGGAGATGGGCACTCCTGTGCTCGAAGGGCAGGAGTACCCCACGCCGAACGAGTACTTCTTCAGGTGGATTACGAAGATACCACGGGGATAGAGACGCATGGAGATACGGCTTGATCAGCTAACAGTTCCTCGAACCGAAGCCAACCTCTGGCTTGTCATCGGTTACGCGGGACTGGCGATGCTCGGTTCCGCGTTGCTCCTCTTCGGTCTGTCGCGCGTTCCGAGCAACTTTAGACGCCCGCTTGTGGGGACGTTCATCTTCATCGCGGGGCTTCTCTGGATTCTCGACTGGGCGTTGCCCAAAGCCACAGTGCGCCGCCCAAGCGGAGCGACGGACTCTATAACCCCGATCCCGATCTGGCCCTACGAGTACGACCTCGTCATGGAAAAGGTCGTGCAGGGCAGCCAAGTGCTCAGTGGCGTGCTGCTCGCCCTCGGCGTCTTGAGCATCCTTCGCGTGCACGTCAAGCGGCTGACGAAAGGGCAGAAGGACTGGCCGTTCTCGCTTGTGCTTCTCATCTCGATGTTGGCCATGATCGTGATCGGGCTTGGCGAATGGGTCGCGAACAACCGCGAGGCCGCAGGAATACCCGGAGACTACGAGAACATGAAGACGGCGTTCTCTGTCGTGTTCATTGACATGCTGCAGATCCTTGACGCCGCTATGTTCAGCCTCATCGCTTTCTTTATTCTGTCGGCTGCGTATCGCGCGTTCCGTATCCGGTCTGTCGAGGCGACCATCATGATGGGGGTTGCGCTCGTCGTGTTGCTCGGATTCATTCCGCTCGCGATGGCGATTACGGCTGGGCTGCCGACAGAAGGATTTGCGTCCAACTTCCGCATCGAAAACTTGAAGTCATGGATTCTTCTGACTGTGAGCACTCCTGCGCTTCGAGCCATTGACCTCGGCCTCGGACTGGGTCTTTTGGCGATGGCGCTGCGCATCATGCTCGGACTTGAGAAGGGGGTAGCCGTAGACTGATGAGTCAAGACCTTCAAACCGAACAGCGGGGATCAACCTTCTGGGAGACGATGTACGCCGTTGACCGGCGATGGCTCTACCTCATCCTCATCATTATCGTATCCATCCTCGTCATCAACCCCATCACCGTGCCGAACGTCGAGGACCCGGCGGCTAAGGCTCTGTACGACTATCTGAGCAGCCTGGAGGAAGGCGACTTCGTGTACATCGAGAACGACTGGACGAACAGCACGCGCGGCGAGAGTCGAGGACAGTTCGAAGCGCTGATGCGACTGCTCATGCGAAAGAAGGTGCGGTTCTGCATCAGCACCCTCGGTGACCCGCAGATCCCCGACATCATCCGCCCAATCATTCGACAGATCGCGCAGGAGCCGGGCAGCAATAACTACGAAGAGGGAACGGACTACGTCATCGCCGGCTACTTCCCGAACTTGGAAGCGCACGTCTCGGGCTTGGTCAATAACGTGCGTGAGGCGGTGCGCGAGAAGAGGGTGGCTGGGAGAAGCATCGTTGATACGCCCGTGTTCGAGGGTATCAACGACCTCAGCGACGCCAAGTGCGTCGTCGTAATCACAGGCTCCTCAACCATCAACCTGTGGTATGAACGTATGCGAGCCAAGACGAAGCTTGGGCTGATGTGCACCGCCGTTATGTCCGGCGAGAACATTCCGTACTACGTGAGCGGTCAGTTGGTCGGCATCGCCATCGGCGCGAAGGGCGCTTTCGACTTCGAATCCCTCCTTGAAAAGGAGTGGCCGGAGGAGCAGAACCCTGGCTACAAGAACTTCACATCCGGTAGGCGATACATGAGCCCGCTCTTCTTCGCGCTGATGTTGCTGATTCTCGCCGTGGTCATGGGAAACGTCGCCATGTACCAACTGAAGCGAACGGGGAGGCACAGATAGATGCTCGCTCAAAGCGTCTTCACACCCGACTGGTGGCAGGAACTCTTCAGCCCGGATGGGCGATGGTTAGAGAATAGCCTTCCACGCATCACGATCGGCGCCATCCTCACGCTCGGCCTCTACTCGCTGCTGTATCGCGAGAACAAGTTCTATCGCTTCACCGAGCACATCTTCGTTGGCCTTGCAACCGGGTTCTCGGTCGTCGCACTCGTCAAAGAGGTGCTCTGGCCGCAGTGGTGGGTGCCGATGCTCGGCGTCCCCGGACGAGAGGCGACGCCCGACATGCCGGCGGTTCCCGATGTCGAAGCCGCCTGGCTTTGGGGCGCGCTGCTGCCGCTCGCCTGCCTCGCATTCTTCGTGTTCAGCAAGAAGCACGGTTGGCTTAGCCGCATCCCGCTCGGCCTCATCGTCGGCTTGTGGGCGGGGCAGCAATTGAACGCATTCCAGAACCGCTTCTTGCCCCAAGTCGCCGACCAAGCCCGACCCATCATCCCCGGGGCGGGCACGGGTGTCCCCGATGCAATCAACAACCTGATCGTGGTCATCACCTGGATCGTCGTGCTCAGCTACTTCGTGTACTCCTTCGAGCAGAAGAGCAAGTTCCTGCAGCGGACCTCCCTCATGGGAAGGTGGCTCCTCATGGTCGGTTTCGGCGCCATCTTCGGCACCACGATGATGACCCGCTTCGTGCTGTTCATCGACCGCGCCTACTACCTTCTCATCGAGTGGCTACGGCTGGGCGAGCGCCTCTGAATTCGGTCAAAATCGAGCCGGCGTGAGCAATACCGAAAGCCTCGACGCTCTCGTGTTGCGACGCTGGGATTTGGGTGAGGCCGACCGCAGACTTTCCCTACTCACGTCGCAAGCGGGGAAGATGTACGTCCTCGCGCGAGGAGCGCGCAAGAAAGGCTCCCGCACCGGCTCGGCGACGGAGCCGCTGATGCTCCTCCGGTGCCAGGTCGTCCGAGGACGACGCAACAACGTCTTGGCGCAAGTCGAAGTGCGGCGGAGCTTCGCGCGCGTGCGCCAGGACTATCTTCGCTTGAGCGTCGCGCTTGCCTTCCTCGAATCGCTCGACGCCTGTCTCGAAGAGGGCGACCCGCACCCGGAGTCCTACGGCCTCGCCGAGAAGTTTCTGTCAGCCATCGAGGCGCCGTGCGACCCGCTCGCATGGCTCGCCTGGGCAGACCTCGAACTGCTCGACCAAATCGGCTTTCGGCCGAATTGGGACGAGGGCGGGTCGGCTCCGGCGCTCGTTAGCCCCATGATGGGAGGGGTAGTGGGGGACGGAGACCTTCCGCCCCGCGACGCGTTCCGCCTGACCCGACCCGTCCTCGAAGCCCTGCGCTCGCTCCAGGATGCCGCCGCCCCGCCGGCCGGCTTTCCGTCGAGGGAGGTGGCTCGCGCCCTGCTTCGCTTTTGGCGCGACGTCGCCGGTCGCAGGTTGGCGGCGCGGGAATCGCTCGTCGAGTCGTTCGCGAATCACGCCTCGGAGTAGCGCTGTTCGAGCGCGTCCCACGTGTCGGTCAGAATCGCCTCTCGTATCTCGCGCATCATTCGGCGATAGAAGGCGAGATTGTGTAGCGTCGCAATCCTCGCCGCCGTCGGCTCGCCCGCCTTGAAGAGGTGGCGGACGTATGCGGCGGTGTAGCGCTCCGTGAGCGGAAAGACGCTCTCCTCATCCCACGGACCCTCGTGTTCCGTCCACCGAGCCGTGGTTACATCCACCACGCCTTTCAGTGTGTACACGCTGTGGTGCCTTGCGCTGCGCGTCGGGAGGACGCAGTCGAAAAGGTCCGCGCCGTGCTTGACGGCGTGCAAGATGTCCTTCGGCTGCCCCACGCCCATCAAGTATCTCGGTCTGTCCGCCGGAAGGCTGGGCATGAACTCGGCGACGACCGGGCGCTGCAACTCCGTGGGCTCTCCCACGCTTACGCCGCCGAGCGCGAATCCATCGAACGGCAACGCAGCCACCTCCGCCAGAGAGCGCTCGCGCAGCTGTGGACTTGTGCCGCCTTGCACGATTCCGAAAAGCGCTTGGCTCTTCGTCCTCGCAGCAAGGCACCTCTCTGCCCAGAGCGAGGTTAGGCGCACCGCACCCTGCAACTCTCTCTCCTCGCACGGGTATGGCGGGCACACGTCGAGCGCCATGCTCACGTCAACGCCAAGCAGAGACTGAATCTCAACCGCGCGCTCAGGAGTGAGGTCCATCTCGGCGCCGTCAATGTGCGACCGAAACCACACGCCGCGCTCCGTCACCTTTCTTTGGTGCGCGAGGCTCATCACCTGGAAGCCGCCGCTGTCGGTGAGGATGGGGCGCTGCCAAGCCATGAAACGATGCAAGCCACCAAGCTTCGCGATGCGCTCGGCGCCCGGTCGCAGAGCGAGATGGTACGCATTGGCGAGCACCATCTCGTATTCAAGGGACTCGAGGTCGTCGCTTGTCAATGTCTTCACGACGCCCTGCGTGCCGACCGGCATGAACGCAGGCGTCTCAACGGCGCCGTGCGGCAACGTCAACACACCGGCTCGCGCGTGCGTGCCCGCCGAGGTGTGGATGACCTCGAACAGCACCTCTTCTACGCCGCCGCAAGGAGGAGCGCAGGCGGCTCCGGAATGAGGGTTACCTTCATCTCTTTGCCGTCACGGAGAATCGTTACCGTCGCAGGCTGGAACGGCATCGCTCGCTCAAAGACGAATTGCAGGTCCTCGATCGTCGTGATCTTGATGTCATCCCACTGGATGATGCGGTCGCCCGCTTGCAAACCCGCCTTCTGTGCAGGAGAGTTCTCCGACACGCCTTCGAGGAGCAAGCCTGGGCCTGGGTCGCCGTAGCTTGGAATCAGGCCCACGCGCACCCGCCGCGCCCCGGACGCCGGCGCCTCGGGCGGAGTGCGCTCGACGATCTTGTCTTTGTCCTGGAACGGAACCATCCCCGGCATCGAGTCAACCACCGACAGCACGTTGATGATGAGCGTTCCAAGGCGCTCCATGCCTTCGTAGTTCAACTTGTCCGCGTGGTCGTTTGCGCGGTGATAGCGCTCGTGCTCGTCGGTGTTGAAGAACAGAACGGGGATGCCCGCGGACTCGAACGCGGCGTGGTCGCTCCTGCCTGCAATCGAGCGTCGCCCGGTGGGATCGAACTCCACTTCGAAGCCGTCGCCGAAGCGGCTTACGAGGTCTCGCCAGATCGGTGACGAGCGGATGCCGTCAACGATGAGCTTGCTCTCGACCATGTTGCCGACCATGTCGAGATTGATCATCGCCGTTACCGCCTTGAGGTCAATAGTCGGGTTTGCAACCCAGTGGCGGCTTCCGACAAGTCCCATCTCCTCGCCGCTGTACAGTTGGAACACAAGAGTGCGAGAGTTCGACTTCGTTCTGCTGTAGTAGCGCGCCAGTTCGAGCACCATCGCTGACCCGCTGGCGTTGTCGTCCGCCCCGTTGTAGATGTCGTCTCCCTCGATGCGGCCGAGCGCGCCCATCTCGCCTCGCCCAACATGGTCAATGTGCGCGCCGATGACAATGTACTGTGACTTCAGCGTCGGGTCGTGCCCGGGAAGCACCGCGATGATGTTGCGCCCGATGATGTTTCTGGGCTGGGTGGAGGTCTTCAGCGTAACCGTAACGCTCGCCGCAAAGCCCGGCAGAACGCGCCCCGCCACCGCTTGCTCGCGCGCGCGCTGGAAGTTCAGCCCGCTCACGCGCTCGAACATCTCGCTCGAGATCGCGGCTGCGACGAACCCCTCGCTACGGAGGATGCCCATCTGCCCGGTCAGGTCGAGTATGCCTGCACCGGTCGGCGAGCCGGCGAATACGATCCCGATGGCGCCTTTCTCTTGCGCGGTGCGCGCCTTCGCTCGATTGCTCAGGCGTCGGTCGGCGCTTGGGAAGACGATGACGATCTTTCCCTTCACGTCAACGCCTGCGTAGTCGTCCCTCTCCTCGGTTACCACCCCCTCACCGGCGAAGACGACCGGCGCGGTTACCTCATCCGGGGCGTCGCCGTTGTACACCGGCACGAACTCCTCGCCTGCCTTTGCCTCGAACGTCTCCGCCCCTCGACGAAACCGAAGATAGCTCCCCTCGCCGACCTCGATGCCGAAGCGCACCGGGAACTCTTGGAAGAAGGTGCCCTTCTCGCCTCCAGGAAGCAGCCTCGCTTCCTCGAACACCTTCTTGGCGTAGTCACCCGCCATTCGCTCGCCGGGCGAGCCGGTGAACCGCCCTCCCAACTCGTCGGAGGCGAGGTACTCCACATGCTTGCGAAGCGACTCCGCGGAAATGAGCGGAGCGGGCGCCTGAGCCGCCACAGTCGAGAGAACGAAAGCCGAAACCCATGCTTGAATCATTCGCTTACTCCTTCCAATCTGCTACGAACACGTTGGTCTCTCCGGTTTCCCGACCGTTCCGGTTGCTCGCCCAGACGAGGCGCTTGCCGTCGCGGGTGAACATCGGGAAGCCGTCGAACTCCGGCGTGAACGTGATTCGCTTGAGGCCCCTGCCGTCAACGCGAATCGTCCAAAGGTCAAACTCGCGACCTTGCGGGTCGCCGTAATTGGTCGAAAAGATGATGTCCCGGCCGTTCGGATGCAGGAACGGCGCGAACGAGGCGGCGTCCAAGTTCGTTACTTGCCGCTTGTTGCTTCCGTCGGCGTCCATGATCCAAATCTCCAACTTGGAGGGGCGAACCAGGGACTGCTTGAGAAGGTTCAGATAGTCGCGCTTGCCTTCTTCCGAGCGAAT
>Ga0073934_10009450_pt1 | contig 12499 bp, 11 predicted proteins | sample LarsenN4metaG_FD_76834 | JGI IMG/M metagenome (GOLD analysis project Ga0073934, IMG submission 76834) | Hot spring sediment bacterial and archeal communities from British Columbia, Canada, to study Microbial Dark Matter (Phase II) - Larsen... ... | reverse complement strand
GGACGAGGACGAGCCGGCTCCGGGCGCGGGTGCAGGCCGTGTAGAAGAGGTAACGGTCGCGGGCGACCGGGTCCGGGCGCTCGAGCCGGCCGCCCAGCTCCCGGCGGGCAGCGTCGTCGAGCAGCGGCGAGGGGCGGTCGCGGCGCGGCAGGGCGCCCTCCTCCAGGCCGAGCAGGAAGACGACCTCGAAGCTCCGCGTCCGCGCGCGCTCGTAGTCGAGCACGGCGACACGGCCGGGCTCGCGGGCGGCGACTGCCCCCACCCTGGAGCGCTCGAGGGCGCCGAGAACCTCCTCGGGCGCCGGAGGCCGCCCGTCGAGCCGGGCGAGCTCGGCCAGCTCGTCGAGCGTGCGCTCCGCGGCGGCGAACGCGCGGGCGTCGGCCCGCGCGTCGTCGGCAAGGGGCGGCGCGGTCAGCCCCCACGCGTTCCGCAGGAGCAGCCGCAGGACGGCACGGGTGGCGCCGACCGGCTCCGGGCCGGCGCGCAGCTCACGCAGGGCGGGCACCGGCGCCCCGCGCAGCCGCTCCGTCTCCTGCTCGACGCGACCGGGCTCCCTGATCGCCCGGCCGCGCAGGCGACCTTCGACGAAGTCCACGGAACGGCGCTCGAGACCCGAGAACGGCGAGCGGAGGAAGGCGAAGAGGTCCTCTCGGCCGCCCCCCGCCCAGGCGAAGCGGAGCAGGGAGAGCAGGGCACGGCCGAGCGCGGTCTCACCCAACCGGACCTCGTGCTCGAGCGCGAAGGGGATCGCGAGAGCCCCGAGCACGGACTCGAGCGCAGCCCGCCAGCGCTCCACGGAGTCGCAGACGAGCCCGATCCGCTCCGCGGGCGTCCCGTTCCCGAGCACCTCCAGCACCTCGCTCCCCACGAGCTCGAGCGTGCCGCGGGTGCCGGCCCCCTCGAGGAAGCGGAGGGCGCCGTCGAGCGCGGGCCCGGGCGGGGGCGCGTCCCGAAACAGCTCGCGCTCGAGGTGCGCGAGCGCGGCCGGCAGGTCTCTCGGGCCCGCCCGTGGAGGCAGCTCCAGCACCGACCCCCCGGCCAGCGCCGCCAGATCGCCGACGGTGCGCTCGAGCGCGGAGAACGCCGCCCGGCCGGGCTCGTACGGGATCGAGATCGTGACCTGGGCCCGCCCGGCGAGCGCCTCCACGAGCCCCCACTCGGCTGCGGTCAGGTCTTCGAAGCCGTAGGCGAAGACGGGCCGGCCGTCCCAGGCGGCCAGGTCCCCGGCGAGCCGCTCGACCGCGCGACGGCGCAGACCGTCGCGGTCGCGGAGCCCGAGCCGCTCCAGCTCCTCGCGGTAGGCCCGCGCGAGCCGGCCCAGGTCGCCGCCGATTCGGTCGGGGTCGACGAGCGCCGACTCGAGCTCGCCCAGGATCCCGAGCAGGGAGTCCGCGAAGCCGCCGGACGTCGCCGACGCCGCGAGCCCGTCGAGCGGGGTGCGTGCGATGGCGCGGCGGACGGCGAGCGCGCGCTGGGACTCGGCGGCGATCCCGCGCTCGTCCGGGCCGGCGGACGCGACCTCGGCGAAGAGGTCGTCGAAGGTGCCGATGCGCCCGGCGAGCAGGGCCGGGCGGCGGCGCAGGAGGTCTCGCTCGACCCGCTCCACTTCGGCGCGGGTAGGGACGACGAGCCACGGGTCCTGCTCCAGGCAGTCGAGGTAGCGCTCGAGGAGCAGCGCCACCTTGCCGGCGTGCGCCGGGCCGACGACCAGCGTGAGGCCCATCCGGCCATCGTAGTCCGCGCCCCGAGCCGGGCAACAAGGGCCCTACGCGTGCAACACGGGGTCAGGTCTCGTTTGTTGCACGCATGCGTGCAACAAACGAGACCTGACCCCGTGTTGCACCCTACGCAGCTGCAGCCTTCGGGCGCCGGCCCCGGCGAGCGACCGGGTGCCCCGGCATGTTCGTCGCGCACCCGTCGCAGAGGTCGGCCTGCTTCGATCCGCGGCGCGCGTCCATGTAATTGATCCGCATGACCGCGCCCTTCCCTTCCTGAACCTCGTTCCCGCAGTTGTCGCACACGAGAATCGTCTTTCTGGCCATCAATTCTCCTTTCTTCCCTTGTCGGTCTGCGTTTGTCGATCTGCGCTTGCTCGAAGGCGCAGGCTAACGACAAAGTATCTGGAATGCAAGCGAGAATAGAACGTGCTTTCTCGAAGGCCAGTCGATCGAAGTAGGATCTCGGCGTGCGGACGATCGTCGTCCTGGAAGGCGACCAGACCGGGCAGGAGCTGCTCGAGGAGGCGCTCCGCGTCCTCCAGCCGGAGGTGCTCGGCCTGACGCTCGCGTTCCCCCGCTTCGACCTCTCCCTCGAGAATCGCCGCCGCACGGGGAACCGGGTCGTCTACGAGGCGGCCGCGGCCGTCCGGGAGGCAGGGTACGGCCTCAAGGCCGCCACCGTCACCCCGGAGGCCCCGGACGACGTCGGCTCCCCCAACCGAATCCTGCGCGAGGAGATCGGCGGCAAGGTGATCGTGCGCACGGGCCGGCGGATTCCCGGTGTCGTCCCCCTGGGCGGCGTCCACGCCCCGATCTCCGTCGTGCGCATGGCAGTCGGCGATGCCTACGGCGCGACCGAGTGGCGCGAGGGCGAAGGCGACGACGAGGTCGCCTTTCGCACCGAGCGGATCGAGCGGCGCATCTGCCACGCGGTGGCGGAGTTCGCCTTCCGGCAGGCCGAGCGCATGGGCGCCAAGGTCTTCGGCGGGCCGAAGTACACCGTCAGCCCGATCTACGAGGGCATGCTCAAGGAAGAGATGGACGCGGCCGCGGCGCGCCACCCCGACGTCGTCTACGAGCCGCAGCTGATCGACGCGACCTTCGCCCTGCTCCTCGGCTCGAGCGGAGAACCTCTCGTGATCCCGGCCCTCAATCGCGACGGCGACATCCTCTCCGACCTCGTGCTGCCGCTCTTCGGCTCCATCGCCGGCTCGGAGTCGCTCCTCGTCGCCTTCGGCGACGACTACGTCCCGAGCGTGCTCCTGGCGGAGGCCGCCCACGGCACCGCGCCGTCGCTGCAGGGCAAGGACGTCGCCAACCCGATGGCGATGATCCTGGCCGGCGCGGCCCTGCTCGCGCACGCCGAGGATGGTCGCTGCCAGGAGGCCGGCCGCGCGATCCGCGAGGCGTGCCTGGAGGCGGTCGCCGCCGGCGTGCGCACCGCCGACCTCGGCGGCAGCCACGGCACGCGCGCCTTCACGGACGAGGTCATCCGCCGCACCCGGACGAAGCTCGAGGTCTGGGCGGCGCTCTGACCGGGGGCACGCCGGGCCTTCGCCGGTTCCCGGAACGGCGCCCGGACGCGCCCACTAGAGTCCTCGGCGCATGCGAGTCGCAGTCCCGAGGGAGACGGCTGCCGGCGAGCGTCGCGTGGCGCTCGTCCCGGAGACCGTCTCCCGGCTCGGCGCCTCCGGCTTCGCCGTGCGGGTCGAGCGCGGCGCCGGCGCCGCCGCCGGCTTCCCCGACGAGGAGTACGCCGAGGCGGGCGCGGAGCTGTCCGAAGGCCCATCCCTGCTCGCAGGAGCGGAGGCCGTCGTCCGGGTGGCGCGACCCTCTCCGGAGGAGGTGGCCGCGCTCGCGCCGGGCACCGTGCTCGTCGGCTTCCTCCAGCCCCTGACCGACCCGGACGGGATCGCCCGCCTGCGCGAGCGAGGCGTGATCGCGTTCGCGATGGAGTCGATCCCGCGCATCACCCGGGCGCAGCCGATGGACGCGCTCTCCTCCCAGGCCACGGTGGCCGGGTACAAGGCCGCCATCCTCGCGGCCGACCGCGTCCCCAAGCTCTTCCCCCTGCTGATGACCGCTGCCGGGACGATCGCTCCCGTCCGAGCCCTCGTCATCGGCGCCGGGGTCGCGGGGCTACAGGCGATCGCGACCGCCCGCCGCCTGGGCGCGGTCGTCTCCGCCTTCGACGTGCGCCCGGCGGTGCAGGAGCAGGTCGAGAGCCTGGGCGCATCCTTCCTCGACCTCGGCGTCCGGGCCGAGGAGACGGCGGGCGGGTACGCGACCGAACTCACCCCCGAGCAGCAGGCCCAGCAGCAGGCGGCGCTCGAGGAGCGGATCCCCGACTTCGACGTCGTGATCACGACCGCCGCCGTCCCCGGACGGCCGGCGCCGAGGCTCATCCCCGCGAGCGCGGTCGAGCGCATGCGCCCGGGCTCCGTGATCGTCGACCTCGCGGCCGAGACGGGCGGGAACTGCGAGCTGACCGTGCCCGGCGAGGTGGTCGAGCACGGAGCGGTGACGGTGGTCGGGACGACGAACCTGCCCTCGCTGATGGCCTTCCACGCGAGCCAGCTCTACTCGCGCAACGTCGCCGCCCTGCTCCAGCACCTCGCGCCCGGTGGGGAGCTGGCCCTCGACTGGGAGGACGAGATCACCGCCGGCGCCTGCGTCGCACGGCCAGAGGGGACGCCGGCGTGAGCGTGCCGCTCGTCATCGAGCTGACCATCCTCGTGCTCGCGGGCTTCCTCGGCTTCGAGGTCATCTCGAAGGTGCCCACCATGCTCCACACCCCGCTCATGTCGGGCGCGAACTTCATCCATGGGATCGTCATCGTCGGCGCGATCCTCGTCCTCGGCCACGCGGAGGACGCCTTCACGAAGACCGTCGGCCTCGCGGCGCTCGTGCTCGCGACCGCGAACGTCGTCGGCGGCTGGTTCGTGACCGACCGCATGCTCGGCATGTTCAAGCGCCGGCCGGAGCCGCCCAGGGAGCGGAGCGAGTGATCTCCGATCCCGACGTCTTCGGCCTCCTGTACCTGGTCACGATCGTCTGCTTCGTCGTGGCGCTCAAGTTCCTCTCCTCGCCGCGGCACGCGCGCAAGGGGAACTGGGTCGGCGGTGCCGGCATGCTGGTCGCGATCGGGACGACGCTCGCGCTCGAGGGGATCTCCAACTGGGCGCTGATGGCCGTCGGCATCGCGATCGGGACGGTGGTCGGCGTGGTCGGCGCGCGCACCGTGCGCATGACGGCGATGCCGCAGATGGTCGCCATCTTCAACGGGGTCGGCGGCGGCGCAGCCGCGCTCGTCGCGCTCGCCGAGTGGCACAACGCCGTCGACCCGGGCGGGGACGAGACCGTCTCGATCGTGCTCTCGGCGCTGATCGGCTCCATCTCCTTCGCCGGCTCGGCGGTCGCCTTCGCGAAGCTCCAGGAGCTGGTGAGCGGGCGCCCGATCGTCTTCCCTGCCCAGAACGTCGTGGACACGCTCGTCCTCCTCGGCGCGGCGGCGCTCGGCGTGACCGCCATCGCCGGCGTCGAGGAGCAGTGGGTGCTGTACGGCCTGATCGGGCTGGCGCTCCTCTTCGGGGTGATGTTCGTGCTCCCCATCGGCGGCGCGGACATGCCCGTCGTCATCTCGCTCCTGAACGCCTTCACGGGCCTGGCTGCCTCCGCCACGGGCTTCGTCCTCGACTCGACCGTGCTGATCGTGTCCGGGATGCTCGTGGGTGCGGCGGGGACGCTGCTCACGCTGCTCATGGCCAAGGCGATGAACCGCTCCGTCGCCAACGTGCTCTTCGGGGCGTTCGGGCAGCTCCAGGTCGCGGGCGGCCCCGAGCGGGCGGACGACGGCCGGACGGTGCGGGCGACGACGCCCGAGGACGTGGCGGTACAGCTCGCCTACGCGCGCAAGGTGATCATCGTCCCCGGCTACGGGATGGCGGTCGCCCAAGCCCAGCACGACGTCCGCCAGCTCGCCGACCTCCTCGAGCAGCGCGGGGTCGAGGTCAAGTACGCGATCCATCCCGTCGCGGGGCGCATGCCCGGGCACATGAACGTCCTCCTCGCGGAGGCGAACGTCCCCTACACGCAGCTCTTCGAGATGGACGAGATCAACCCCGAGTTCCCGCAGGCCGACGTGGCGCTCGTGATCGGCGCCAACGACGTGACCAACCCCGCCGCCCGCTCCGACCCCTCGAGCCCCATCTACGGAATGCCCATCCTGGACGTGGACAAGGCGGCCAGCGTGGTCGTCCTCAAGCGCTCGCTACGGCCCGGGTTCGCGGGCATCGACAACGAGCTCTACCTCGACCCCAAGACGACGATGCTCTTCGGCGACGCGAAGGAGTCGGTGCTCAAGCTGATCGCCGCCGTCAAGGCGGTCTGAGGCGCCGACGGCGGCTACGGCGTCCGCCGCCGCAGCGTCGCCGCTCCGAGCGCGAGCGCGAGCAGCGTGGCCCCGGCGATGACGGCAAGGTCGGCCCGGAAGCGGGCGCCGAAGGGGTCCTCGCCGGCGAGGCGGGCGAGGGCGTCGTAGGCGTAGGTGAGCGGCAGCACGTCCGAGACGGCCTGCAGCCACCCCGCCATCTGCGCCCGGGGGACGAGCAGGCCGCAGAGGAGGATCTGGGGCAGGACGAAGGCGGGCATGAACTGCACCGCCTGGAACTCGGTGCGCGCGAAGGCGCTCGCGAACAGGCCGAGCGCCATCCCGAGCACCGCGTTCGCGATCGCGAGCGCGACCACCGTCGCCCGGTGGTCCGACTCGAGCCCGAGGAGGCCGAAGGCGACCGCGGAGACGAGCGTCGCCTGCACGGCCGCGACGAGCGCGAAGGCGAGCGCGTAGCCGGCGAGCAGGTCGCCGCGCCCGATCGGGGTCGTCAGCAGCCGCTCCAAGGTGCCCGAGGTGCGCTCGCGGAGCATCGTGATCGAGGTGACGAGGAACATGGCGACGAAGGGGAAGAGTCCGAGCAGGGGGGTGCCCAGCGACTGGAAGACCTGCGGGCGGTCGCGGAAGAGCTCGTGCACGAGGACCTGCAGCACGCAGGGGACGGCGAGCAGGAGCACCACCGTGCGGGGGTCGTGGCGGAGCTGGCGCAGGACGCGGAGCGCGGTGGCCAGCGTGCGGCGGGCGCTCACGGCGCCGTCCCTCCCGGCCCCTCGACGAGCGCGAGGAAGGCGGCGTCGAGGTCGTCCGCCCCGGTCCGCGCCCGCAGCTCGGCCGGCGTCCCGCTCGCGAGCAGCGCTCCCTCGCGCAGGAGCAGGAGCCGGTCGCAGCGGTCGGCCTCGTCCATCACGTGGCTGGAGACGAGCAGCGTCGCCCCTGCGCCGGCCAGGTCGTGGAAGGTCGCCCAGAGGTCGCGCCGGAGCACGGGGTCGAGCCCGACCGTGGGCTCGTCGAGGACGAGCAGCTCGGGCCGGCCGAGCAGCGCCTGCGCCAGCGAGAGGCGCGCCACCTCTCCCCCCGAGAGCGTCGCCGCGAGCTGACGCTCGTGTCCGCCGAGCCCGACGAGCGCGACCGTCTCCGCCACCCGCTCCCGCCCCACCCCCAGGAGCGCAGCCGCGTAGGCGAGGTTCTCGAGGACGGTCAGGTCGGCGTAGACCGAGGGCGCCTGCGTCTGGTAGCCGACGCGCGCGCGGAGCGCCGGCGTGCCCGCCGGCAGGCCGAGCACGGTCACGGCGCCGCCCGCGACGACCTGCGCACCGACGACGCAGCGCATGAGCGTCGTCTTCCCGCTCCCGCTCGGCCCGAGCAGGCCCGTCACCCGCCCGGCCTCGACCTCGAGCTCGAGCCCGTGCAGCACCTCGCGCCCGCCGCGGACGACGCGCAGGCCGCGGATCGTGACGGCGGGCTCCATCGGCCCGCCAGTCAAGCAGAGCGGTAGGGTCAGCGCATGGTGCTCGTCTTCCGCGGCGAGGACGTTCGGCGCGCCGTCTCCCCGCAGGTGGCGTACGAGGCCGTGCGCGCCGCCTTCGTCGCCCACGCCCGCGGGGAGTGGACGATGCCGCCGAAGGTGTACGTCGCCAGCTACCCGGCCGGCGACTTCCGCGCGATGCCGGCGCTCGGCGCCGGCCATGCCGTCCTCAAGTGGGTCACCTCCTTCCCCGGCAACCCGGCCCGGGGGTTGCCGACGGTGACCGGGCTCGTCCTGCTCTCGGACGCCGAGGACGGGCGGCTGCTCGCCCTGCTCGACGCCGCGGCCGTGACCGCGCTGCGCACGGCGGCGGCGGCCGTGCTCGCCGCCGACACGCTCGCGCGGCCGGACACGCGCACGTACGCGGTCGTCGGCTGCGGGGTCAACGGCGCCGAGACGGTGCGGCTGCTGCGCGCGCTCGGGCGCGACTGCCTGGCCTACGACGTCGATCCGGAGCGGGCGGCCGCGGTCGCCGCCGAGCACGGCGCGCGGGCCGCCGCGCGCGAGGAAGCGCTCGCCTGCGACGTCGTCGTCACCGTCACGCCGGGAGCCCAGCCGGTCTTCGGCGAGGGCTCGCTCCGCCCCGGCCAGCACGTCTCCCTCATGGGCGCCGACGGGCCCGGCAAGGCGGAGGTCGCCCTCGCCGAGCTTCGGCGGGCGCGCCTCTTCTGCGACGACTGGGAGCAGGCGAGCCACGGCGGCGAGCTGGCGACCGCAGTCGAGGCCGGCCTCGTGACCCGAGCCGACGTCACCGAGCTGGGCGCGGTGCTGACAGGATCCGCCCCGGGGCGGGAGGGCTCCGGCGAGATCACCCTCTTCGACTCGACCGGGCTCGCGATCCAGGACCTCGCGATCGCGAAGGCGGCCTACGCGCAGGCGAGCCGGCTCGAGCTGGAGACGATCGCGTTCTAGCCGCTGATCAGAGCAGCCGTGCCGGCTCGAACAGCTCGAGGAGCGGATCCCGCTCCCCGAGGAGCGCGCGGGCGACGAGGCGCCCGCAGGCGAAGCCGAGCACGTTCCCGTGCCCGGAGTAGCCGCCCGCGACCCAGACCCCGTCGGCCCCCGGCACGCGCCCGACGACTGGGAGGAAGTCGAGCACGAGCCCGAAGATCCCCGCCCAGCGGTAGTCGACGCGGAGCGGGCGGCCCACGAGCGCCGACACGAACCGCTCGAGCGCTCCCTGTACCGCGGGCGTGACCGCCTCCTCGGCCGTGAACTCGTCCTGCAAGGCGACGTCGCGGAAGCCGCCGGCCACGATCCTCCCGTCCGGGGGCTGATGCCAGTAGTCGAAGCCGTGGCGCCCGTAGTGGGGAACCTCGAACAGCCGCTCGGGCACGGGCTCGGTCGCGAGCACCTGCCCGCGGGTGGGGACGATCAGCCCCTCCAGCTCGCCCAGGAGGCCGCTGGGGTAGCCGTCGGTGCAGACGACGACGGCCTCGGCTCCCGTCTCCGCCCGAGAGCCGACGCGCTCGTGCTCGCGGATCTCGACGCCGCGCTCGGCGGCCCGCCGCGCGAGTCGCCGCACGAGCCGCGCGGGCTGGAGCACGCCGTCGGGCGGGTGGAAGATCGCACCCGGGTAGGCGCCGGCGAGCGGCGGGCCCAGCTCGTGCCACTCGACCGCGAAGCCGTCCGCCCGCAGCGCCTCGACCTCCGCCGCCAGCTCGAGCCGCTCGGCCTCGTCGGCGGCGAGGCGTAGGCTGCCCGTCCTGCGAAAGGCGTCACCAGCCACCTCTGCCAGCTCGGCGAGCGCCTCCTCCGTCCAGCGCCAGAGCGCGGCCGCCCGCTCGCGGCCGATCGACTCCACCAGCACGGGGTAGGGCGCGGCGGCGCCGCGCAGCGCGAAGCCGCCGTTCCGCCCGCTCGCGCCGCCCGCGATCTCGCGCGCGTCGTACAGCCGCACGCGCAGCCCCGCCTCGGCCAAAGCGAGGGCGCAGGCGCAGCCCGTGATGCCGCCGCCGACGACGGCGACGTCGGGCGCGCCGGCGAGCGTCACCCGCGGCAGCGGCTCGTGCGGCTCCGCGAGCCAGTAGGGCGTGGTGGCCACCGGGCGATCCTAGACGGCGACGCGGTACACGCCGTCTGCGACGGCGACGCGGCCGGCCAGCTCGAGCTCGAGCAGGGCAGCCGAGGCCTGCGCGGGGTCGACGCCGGCCGCCCGCACGAGCTCGTCGGCGGTCAGCGCTCCCTCCTCCAGGCGTTCGAGCAGGGCGGCCGCGACCGGGCCCACGGGCCCGGTCTGCGCCGGCTCGGGGACGAGGCCGTACAGCTCGAGCACGTCCTCGGCCCGTGTGACCGGCGCCGCCCCCAGCCGGAGCAGCGCGTTCGTGCCGGCCGAGAGCGCGGAGGTGATCTCCCCGGGTACGGCCAGCACGTCCCGGCCCTCCTCGAGCGCGAAGTCGGCCGTGATCAGCGCGCCGCTTCGCTCACGCGCCTCGACGACGACGGTGGCGGCGCAGAGCCCGGCGATGATCCGGTTGCGCGCCGGGAAGCGCCAGGGCGCGGGCTCGACCCCGGGCTCGTACTCGGAGACGACGAGCCCGCGCTCGCGGATGCGCCGGGCCAGCTCCGCGTGCGCGGCCGGGTAGTCGCGATCGATCCCGCAGCCGAGCACGGCCACGGTCGCCCCGCCCGCCTCCAGCGCGCCCCGGTGGGCCTCGCCGTCGATCCCGCGGGCGAGCCCGCTGACCACGACCAGGCCCGCGGCGGCCAGCTCCCGCCCCAGGGAGCGGGCCACCGAGCGCCCGTAGGCCGAGCAGGACCGGGCGCCGACGACGGCGACCGCCGGCCCCGCGAGCAGCTCGACCTCGCCGCCGCCCCGGAGGAAGAGCTGCGGGGGCGGATCGTGAATCGCCGCGAGCAGCGGCGGGAAGGCGGCGTCGCCGAGGCCGAGGCGGCGGATCGCCCTCATGCCGATCCCAGCTCCGCCGGCATCCGGTAGGAGAGCGCCTCCGCCAGGTGCGCCGGCTCGACCTCGTCCGCGCCCGCGAGGGCCGCGATCGTCCGCGCAACCCGGGCGACCCGCATCCGGCCCCGGCCCGACAGCGGCAGCCGCTCGACCGCGCTCGAGAGGAGCCGGGAGGCCGCCTCCGTCCGCCGTGGCGCGCCCCGCCGCAGCCGCTCGCGCGCGGCCACGACCCGCTCGCGCACGTCCGCCGAGCGCTCGCCGGGCGGGGCTGCCAGCTCGGCCGCGCGCGGGCGCGGCATCGCGACGACCAAGTCGAAGCGGTCGAGCAGCGCGCGCGAGAGCTTCTCCCGGTAGGCGGAGATCCGCTGCGGCGTGCAGCCGCACTCGGCCGCAGGGTCGCCCCGGGCGCCGCACGGACACAGGTTCATCGTCCCCACGAGCTGGAAGCGGGCCGGGAAGAGCGCGTGGGCGCCGACCCGTGCGACCGAGACGACCCCGTCCTCGAGCGGCTGACGCAGGGCTTCGAGGACGGAGCGCGAGAACTCCGGCAGCTCGTCGAGCAGGAGCACGCCCCGGTGCGCGAGCGAGACCTCCCCCGGCCGCGGGCCGGGGCCGCCGCCCACGACGGCGGGGGCCGAGGCACCGTGGTGGGGCGCCCGGAACGGCGGAACGGTGAGAAGCGGGCGCGTCGGGGGAAGCAACCCCGCGACGGAGTGGATCCGCGTGACCTCGAGCGCCTCCGCCCGCGTCAGCGGCGGCAGGATGCCGGGCAGGCGCCGAGCGAGCATGGTCTTGCCCGTCCCGGGAGGGCCCGCGAGGAGCAGGTTGTGCGACCCCGCGGCCGCGATCTCCAGCGCCCGCCGCGCCCGCTCCTGCCCGCGCACGTCGGCGAGGTCGGGAACGCCGTTCGGCTCCAGCAGCGCCTCGGCGAGCGGCTCGAACGGCGGCGGGCCGATCTCCCCGCGGAAGTAGGCGACGGCCTCGCCGAGGTCGCGCACCGGCACGGGCTCCACGCCGGCGAGCGCGGCCTCCGAGGCCGACTCGGCCGCGCACACCACCCGCTGCAGCCCGGCCGCGCGGGCTCCCTCGGCGACCGCGAGCGTCCCCGCCACCGGGCGGATCCGCCCGTCGAGCGCCAGCTCGCCCACGGCCGCGTGCCCGGCCAGCCGCTCGGGCGGGAGCTGGCGCGTGGCCGCGAGCACGGCGAGCGAGATCGGGAGGTCGAAGCCGGAGCCCTCCTTGCGCAGCGCGGCCGGCGCGAGGTTGACGGTGAGCCGGCGGTCGGCGGGCCAGTCGAGCGCGGCGGAGACGACCCCGCTACGGACCCGGTGCTTGGCCTCCTGACAGGCCCGGTCGGCGAGCCCGACGATGGCGAAGCCGGGGATCCCGCGTTGGACGTGGGCCTCGACCTCGACCCGTCGCGGCTCGAGCCCGACGAGAGCGTGGGTGACCGCACGCGCGAGCACCCCGACCACGGTAGGCACGGAGGCGTGACGGGTGGGTCACGCCTCCGTGCCGAGAGCGCTACAAGCCGCTCAGGGCGTGTAGCAGAAGACGTAGAGCGTGAACGTGCTCGAGTTGCCGCTGTCGTTCCCGCCCCGCGCCGTGTAGCCGGTCACCTGGTTCTGCGCGTTCAGGAGCGGGCGGATCTCCGCGGTCCACAGCTCCCGGCCCGCAGCCTGGTCGCTCCAGCCCGTTCCGGCCGAGATGGCGCGCTCGTTCCCCTCGCACATGCGAGTGACCTGCTGGGTGTTGTAGGAGCCGTTCTCGGCCGTCCCTCCGTCCACGACCGCGGAGGCGGTGCGGACGGTGATGTCGCCGATGACGCCCTTCGCGCCAGCCGGCCCCGCCGGGCCGGGCGGGCCCTGGGGGCCGGGCGGGCCCTGCGGCCCCGTCGGGCCGGCCGGGAGCTGGCCGGGAGCGAAGTCCACGCGCAGGAGCGAGCGGTTCGCGACCTTGGC
>Ga0073934_10009449_pt1 | contig 12500 bp, 12 predicted proteins | sample LarsenN4metaG_FD_76834 | JGI IMG/M metagenome (GOLD analysis project Ga0073934, IMG submission 76834) | Hot spring sediment bacterial and archeal communities from British Columbia, Canada, to study Microbial Dark Matter (Phase II) - Larsen... ... | reverse complement strand
ACGAAGATCAGCGAGGACCTCACCTTCGAGTACGACCGCGCCGACATGATGCAGCCGTGGCGTGTGCGCACGACCGTCACGGACCGCATCGACCTGCGCTTCGACCCGGAGTTCGAGCGCGTGTCGCGGACCGGCAGCAGGGACGGCAACTACACCGACGCGCACCAGGTGTTCGGCACGTACGCCGGCCGCATCGTCCCCGACGGCGGCGACCCGATCGAAGTGCGCGACCTGTTCGGCTGGATCGAAGAGCACGACGCGGTGTGGTGACGGCGGCCGGCTACGCCCCTATCGGAAACCGGGCTTCCGCGCTCTCGGTGATCGGCGGTGGGGCAGGCGTGATCTCCATCACCGTCGGGATCAGAAACGGCTCCGCCGGTTCGCGCGCCTCGATGTGTCCGCCCTCCGGCACCATCGCCTCTACGATGAGGCGGGCCTCCGCTAGGCGAGCCTGGCTCTGTCCACATCGGGCCGCCGCGCGCCTGCCCGACGCGCCGCTTCGCGCACGGTGGGCGCTCGTCGCGGCGGACACACACCGCCGCGTCGGCATCCGAGCCGAATCTGGCGTGATGGCCGTGCAGCCGTCGCGTCGAGAATCTGCATGCGATCGCAAGCATCAACCGCTACGCACTCCCGGGATACGGCCGATTCCGATCACGAGGAGTCAGCGGTCATGGCGCAACGGATCCCGTATCGCCAGACGATGTACGCGCGCGCGAAGGGCCGCAACGGCTGGTTCGTGCCGCGCCTGCTGGAGTACGAGTTCTCCCAGCACGAGGACGGCACGCTGCTCGTCACCCTGCGCGTCTACTCGCGCCGGGCGTCCGGCTCCGCGCCGCTCGAACTCACGTTGTCGATCGGCGAGTGGGAGCGGCAGGCGCTGACGGTGCAGCTCGCCGCGAACGAAGAGCGGCGAAAACGGCGAACGCGGGATAATTTCGCGAACAGCCCGTAACACGCGGCGCGCCCTCCCGGTTTTCCTTCGTAGAAAGCTGGGGGAGCATGCCGAAGACCGACACACCGGGCGAGCTGGCGACGGCGCGCCTCGAGATCCCCGTCACCCGGAGAGGACGGCGCGCGCAACCCCAGGCCGTGCGGACGATCGAGGCATCGATCCGCTCCGACGACGGCGTCATCACTGTCACCATGCGTACCGAGCCCGCCAGCGACACGTGGACCATCCCGCTGCTCGCGTACCTGCAGTTCATGGCGCGCTTCGAGGAAGCCGTCGTTGAGGCCTTGACAAAGTAGCCTCACGCGCCAGATCAACCCCGCTGGCAAACCCTATCCCGTGATAAACCCGTTGCCCTGCGTCAAGTACGTCCCTACCATAACCGCACTTTCTCAGGGGGAGTCATGGTGGCAGGACACAAGACGATGAAGGCGGCGATCGTTGCACTCGAGCGGACGTACGGGGCATGTCCGGTCGTGACGTTTCAGTTTCCCACGCACGCGGTCAGCGGGACGCTGCTGGTGACGCTGACGCTCTGCGAGTGGCAGCGCGTCGCCCAGCAGATCGCGGACGCCGCCTCGGCCATCGGCAGCTGATTGAGGCGCTCGCACGAATGCCGTCGCGCGACGATTGCACGGCGCACGTACGCGCTCGCCCTGCGCCTGATCGCGCAGGGCGAGGCGACGGCTGCGCGCGCCCGGGCGATCACCCGAACGGCCCGACGCGAAGCGAGCCGCCGCCCTCGACTTCGCCGCCAACGCCGATGACGCCGTCACGCGCCAACTCGTCGATCGTCGCGTCGTCCATGCCCAGCACGTCGCGCAGCAGCGACTGCGTGTCCGCGCCGGGCGGCGGCGTACCCCGATCCAGGCGCAGCGGCGTCCGCGAGTACTTGAGCGGTGGCGCGCTCACCTTCAACGACGCGCCCTCGCGCGCGGGCAGATCGATGAACATGCCGCGCTCGTTCACGTGCGGGTCGCGCGCCACCTCCGCGATCGTCCGCAGGGGTGCGATGAGGCATGCCGGCGCCAGCGCCTCCAGCCAGTGCGCCGACGGCTTGCGCGAGAAGGCGTCGTTGAGGATCGGCTCGAGCTGCGCGTGGTTGCGCGTGCGGTCCTCGTTCGTCGCGAACCGCTCGTCGGTCACCAGCTCGTCGCGGCCCAGCAGCGCGCAGAAGAGCGCCCAGTCCTTCACATTCGCGACGACGACGTAGCCGTCGGACGTGGGGAACGCCTGGAACGGCGTCAGCAGCGGGTGCCGCGAGCCGATGCGCGTCGGCTCGTTGCCCGTGGCGAAGTAGCGCGAGAACGCGCCCTCGAGCAGCGCTACCTGCACGTCGAGCATGCTCACGTCGATGTACTGCCCGCGGCCGCTCCGCCCCCGCTCGATCAGCGCGCCGAGCACGCCGATCGCCGTGAACGTGCCGCCCGCCAGGTCAGCGATCGAGTAGCCGGCGCGCGCGGGCGGGCCGTCGGGGTAGCCGGTGATGCTCATCAGCCCGCTCATCCCCTGGATGATCACGTCGACGGCGCCGCGCTGCGCGTCCGGTCCCGTCTGCCCGAACCCCGAGGTCGACGCGTAGATGATGCGGGGGTTGCGCGCGGAGACCGCCTCGTAGTCCAGCCCGAGGCCGCGCATCGTCCAGGGCGCGAAGTTCTCCGTGACGACGTCGGCGTGCTCCGCGAGGCGCAGCGCCAGCTCGCGCCCCCGCTCCGACTTCAGGTCGAGCTGCAGCGCGCGCTTCCCACGGTTGACGCTGAAGTGGTAGACGTTCGCGCCGTTGACGACCGGCCCCGGCCCGCGCTCCTGCTCGCTGATGCCGACCGGCTCGATCTTCCAGACGTCGGCGCCCATATCGGCGAGGATCATCGTCCCGAAGGGTCCGGCGAGCGCCCACGTGAAGTCGAGAATGCGGATGCCATCGAGCGGCCGCGCGTCACTCACGCTGTCAGGGTACCGGCGACCAGCGACACGCTACAGCGCCGCCACCGTCATCAACCGCGCAACCACTCTCCACCTTCCACCTTCCATCGTCCATTGTCCACCGTCCACCCCGGGCCTCCACCCTCCAGCCTCCAGCCTCCAGTGCGCCAGAATCAGCCAGCCTCGCTCACTGGCATGCCGGCCTTCCCCAGCCCGTCATATGGATGTAACGTACGTCCGCTATCCTCAGGCGCACGAATCGAGGGAGGGCGCCCGGTACCGGGCGGATCGCCAGACTACGCAAGCGGGGTGACGAAAGATGGGCGAGTTCTACAAGGCCGAGTACATCTGGATCGACGGGTCGCAGCCGACGGCCAAGCTGCGCAGCAAGACGAAGATCGTCCCGGTCGGGCAGGACCCGCCGATCTGGGGCTTCGACGGCTCCAGCACCAACCAGGCGCCGGGCTCGAACTCCGACTGCGTCCTGCAGCCGGTGTTCGTCTGCGACGACCCGATCCGGGGCGAGCCGCACAAGCTGGTGATGAACGAGGTGCTGCTCACCGACATGACGCCGCACCCGTCGAACACGCGTGCCGGCTGCCGTGAGGTCGCCGACCGCTTCAAGTCGCACGAGATGTGGTTCGGCATCGAGCAGGAGTACACGTTCTTCGATGGCGCGAAGCCGCTCGGCTGGCCCGACAACGGCTTCCCCGCGCCCCAGGGCGGCTACTACTGCGGCGTCGGCGCCGATGAGGTCTTCGGCCGCGAGATCGTCGAGGCGCACACGGAGGCATGCCTGCGCGCGGGCATCGCCATCTCCGGCACCAACGGCGAAGTGATGCCAGCGCAGTGGGAGTTCCAGGTCGGCCCGGTCGGCCCCGTCGAAGTCGGCGACCAGCTCTGGGTCGCCCGCTGGCTGCTCTACCGCATCGCCGAGGACTTTGGCGTCAGCGCGACGCTCTACCCCAAGCCGGTAAAGGGCGACTGGAATGGCGCCGGCGCGCACACTAACTTCTCCTCGAAGGAAATGCGCACGAGCTACGACTACTGCATCAAGGCCGCCGAGGCGCTCGCCACGCGGCACGAACTGCACATCGCCAACTACGGCCACGCCATCGAGGAGCGCCTCACCGGCTTGCACGAGACGTGCTCATACAAGGAGTTCCGCTACGGCGTGTCGGACCGCGGCGCGTCGGTGCGCATCCCCTGGCAGGTGGCGAAGGAGCAGAAGGGCTATATCGAGGATCGCCGCCCCAACGCCAACTGCGACCCGTACGTCGTGACGCGCCTGATCACCGAGACCGTGTGCAGCGCGTTCGAGGGCGCGGGACCGAAGTAGTACTTCAATACGTCAGGATCTCAGGACTTCAGTATTCGGAGAGGCGGCCTCGGGGCCGCCTCGCTCGTTCCAACGAAACGAGGCGGCGAACCGACGAGGCCTCCCCGCCGACAGCGCAGGCCTCGCGCCAATCTCCATGACCCATCAACTGCAGGGCACTGAGATCCTGAAGTACTGAAGTCCTGAAGCAACACCCCCATCGACTGACCGACTAGTATTACGCCGGATGGAACAAGATACGTCCCTGCTCGTCGACCTTGTCGCGGCGATCTGCGTGGCGCTGGGCGGCGGGTGGATCGCCGCGCGCATCGGCCTCTCGTCGATCGCCGGCTACGTCGTCGCCGGGATGGTGATCAGCCCCTTCACCCCCGGCTTCGTCGGCGATGTCGACCGTCTCCGCCTCCTCGCCGACGTCGGCGTCGTGCTGATCATGTTCGGCATCGGCGTGCAGTACTCCCTCCGCGACCTTGCGCGCGTCGGGCCGGCGGTGAGCGCCGCCGCCGTCGCGCAGGTGACGGCCATCATCGTCGTCGGCTACGCCCTCGGCGAGCTGCTCGGCTGGACATCCGACGAGGCGCTCTTCGTCGGCGCGGCGCTGGCCATCAGCAGCAGCACCGTCATCGTCAAGCTGCTCTCGGAGCGCGGCGAGACCGTCACGGCGCACGGGCGCGTCACCATCGCGTGGGCGATCGTGCAGGACATCTGCGCCGTGCTGCTCGTGGCGGTGCTCGTCGCCGTCACCGAGGAGGGCAACGTCGCCGAGAGCGTGTCGCTGGCGACCCTGAAGGCCGCGGCGTTCGTCGGCGGCATCCTTGTCGTCGGCCTGCGCGTCGTCCCCTGGATGCTCGCGCGCGTCGCCGGGCTCGGGTCGCGCGAGCTGTTCGTGCTCGCCATCTCCGCGCTCGCGCTCGGGACGGCGCTTGCATCCGAGGAGGTCGGGCTGTCGCTCGCGCTCGGCGCCTTCCTCGCCGGCATCGTCGTCTCCGAGGCCGACCTCTCGCACCGCGTGCTCGGCGAGCTGCTGCCCGCCCGCGACGTCTTCGCCGTGCTGTTCTTCGTCTCCGTCGGCATGCTCATCGACCCCGACGTCATCCGCGACAACGTCGCGGCGATGGCGCTCCTCCTCGTGCTGATCATCGCCGTGAAGGGCGCGCTGTCGGCGTTGCTCGCGCGGGGCGCCGGCGAGCGCCCCGACACGGCCGCGCTCGCCGGCGGCTACCTTTCGCAGGCGGGCGAGTTCTCCTTCGTGCTGATCGGCCTCGGCGTCGATGAGGACGTCGTCGGCCTCGATGTCTTCTCGCTGGCCGTCGCCGCCACCGCCGTCTCGATCGTCCTCACGCCGGTCGTCGTCGCCGGCACTGGACGCCTCGTGCGCGCGCTCGAGCGGCGGCCGCTGATCGACGCGGTGGAGCCGCGCCCTCGGAGCCGGCTCGGCCGCTACGCCGTCGTCTGTGGCTACGGCGACGTCGGCCGCACGGTGGTCTCGGCGCTGCGCGGCCGTTTCGAGGTCGTCGTCGTCGACGAGGATGCGCGCGCGCTGCGGCCGCTCGCCGGCGCGGAGGACGTCCGCACGATTAACGGCGACGCAAGCAACCCGGCCATCATCGACCAGATGGACCTGGAAAACTGCCGCGTGCTCGTCATCACCATCCCCGATCCCTTCGCCACGCGGCTGCTCGTGGAGCGCGCACGGCAGCTCTACCCCGATCTCGACATCATCACGCGCGCGGTGAACGAGGAGGAGGCGGAGCGCCTGCGCCGCTCAGGCGCGGGCGAGCCCGTCGTCGCCGACCGCGAGCTGGCGCTCGAGATGGTGCGGCACAGCCTCCACCGCTTCGGCGTTGACGCCCGCCAGGCGCTCGCCATCGTCCAGCGCATGCGCCAGCGGTGAGTGAGGGGCTTACACGCGCCCGAATCGATTGACGTACAGCTGGCAGAGCTTCTGAATGAAACTGTCGTAGTGAAGCGGATCGCCCGGACGCGGCGCCGGTGGAGTCATCCGGTATCCCGTACCGCCCAGATCGATGTTGTCAGCCTCCACGACGATGCAGCACTTGGCATCGATGCCGTAACCCGATCCACCGCCGCTCTCGGTAACGTTGCGCATCTGAACAATGCAGTGCGAGACCAACGCATCAACGGCGTCTCGCATGCCATGCGGCGTGGGTGCCTGCCGAAGGGGCGACCGGAATCGTTCTGCCGCGTTGATGACCATTACCCCACCTGCAATGCATGTGGGATTGTAGTTGTGGACATGCTCGTGATGGGCCTCAAAGTCCCGCTTTCGGTTCTGCACGGCTTTTCTGTGTTCTGTCATCACGCCTTTGATCTCGATCGCGATAAGAACTGAAGCTGGTGTCGCTCGGGTGATTCGCGCGTCGACTGGCTCGGTAGGCGATGGAGGGGTTCCTATGACAAGATCGACATTCCAACTCGTCGTCCTCACTCGGAGTTGCATGTTTAGGTCGTACGTAATTCGTCCCATTGCAGCGCTGCGGGCCAGCGGTTCGCACGAATCAAGAAGATCCTCGACGATTGCAACGGCAAGGGCGTTCGAATGCTTATTGGATCGCGGATGATACCCGAAGTCCCGGAGGTGCTGGATGAAGCTCTCAGGCAGTGGCATCAGCGGGCCGTCCGAGGTCGGCCTTCTCCCCGTTGACTGATGGCTTTGTGGCGAACGCCCGGCGCTTCTCACCAACAAGCACCGGGGAGCGCTGCCGCAGTAAAGACATGAACCTGTTCTGGGCATCCACGTAATAGTCAGGGTCGATTTCGTACGAGAGCGAGTTTCGCCCTGTCAGCGCGGCGGCTTGCGCCGTAGTTCCAGTCCCCGAGAACGGATCGAGAACCGTATCCCCGGCAAATGAGAACATGCGGATGAGTCGCAAAGGGATCTCGAGGGGATACGGAGCGGGATGATGGCGTGTGCTAGCTCCTCGTATGTCCGACCACGCTGGTGCGAACCACTTGACGTAGTCCTCTCGGGCGATGCGGCTTTCTCGTTCCATCTGCGGCGTGGGCTTTCGGTAGCCTCCCGGCTTCCTCAACATCACGATCGTCTCGCGATCGTTCTTAATCACCCCACCAGGTAGGTAGGGTTTGCCGAGAAAGCGAGCACTGCGGCTCGCTTCGAGGTTGATGTTCGCAACTTTGAACCAGATGACAGGAGTGAGGACGTCAAGGCCAAGCGTGCGGGCGCGAACCTGGATGTCGGCGGCAAGCGGAAGCACGTGATGCCGACCAGCCTTACGGCGCGAGAGGCAGACGTCGCCCACGACTGCGCAAATCCTGCCGCCCGGAACCAGTACACGCTCACACTCGCGCCATACTCTGTCGAGCTCCTCCAAGAACTCGTCGTAAGCCCGGATGTTCCCCAACTGACCATCACGTTCCGGATAGACCTTGAGGTTCCCATACGGAGGTGAGGTCACAACGAGATGGATCGACGCGTCATCGATCTCGCTCAGTTGCCGGCTGTCGCCGAGGCGAAAGGTATGCGTGGTGAGCCTCGGGTCGTAGGCCGTGAAGCTCTGTTCGGCGTGGAGATTCTTCATGCCGGATATGCTAGCACACTTGTTCTCAACGGTCGCACCTTGTTAGGTAAATTTGACCAGCATTGCCCCAGACTCACCGCTGGGCTTCGGCAAAGTGGTACGGCCGGTGACAGCGCGCGCACTCGTACATGTTCGTCTCGGCGCGCCGCAGCGGCTGGCCGCAGACGCACGCCCACCCCTTGATGCGCGCGGGGTTGCCCACGACGATGGCGTGATCCTCGACGCTCGCCGTCACGACGGCGCCCGCGCCAACGAGCGCCCACGCCCCCACCGTCACCCCCGGCAGCACAATCGCGCCCGCGCCGATCGACGCCCCCGTGCGCACGAGCGACGGCTCGACGATCCAGTCGTCGTCCGTCTTGAGCGTGCCGTCCGGGTTGATCGCGCGCGGGAAGCGGTCGTTCGCCAGGATCGCGTGCGGGCCGACGAAGACACCGTCCTCGAGCGTCACGCCGTGAAAGATGGACGCCCGGTTCTGGATCTTGCAGCAGTCGCCGATGACTACGTCCTTGTCGACGTAGACGCCTTTGCCGAGGATGCAGTCCCGCCCGATGTGCGCCCCCTCGCGCACCTGCGCCTCGTGCCAGACGCGCGTCCCCTCGCCGATCACGGCGTCCTTCGATACGTCGGCCGTCGGGTGAATGTGCGGGCGTTCGGCCATCGCCGTAAGAGTACCGTCTGGTGGCCGGTGTCTGGAGTCTGTGTCTGGTTCACGGCGGTGAACGCTACACTCCATGCACAACCACTCGCGAGACACAGCGACCAACCGCAGACCCATGCACCACCTCCAGCTCGTCCAGACCGTCGGGAACACGCCCATGGTGGAGCTGCGGCGCCTCGAGCCGAAGCCGGGCGTCCGGCTGTTCGCCAAGCTCGAGGGGTGGAACCCCACCGGCTCTGTGAAGGACCGCATCGTCCGCCACATGCTGCTCCACGCCGAACGCGACGGCCGCATCGTCCCCGGCGACACCGTGATCGAGGCGAGCACCGGCAACACCGGCATCGCCCTCGCCATGATCGGGCGGGCGCTCGGCTACAACGCGCGCATCGTCATGCCGCGCAACGTCTGGCCGGAGATCCCGCGCGCGATCGAGGTGTACGGCGCCGACGTGCACTGGGTGCCGGCCGAGGCCGGCGTCACCGGCGCGATGGACATCGCACGCAAGATGGCCGAGGAGACGGGCTGCTTCATGCTCGACCAGTTCTGCAACCCGCACAACGCGCGCGCGCACTACGTCTGGACCGGAGCCGAAGTCCTCGCGGACGTGCCGAAGGTCGACGTCTTCATCGCCGGGCTGGGCACGGGCGGCACGGTGATGGGCACCGGGCAGCGGTTGAAGGAGGCGAACCCGCACACGAAGGTGATCGCGGTCGAGCCGCACCCGGGCAATCAGCTGCAGGGGCTGAAGAGCCTCGCTGACGGCTTCATCCCGCCCATCCTCGACCTCGGCTTCCTCGACGGCAAGATCCTCGTGCGCAGCGGCCACGCTTTCCGCGCCGCGCGCCTGCTCATGGAGCGCGAGGGCATCTTCGGCGGTGTCTCGTCCGGCGCCGTGCTGCACGCCGCGCTGAAGTTCGCCCAGCGCCTCGAGCGCGCGAACATCGTCATGGTCTTCGCCGACCAGGGCTGGAAGTACCTGGACACGAACCTCTGGTCGCAGGATCTCCCGGCCGAAGAGGAAGAGGACCTCGACGACATCATCTGGTGGTGACGCGCCGCCGCTCGAAGCGGGGGTGCCTCAGTTCCGCGTCGTCCCCGGGATCCCGATCGCCACGTTCGTCCGCACGAACACTGCGATGTCCTGCACGCGTCCGCCGTGGCCGATGCCGCGGATCGTCACGACCGCGGTGTCGCTGCCCAGCAGCCGCGAGGGGTCGACGGAGATCCTGAGGACGGCGCTCCGCTCGCACGGCGAGTCGGGGAGGCACTTGAGATCGTGCCCCACCGCGATCCCCGCCGTCTGCGAGAGCGTGACCCACGACTTGTTGGCCGTCGCCCGCCACGTGACGATGCCCGTCCCCACGTTCGAGATGCGCACCTCCGCCGGCGTCGCCGACTGCCCGGGCCGGAAGTTCACCAGCACGATCGGCCGGTCGACCGTCATGCTCGGGAAGCCCAGCACCGCGAGCCGGTGCAGCAGCGTCGGCTGCGGCGTCGAGTCCCTGTGCTCCGGCTTCGGCGTCGGGATGTCCATCTTCGCGTACGGGTACTGGAAGTTCGCCAGGTCGAGCGGCGAGCGCCAGTACGGGTTGTTCAGGTCCGGCAGCGTCGCTTCCTGCGGCTGCCACAGCGGCTTGCCCTGCACCGTCGGCGGGTGCGCCATGCAGCCGTAGACGATCTCCTGGTACGGGTGCGCCGCGCGGTTGTGGCTCAGTCCGTCGGTCGCCGGGCCGCAGCTGTACGGCGTGCGCGGCCACGCGCCGTAGATCGGGTCCATCGGGTGATTGCTGCGGTTCGCGCCCGGGCCGGTGAAGCCGTTGTAGCTCCATACGGCGAAGTACCAGTTCTCGATGATGCGCGGGTCGCTGTTCGTGTCGATGCCAGCGATCGGCCGCGCTTCCGGCGCCGAGTTCCACTTGTCGGCGAGGATCGCCGCGCCCCGTCCAATGTTGTACGCGTAGTGCGACGCCGTCAGCGCTTGCTCGTCCGTCGGCTGGCCCGCCTCACCGAGCGGCGCCGTCATGCCGCTCGTCACCTGCGCGATGCCGTAGCCGCAGTCGAACGACACCAGCGCCGGCCCGATCGCGCCGAACGGCAGCGCCGGCGCGCCCTGCGTCGTCACGCTCTCTACCCAGCTGATCGCCTTCAGCAGCGCGGGCGGGATGTAGAGCTCGCCCGACGTCCGGTTGCTGCGCGTGCCGACGTCGAGGAAGCGCTGCGAGAAGAACGGATCATCCGGGAAGAGCATGTCGTAGCCTGCGAGGTCCATCGCCGCCATGTACAGCGAGCGGTCCTCGAGCGCCTCGTACGTCGTCGGCGGCGTGCCGAACGCGCACGCCTGCGCGACCGGCGTGCGGTCGCGTGGCGTCAGCGGGACCGCCAGCGCGGCGACCGCGAGCAGAGCCAGCGCGATGATGGCGCGCTTCATTCCATCCACCCCACGATCATCACGTCCACCTGCTCCGACAGCCGGTCGCGCGTGCCGTCGCGCCGGATCAGCTCCAGCTTGCTCGCGCCCGCGCTCGACGCCGTGCCGTCCTCTACGGCCAGCACCGCCAGCGACGATCCGTCCGGCGCGAAACCGAGCGCCACGTCGAGCGTCTCGCCGGCGACGGTCATCCGCGACGGCGCGCCCGGCGCCGCGATCGTGAGCGCGCGCCTGCTGCCGTCCTCGCTCACTGACGTCACCGCCAGCTCGCCGTCGGGGCTCCAGGCGCCGCTGAACTGCTCCGTCAGCAGCCCGCGCGGCTTCTTCGCCTCGGCGATCTCGCCCGTCGCCAGGTCGATCGTCATCGCGGCCAGGCGCGGGTTGTCGCCGCTCTCGGCGACGGTGTACGCCATGCGCGCGCCGTCGGCGGAGAGCTTCCAGTCGCGCGCGATCTCGTCGCTCAGGTGCGCGATCAACACTTCATCGGTGCCGTCGGGCGCGATGCGGTAGAGGTTGGTGCCGCTTGCGTTGAGCGTCGCGAAGTACAGCGCCGACCCGTCCGGCGCGAAGCCGATGGGGAACACGGCCGCGCTCGACCACGTCGTGATCGTCTCGCGCGTGCCGTCGCGGCCAAGGGCGATCAGCTCGAAGCGGCCGGCGCCGTCCTGCTCCGGCGTGTTCTTGCGCACGACGATCGACGCGCCGTCGGGCGACCACACCGGCGCGATCAGCAGGTCGACGTCGCCGGCGAGCAGCGTGACGTCGCCGTCCGCCTCGACGATGGCCGCCTGCGCGGGCGCGTCCGGCGCGACGCGCGGGCTGTCCGGCGGCAGCGCCGTGTAGGCGATCGCCGATCCGTCGGGCGAGAGCGTCGCGAAGATGCCATAACCGTCAGCGTGCTCGATCGTCGCGACCGTCGTGCGGTCGGAGGTGTCGTTCGGGTCGACCGCAACGATCGTGTCGGCGTCCTCGCCGAACTCGCTGATGAGGATGCGCTGGCCTGCCGACTGGAGCTGCTGGAAGGGGGTGAGTCTGCTGTCGCGCCAGTGGTCATAGCCGAGGTAGCCGCCGGCGGCGATGGCGGCCACGGAGCCGCCGACGAGCGCCGGTTTGGCGATCAACGCGAAGACGCGGACGAGCAGCATAGGCAAACGACTGTCCCTGCCCCAGCTCTCTCGAGCCAGCCTACGTTTTCGTTCGCGCCGGCACCCCGCCAGGATCCGGTGCTATGTCGTCTGGCGCCGCGCGTCCTCATGGCCATCGCGGCGCCGCACCTAACAGTAACAGACGCGAGTATGGCGCACGTCTGCACGTCACATCAGTGGATCCGGGGATTAGAGGAGCGCAGGGCTGCGTCATCGCGCGTCGGGCCCCGCCCGTCCCCGCACACCCCCCGAATCCGACTTGCCCTGCTCGAATCGTCGCCGAGTCTACGTTCACACGCGCGCGGCTGTCAATACGGCTCCGCCCTGACACCCATGTCCGCCGACCATACCCTCCAACTCCAACCTCAACCGCTAACAGGGTGCTGAAAAAGGGGATCGACTGCTGATCCCGTTGGACGTAGGATAGCGGCGGCGGGTTAGGCGGGAGGCCCTATGCGCGGAGACCCCACACGCCAGGCCGAGATGCTCCTCGGT
>Ga0073934_10009448_pt1 | contig 12500 bp, 9 predicted proteins | sample LarsenN4metaG_FD_76834 | JGI IMG/M metagenome (GOLD analysis project Ga0073934, IMG submission 76834) | Hot spring sediment bacterial and archeal communities from British Columbia, Canada, to study Microbial Dark Matter (Phase II) - Larsen... ... | reverse complement strand
CTGGGACGCGGCTGCACCTACGAGGACGTGTGCAACGTGGTGGTGTTCCTGGCCTCCGACGAGGCCTCCTACATGACGGGGCAGGCCATCAACGTGACGGGCGGCCAGGAGATGCGCTGACGCCGGTTCAGGTGCCCGATGCCCAGAGCCCAGACCCGCTTCGTCTGCCAGCACTGCGGACATGAGTCGCCGCGCTGGCTGGGGCGGTGCCCGGAGTGCGAGGCCTGGAGCAGCTTCCAGGAGGAGGCCCGGGCCCAGCCGGCCCTCGCGACGCGCAACCGCCCGCCCACCCTCGGGGCGGGCGTCCGTTCCGTCCCGATCACGGAGGTGGGCGCCATCGGCCAGCGTCGGATGGCCACAGGCATCGGTGAGCTGGACCGCGTCCTGGGCGGCGGGATCGTCCCCGGCGCGCTCATGCTCGTGGGGGGCGACCCCGGGATCGGCAAGTCCACGCTCCTGACGCAGGTGGCGCACAGGATCGCGGCAGGCGGACCAACGGAGCAGGGGAGCCTCGCCCATCCGCCGCATCCTTCCAGGGTCCTCTATGTGAGCGGAGAGGAGAGCCCGGAGCAGATTCGGCTACGGGCCCAGCGGCTTGGAGCCGAGGCCCCCGGGTTCCTGATCCTGAACGAGACGGAGGTGTCCGCCATCCTGCACCACGTGGAGGCCGAGGGGCCGGCCCTTGTGGTGGTCGACTCCATACAGACGACGTGGGATTCCACCCTGGAATCGGCTCCCGGAACCGTGAGCCAGGTTCGGAGCACGGCGGCGGCGCTCGCCCGGAGCGCGAAGGCGACGGGCATCCCCGTCTTTCTGATCGGCCACGTGACCAAGGAGGGATCCCTTGCCGGCCCGCGGGTGCTGGAACACATGGTGGACACCGTGCTCTACTTTGAGGGCGACCGCCAGCACGCGTACCGCATCGTTCGTGCCGTGAAGAATCGCTTCGGCTCCACGGACGAGATCGGGCTCTTCGAGATGCGCGAGGAGGGGCTGGCGGAGGTGGAGAACCCCTCTGCTGCCCTGCTGGCGGAGCGCCGCGAGGAGGCCAGCGGCTCGGCGGTGACGGCTTCGATGGAGGGCTCCAGGCCGCTGCTGGTGGAGGTTCAGGCTCTCACCGCGCGCTCCTACCTGGGCACGCCCCGCAGGACCATGACGGGGCTGGACTTCAACCGCGTCTCTCTGCTTCTGGCGGTGCTGGAGAAGCGGGTCGGGCTGAAGCTGGCCGAGCAGGACGTCTTCGTGAACGTGGCGGGAGGGATCAGGCCTGTGGAGCCCGCAGCGGACCTGGCGGTGACGCTGGCCATCGCCTCCAGCTTCCGGGAACAGCCGGTGGAGCCCCGCACGGTCCTGGTGGGCGAGGTGGGGCTTGGCGGGGAGGTGCGCGCGGTCTCCCACGTGGACAGGCGGCTCCGGGAGGCGGCCCGTCTGGGATTCCGGCGGGCGGTGATCGCGGCGCGCTCTATGGCGCGCCTGCCCCGCGGCCTGGAGATCGAGTTGATTCCCGCAGACACGGTCCACGCGGCGCTCCAGGCCGCTCTTGTTCCGGTCCGCGGATGAGGCGCCGGGCCTACTCGATGCGCTCGCCCTGCTGCACGCTCAGGTCGCGAACGGGCGGACTATCGCGGTTCGGGCGCGAAGAGCCGTCCAGGCTGGACGATCCGTCCAGCCGTTGGGGCGTCTGAAGCGGCGGCTCCTCGCGGGGCGATGCGCGCTCCGACTGCGGCGCCGCAGGCGGCTCGAACGAGTCCCGCCGGAGATCCTGGCGGACAGCGGGCGGGGATGGCGCGGGCGCTTCCGGGCTGATGGCGATGCCCGGCTCCACGGGCGGCCGGGAATCCTCCTGACGCAGCGCCGCAGAGGGTGGGCTGGGGCTCGAGGCCGGTGGCGGCGCGGCGACCGGAGCCGCTTCCCGCGCGGCGCGCACGGAGTTGAGCATCGGGGCGAGCACCATCATCCCAAAGACGAAGCAACCCACCGCCAGGCAGGTCCAGACCGCCACGGCCCGCCACAGGCCGCCGCCCGGACGCCGGCTGGACGCTTCCTTGCTCGATCCCCTGCGCTCGCCCACTCGAGATCCTCCTCCAGGCAGGCTGAGTCTACCGTCGCACGTTCCGGATGTCAAGCAGGACGGGCGGCCGGCCGGGGGAGAAGCACGAGCAGAAGGAGGGCGGATGCGGCGGCGGTGGCTCCGCCCAGCAGGAAGGGCGCCTTGTGGCTCACGTGCTCGTACAGGAGTCCTGCTGCCAGACTCGCGGGGAAAGCGGCGAGCCCCACGACCAGGTGGAACGCCCCAATCTCTGCGGCCCGCCGGTCCGGATGCGCCAGGTCCGCGGCCAGGGCGCGCTGGCTCCCCTGAGTGAGCGTGTAGTAGAGTCCGTATGCCAGGAACAGCGTCCAGGCTGTGGCGGGGCCCGCGCCGAGGGCGAACCCCAGATAGACGATGGCGAACACGGTCCAGCCCGCGGCGATGACCGGCTGCCGGCCCGCCCGGTCGGAGAGGCTGCCACCCAGCCAGGCCAGGCACGCCTCCACGACGTTGAATGCCGCGTAGAGCAGCAGGAGGTGCTCCGGCTGAACCCCCATGTCCCGCGCCCGGAGCAACAGGAACGCGTCGGAGGAGTTCCCCAGGCCGAAGAGCGCCACGACCAGAAGGTAGCGCCGATAGGCGGGGCTGAGCCCCTTCAGGGCCGCCCTCTCAGCGGCGGCGCGCGGCTGTGCCGTGTGCGCCCGCCCCCTCTCCCTTACCGCCACCGCCAGCACCAGCACGCCGATCAGGGCTGGAACGAAGGCCGCCAGGTAGAGGGCACGGAAGCCGCCGGGCATTGCCAGCATCAGGAAATAGCCTATGAGCGGGCCCAGGACCGCGCCCACGGTGTCCATGCCCCGGTGGAATCCGAAGGCGCGGCCCCGGTCGGCCGGGTGGCAGCTTTCGGCGATGAGGGCGTCCCGGGGCGCGGTGCGGATGCCCTTGCCCACCCGGTCCAGGAACCGGGCGCCCATCACGTGCCACCAGGTGCCGGCCAGGGCCAGGAGGGGCTTGCCCACGGCGGAGAGGCCGTAGCCTGTCACCGCGAAGGGCTTCCGGCGGCCCGAACGGTCCGAGAACCACCCGGCCACCGGCTTGAGCAGGCTGGCTGTGCTTTCGGCGATTCCCTCGATGATGCCCAGCGCCCACGCCGGAGCACCCAGAATCCGCGTGACGAACTCGGGGTTGACCGCATAGACCATCTCGCTGGAGACGTCCGCGAACAGGCTGACGACTCCCAGCGCCCGGACCGTGGGGCTCAAAGGCGCGCCGGGCGCGGGCGCCGCGGAGGCATCGACGACGGCTGTTCGCGTGTCTGGCATCACGCGGGTCCGTTCGCCGTCCGGCATCCGTCTTCCTCGGGCGGGGCCCTGCGGAGAGCGCTGGCGGTCGGCCTGATCCGCCGGATTCGGCGCGGCGAGCGGGATGCGCCGTGGGGTGGAGGTCCTCTGGCAGGCCACGACGGGCGTGAGGCTCAGGGGCTCTGGAAAGGGGCCGCCAGCCCGCTGCGGGGGGGCGGCACGGAGCGCAGCGGCTCCGCGAGGGGCAGCACGAGGGTGAAGGTGCTGCCGCGGCCCACTTCGCTCTGCACCTGAATGCGGCCGCCATGCTTCTCGGCCGCCCACTTGGCGATGTTCAGGCCCAGCCCAACACCGCCTGCATCCCGGCTGCGCCCGGAATCGACGCGGTAGAAACGGTCGAACAGATGGGGGAGGTGCTCCGCCGGAATCCCCGGCCCCGTGTCCGCCACGGCCACGCGGGCCTCTCCGCCCTCCACGGCCAGGGAGATCGCAACCGAGCCGCCCTCGGGGGTGTACTTCACCGCGTTGGCGACCAGATTCAGCAGGACCTGCCCCAGCCAGAGCGGGTCGCCCTCCACGCGGGCCTCCTCCAGGGACCCCATGTCCAGCGCCACGCCCTTGCGCCGGGCGATACCCTCCATCTGCTCATAGGTGGAGAGCACCAGCTCCTCGAGGGCGAGGGTCTCGCGGCGTATTTGGATCTGGTCGGCATCGGCGCGGGCCAGGAGCAACAGGTTCTCGACGATGGCCGACATGCGCTCCACCTCGTCGACGATGGAGCGGAGGACGCGGCGGTGCTCCTCGGGGGTGAGGTCGCTCATGAGGGCGACCTCGGCCTCACCGCGGATGGAGGTGAGCGGAGTCTTGAGCTCGTGGGAGGCGTTGGCGCTGAACTGCTGCACCTGACGGAAGCTGCGGTCCAGCCGCGCGATCATCTCGTTGAAGGCGGAGGCGAGCCGCGAGAGCTCGTCCCCGGCGGCGGGCGCGTCGATGCGGCGGTCCAGGTTGGTGTGCTCGATCTCCAGGGCGGTGCGGGTGATCGCATCCACGGTGCGCAGGGAGCGGCCCACCAGAAGCCATCCTCCCAGGAGCGCCACCACGAACACCGACGGCGTGAGGAGCGCCAGGGTGATTCCCGCACGGTCCAGCGCCTCCTCGATGCCCTCCAGGCTGGCGGCGGCCTGCACCAGATAGGGCACGTCGCCGCCCATGACGACGGGCACGGTGACCACACGCACGGGGTGCTCTCCCAGGTCGTGGCGGGTCTCGAAGTAGGGCCCTTTGCGCCCTTCCACCCGGGTGTTCAGATCGGCGGGGAGGGGGTGGTCTGCCAGGCCGGCGGACTTCTCCACCACGTTTCCCAGGTGGTCCACAACCTGGATCTGGCGGCCCCACTCCTGCAGGTCGCGGTTCAGGAAGCGCGGCCGGGTGCCCGGCTCCAGGGAGGCCTGGTAGAGCTCCATGGCGATTCCGCGGGCCGTCTGGTCCGCGTATTCCAGAAGGCTGGCGTCGGCCCGGGACGTGAGGAATCCCCGCAGGATGAGCAGGGTGAGGCCCGCGAGAGCCGCAAGGGTGAGCGCCAGCAGGGCCGCGTGCCAGAGGGCCAGGCGGGCGCGGAGGGAGCGGGGCACCAGGGGGCGTCGGGCGCCGGGTGGGCGCGGGAACGGCAGTCGGCGAATCACGGCGGGGGCGTCGCGGGCTGGGTCTCGGGCAGCCGCGCAGCGGGCGTCAGGCCGGCTCCTCGCGCAGCACGTAGCCCACCCCCCGAACTGTGTGGAGCAGCCGGGTGGGGAAGCCCTGATCGATCTTCTTGCGCAGGAAGTTCATGTAGACATCCAGCACGTTGGAGGCCGGGTCGAAGTCGTAGCCCCAGATGTTCTCGATGATGGCGGTGCGCGTGTAGACCTGTCCAGGGTGGCGCATGAGTAGCTCCAGGAGGGCATATTCCTTGTTTGTCAGGTCGATGGTTTTGCCGTTCCGGGTGACCCTGCGCTTGACCGGGTCGATCACGACGCCGGCGTACTCCATCAACGGGCTCTGGACGGTGGTCGCGCGGCGAAGAAGGGCGCGCAGGCGGGCAAGGAGCTCATCAAAGGCGAAGGGCTTGGGCAGGTAGTCGTCGCACCCGCTGTCCAGGCCGGCCACGCGGTCGTCCAGAGTGCTGCGCGCGGTGAGCGCGAGCACGGGCACGGTGGAGCCGGATTCCCGGAGCTGGCGCACCACCTGGAGTCCGTCGATGCCCGGCAGCATGATGTCCAGCACGATGGCATCGTAGTCCGCGCTGCGCGCGTAGTCCAGTGCCTCCTCGCCCGTGGGAACCCAGTCCACTGTGTAGGCCGACTGTTGCAGGCCCTTCTTGATGAAGCTGGCGACCTTCTCCTCGTCCTCTACAACCAGAATCCGCATGGCTTGCCCTCTTGCCGGCCGCGGCGGTCCGCTGACGTTAGTCTACCACGGATGGGGCGCGGGGGCGAAGCCATGGCGGCCCCCTACCTGCGCTGCCCGAGCTGTTGCTGGCGGGCCTTGTCGGCCGCCTCGGCCTGGCTGGCACGCTGCTGCTTGGCTGCCTCCAGGGCCGCCGTCTGGGCGTCCACGAAGGGCTTGATGTAGGCCTGGGCCTTCTCCACCGTGGCGATGTCGGGCAGCTTCACCGGCTCCAGTCCCCCATGGCGCGCCAGCACGCGGGTGGTCTCCAGGCGGCACTGCTGGGCAAGATCGATGGCCTTGGCCAGGACGCGGGCGGATTCCTGGGGCGCGTGGAATCCCATGCCGTTGGCGGCGGCCACGTAGTCCCAGTACATCTGCGCCTTGCTCACCAGGGTGCGGGGCGTCTCCAGCTCGGCGTCGGTGGCACCGCGCTTTCGAGCCTCACCAATCTCCAGATGCGCCGCAGTCAGGGCGGACTCCGTCCGTGTGAGCAGCTCCTTGTTCTTGCGCTGGATGGCGTACACGCGGCTGGAGAGCTCCTTTTCGGACCAGCGGTGGCACACCATGCACGAGTTCGCCAGGTTGTAGAGCGGACTGCGCACCTGATGGTCGGTGTACTTGATGCCGCCCTCAGTCTTGTAGGGCATGTGGCAGTCGGCGCAGGAGACATTGCGGTAGGCATGGATGCCCTGGCTGTACATCTCGAAGTCGGGATGCTGCATCTTGAGCATCCTGGCTCCGCTGATGGCGTGGGTCCAGTCGCGGTGGGGGCTGTTGTCGTAGTACTTCTCAAAGTCCTCGGCCCGGTAGCCGTTGTCCCAGGGGAAGGTCAGGTAGTTTTCTGTCTTTCCCTTGAAGTAGTACTCCACGTGGCACTGTGCGCAGACGAGGGAGCGCATCTCCTGGTGGCTGACCTTGGTGATGTCCCGGCCCATGCGCTGGAAGGCCTCCTTGAGCGCCGGGCGGGAGATCTGCAGCGCCATCGTCTTGTTGTTGTGGCAGTCGGCGCAGCCGATGGGGTTCTTCACCTCGTCGCGCCAGTGGTCGAACTTGGCGGCATAGAACGCGGCCGGACCCACCTTGCTCATGACGCGGGGCACGTCGGGACTCTTGCAGGTCCAGCAGGTGCCCGGGCTCTTTACGCTGATGCGCTTGGTCTCGGTCACGTCCTCGATGGAGTGGAAGTGGCCGCGGGGGGCGTTGTATCCCTTGGCGAAAGGATAGCCGGCCCACAGGATCACGAGGGCAGGGCTCTCCTTCAGGTAGTCCTTGTAGCCTGAGCCGCCGAACTCGGTGTTCTCGGCCATCTGCTTGGTGGCCTCCCAGGACTGGTACTCGCGCGGGAAGCTGATGCCCCACTTGCTGTTGTCCGACTCCCATTCGGCGATCGGCTGGACGAAGCGCATCGTGGCGGCCTCGCGCTCAGCCCGCCGCTCGCCAATGGAGGTGGCCAGGAGGCCGAGCACCACAACTCCCACGGCGCTGCCCAGAAACACCAGCCAGCCCAGCCAGGGACGGGGGTGGCTCTCGGACGATTCGGCCATCGGCTGTCAGTCCTTTCTATTGGGCGTAAGGGCCGAATGCGACGCTGTCTGAAGCGAGCCGCCATCCAGCCCTCGTCACCTACTGCCCTCCTGTCAGTGCTTCGGGAATCACGGGGCTGAGCGGGGGCACCGCTGCGTTGGGCGTGGCCGAGAGGCTGTGGACCCGGCCGTGCGGCACCTCGCGATGGCAGTCCACGCACCAGCGCTCATTGTCCGAGTGCACGTCCAGCCCCACATCGCCCACGGTACGCAGGTGACAGCGCACGCAGTTGTCCTGGATGACCCTCCGGGACTCCGGGATGGCCTGCATTACCTGCCTCTCCCGGCGCAGGGTGAAGAGCCAGGAGTGTCGCATCCCGTCCTTGGCTTTGAACAGGGACTTCCTGAGGGCACTGTCGTGGGGCACATGGCAGTCGTTGCAGGTGGCCACGCGGTGGTGGCTGGAGTGCTGCCAGCTTGCGTACTCCGGGATCATGATGTGGCAGTTGATGCAGGCCTTCGGGTCGTCAGAGAGGTAGGACAGGGCCTCGGAGATGCGCGCCACATAGAGGAGCATTCCCGTGAACGCGCCAAGCGACGCGCAGCCGAGCAGGCGCAGCCAGCGGGGCGAGCCTGCCAGTGCCACGACGCTTCTCAGCTTCATCGAGCGTTGCCGATCCTCTCTGCCCGAGGGGGCCGCTCGGCCCGCCGACACGCGGTGTCAGTCGTACCTTCAGCGCGAGCGGCGATCCCCGCTTCCTCGGGATGAAGCACCCAGGTTCGCGCAACCCGTGGGCACGCAGGGGGAGTCCGCCTGCCCGCCCGGCCCCGAGTGTGACCCCCCCGCGCGCCGGAGGCCATCCTCCAAACGGCCGATTCTGGTGGGCACAGGGCAGGGGGCGCACGCCTGCTGGCACCCGGGCCTGGCCGTTCACGATTCCGGGGCTGGTGGTGTGCCGCTCGCCAGGCTGATGCAGACTTGCCGACGCGAGCGACCTTTACGAAGCACCCACCAGGCAGTGGCGCTCGCCAGGCTGATGCAGATTTGGCGACACCCGCCAGCTGGCGGCAGCCCTGGATCACGAATGACTGCGCGGTCCCAGACCTATCCGCTGGCCGTCCGTCCCCGATCCTCCGTCCCCAACAGTCCCGCCTCGGCGCGTCGTCGGGCCTCGCTCGCCACCAGGTGGGCCCGTCGCGCAGGCTCGGGCATCCGGAATCCCGCACAGCAGCGCAGAACAAGCCTGACTGCCGAGTCCACGTCCACGCGGTGGCCAGGCGACACGTACACCGGCGCTGCCCCTGCGCGGGTCCGCACGGCCGCACCCACCACCTCGCCCTGGTGGACCAGAGGCGAGAACGCGCCGGCCGCCGGTGTCACCGGGGCGTGCTCGCCCACGAGGAGGGACTTGGCGCAACCCACGGTGGGCAGGTCCAGCAGCACCCCCAGGTGGCATGCCAGGCCGAACCGGCGCGGGTGGGCCAGGCCCTGCCCGTCGGCGATCAGCGCCTCCGGGCGCGCGGATAGCTCTTTCCACGCTTCCAGGAGTGCGGGCGCCTCCCGAAAGGAAAGCAGGCCGGGCACGTAGGGAAACCGCACCCGACTGGCCACCACCGAGCGGTCCAGGACGGCCATGTCCGCCAGCCGCACAACCACCACCGCGGCGTGCAGTCGGGCGTCGTGCCTCCCGTAGGAGACGTCGGCACCGGCCACCAGCTTGACTGCTTCCGCGTCCAGCGGCTCGAGCCGCACGCTCCTGCGCAGCCGCTCCTGAATGGTCCGCGCCCCGGCGGGCGTCACCGCCCAGGGATGCAGGGTTCGCGGCTCAGGTGTTCTCAAACGTCCACTTCCCCGGCTGTGACGGATTCAACACGTGCCCGCCGGTTCAGGTTGGGTGGCCGAGGCTTCAGGGGAGCCGGCGATCCTGTCGGGAAACCGCCCGGCCTCGCTTCCGAAGCGCCGATCCCATGCGGACCTCGCCCGGGGCGGATCTGCGAGCATCGGCATCCTCACAGGATGCATCCTTCGTCCATCGCGCTCCCGCAGGACAGGAGCGGCGGGTGCGGCCGGCGAAACTCCGTGCAAAGCGCCCCGCCGCGCGATCCCCCTGGAGGACTCGGCCCTATGCGATGCCCCCGCCTCCGTCCGATTCCCGTCCTGACGGCGCTTTTCCTGCCGGCCACGGCCATCGCCCAGCCCCTGCCCGGCACCGCTCCGCTGACCGAGGCGGGCGACCTGGCAGCCAAAATGGTCGAGGGAATCGACCGCTTCCTTATGCGCGCCACGGGGGAGAGTGTTGCCAATCGGGCGCGGTACTGGAAGCGTGACTTCTCGTCGCCGATGGCCTATGCGGCTTCGGTTGAGCCGAACCGCGAGCGGCTTCGCCAGATCATCGGCCTTCGCGACGCTCGCGTTGGCCCCGGACTGGATGTCGTGTCCCCGCTTGTGGGCCCGGCAACGGTGGCCGAAGGCCGCAACTACAAGGTGTATTCGGTCCGATGGCGCGCGCTGGCGGGGCTGGATGGCGAGGGATGCCTGCTTGAACCGAACGGCGCTTCGCACGGCGACATCGTCGTGGTGCCAGACTGCTCGGACGGCATCCTGAGTCCGTCGGGCCGCCTCGCCCTGCGCCTGGCCGAGTCCGGCTGGCGCGTCATTGTGCTGCAGCTCCTCGACCGTCGGGCAGTCTGGACCCGGCCAACAAATCTCCCCCACCGGGAGTTCCTATACCGCGCCGCATACGAACTGGGCCGCCACCCGATCGGATACGAAGTCCAAATGGTAATGGCCGCCATCGACTGGTTCCACGAAGCGAAGGGCGCCGTGGAGGAGGGCAAGACGCGGCGACGGCCGGTGGGCGTGGTCGGGCATGGCGAGGGCGGCCTGATCGCGTTTTATGCGGCAGCGGTCGATGAACGCATCGATGCGGTCGGCGTGAGCGGGTACTTCGGTCCCCGCCAGCGCCTCTGGTCCGAGCCCATCTACCGCAACGTGTTTGGCCTGCTTCGCGAGTTCGGTGACGGGGAGATCGCCACCCTCATTGCGCCCCGCCCGGTGATCATCCTCGCGTCGGAGCATCCACGAGTCCTCGGACCTCCACCGGTTGAGGGCGGACGGGGCGGTGCCGCACCTGGTGCGATCACTACGCCGTTGCTCGGTGAAGTCTACGAAGAGGCGAAGCGCGCCCGGGAATTGTGCGCCGGACTGCCCGGGTGGCAATTGTCCGTGCTGGAGGCGAGAGGCGGCTGGCCGGGGCTCGCGGGGGGAGAGGCGCTCCTGTCGGGCCTCGTGCGCGCCCTCCGGGGACCGCGATTGGCCGAAGCGGGGCCTCTTCCCGTGGGGACAGGGATCGCGTCCGAATTTCAACGAGGGGGGCAGCGCATATTGCGAATTGACTCGGAGCGCCAGCGCCGTCAGTTCGACCAGATGGTGGAGCATACCCAGCGGGTGATGCGGGAATCGCCGCGGGCGCGGGCGGAGTTCTGGAAGCAGGCTGATGCGGCCAGCCCGGACAGATGGCGCGCAACGACCCGGCGCTATCGGGACTATCTGTGGGAGCGGGTCATCGGCAAGCTGCCGGAGATCCCTCTGAAGCCGGGTGCGCGCACGCGGCTGGTCTATGACGAGCCGAAATACCGCGGCTATGAGGTGATGCTGGACGTCTACCCGGACGTCTTCGCCAGCGGGATCCTGCTGGTGCCCAAGGACATGCAGCCGGGCGAAAAGCGGCCGGTGGTGGTGTGCCAGCATGGCCTGGAGGGGCGGCCCACAGACGTGGCAGACCCCAAGGTGGACAGCCCGTTCTACCACAGGTTCGCGTGCAGGCTGGCGGAGGAGGGGTTCATCGCGTATGCACCCCAGAACCCCTACATCGGCGGCGACAAGTTCCGCGTGCTCCAGCGCAAGGCCAATCCATTGGGACTGTCGCTCTTCTCCTTCATCGTGCGCCAGCACGAGCAGACGCTGAACTGGCTGGAATCACTGCCCTTCGTGGACAAGGACCGCATGGCGTTCTATGGCCTGAGCTACGGCGGCAAGACGGCCATGCGCGTGCCCGCCATCCTGGAGCGGTACTGCCTCTCGATCTGCTCGGCCGACTACAACGAGTGGATCTGGAAGAACGCTTCGGCGGACAGTCCCTACAGCTACCTGTTCACGGGCGAGTACGAGATGCCCGAGTTCGACCTGGGACAGACCTTCAATTACGCCGAGATGAGCTGGCTGATCTGCCCCCGCCCGTTCATGGTGGAGCGCGGGCATCACGATGGGGTGGCGCCGGACGAGTGGGTAGCCTACGAGTACGCGAAGACCCGGCGCCGGTACGACCTGCTGGGCATCGGAGACCGGACGGAGATCGAGTTCTTCAACGGCCCCCACACCATCAACGGGGTCGGCACCTTCGCGTTCCTGCGCAGGCACCTTCGCTGGCCGAGGTGACCCTAGACGACTGGCGACTGGTGATGGACGACAGGCTGCCGACAGGCGCCGTCTCCTGGGCACTTGCATTCGCGTCGCACCTCGTCACTCGCTGGCCACCATCCGCCGCACGCGCTCCAGGTCCTCGGGGGTGTCCACGGAGAGGGGCGCCTGCTCCACACGCACCATGCGGATTCGGACACCGTTCTCCAGGGCGCGCAGCTGCTCCAGGGATTCGGTGCGCTCCAGGGGCGTGGGCTCCAGGTGGGGGAAGCGCAGAAGGAAGCCCCGCCGATAGGCATAGAGCCCGATATGCTGCATGACGGGAACGGCCGCCTCGACGCGCTCATGGGGGATCCGCGCCCGGGAGAAGTAGAGCGCATTCCCCTGGCGGTCGCACACCACCTTCACCGTGGCCGGGTTGTCGCGCTCCTCCGCCGGGCACACGCACATGAGCGAGGACATCTCCAGCGCCGGATCGGCCAGCAGGGGCTCGGCGGCCCGCTCGATGGACCGGGGATCGATGAGCGGCTCGTCGCCCTGGATGTTCACGATGATCTCAGCGTCCAGTCCGGCGGCCGCCTCCGCCAGGCGGTCCGTACCCGACCGGTGTGTGGCGGAGGTCATCACGGCCCGCCCGCCAAACGACTGCACCGCACGGTGGATGGCCTCGTCAGGCGTGGCGACAAGCACCTCCTCCAGCAGGGTGGCGGCGCGGGCCCGCTCCCAAACCCGCTGGATCATGGTCTTCCCGCAGATGTCGAGCAGGGGCTTGTCGGGCAGGCGGGTGGCGGCCAGTCTGG
>Ga0073934_10009447_pt1 | contig 12500 bp, 6 predicted proteins | sample LarsenN4metaG_FD_76834 | JGI IMG/M metagenome (GOLD analysis project Ga0073934, IMG submission 76834) | Hot spring sediment bacterial and archeal communities from British Columbia, Canada, to study Microbial Dark Matter (Phase II) - Larsen... ... | reverse complement strand
TCGAGCAGTTCCAGGCGGCGCGCGGCGCGGTCGGCCTTGCGCGACGTCGGCTTTTTGCCGTCTTTGCCCGGCTTGTTGGTGTTGTGGTAAAGAATGAAGTGCTTGCTCTTGCGAATCTCCATGTTCTTGAGCGCGCCGATCTTCGTCCGCAGGATATTCTCCTGCTCGGACGACTCGCCCAAGTCGATGTTGTCGATCTTCTCGATCAGGTTCGCCAGCCGCTTCGCTTCCTCGTTCTTGGGGTCCAACTCGTGGGCGATCTTGACGCACTCGCGGAACTGCGGGAGTAAGCCGCGCCGCAGCGCCCATTCCCCCGCCTTCATCAACTCGACCGGATCCTTCTTGGCCTTGTTGAACATCCGGCTGAATTGTTCCGCCGTCGTGGGACATTCGATCTTGTCCCCAACCTCGCTCATCTCGATGATCAACTCGCCGGTGGCCGGACTCCTAAATCGAATCAACGGCGTGCCGCCGACCACCGGAACGACGCTGGTCTTGCCTTCCAGAACGACGGTGATCGTCGTGGCGGGCACGGTGTATTCCACCAGGTCGCCAGCCGCCTGCCCGCACGTCAGCGCCAACGCCGCACACGCCAACAGCCACCGCTTCATAACCAGTTTCCTTATGTGCTGGGAACGTTCGTTCGCTCAACCGCCGCGTCGTTACTCATCGTCGCTGTCGCTATCATCATCGCTGCTGGAGCTGTCGCTCTCGTCATCTCCCTCGTCGCCGTCATCGTCGTCTCCATCGCCGCCGCCGTCGCCGATCCGACGCACGATGGTGATCTTGATCTCTTGTTCGTCCTTGAAGGGATCGAAGTCCTGCGTCGGGAACTTGTCGAGCGTCGTCCCCGCCTTCGCCAGATCGACCGTGTCCTTCCCATGCGTCGTGCACAACGCGCGGAACAACGCCGGATCCATATCCGGCGACAGCACCCGCGCCGAGCCGTCCGCCATCAGCGTCAACGGCCCGCTCTGGCCGCGCGAGCCGAACCCGTCCATCTTGTTGAAGTAGTCGTACTTCTTTTCGCCCGTCGTCTCGTCGAAATGCGGCGCGCGGGCCCCGCGAATCGTCGCGCCGCCCCCCAGAATCCACGGGCCGACCAACTCCCCGGAGCCGATCAGCATGATTGTCTGGCTCTTTCCGTCCGTGATGTCGCTCTCTTTGGCCACGTCGTCATAGCCAAAAATGCCGGCCCGTTCGTGCTTGCGCGACAGCGTGGCCGCCACCTCCTGACGAGCTTCCTCGACGCCCGACATGCCGACGAAATGCGTCAGCCCCATGTTCGGAAACTGGTACCCCTTCCACGACTTGCGATCGTCGCTGGGGTTCAGGAACTGAGGAATGCGATATTGGGCGGCGAAGTAGCTGTCGTTGTCCGTCCACGGCTGCTTGAAGTCGATTCGCTTGTGGATCTTCTCATAACCCAGAAACGGCAGCACCTGCGTCATCCAACTATATTGGTAGACGATCACATCTTCGTCTTTCTTCTCCTCGGCGGGGAACGATCCGCGAAACTTCCCCTCCCCCTTGGCATGCCAAGCCATCACCGCGCTGGTGAGCGATTTCCGATCGCCCTCGCTCTCGGTCGATGTGCTGTCGGAAGTCGTGGGAGCTGGCGTGGCCTCCTCTTCGTCATCGTCCGCCGCGGGTGGCGGCGTGGTCGCCGACGGCGGAGGCGTGGCCCCGGTCGTAATTTGCATTTCCGGCGCCGTGCCGGTGGGCGGAGGTGGAGCGCTCGTGGTCGGAGTGACCGGCGCCGCGGTGGCACTTACGGTCGTGGGATCGACTAGCGGCGTGTTCACGGCGACATTGTCGTTGCGCCGCCCGCCGAGCACCACCACTAGCACCACAACCAGGATCAATAGCAGTCCCACGCCCCCGCCGGCGATGCCCGCGATCAGCACCAGATTCGGCCCCTTCTTTTTCCGCAGCCGCACAGGCCCTGCGCTCCCAGGCCTCGCCGGGGCGCCCAGTCCGCCCGTCGCCATCGGACCCGAGTTGAACAGCGGATCCCCCGGACCAGGGCCGAACATATCGTCCAGCTCGCTGCCCAAGCCTGCGGGCTGCGGCTGCGGGATGGTCAATACATTCCCGCAACCCGGGCACTTCACTCGTTTGCCCGCTAGTTCATCTTTCGCCTGAAATCGCTTGCCGCATTGGCAGCCGACCGGGATAGACATTTTCGTACTTAGCCCGTGGGGAAAAGTTCGGGGGGATCGCGTCCGTTCGCCGATTGCGCAAGCGCATGGGCGAACAAACTTCCGGAGGGACCGCCCCACGTTTCTTTATAACCGCGTCCGACGAGACTTGCACATCCTCGTAGCCAATTTCTCGCGGGTTTCTCGGACGACGTGAACGTATTCTGACGTGCTCCACCACCTACCGGAGGGACCGCGAACAGCCTCCATCGCCGCACACAAATACCTTGGCGTCGGCCCCGCGTCTGGTTCTGGCGAGACGCGCATGGGCTGCGAAATCGCGACACCGCCTTGTGGTTCATCGCGCTTGACACTCTGCTGGATTCCTGTAACTTATGTGGTTTCCGCGCCGGTCGACCGACTTCGCGCGGGGCGTCTCGCGGGCTTCCTTCGCGAGACCTAACCGTCTGCCGTAAAATGAGATAGCTCGATGCCCACGATCAACCAGTTGATCCGCCGCAACCGCCGTCCGCCACGCAAATTCAGCAAGTCGCCGGTGTTGGACAAGTGCCCGCAGAAGCGGGGCGTTTGCCTCCAGGTGAAGACGATGACGCCGAAGAAGCCGAACTCCGCGCTGCGGAAGATCGCCCGCGTCCGGCTCTCCAACGGCAAGGAAGTCACCGTCTACATCCCGGGCGAAGGTCACTCGCTGCAGGAACACAGCATCGTGCTCGTCCGCGGCGGCCGCGTCCGCGACCTGCCGGGCGTCCGCTACCACATCATCCGCGGCGCCCTGGACTGCCTGGGCGTCAACGGCCGCAAGCAATCCCGCAGCCTGTACGGGGCGAAGAAATCGTAGAAACGATGAACGACGAACGATGAGCGAAGAAGTGAAAAAGCTTCAGCGTCGTCGATGGCCGTCAGTTCATACTTCATCATTCATACTTCATACTTTCCGCCATGCCTCGCATTACCGCCAGCCGCAAGCAGCTTGTTCCTGATCCGGTGTACGGGTCGTTGCTGTTGAGCAAGTTCGTCAACTCCTTGATGTGGTCCGGCAAGAAGAGCACTGCCCAGGCCGTCGTGTACGGCGCGCTCGAGATCATCAAGGAGAAGATGCCGGACGTGGAACCGCTGGAGGTCTTCACGCGGGGCGTCGAAAACGTTCGCCCCGAGGTCGAAGTTCGCTCCCGACGCGTCGGCGGCGCCGCTTACCAAGTGCCGATGCAGGTGAATCGGAACCGGCAGCAGTCGCTGGCCATTCGCTGGATTCTGCAATCGGTCCGCGAAAAGAAGGGTCGCGCCACGCACCTCAAGCTGGCGGACGAGTTGATCGCCGCCTACAAACGCGAAGGCGCCGCCTTCACCAAGCGCGAAAACGTCCACCGCATGGCCGACGCCAACAAGGCCTTCGCCCACTTTGCCTGGTAGTACCGTATCCCCGAAGGCCGCGCAGGAGCTAAAATTCCGCGCGGCCTTTTTCATGCGCCGATGCCCAATTCAATTTGAAACGTGGAGGGGCGGAGTCTCGGAGGGAAATGTCGAATTTCTAAATCCGAATGTTGAATGAATGACGAAATCTGAATGTCGATTGCGTGATCAGAGCGAGGCCAAGTCGCCCTCCATTCAGTCATTCGTCATTCGGATTTCATTCGACATTCGGATTTAGAAATTCGTCATTCCCCTCCGCGCCTCCGCGTCTCCGCGGTGAAACGTGGTGAACCCCATGCCCCGCGACTTGCATTCCATTCGCAATATCGGCGTCATCGCCCATATCGACGCCGGCAAGACGACCGTGACCGAGCGGATGCTGTTCTTTTCCGGCATGTTGCACCGCATGGGGGATGTCGACAAAGGCACTACCGAAACCGACTTCGACGAGGAAGAACAACAGCGCGGCATCACGATTTACTCCGCCTGCGTCACCTTCCAGTGGAAGCACGTCACCGTCAACTTGATCGACACACCCGGCCACGTCGATTTCACCGCCGAAGTGGAACGCAGCCTCCGCGTGCTGGACGGCGGCGTGGTGGTGTTCAGCGCGCGCGAAGGGGTCGAAGCCCAAAGCGAGACCGTTTGGCGGCAGGCCGATAAGTACCACGTGCCACGGATCGCGTTCATCAACAAAATGGATCGCGAGGGGGCCGATTTCGAAGGCACGCTGTCCGAGATCCGCAAACGCCTCGGCTCGAACCCGATCGCGATCCAGATCCCGCTGGGCGCCGGCCCGCCTCACACGTCCGACGCCTTTCGCGGCGTGATCGACCTGATCGAGATGAAGCTGCTCACCTTCGTCGGCGGGCGTGACAAAGCGCAGGCCTCGGTGAACCAGGCCGACATCCCGGATGACGCGCGCGAACTCGCCGAAATGTGGCGCGGGCAGATGCTCGAACAGCTTTACGACTACAGCAATGAGTTGATGGAGTTGGCGCTCGCCGAGGAACCGATCCCGACTGAGTTGATTCGCACCGTACTCCGCAAAGCGACCGTACACAACCTGGCCGTGCCGGTGCTCTGCGGGTCGGCGCTTGATTGCATCGGCGTGCAGCCGCTTTTGGACGCCGTGGCCGACTTCCTCCCCAGCCCCGCCGAAGTGCCGCCGGTTGAGGGAATCAACCCCAAGAAAAAAGACGCCAAGGAAACGCGCAAGCCGGATCCCAATGAACCATTTTGCGGCCTGGTCTTCAAAATCCTCGCCGAAAAGCACGGCGACCTGGCGATCGTGCGCGTTTACTCGGGAACCTTGAAATCCAGCACGCGCGTTTACAACGCCGGCAAGGATAAGAAGGAAAACGCCGCGCAGCTCTGGCACATTCACGCCAGCCGCAAAGAGCAAGTCGACCAGGTCGAAGCGGGCGACATTGTCGGCATCATCGGGCTGCGCAACTCGATTACCGGTGACACGCTCTGCGATTCCCAGCATCCGATCGTGCTGGAATCGATCCAGTTCCCCGAGACCGTGATCTCGATGGCCATCGAGCCGGAGACGAGCGCGGAGCGGAAGAAACTGGCCGACACGCTCGAGATGCTGAAGCGCCAAGACCCCACCTTTCGCGCCCAGGAAAGCGAGGAAACCGGGCAGACGCTCATCTCCGGCATGGGCGAGCTGCACCTGGAGGTCATCAAGCATCGTTTGCTCCGCGACTTCAACCTGAACGTGAAGGTGCACAAGCCGCGCGTCAGTTATCGCGAGACGATCGAGCGCGCCGTCGAGGCGGAAGGGGAATGCCGCCGCCAAATCGCCGGGCAACAAACCTACGCGAAAGTGCGCGTCCGCTTGGAGCCTTTCGAAGGACAGCAAGCGGTCACGGTGCTCGACGACTCGCGCGGCACGCTGCCGCCGAACTTCACGCAGGCCGCGCTCGAAACGTTGCAGCAGCAAATCACCGGTTCGCTGGGGTTTCCGCTGATGAAGGTGAAAATCACCTTGCTCGGCGGCGAGACGCACGAGACCGAATCGACCGACGTGGCCTTTCGCGTGGCGGCCGCCGACGCCTTCGATCAAGCGCTCCGCGCCGCCGGCGTCGTGCTCTTGGAGCCGATCATGAAGCTCGAGATCACCACGCCGGACGAGTACTTCGGCGATTTCATCAGCGATCTGCAACAGCGCCGCGGCACCATCACGCGCACGTTCAACCGCGGCAAAAACACCATCATCGAGGCCCAGGCCCCGCTCGCCAACCTCTTCGGCTACTCGGGCGCCATGCGCGGCCTCAGCCAAGGCCGAGCCTCCAGCTCGATGGAACCTGCCGCCTACGGCCCCGCGCCGCCGGACGTGTTGCAAGGATTCATGGCTTAAGGGAGTTTAAGGTTTTGTGTGTTCAGTTTTTTTGAACCCGCCGTCCTCACGGATAACTGAAAACTGAACACTGAAAACTTCCCACGCCATCTCGAGCGCGGACATCTGGTGCTTTGTCAACGCCTATACTTCGGGTTCGCGGGGGGGCCCTCGTACCCGTAATTCAAGCATTGACAAAGCACGGGTGGATAGCGGAGGCGGCGGCGAGGATGAAGCTGCCCCGCGGATTGCCTGGCGAAGGGAATCCTTGCGCTGGCCAGTATGCAATAATTACATGGACGAAACGGCCTATGCCGAAGGCGACGGCGCGGCGGCCGGTGGCAGGGGCAAGGTCCGCGCGGAGGTTGTGCGTCGGGCGCGTTCCGAATCGCCATCACGGCGCTGCTTCATACTGATAGTCGAACTTCGTATCGGAAGCTGAAACCATGTCGACCACCGTGGCGCATCCCCAGGCCGACCGCAATCTGCTGTTTGGCATCCTGGCCCTGCAAATGGACTTCATCACCAAAGACGCCCTGGTCGGGGCGATGAACGCCTGGGTGCTGAACAAGCAGGCCCGGCTGGGGGATTTGCTCGTCGAGCGCAATGTGCTGGACTCCGATCGCCGCTCGCTGCTGAACGCGCTGGTGGACGAGCACGTCAAGCTGCACGGCGGGGTGGAGCAAAGCCTGGCCGCGCTCAGCGCGGCGGAAACGGTGGTCGAGGAACTGCGGTCGATCGCCGACGCCGATGTGCAGGCGAGCGTCGCCGGGTTGGCGCGCCAGGTGACGCAGATGGGAGGCAGCACGATGCCGCTCGCCGGCGTGAAGACCAACGGCAAGACGCCCGGCGTGAGCGCGGTTTCGATCGGCGCGGCGCAGCCCAAGCGCGTGTCGCGATTCGAGGTGCTGCGGCCGCATGCCGGCGGCGGGTTGGGAGAGGTGTTCGTCGCCCGCGATACGGAATTGAATCGCGAAGTGGCGCTCAAGCAAATCCGCCCGCGGCACGCCGACAACCCGGAGAGCCGCGCGCGGTTCATGCTGGAAGCGGAAGTGACCGGCGGCCTGGAGCACCCCGGCATCGTGCCGGTATACGGTCTGGGCGCGTACGACGACGGGCGGCCGTACTACGCGATGCGGTTTATCCGCGGCGACAGCTTGCAGGATTGCATTCGCAAGTTCTTCGCCGCCGACGCGAACCTGAAGCGTGATCCCGGCGAACGGGCGCTGGCGTTTCGCGAGTTGCTGCGCCGCTTCGTCGACGTCTGCAACGCGATGGAATACGCGCATAGCCGCGGCGTGCTGCACCGCGACTTGAAGCCGGGCAACATCATGATCGGCAAGTACGGCGAGACGCTCGTCGTCGACTGGGGGCTGGCCAAGCCGCTCGACCAGGTCGAAGAGACCGAGTTCCCCGCCGAAGGCGCCTTGCGGCCGATGTCGGCGACGGGCACGGTCGAGACGCAAGTGGGCCGCGCCGTGGGGACGCCCGCCTACATGAGTCCCGAGCAGGCGGCGGGGAGGATTGATCAACTCGGCCCGGCGAGCGACGTCTATAGCCTGGGGGCCACGCTCTACGCACTCCTGACCGGGCGAGCGCCCTTCGAAGGGGGCGATCTCGGCACGACGCTGCAACGGGTGCAGCGCGGCGAGTTTCCGCGGCCGCGCGTCGTGAACGCCCGCGTGCCGAAGCCGCTCGATGCGATTTGCCTCAAGGCGATGGCGGTGAAGCCGGCCGATCGCTACGCCTCGCCTATGGCGCTGGCTCACGATATCGAGCATTGGTTGGCCGACGAGCCGGTTTCAGCGTATCAGGAGACGGCCAGCGAGCGGCTGGGGCGTTGGACGCGGCGGCATCGGGCGATCGCGCAAGCAAGCGTCGTGGCGCTGATGGTCATTTCCATCGTGTCGCTGATCGCGTGCGTCCTCATCGAACGCGCCCGCGACGCCGAGGCCGAGGCTCGCCAGAACGAGTCGATCGCGCGGGCCGAGGCCGAGGCGAGTTTCCAGGACGCCAAGAACGCGGTGAACGAGTTTTTCACCAAGGTCAGCGAGGAAAAACTGCTGGAAGTGCCGGGGTTGCAGCCCTTGCGGCGCGAGTTGCTCGAATCGGCCGAGCGGTATTACACCGGCTTTATCCAAGAACGGGGCGACGATCCGGAACTGAAGCTCGACCTGGCGGCCGCGCACTATCGCGTCGGGCGCATCGCCGACGAGATCGGCACCAACCAGGCCGCGCTCGAATCGTTCGAGCGCGCCCTGCAGATTCAAGAGACCGCCGCGCAGGATCCCAACGCCCCCTCTTCGGTCATGGAAGATCTGGCCAACACGCATAACGCCAAGGGCGAAGTGTTGCTGCAAAACAATGCGTTTCCCCAGGCGCAAGACGCTTTTGCCAAGGCGCATAACTTGCGCGACGACTTGGTGCGGCGATTCGATCAGGACGGGCGCATGCGCCGCAAGCTGGCCAACAGCATCAACAACCTGGCGGCCGTGCAGGCGATGATGGGTAAACCGCAGTCGGCGGTATCGGAATTCGAACGGGCCCTAGCGGAGCGCGAAAAGCTGGTGCTCGACTTCCCCAAGGATTCGCTCTACCAGAGCGATCTGGCGGAGGGCTACTACAACCTGGCGGCGTTCCACTTGCAGCACGAGAATCCGGTCGCCGCGCAAGGGTCGCTCGAGAAAGCGCTGGCCGCATATCGCGAAGTCTTGAAACTGGAGCCGGGGAATCCGGATTTCGAGCGCGGCCTGGCCCTGAGTTACCGAGAGCTCGGTCGCGCGCAACAAGCCACCGGCAATCGCGAAGCGGCCGCGCAAGCCTACGAGGAGTCGCGGGCGCTATTGGATCAGCTCTCCGCGAAGAACCCGTTCGTCGTCGAGTATCAGGCCGACAACGCCGCGGTGTACATCGACCTGGCGAATCTGGCCGAAGACGCGCCGCAACTCGCGATCGAGTGGCTGACCAGGGCGCGGACGATTCTGGAGCGGCTGGTGAAGCTCGATCCAGGCGACGCGCGCTACGCCAGCGATCTGCTGGTCTGCTTGACGAACCTCGGGCTGAACCAACTCCACGCCGGCCAGGCGATCGCCTCGCGCGATACGCTCGAGCAGGCCCTGGCGAAATATCAGGCCCAGGTGGATGAACATCCCACGCTGCAGCAAGACGAAAAGCTGCTCACGCACGAGGCCGACCTGCGCTACGCGGTGGCGCTCGCCCGCGCACAATCGAACAACCTCGCCGAGGCGCTGCCCGTTTACGAGCAAGCGGTCAAGCTACGGGAAAAGCTGCTGCAGGCCGCGCCGCGCGACACGGGGCGATTGATTGCGCTCGCCCGCTTGCAGGATGAAGTGGCCGTCGTGCAATCGCGGTTGGGGAATCGCGACCAGGCGGTGGACGCCTGCCGCGAGGCGACCGCGCACTTCCGCACCGCACACGAGTATCGGCTCGATGAGCCGAGCCGGGCGGAATTGCGGCAGCACCTATCTCAATTGGCGATCTTCGAGCGCGAGTTCGGCGGCATGGACGAATCGAACGCCGCGCTCGTGGAGCAGCGCAACCTGAGCGGCGAACGGCCGGACGAGCTGTACGCCACGGCCGTCGAGTTCTGCCGCAACGCCGACTGGGTCGGTGGCGAGGAGGAGGACGCCCTCAGCGTCGAGGAGCTGGCCCAACGCAATCGCTGCTTGGATGAGGCCCTGACCACGCTCCAGGCGGCCGTCGCGGCCGGGTACGACCGGGCGAAGCTCAAGGAGGACCAGGAATTGGGGCTCTTGCGTGACGACCCCGACTTCCAGAAGTGGATGGAGACGCCGTAATTCATTTTGCTCGAACGGCTTGCGTCGCGTTAGCCGATTCTGGCCTCCGGCCAGCCGCGGCAAAAACTCCCTCACCGGCAGCGTTGGCATAACCGATACAACAATGGAAGGCGGGCCGCCGCGCCGCGCGCCGCGTCGGCGCACGATCGCGGTCCGCGCCTGCGGGTCGCGGGAGCAGTCCGGTTGGCGAGGAGCCGCGGAATGGGACGGAACCCTGATCGATTCATTGCGGCCGTGGCGCTGGCCATCGCCGCGTTGGGCTCGTCGCTGCATGCGCAGGACGACGCCACTTTCGCCACGGATGATTGGAGTGCGCCCGAGGAGCGCCTGGCCTGGCAGCCGGGCGACACAGCGCCGCCTGCGGCCGCCGACCTGCAACCGAGCATCGTCGACGGCGGAACGGCCACGACGCCGCCACAGTCGCCTCGGCCGAGTCCATCGCGGCGCTCGAGCGCGGCTTCGCAGTTCGCGCTCGGCGGCGGCGCGTCGGCCGTCTCGCGGCGGCAGGCCAGCACGCCGTACATGATCGGCGATCTGTTCGGCGCGTCGCTCTACCAGGTCGCATTCCAGGCGCCGTCGACCAGCGTGAACGCGGTTTATTTCGATGCCGCACTCGGTTTTAGCGGCCTCGGCGAAGCCTTCCAGCATCCTGGCGGCGGAGCCGCTGGCCTGCCGGGAATCATCGCGATGCCGGTCTCCATTGCCGGCGGTTCAGACTCCTCGGGCGATGGCGAACCGGATACCTTCGCCGGTCTGTCGGAACCGGGCGGCCTCGGCGCCGTCGTGCTGGCGGCCCAAGGACAGCCCGGCACGATCGTGTTCGTTGGCGGTACAGGCTACCTGGTGCGCCAGGCGATCGTCACGCCGCCCCCGCCGTTCCTGAATCCGCAAACCGGCCTGAACACCTCGGCGCGGAGTCCCATCGACGGCGATCCGGGATCGGGTATCGTCGAGGCCTATGACCTGCAATTTGATTATCTGTTCAGGCCCGACGTGATCGTCGTCAACGTGCCCAGTCCCGGCGGCGGCGGCGCGGTCGGCCGGGTGAAGATCGCCGAAAACAACAGCCCCATCCCGCGCGACCGCATCTACTTCAACTACAGCCTATTTCACAACGTGCCCCTGACCTCGCGCGATCCGGATGTGAACCGCTACACGCCCGGCTTCGAGAAGACCTTCTGGAACGGCAACGGCTCGGTCGAGCTGCGCGTGCCGTTCGCCTCGACGCTCGATAGCAATATCACCGCCGGCGCCCTCACCAACGGCAACAATACCGAGTTCGGCAACGCGACGGGCATTCTCAAGCTGCTCTTGTGGTCGAACGACAACTGGGCGTTCGCCGGAGGCTTGGGCGTCAACGCGCCGACGGCCGACGACGTCGTGGTCTCGCTACCGAATGGAAGACCGCTGATTGCGATCGACAACGACGCCTTCCATTTGCAACCGTACATGGGCGTCTTGTGGACGCCGAGCGACCGGTTTTTCGCGCAAGGCTTCGCGGAAGTGGACGTCGACATCGACGGCAACCCCGTCTGGGCCGATCTGCAGGGGCTGGGACTGGAACGCATGGGGCGACTCAAGGACGCCACGCTGATGATCGCCGATCTGGGAATCGGCTACTGGATCTACCGCAACAACAGCTCGCAACGCGTGACCGGCGTCGCGCCCGTGTGGGAGCTGCACTACAACCGCTCGCTGGAAGATCAGGATGTTTTGCGGCAGGGAAACTTCGTGATCGGCAACGCGGACCAGGACGTCGACGTGCTGAACACGACGATCGGCTTGAACCTGGAGTTCTTCAATTACGCGTTGATCACGGCCGGCTACACCGCGCCGCTCTCGGATGCGGATGATCGGCAATTCGACGGCGAGTTTCGCGTGATGTGCAACATCGGCCCGCGCCCGACGCGCGCGGCACGAGCGCAGTTCTAGTCGCGTTCTCGCAAACGCGGGCCGTCGAAGAAAAGCCCAGGGCAGGCCTTCGGAGTCTTCACTATCCCCGAAGACTGCGAAGGCCTGCCCTGGGCTTGAAGCGTTGTGCGGCAGACTTGACTAGCGCCGCGTCGATTCCGCCAGGGCCGTCTCGGGCTTGGCGCGGTCGGTCTGGAAATCTTGCGGGGCGCCGATCCACAGCACCAGCGGCGCGGCGATGAACACGGTGCTGTAAGTGCCGGAGAGGACGCCCACGAGCATGCAGTAGGCGAAGCCGTGGATGCCCTGGCCGCCGAGCACGTACATAATCACCACGGTGATGAATACCGTTAACGACGTGAGGATGGTGCGGCTCAGCGTCTGGTTCAAACTCAGATTGACCATCTCGGGCGTGAGCCTCGGGCTCTTGCCCTTGACTTCGCGCATGCGGTCAAAGATGACGATCGTGTCGTTGATCGAAAAGCCGATGATCGTCAGGAAGGCGGCGATGATGGGCAGATTGATCTTGAACTGATCGATCATCAACAAAGCGGACAACGCGGGAACTTGGATGGCGAGGTAGTAACTGACGCCGAGCGCCACGAGGGAGACAAGTACGTCGTGGATCAAGGCGATGACGGCGGCGACGCCGTAGACCAGTCGTTGGAAGCGAATCCAGAGGTAGACGGCGATGGCCACAATACTGGCCAACAGCGCATAGATCGCCGACCATTGCGTATTCGCGGCGACCTGGCCGCCGATGGCGCTGGAGGAGGGGAAATACGGCTCCGCCTCGAGCTGCTCCTTCATCTTGGCGAAGACGGTCTCGGCCTGCGCCGGCGGCAGGGCCAC
>Ga0073934_10009446_pt1 | contig 12500 bp, 14 predicted proteins | sample LarsenN4metaG_FD_76834 | JGI IMG/M metagenome (GOLD analysis project Ga0073934, IMG submission 76834) | Hot spring sediment bacterial and archeal communities from British Columbia, Canada, to study Microbial Dark Matter (Phase II) - Larsen... ... | reverse complement strand
GGCGGATCGACCGCCACCACCACGCGAACGAGCGGCGGCGCTATGGCGACACGGCAGGCTTCGATCATGGCGCGGTTCCAAAGCGCCTCGGGCCGGTCATCGACGATCTCGCCGTCGATCTCCTGGCGACCGACGCGGGTGCCGGCATAGCGTTCGAGCACGTGATCGACGAACGCCCGCGACAGGTGCCGCGCATTGGCGGCGGTGCCGGCGCGCGTCAGCGCGGTCGAGGGATCGGCGATCAGCTTCTTCAACAACGCAATGGGCCGCGGCGTGGTGGTGATGACCTGTTGCGGCTGCTCGCCGAGCCGCAGCGCGAACTGCAGGACGTCGAAGGTCGCCTCGGCCTGCCGCCACTTGGCGAGCTCGTCCGCCCAGGCGGCGGAAAATTGCGGACCGCGCAAGGATTCCGGATCTTCCGCGGAAAAGGCCTGCGCGATCGCGCCGTTGGAAAATTCGACGCGCCGCCGCGACGGCACCCATTGCGGCCGCGCGTCGCGCGCATGCACCGACAGAAGGCCCGACACGCCCTCGATCATCACCTCGCGGGTCTCGTGTTCCGTTTCACCAATGAGTGCGATGCGCCGGTCGCCCTCGCCTTCGGCTTTCGGCGCATTGGCAATGCTCTTGACCCATTCGGCGCCGGCGCGCGTCTTGCCCGCGCCGCGGCCGCCGATCAGCAGCCACGTGGTCCAGGGTTCGCCGTTGTTGGCGAGAAGCGGCGGCAGCTGGTGGTCGTGGCAGTAATACGTGAAATCCGACAGCAGATGTTCGAGCTGCTCACTGGTCAGAGTCGCGAGGAACTCGTCCCGTATGTCCTGCGGCCATGCCCGCCAGTCGTCGCGAAAGCTCCTGACGCAGGGCATCGATGCTGGCGGGAATGGCGTCCTTATCGGTGTCATCTTTCGTCATCTTCGATTTCGGCCGCCCCGCTTGCGGTTCATGCAACGCGTCGAGCGCCGTGAGCGACTGCAGCGTCTTTGCCAGCAGCGCCAAGGTGCGCGCGTCACGCTCGCGCTCGCCGAGCGCCTGCCCGCTGCCGGCCAGCCTCTGTTCGATCTCGCCGACCTGGCGTTCGGCGGCGCGCATCATGCGATTGACCAGCGTCAGCCGGTCTTCTTTCAGAATGCGCCGCCGCGTCACCATCCGGCGCTTGACCAGCGGCGGCAGCAAGCGCTTGCCGTCTTTCTTCGGCCCGCCTTCGATCCAGTGATAGAGCGTCCAGTGACTGAGCCCGGTTGCGTCGATGATGTCGCGCGTGGTCGCGCCTTCAGCGTAAATCTGCCGCGCCCGCGCGGCGCTGTCGGGAATGCCGGTCATGGTGTGCACAAAGCTATCCGCTCGTCCCCGCGAAGGCGGGGACCTAGAGCGGCAAGGACAAGCTGAATCTGTTTCGCTGGATTCTCGCTTGCGCGGGAATGAGCGGTGGAACAACTAAGCCGCGTCGCCGCGGCCGCAATTGTGGAGAATAGCGAAACCCTACCTGACAAGCGTCACTGTCAAGGATTTTTTTCCTAGACCGGCTGTGCGCTGTTCAGCGTGGTGACAGTCCACAGCCCGGCATTGATGTGTTGTCCATGCGGTCCGCAGACGCCGGTTTGAAGCCCGGCCTGCTCTTTGGCACTGTGCCAGCGCGCCACGGTCGGCGGCTTCGCTCACCTGCCCGGATCACAATGCCTCTCCGTCCGATCAATTCCGCACTCGCAATCGGCGTCGCCGCATTGCCGTTGCCTGCGTTGACGCTGCTCGATCGTCTCAATCGCGGCTGCGGCGACGGCATGTGTTCGTTCCTGTCCGGGCTCCTGATACTGGGAGCCCTTGCTGCAGCGACGCTCGTCTTTTTGCGCCGGAGTGCCCGGCGCGGCGAAACGCCTGCCTGGCTGCGCTGGGTGCCGGTCGCGCTCTGGGCGCTCGTTCTTGCGCCGCTGGTCTACTGACGCTCATCCGATCGCCCGTCCCGCTTGCACGAGATGTCCGCCGTCAGCCGCACTTGTGGAGAATGACGAAACCCTACCTGACCAGCGTCACGGTGTCAATGACTATTTTCCTATTCATCACGCGCCGATCCTTCACGAAATGTTTCGCCGCACGCCGGCGCGCCCGCCTCACCCTTTGCGCCTCGATAACCTTTTTGGCGTAGCCTTGATCGTGGAACCGGATATGGGCCCTGCGGATTGACTCAAGGCCCGAAGGCCGCGGCCCGCGGCCGCCCTTTGCGACGGAGAAACCGTCAATGACCGTCCCGCGTCCAGCAGACCGGCCGAACGCCGGCACCTCTCCCGTCCCCGCGCCTCCGGCCGCCGATACTGCGCCGCCGCTTGCACCATCCGCCGAACCGTCGCGCGAGCAATCGCCCTGGTGGACCGCGCCGTCCGGCCGGCCGATCGGCATTCCCGATTTCGCGCATGAATTCATCGCAGCCACGCTGGTGTGGCTCTTTCCTGCAGCGCAACCGATCCCGGTCCGCGTGAAGGCGCGCCGCCGTTCCTGACCGCTGCGCCTGTGCCGGCGGATAGCATCTGCGATAGCGGCGGCCCCGCCATGCGGCCGTCTTGACGCCTCCGGACGAAATACTCATTTTTGGCGCCCGGGCAGATTCCCTTGCCCGCAAACGGAAAGGATAGAAGCAATCGACGTCATATTAGGGGAAGTGTGACGATGACTGACACCGTGTTCCGCCGCATTCGCGGACATAAGGCCAATCTCGACCGCTACGCGCGCCTCCTGGCCACCAATCTCACCGAGCTCGAACGTCAATACATCCATCGGCGCATCGCCGAGGAACAAGCCGCTATCGCGAGGCTGGAGACGCAGCGGCTCGCGACAAAGATCGCAGCGACAGCGGACAAGCAGACACTGATCGCCGCACGCGCGGCCGCGCGGAAAGTCGCCGAACACCGGGCCGCATAGACGATCATTCGATCGTTCCTGTCAGCCCCCGCACGCATGCGGCGTTCCGGAACGCGGCCTGAAGCGGCCGCTTCCGGATCGCTCTCTGTCTAATCCTCTCGTGGCTCCTGCACCGGCGTTGCCGGGGCATCGGGCGGTGGCGCGTCCTTGGCGGCCGGTCCGCGCAACGGTTTCTCTTCCATGCCGATCAGGAACGCGAGCCCGAAACACAAGACCAGCATCGCCGCGAGAAACACGAATCTGAAGGCGTAGGCGAGCGCGGGCTCCGACGCCGTGCGCGCCAGCGCCTCGACCGAGACTCCGCCGCTCGCGCCGATGCCGCCGAGCACGATCGCGCCGAACAGCGCCACCACCAGCGCCGAGCCGAGCGAGCGGAAGAAGTTCATGGCGCCGGTCGCAACGCCCATATGTGTGCGCGACACCGCATTCTGCATCGACACCGTCGCCACCGGAAACACCGCACCGATACCGAGCCCGACCGCGAAAAGCACGAGTATGGTGACGGCGATGGGGAGTTCGACCGGCCAGATCGACAGCGCACCGAGGCCTACGATCGCAATCAGAATGCCGGCGACCGCCATCCGCTTGTAGTGATCGACCACGGTCATCATTCGCCCGGTCAGGGTCGACGACACCACCGTCGCCCCCATCAGCGGAATGAGCGCGAGGCCGGACTGGCTCGCGGAGAGATGGATCACCGTCTCGAAATAGAGCGGGATGAAAATCGTCAGACCCACCAGCACGCCCATGCAGCAGGTGCCGGCGAGTGTCGCCGTGCGCACGATCGGATTGGCGAGAATGTGCAGCGGCAGGAACGGCTCGGGCGCCGACACCAGCCGCCACGAGAACGCCGCCCACAGCACCGCCGAGCCCGCGAACAGGCCGAGGATCTGCCAGCTCAGCCAGGGAAAGCGCACCCCGCCCCAGGTCAGCGCGAGGAGAAGCGCGATCGCGGCGGTGATCATCAGGATCGCGCCGGGCAGATCGAGCGCATGCTTGCGCTGATGCAGCGGGATCCGCCGCAGCACATTCGAGGTCATGGCGAGCGCGATCAGGCCGAGCGGCAGGTTGATCCAGAAGATCAGCGACCAGTGCAGATGCTCGGTCAGGACGCCGCCCAGCACCGGCCCGCCGATCGAGGATGTGGCGAACACCGCGCCGATATAGCCCTGGTAGCGGCCGCGCTCCTTCGGCGTCACGATATCGGCGATGATCGTTTGCGTCATCGACATCAGCCCGCCGCCGCCGAGACCCTGCAGCGCGCGGCCGAGAATGAGCGCGGTCATCGACGGCGCCAGCGCGCAGGCCACTGATCCCGCGATGAAAATCGCGATGCCCATCAGCATGATCATGCGGCGGCCGTAGATGTCCGAGAGCTTGCCGTAGAGCGGCGTCGAAGCGGTGGCGGTGAGGAGATAGGCCGTCACCACCCAGGACAGGTTCTCGACATCGTTGAAGGCGCGGCCCATCGTGGGCAGCGCGGTCGCGACAATCGTCTGATCGAGCGCACCGAGAAACAGCGTCAGCATCAGGCCGATGACGACGGTGCGCGCCTCGGCATGGCTCAGCGCGCGGGTTTCCGCCGCGGCCTTTACCTCGCGCGCGTTTTTGCCCTTGTGTTTCGGCGCTTTCGGCGTCTTGCCCGGTTTATCGTCCATGGGTGTTCTTGGCGCGAAGCGCAAACCCGCGCAAGGCCGCTTGTTTGCGGATCAACCATGTCTTGCAGACTAAGTCTTGCGATCCGGCGGCGCCGCGGCCATCCCGTACAGGCGGCGCGACAATTCCTGCCGCAACGCGTCGATGCTTGCGGGGATCGACTCGTCATCGTCGCGGTCGGCTTTGGTCGAACCGGGTCCCGCCGCGCTCTGCTTGCGCAGCGCCTGCAGGTCGCGCAGCGCCCGCGTCAGGCTCGCGAGCATGCGGACATCGCGCTCGCGCTCGACCGGCGCGACGGCGCACGCCGCGAGCCGCATCTCGATATCGCGCACCTGGCGTTCGGCGGTGCGGGCGAGCCGGTTGATGAGCGACATATCGTCGGCCTTCAGCGCGCGCCGCCGCTTGCCGGTGACCTGACGCCGGCGCGGCAGCGGCTGCATACGCTCGCCGTCCTGCCCGAACGGTGTGCCGTCGAGACAGGCATAGAGGGTTCCGTACGACATCTGGCAATGCGCGAGGATGCGGGAGACGGTGAAGCCTTCCGCATACATCTCGCGCGCCCGCATCACGCGGGCGCGATCGAGCGGGGGATTAGGCTCCGGCTTGATGTGGGATGACAGGGGCATGGCGGCTGACCAGAGAACGGGCTCGCGTCCCGGGCGCGGCGCAGCGTGAGCGCCAAAAGCGCATTCACGCGCGTCTTAAGCCAAAGCACTGTGGAACGGTGCGGTGCAGAACCGGCACCCAATCACACGCGGGCTAATGGGTCCCGGTTCTGCGGCGCAGCATCTATGCAGCGCCCGGGACGCGAGCGCCGTATGCAAGTGTGGAGAATGCGCAAGCCCTACCCTCGCAGCGTCACGCTGTCAAGGATTATTTTCATAACGATCGCGTTCCCGGAACCCCGCCGCAGCAGCATCCCGGGCCGGAGCAGGCCTTTGCAAGCACCGTCGCCTCCCGCATTCCGGTCGGGCGTGCTATACGCTGATGTGCGAAGGAAACCTCGTGAGCGCATGCGGAGCCCCGATGTCGAAACCGGTTATCTTCACCATTTCCGCCACATGGGACGACGAGGCCTCGGTCTGGAGCGGGCATTGCGACGACATCCCTGCTGCGGCCGACGCACCGACACTCGACGAGGTGCTGGCGAAAATCTCCGCGATGGCGCTCGACCTGCTGCCCGACAATCATCCCGGCGTCGATCCGGCGTCTCTGTTTCTCCAGATCACGGCGCTGCGCGAAGCCGAACCGGCCGCGGCTTGATGGCCTGAGCAACGCATGACCGCGTCCGAAAAACCGCGGCCCGATGTCGGGCTCCTGTCCTGAATGGCGCCGCAGTTCGACAAGCCCTTGCGCGACCTGTTGCGCTCCGCGGGCTGCGTTTTCGTCCGGCAAGGCAAGGGCAGTCACGAAATCTGGTTCAGCCCGATCACCAAGCGGCACTTTCCGGTTCCGGTCGGCATTCCAAGCCGCCACACCGCAAACGCCATCCTGCGCCAGGCCGGCTTGCCCAAGGCGTTCTGAGTTTAAACCTTAAAGACGCACCCGGGCGCGGCGCAGCGTGAGCGCCAAAAGCGCGTTCACGTGCGTCTTAAGCCAAAGCACTGTGCGAACGATGCGCTGCAGAACCGGGACCCATTCACATGAGGCAATGGCTCCCGGTTCTGCGGCGCGGCATCTATGCCGCACCGCGCCAAGCACGCGTGAGCTGGACGCGAGCGCCGGATGCAAGCGTGGAGAATGCGCAAACCTTAATCGGCCAGCGTGACGCTGTCAAGGATTATTTTCATATATCAGCGATAGACCTCGCGCCGATGGCCGACCGCCACGACCACAACGACAAACCTGTTGTCCTCGATCGCTGCCACGATTCTGTAGTCGCCGACGCGATAGCGCCAGAAGCCCTTCTTGTCGCCGGTCAAGGCGTGCCCAAAGCGTCTTGGATTATCCGATGTCGCGATGCGCTGGCGCAGGTATGTCAGGATCGCCGCCTGGGCGTCCCTTCCGAGCTTCTTCAGGTCGCGCGACGCCTCCGGCAAGAACTCGACCTGCCAGACCGCGCCCACGACAATGCCCCCGCCCTGCCGCGATCAGTCGAGACCGAGATCGCGTTCGAGCTGATCGAGCGTTACGCGCTTGCCGCCCCGCTTCATGCGGCGGGTCGCGAGGTGAAAATCCTCAATGTCCTCGATATGCCGCAGGATCGCCTCGCGCGCGTAATAGCTCTTGGTCCGCCCGGTCTTCTTGGCGAGCGCATCGAGGCGCTTCTCGATCTCAGGCGGCAGGCGCAGGGCGAGCATCGCGTATCTCCAATTGCTATACATGTATAGCATTAGGCTCGGCCGCGCCAGCCCCGGCTAGCATGTTCTACGCGCCCTCGCCTTTCCACTCGGCCTTCTCAGAATCTGCGGGTTGGCCTTCAAGCGAGTGTCAAGGCGCATCGAGCATATCGCGATAGCCAACAATGTCATTGTCACTGCGGGTATCAATCACCGGATGCCGGCTGCCGCGTTCGCCGATCTCCCGCACGGCACGAAGAAAGGCCTCGCGGTCTGGCTTTTGCGGGCGCCTGCGCTCCCGCTCGACCTCCTTGCGCAGCGCACCGGTCACGACTTCGGCGATGCTTTGCTTGCGCCGCCGTGCCAGTTCGCGGGCCAGGCGCTCAGTCTCTGCATTCTTGATGATGAGGGCCATTGGGACGCACCCTGTCACGGATTGTTCTTTATCAAAAACTGGACGTCTCGGTCAGTCCATACCAGCAAGCTGATCCAAAACATGCAGCAGACGCGACGCTGTCGCGATTATCTCAAAAAACTGCGAATCCGCCGCGCCAGCTGCTTGCTAGCACCGAGTTCGCACTCCCAGACAACGAGCACTTTCCAACCTAGTCGCTCCAATTCTTGAATATGAGCAGCGTCTCGCTGCTTGTTCCGGATGAGTTTTGGCGCCCAATATCCGACATTCGACTTCGGCACCCGGCCATCCAAGCAAGCAGCAGCCTCGTGCCCGTGCCAAAAGCACCCATGAACGAATATAACTTTCCGCCTGGGACCGAAAACAATGTCAGGCTTCCCTGGCAGGTCCCGGCGATGCAGACGATACCGAAAGCCCATCGCGTGAACCAGCCGGCGTACAAGAATCTCGGGCGTTGTGTTGGCGCTTTTGATGCGCCTCATATTTGCTGAACGCCGTTCAGAAGAGATCTTATCCACCAAAGCCTCTGCGCTTAGGCAGGAATCAAATGACAAGGTCCACTGGAAGATCGGAGATATCGCGCAACCGCTTTCCTGCAATCATTGTTTCAACCAAGTCGGACGCCTCGCCAAGGTTTGGTTCGGAGACCACCTCCCGTAGTTCAGTCAGAGCGAAGTGATAAACACAGTCAATATCGCCGGTGCCGAGAGCAATAGAAGCTATGCGACTTGGGCTCGGCTCTCCGGTAATCACAGCAATATGTGGCAAACGGCCCTTCCGGTTACGTACCAAAACCAAGCCTTCCGAGCGCGCATTTTGAACGCGATCACTTCTGATCGTCCACTTGCAAGAAATGGATGCATGCAAAATCGGTTTGTCATTATTCGACAACCGAAGCGGAGTAAGCTTTGCTACATGATCGTTCAAATACGCGCGGCTGCCATCTGTATCAAAGCTCTCATCGGGCTCCGGATGCCTCGCGATCACAATATCAGGCTTGATCAGATAATCTGATCCCAAAGCTGCCCAAAGTTCGCGGTTTTGCTTCGCCAGAACCTCAAGGGCAGCAAGATGGCTGTATTGGTCGTAATGAGCCACATTTCCGCCCTTGCCCACAACCCAATGTCCCGGACGCATGTGTCCGAGGGCTCGAAAGCCCACGTCAATGAACTCGGCGCAAACCCGCTCGAAGGTTGCCCCCGCAATCTGCCCGCGGAGCTTTTCAGTTGCGCGCGGCTTGCCAAGTTTCTCCAGTATCCCGTTTGCAATCGCCACACTGACACGGCTGCTAGCATCGGCGTTACTTGGTATACTCTTTTCACTTGTACTAAGTATGTTATTTTGCAGAAGAGCCGAATGAAAAGCTTGCCGAGCATCGGAAAGAAAGGCATCGGTCATTCGCCAACCCTCAGCGCCACTGAAATACGAAATCGCGCATCTAACGAAATCAAAGTCCTTTCGTTTATGCTTGCCGCCTTAAGCGACCGCGCTAATCTTTACGCCCTTTGCGGTCTCAAGAGCGGCGCGAATTTTATTAGCAACCGCAGCCGCAACAGGCGCCGGAAATGCATTTCCGACCTGCCGGTATGATGAGGTCTTCTTGCCGGCGAATTGCCAAGTGTCGGGAAATCCTTGCAGACGCGCTACCATCCTGACTGTTAGCCGCGGCATTCCAACAAAATCGCGGTCTGGCGCCTGATCGGCAATTCCGAGCCCATCGACGCCTAACGACTGCCAAGCTTTTCTAGCTCTTGTCGGTCCGAGATCGGGGCCGCCATGCTTCTTCGATCCACCCACCACTGTCGGCGCGATGTCGTCAGCCTTCTTCCGCCAAGCCCACACGTTACGCCAGCCACGTTCGCCCATGAGATCGTAGAGGGTTTCTCCAACCGTGGGCGGATTATGCGGCGACGGTGACGGCCATTCGAAGTGATCCGAAATCTCTTTCTTGATAGCGACAATAACCACGCGCGGCCGGAGTTGCGGCACGCCAAACTCGGAAGCATTAAGCAAACGCCAATCAGTTTCGTATCCGAGCTTCTTTAGATTTGCTTTGAGTTGTCCGCGGTAATCCTCGAATACAGCATCCAAAAATCCGCGAACGTTTTCGATCATAATTGCCCTCGGCCGGATTTCATCGGCCAAACGCAGCGCGGCAGGGAAAAGATTCCGCTCATCGTTCTCGCCGAGCTGCTTGCCAGCTACAGAGAAAGGAGGGCACGGCAGGCCGCCGGCAAACAGGTCAATGCCTTTGTACGGGCGGCCATCGAATTGATTTAAGTCTTGTTGCAGGACGTTCCATGCGGGCCGGTTTAAGCGAAGAGTTGCACAAAAATCCTTCTCGATCTCGACAACTGCCTCGTGAGAAAATCCGGCAGTTTCCAGACCAAGCGCCTGTCCGCCCGCTCCAGCGCAAACCTCGACAGACGTTAATGGCAACACTACCCCCAATGTTCTCTATATGTTCTTTACAGACGAAGTTAGCAGAAGGCAACTCGTAGCTGATTCGCCCTGCCCCTATCGAAGCGAGCCACTCTTCACACTGACTTAATGTGGGTATTTTGCGCATGCAGTTCGATTTATTCGACAGCAAACCGGAGCCAAGGTTTGTCTGCGACGTGCCTCCGCCCTACCAGCCAAATCTCGACGACGTGCGCGCGAGACTGAATCGAATCCTTGCAGAAGCGCGCGCGGCCGAAAGACTGCCCTGGGACGCAGACAAGACGCTGGTGTACCAAACCATCTTCCCCCACATGACGGGCTGGCTTCCGGAGGAGGAAGGCGCGCAGCTGCGCTTTGCCTTCGAGCAGGAGATGAACCGGCTGAAGGCGGCGTGACCGAGGCGCGGGCTCAAGCCTTGCGTTTGACCTTTGGCGTCCTGACGCCGGCCGCGGCCGCTTGCCCCACCCGCTTCTTGGCCTTGGCCGGAGCGCGATTCGCCGCGGCTTTGGGCACCCGGCCGGGCCAGCTGACGATCCAGTTCTCCAGTTCCGCGTCCGGCACCTTTGTTTCGCAGGCGCCCACCCTCCCGCGCACCGAAATGCCGGCGATATGCACCGTCTCCGGGTCGCCCGAGACGAGCGGATGCCACCAGTACAGATCCTTGCCCTTGGCCAGGAGGTCGTAGGCGCAGGTCGGCGGCAGCCAGTCGAGCGTGCGCACCTCCGCGGGGGTCAGCCCGACGCAATCCGGCACCTTTTTCAGCCTGTTGCGGTAATCCTTGCAGCGGCAGGTCTCGTGGTCGAGGAGCTTGCAGGCGACATCGGTGAAGAAAATCTTCCCGGTGCCCTCCTCCTCCAGCTTGTTCAGGCAGCAGCGGCCGCAGCCGTCGCACAGGCTTTCCCACTCCCGGGCGGTCATCTCTTCCAGCGTCTTGCGCTTCCAGAACGGGGTGTCGTCCGCCGCCAGGGCCAGCGCCGGCCGCTGCGGCGCGGACGATCTGGCGGGCGCAGCCGGCCGAACGGGGTGTTTTCGGGTCGATTTCAGGGTCACGGAGGTAAAGTCCCGCCGGGCCGTGTGGGGCCCGTCACATCATTGTCAGGCCCGGCCGGAGCGGGACTGGTAGAGAGCCGCGAACCGCCGGCAGAGCTTGTCGAATCGGTCCGCGGGCGCATCTTACCGTTATCCGCAATTTCGACATGCTTGTGGTTCTGGTGGCATGGAACGGCGGGACCGGATCGGCTAGAGATGTGGCGTTTTGCGGACATTTCCCCAGAACCGCCAGCGCCCTGGACGGCGATCGCCTTTGTATCGATGACCATGGCACAACGACCCTTGGCACAAGGACGGCCGCGTGGCTGAGCGAAAGACAATAGGCTTCGGCGAGCGCCTGCGGCGGTTTTTCCTCGATCTCGACGCGCGGATCGATTCCGGGCTGTTCAATGCCGGCCGCTGGTCGCGCGAGCTCTACGAGCGCTTCGTCACCTTTATGGACCGGTTCCATGTCGCGGGCTGGAAGCGCTGGGTGCTGGTCGAACCGGCATCCGAGGCCGCGACGCTCGGCACCGGCGGCCTCGTGCTGGCGCTCGCGCTCGCGCTGCCGGCCTTCTACGAGACCAGCGACGAGGACTGGCTGAAGAAGAGCGAGCTCGCGGTGCAGTTCCTCGACCGCTACGGCAACGAGGTCGGCGCGCGCGGGATCAAGCATAATGACTCGATCCCGATCGAGGAGTTTCCGGATCACCTGATCAAGGCGACGCTCGCGACCGAGGACCGGCGCTTCTACGAGCATTTCGGCATCGACGTGCCGGGAACGTTCCGGGCGCTTCTCACCAATGCGCGGGCCGGCGGCGTGGTCCAGGGCGGCTCCTCCATCACGCAGCAGCTGGCGAAGAACCTGTTTCTGAGCAACGAGCGCACCATCGAGCGCAAGGTGAAGGAAGCCTTCCTCGCGATCTGGCTCGAGACCCGTTTGACCAAGAACCAGATCTTGAAGCTCTATCTCGACCGCGCCTATCTGGGGGGCGGCGCGTTCGGGGTCGATGCGGCAGCGCAGTATTATTTCAACAAATCAGCGCGTGACGTGAACCTCGCTGAAGCCGCGATGATGGCGGGTCTGTTCAAAGCGCCGACCCGCTACGCACCTCACATCAACCTGCCGGCCGCCCGCGCACGTGCCAACACCGTTCTCGATAACCTGATCGAGGCCGGGATGATGACCGAGGGTCAGGTGTTCGGTGCGCGCCGCAATCCCGCCGTCGCCGTCGACCGCCGCGACGAACGCCAGCCAAACTACTACCTCGACTACGCCTTCGACGAGATGAAGAAGCTCGTCGACAAGCTGCCAAAGTCGGTACAGGAGCGTGTCTTCATCGTCCGGACCGGGCTTGATGTGAACCTGCAGCGGCAGTCCGAGCAGGCTATTGAAGAAGTTCTGCGCGACTATGGGAGGCAGTATGGTGCGCGCCAGGCTGCGACCGCCGTGTTCGAGAACGACGGAACGCTACGCGCGCTAGTCGGCGGCCGCGATTATGCCGAAAGCCAGTTTAACCGCGCGACCGATGCGCTGAGGCAGCCAGGTTCGTCGTTCAAGCCCTATGTATATGCGGCCGCCTTCATTCACGGGCTAAAGCCGACGACGGTTGTCGCCGACGCACCGATCTGTATCGGCAACTGGTGCCCTCACAATTACTCGGGCGGCTATTCGGGCTCGCAGACGCTGACCATGGCGCTGGTCCGCTCGATCAACACCATTCCTGTGAAGCTGTCGATCACCATCGGCAACGGCAACCCGCGCGCGG
>Ga0073934_10009444_pt1 | contig 12503 bp, 15 predicted proteins | sample LarsenN4metaG_FD_76834 | JGI IMG/M metagenome (GOLD analysis project Ga0073934, IMG submission 76834) | Hot spring sediment bacterial and archeal communities from British Columbia, Canada, to study Microbial Dark Matter (Phase II) - Larsen... ... | reverse complement strand
ATGGCTGTGGCATTCAACGTAAGCAACAGGATCAACAAGACAATGATGGCGCCCGCGGCGATGGCGTGGAACTCAGATTGTGCGCGCGTGGTCCATTGGTAGATCTGGATCGGCAGCGCGGTGAATTTGGAGAACGGGCCATCCGGGTCCACGCTGATGAAGGTGGATGCGCCCACTACGATCAAGGGAGCGGTCTCGCCCAGTGCACGGGACAATGCCAGAATGCTGCCCGTAAGAATCCCGGAAACAGAATTCGGCAACACGTGATGCCAGACAGTCTGCCATTTGGTGGCGCCCACGCCGTAAGCAGCCTGACGCAGCGAATCCGGCACGGCCTTGATGGCTTCCTGCGCGTTGATGATGATCAACGGCAGCACGAGCACACCCATGGTCAACCCGGCCGATAGGACTGTGCGGCCATTTGTATCCGTGACACCGAACAGACTGCCGCTGGTGAATGGCTCCAGCACACGGACGAAGATGGCGAGGCCGAGCATTCCATACACAATGCTTGGCACACCTGCGAGATTATTGATGTTGGTCTGAATCATGCGCGTGAGAAAATTCTTTGGCGCGTATTCCTGCAGGTAAATGGCCGCGCCGGTCCCAATGGGCAGCGCGAACAGGATCGCGATCCCTACCAGCCACAAGGAGCCCAACACTGCCGTTCTTACACCAGCAAATTCGGCCTTCGATGACATCGGTGTGACCAGAAATTGTGGCGTCAACCAGGAACGGAATTCCAGATTTGCCTCTGGATATTTATCGGCTACTTCCGCACGGATCTCTCCACCGCACAAAATGGACTCGGTCATCGACCAGGTTCGTTTGGTGTCGATCTGTATGAGGCGCTCCAGGAAAAGCGTATACAGGTCTGCCTGTGAGCGGGTTTCCATGGCCTGGTCATTGTTCAGTTTTTTGTATGCTCCAGAGGAGAGGTTCGCCCTGAGAATGGCAAGCAAATCTTCCTTTGTGAGTTCTTCGATGCGTTTGGGCGTGAACTCAGCGGGGTCGTTCTTGTATTCAAAGGCAGTGTAACCGAACGAGCCATCGATCACGTTGTACAGCAGGGCAGTCAGGCTGAGGATCGCGATCAACAAGGCAGACATGAACACGGCCTGCCCGATCGACGCGTTGCGATATCGGTTATCGAGTGTACGCTTGAAAGATTCGCCCTCAGGGAAATGATCACGATGCTGGTTCATTCGTATTGCTCCCTGAACCTTTGTACCACCCACTGGCTGATCAGGTTCAGGATCAGCGTGACGAGGAACAACATCAAGGCGATGGCGAACAGACTGTTGTAATCGATGGAGTTGTACGAAAGATCTCCACCACTGATACGGGCGATATGACCGGTCATGGTTTCGGCAGACTCGAACGGGTTGAACGTGAAGTTCGGACCGGAACCCGCCGCGACAGCCACGATCATGGTCTCACCGACCGCGCGGGAAATACCGATGATGAAGGCAGCCCCAATACCGGATAATGCCGCAGGCACGACAATCTGCAAGCTCGCCTCCAGCCTGGTTGCACCCATTGCGTACGCAGCCTCGCGCAATGAACGCGGCACCGCGCTCAGCGCATCCTCGCTCATCGACGAGATCAACGGCAGGATCATGATCCCCATCACAATGCCGGCTGAGGCCATGTTATACACGTTGACCTGTTCACCGAAGATCTTCTGCAGGAGAGGCGTCATAAACAGTAACGCGAAATAACCGTATACAACGGTCGGGATGCCAGCCAGGATCTCAAGGACGGGTTTTAAGATGGAGCGTGCCTTCGAGGAGGCATACTCGCTGAGGTAGACCGCAGAGCAAAGCCCCAGGGGGAGCGAGACGAGCATGGCGATCGTGCTCGTGATCAATGTCGACGTCACCAATGGCCATATTCCGAAATGTCCAATTCCTGGCTGCCATTGCGTGCTCCCAAAGAACTCACCCAGCGTCACTTCCGGATCGCCGAAGAACAACCAGGCCTCCTTGCCCAGTTCATACACGATCGCAAGCGTGATGAAAATAGACAGGATGCCTGCAATGAACATCAGGGTTTGAATAGTCGTTTCACCGGCGTTGATCCTTTTCTTGAGATCGAACGGGCGAAAACGGGTTGTTGCCAAAAGTTTGGTTTCTTGTTTCATCATTCGCCTATTGAATATCCCTGACGGCGATCGGATTGGCTCTCTTGAAAGGAAGTTCCGTCAGGCTGTTTTCGGGCAATCTCTCCCGATGTGCCTTGCAGGATCCGATCCGAGACATGCACACGGGCTTGTGCGTACAGCACGAATGGGCTGGCCTCTGTACGAGGTCAGCCCGATTACACGTCATTGCGAGGAGGGCGGAGCCTGACGAAGCAATCTCAAATTATCGGAGATGAGATTGCTTCGCTACGCTCGCAATGACGGATTGGTTTTACTCGCCTACGGCTGTCTTCCAGGCGTCGAGTGCCGCATCAAGATCTGCAGCTGGAGCAGGGAAGTAGCCCACATCGATGATCTCATTGTTCACATTGTTCAGGTAGAAGTAGATGAAGGCAGCCACCTGCGGCTTCTCTTTCAGGATGTTTGCATCCGAATAGATGAACAACGGGCGGGAGATCGGGTAGGAACCATCGTCCACAGTGGCCTGGCTGGGTTCAACACCTTCCACAGCCACAGCCTTGAGGGCGCCCTCGTTCTCGGCAAAGTAGGCATAGCCAAAGTAACCGATCGCGTACGGGCTGCCTTCAAGGCCCTGAACGAGCACGTTGTCATCTTCAGAGAACTGCGCGCCTGGTACACCCAGAATGGCCTCTTCACCGGCTGCAATGTCGGCCTTGCCATCTGCATCAAGATACAGCGGGGCCACTACAACTTCGTTGAAGTAATCGAATGTACCGCTATCTGCACCGGGGCTGTAGACCTGAATGGCCTCGGCAGGATAGGATGCATCGACCTGATCCCAGGTGGTCAACTGGCCGGAGAAGATCTGGCCAAGCTGCTCCTTGCTCAGGGCAGTGACGAAATCGTTCCCAGCGCTGACGACCACAGCGAGGGCATCAGTACCCACACGGAATTCAATGGGTTCACGGCCGATGGCGGCGCACAGTTCAGCCTCGCTATCCTTGATGGCACGGGATGCATTGGCAACATCAGACTCACCGGTCTTGCAGAAGCGTTCGAAACCACCGCCTGTGCCAATGCTGTCGACAGTCACATTGCCGGTATAGCCTTCCTGCTGGAAGAGTTCGGCCATGCGCTCTGAAAGCGGGAAGACAGTGGAGGAGCCAGCGGTGATGATGTCGCCTTCCACGGCGTCCGGCGCATACATCGCCATCGGGTCTTCGATGGGAGCCTCGGTGGGTTCAGCCATGGCCTCAGTGGGCTCGGGAGCAGTGGTCGGAGCCGTGGTGTCAGCCGTGCCACAGGCGGCGAGCACGAAGCCCAGGACGGCCAGGATAAACACAAATGAACGAACAAATTTGGACATTTCTTTTCTCCTTTTAATTTATATACAGTCGCATGATAACAACCAGCTTTTAAGGCCAATGGAAGAACAGGTTAACGTTTTGTTAAATGTGGCCCTGCTCTTACATGCCTGCGCATACATGCCCGGGCCTATAATGGTCCAAAACTGACCCTTGACCTTCCAGTTGCTGGAAGGTGTACATTCGGAGCCATGACCATGTTCATCCACGAACTCGCCAAATTGACCGGTATTTCTGCCAAAACGATCCGCTACTATGAGTCCATTGGCCTGCTGCCCGATCCGGAACGGGCAGCCAATAATTACCGTCAGTACACACCCGCAATTGCCGAGCGTCTGGGCTTCATTACAACGGCTCGCAGCCTCGGCTTCAGCCTGGCAGACATCGGTGAGTTCCTTGTGGCTCGTGACAGGGGAGCGCTGCCCTGTCGCCGGGTCCTGGATTCGTTCGACCAGAGAATTCTCGACATCGACCGCCGCATCGCGGACCTGATCGCCATGCGTGAAACGCTGCAGCAGATCCGCAAGGACGGTGAAGCCCTGCCTCCTGACAAGAAGTGTGATGATCAATGTGTCTGTTACCTCGCTACCAATGTACAAAAGGAGAAATTTGAATGACAGATCATTGTGGTACAGCAACAGTTGATGGAAACGCAGTGTGCGTTCCGGGAGAATGCAGCTGCTCTCCAAAAGCGGAGACAAGCACACCCGTTTCATCTTCGATATCGAATCAAAAAGTTCAGGAGACCAGCACCTGGAAAAAGATCCGAGGCGGCATGATGTTCGGCATCGCCTGTATCGCCAGCCCGTGTTGTACGCCGATCATCGTTCCGATTGTGATCGCGCTGTTGGCCGGCACGCCCATTGCCATCTGGCTCGCTGCCCATACCGGCCTTGTATACGGTGCGCTCACCTTGTTATCCATCGTCAGCCTGGTATTGGCCATCCGCTGGATGCGGCAAAAATCTGATCCAAAGGGCGCGGTGCCCAGCGCCACCATGCAACCCCAGGACATCACCCGTTCATAGGAGATAAATATGAATACCAATTTAACTGATGATCAACCCATCGCTTGCGCTCCGAATGCCCTCACCCCTGAGCAGCAGGAATATTGGGTAAAGGAAATAGTCTCGAAACTAAACCTCTTGCAAAAGTGGCGTAGTAGCGACTTCAGTCGCTCTGTTACGGCAAAAACAACGGCTGAAGCCGTTACTACGAGAGCGTTTTTTGAGTTATGCAAGAGGTCTACCATATAAAGCGGTGCAGGAAATAAAGGAACTGCCCAATGGCTGGGCCTGGCGTCTGCCGAGCACTTCGGAGATCCTGCTGTTGGTGGCCGAAGACCTCAACATGGAACGGCTTTGCTGCCCATTTGTCAACTACACGCTGGAGATCGAGTCCAACCACGGACCGTTCTGGCTGCGCATGACGGGCCGTGAAGGAGTGAAAGAGTTCCTGCGGATGGGCTTTGAATCCGCCAATCTCTTTGATGCCCAGGTTGCCAAAGCCGCCGGGTTCGACATCTCGGCCAGCCCGGAAATGAATACGGTCGCGACGGCTCTTGATGCCACCGACAAGCTCAATCAGCAGTATGCCAGGACGGCTGTACCCAAATAAGAATACGGACAGCCGAACGATATGTGATAAGGAGATGGATCAAAATGGACATTAAATCGAACGAAAGCTCCTCGCTCGCCTGTGACCTGACTGCCATTCCGGCGGACGTGCGCGAGGAACACATTATCACTGCCCCGCAACTCTTCGCGGCCGCGCAGGAGGTGCAGGAGCTCCCGACCGGATATGCCGTCCGCTTCGCGAACGAACCGGGCCGCTTCATGGCCATCGCAAGGTTCATCGAGAACGAACGCTTGTGCTGCCCGTTCTTCAACTTTGGCCTGGAGCTGGAGCCAAACAGCGGCCCGCTCTGGTTAAAATTGACCGGTGACGAGGGCGTGAAGGAAATCCTGCAGACCACCTTGTTCGAGAACATCGAGGATAAGAATAAGCTCAAGGCCTTGATACAAACGGGGGGCGATGCGCATCTCGATCAGGTGGTGGCTGGCACTCCGCTTCCCCTGCTCAACGGTGTGTTTAAGAAGGCTACATAAAGTTGACTCTCCGCAGGATCAATGAGACGACAAAAGGGATGCCGTACGGCATCCCTTTTGCTTGAACTACGCCTCAATTTTCATGCACTCTTCGTGATGGTCTTCATTCCAAACAACCAACGGGTTATATTCCAACGCCGCACCAACTCATAAGCAAGTAGTGTAAACCCGGTGGCGATCAAGACGACCAGTGGATACTTGACCGCTACCGGGGCATCGAGACGGATCACAAAATACCCGGTCAACACGCTGAAGGTCATGTGTAACAGGTAGAACGGCATGGCAGCTTCACTTGCATACCTCAATAAACTGCTGCTCCGGTTCAGATAGCGACGTCCCAGACCCAGCACCACCAGGGTCAACGCCCAGCGCCCCAACTGATAGATCAGCCCCAGCGCCATCCATGGCAGGGACCAGGTTTCATAATTCGCGATTGGCATCATGATGTTAAGGCCCGCTGCGAAGACGCCATATGTCAGTATCCCCCACGTCCACCTGTCTATGGCGTCCTGGGAGCGTTCATCGCCTGCAAGAATGAATCCATAAAGAAATATCAGGAAATAATAGAGTGGATTCATATCGCCAAGGATTCCCGTCGCAGCGGCCACGGTCAGGGAGATGCCCAACAGGATCAACCCAAATGGAGACTGCATCAACGCACCCAACCTTTGCAGGGCTTTTCTGCCTCTTTCTGAGCGCAGGAGGAGCAGGAGAGGCAATCCAAGGATCGAAAATACAAACAGATATAGAATGAACCACAGGTGTGCAGGTGTAAATGTTCCTGTCATGCCGTCCAGATGTGCAAAGTCCAGACGGAAAAATGCCAGAAACCCTTCCTGTAATGAAAGAACTTCACTGTGCTGGAGGTAGATCGTGAACGGGACATACGTCAGAATGCCAAAGAGGAGTGGCACGAACAGGCGCAGGAAGCGTTCACGAATGTAACCCACGGCCGAACGAAACCCAAGCGCGTAATAAGTCGCCGCGCCGGAGATCATGAACAGCATGGGCATGTGCCACATATGGATGAAACCGGTCACATCTGCCAGAACGCGGCTGTTGGTCACATCCCGGATATACATGATGGTATATGGTTCGAGCACAAAGATCAATGCCACATGAAAGGGGATCAGCAGGAGTACGCCCAGAACACGCAGCCAATCCAGGTCATAACGTCGTTGAGAGCGCGTTGTCATCTTGATGCTCCTGATTCTTACGGCTTTGCTTCAATCGAATAATAGATGCCCAACACAGATCGTTGTACCCGTACAACGCGCAGTCCCGCAGACCTGACAAGCTCTGCCGGGTCCTGATTCCATCGGCATCCGGCATGGTCTTCATAATGCTGGTATTCGTGACGATCCTGGTAATTTGCAAACCAGGGCCAGTTACTATGCCCATGTTCCAGAAGCAGGATCCGGCCATCGGGACGGCAGACGCGTTTCATCTCCTGCAGCGCCCGGATCGGGTCTGGAAAAGTACACGTGGACAGGGCGGAGACCACCGTGTCGAAGCTGTGGTCATCGAATTCGAGTTGTCCTGCATCCATCACAGCAAGCTTGAGTTTCAAAGCACGCCCAGCTGAACTCTCGCGGGCCAGCTCCAGCATTTTTGGGCTGAGATCCACCGCAGTGACTTCGCTGCCGGGTGCAAACATCGGGAAGTTAAGACCCGTTCCACAGGCTACATCGAGAATTTTGCCTCGCGCTGCTGAGAACAGCTTTTTCCTGAGCCGTGCCACACCGAGGATGTGCTGGTCGAACCAGATCTTTTTATCATACTGGCCTGCCTGATTGTCATGCGCTGCCTGAAGTTGATCGAGACTCAGCCTGGCAGCGTCCGGGATGCGAGCCGGCTTGCAGGTCTTTCCAGTGTTCGTGGTCATCGTTTTCATGATCGCTCCTTTTTGTTATACTGTGTAACAATATGCTGTATTGTAGCCAGTACGGTATGCAAGTCAATAATCGATCTGGCTTTGATGTAACAAAAGTTATATAAACCTGCATTTTGTAACAAAACTGGATCGCCATGCCAAAAAAAATCCTCCTTGAAAAAATCGATCCCCGCATCCGGCGTACCCGCCGGTTGCTGCGCGAGGCGCTCGTTTCGTTAATTCTGAAAAAGGATTATGCCTCCATATCCATCCGGGACGTGACAGGGCACGCAGAAGTGGCCTATATCACGTTCTACCGGCACTATGAAAGTCTCGATCAGTTATTGATGGAGGTTCTGGATGAAGGGCTGTCGGAATTAATGGCCCATATCGAGACACTGGCGAAACAGTCTGAAACGTCCGCGCTGGAAACAGAGGGCAGGCTGATCTTTGAGTACATTCAGGCAAAGGCCGATCTGTTTCGCATCCTGTTCAAGAGTCAGAGCGTCACGCGCGTTCGCAGGAAGGTTGTGGAGAATATCGCGGTCGTTTTCCAAAAATCGTGCATTCCCATCGCAAGGTCGCGCGATCAGGTGACAATTGCCATCACGTCGAATCACATCGCCACCTCCCTGCTTTCGCTGATCGAATGGTGGCTGGATAACGACATGGATCCAGGGCCATCCCAGATGGGAAAGGTCTACAAGAATTTGATCATCGATTCAACTGTGGGAGCCGTGAATTCCCTCCAGGCCCACTAAATCAGGATCGCAATGTGGCAGTGCCCCACCAACAATAGGATGAGGATTTTGGAAATGGGGTCAGGTATCCCTTTTCCATCTGATGCATTCGAAAACCACCCTGCGTGATCAATGATGGAATATCCCGAGTCAGATACAAACCCTGAAAGAACAATTGATGCAATGGTTCCAATTGTCTTTGCCGGCGTTGTACCCTGGCGTGCGGTGAAATTCCCAATTCAAAGAAGATGAGCCTTCCATTTGGCTTCAGAACGCGCGCGATCCCACGAATGGCCTCGTCAACACCAGGGATCGTGCACAGCGTAAAAGTGCTGACAACCACATCCATGCTTCCATCATCCAGGGGAATGCGCTCGCCCGGCAAATCAATAAATTCCACGTTCAGCATTGTTCGGCGCAGCCGTCTCCTGGCCAGTCGGACCATGCCCGGATTCGGCTCCAGTGCATACAGTTTATTTACTCTCGAAACGTCGTAATGGATGAAGTTCGCGCCGGAACCCGCGCCGATCTCAAGAACCTTTCCATCAGCCAGTGGAATAATCTGTTGTCGAATTCTTTGAATGGGTGATGGATCGCCCAGTTTATCCACAAAAAAGAGGTAAACATATTCGCGATAGAATGGCATCTTACTCTAGTGGCCCTGTATCGGCGAAATCACCAACCATACTTCCATCTCCCCCTTGCCCTTTACATCCACTGTCCCCCGTGCCTCACACACAAATTCGTCCCGGATCAACTCGTATGTGGCACGCGTGATCTGTATCGCGCCACCCAGGCCGTGCGACTCCATGCGACTGGCGACATTCACCGCATCACCCCACACGTCATAGACAAACTTTCGACGACCAATCACGCCCGCGATCATCGAGCCTGAATTAATGCCGATACGAAAGCTGAGTTTATGCCCATTATGAAACGTGTGCGTTGAAATGTAATCACGCATCTCCAGCGCCATGCGCACGAGCGCTTGCGCGTGATCTGCGCGGCCGCGTGGCACACCGGACGCAACCATGTAACTGTCGCCAATGGTGCGGATCTTTTCCACTTCATACTTGTCCAATAACGAGTCGAAAAAGGAGAAGACTTCATTCAGCAGTTCCACCATCTCCACTGGAGGCAACTGTGCAGAAAGCGGTGTAAACCCCACCATGTCCGCGAACAGGACACTGGCCTCGTTATAGTGGTCGGCAATGGTTCGGCTCTCGTTCTTCAGAATGGCCGCGATTTCCCTCGGCAGGATGTTGAGCAGCAGCGCCTCGGATTTTTCCTGAAAGACGTTCTTCTGACCAACAAAGTAAAAGACCATCATGAAGACAAGCGAGCCCACTCCCACGAGATTCATGACGAAGAAGACGATGACCAGCGCTGGCGGTATATGGTTGATGGTGCGCAAATAGGGTTGCAAGAAACCGCTCAGGAGGACGAGACCTGCAAACGCCAGGAACCAGCGCGGCGCCTGCCGCGGTTCAGCAAAGAGCAACGCGCCCAGAGGAGAGATCAATGACCACAAGACCACCGCGCTGCCGTTGACGAATCCTCCCAGGGCGGTCATCAGAATGAATGGCAGCAGCAGGATCAACAAAAGCTGGCTGAAGCGGAAGAAGTGATACTGTCGCGTGCGGCCAAAGTTGATGATGCTCAACAGGGAGATGAACGCGTATGAAAGCGGGATCGAGCCTGCCAGAGGTTCGCTGAAGAAAAAGTACATCACCCCCCACACCATGCCCGCCAGCATGAACGGAAAGGAACACACCACCAGCAGAGACTTCTGCAGTCGGATATCGTCATCGTCATTCGGGTCCGCACCGATGCGTGCGATGGACGAAATCAGCCTCTGGGTGAGGTTGCGCATGCGGGCTTCTATTTTATTACTGTTTGCGGCAATAGCAATAGATGAACTTCTGCGAAGTTCCAAATGGCGTGTGGTGCTCCTCGTCAGTGCTGTCCAGCAATTCGAAGTCTGCACCAAATTCGTCATGCAGACTTTCAGGGTTATAGCGTGCCACTTCCAATCCGCTGCAATGATCGGGGCCGTCACTGGCAAAGGTGGCAACGATCACATGTCCGCCGGGTTTCACTGCATGCCGCACGGCATCCACATAGCGTTTGCGGTCTGCTGGAATCGTCAAAAAGTGGAAGACAGCCCGGTCATGCCAGATGTCAAAAGTGTGGTGAGGCAGGGTCACTTTTGTAATGTCTGCTTCAAGCCATGTGACAAGTTTGGCGCGCTCTCCGAGTCTTTGACGAGCCACTTCAAGAGCAGCATCCGAGATATCCAGCACCGTGACGTTTTCAAACCCATCACCCAGCAGATGATCCACGAGAGTGGAGGCTCCCCCGCCGACGTCGATCACTTGTCCGCTTTTTGCAACCCCTGTATTCCTGATATGTTGCAGGGAGAGCGTGGGATGCAATTGATACCAGCTGACCTGTGTGGCAGCTTTCTTATGATGGATATCTTCCCAGTGGGTCCTGTTTTCCATGTTGCCTGCTTTCAAAGATATGGAAGTTCCCTTACACTGGAACGGCCAGATAACCTTTCTTTTTCACCGCGGCGATGATCTGCTCGTCGGTCAGACAGCTTTCATCATATTCAACCACCATTTGCTGTTTTGCGTAGCTGGCGCTGACTTCCCTGATGGCTGGCAGGTCGTCCTCGATGCTCTCGATCTTCATCACACAATTCGTGCAATACATATCTTCAACGCGAAAGGTTTTCTTCACCATACGGCCTCTCTATTCAAACACGATCTGCCCGGTGTACATCCCCATCGAGCAGGTATAGAACAACTCGCTTCCTTTTTCCTGCGCTGGAATATTCACCTGCACCACACCAGAGTACGGAAGCATTTCATAAAAATTCAACTTCGGGATAAAAAAGGCCAGCGCACAGGAATAAGTATCTTCGGTAACCAGATTCAAAGTGAGAGCCTTGCCTGCCGGAGCCTTGAGCACAGCCGGGAAGTATCCTTCGTTTTTAACCTGGATAGTCAACTCCCCTTCTGAAACAAACGATTGAGATGATTCAGGCAATACTGCAGACTCGTCACTTGCTGAAAACAGGCCGCGCCTCAGATTCTGAAATGAAAATGGAGAACCCAATAAATTCAAGCCACCGTCCAATGTCATGAAGCCGAGGATCAAAACCATGGCCGCCACAAATCGCATAAAATATTTTTCGAGGCGGGCGCCAAGTTCCGTGGTGAGATATGCGATCAGGAAAAAGACCGGGCTTGTGCCCAGCGTAAAAGCGAACATGAGCGCCGCGCCCATCAGAAGGCTGCCAGTGCCAAGCGCAGTGGCCATCATGGCCTGCGTAATACCGCATGGGATGAAGACAGTCAGCGCGCCGAGTAACAGCGGAGTAAAGAGGTCGGTCCCTTTGGCGGTACGGCGGATGTAGCGGGTGATAAATTTTGGCGGTTCAATGGAGAAATAGCGAAAGATCGGATGAACATTGAACATGCGAAGCGCATTGCCGATCATGAATACACCGATGACGATCATCAGGGCCGCATGGCTGGTGGGGCTGAACGTGAAATACGAACCAATCCAGCCCAGCAATGCGCCAAGCAATGTATAGGCAATGAGTTTGGCGAGAATAAACAGGGTGATGGGAAGGACTGTATTCGTGCGGGAATCCGCTGCGGATCTTTCCCTTTTGCCATGAGCTGCCTGGCCAGCATAATCCTGCTCGACCTGATTAGCCAGCGAACTGGCCAGCAAGCCACCCTGCACAGCGAGACAACTTAAGCCGCCAGTGGTCACACCGGTGATAAAGGCCACGATCAACTGACCCCATACGGTGAGGCTCGAGTCAAGCGCGAGCGTTTGAGGGTCGGGTCGAAGTGTCATCATCATAATGACGATGGCGAAGGTCACCACGCCCAGCGTGACGATCATGACGGGGTCGATCGAAGGGTTTTGTTTGCGGTGGGGCATATCAGCACTCCGATGAGCAAGCTTGGTTCATTCTGAACTATATCAGCGATTCTATAATTAACGTAGAGCTGGATGAATCCCGGTTAATAAAGGCCCTGACCACATTCCCTATTTTACATCGTGCTCATAAACAGGATTAAAATTGCCACAGGTATTGGGTAAGGATCAAAAGCGTAGGAGAATAGCCTGCCTGACACAACCCATCAAATCATGGAAACAACATAATGGAAAGTCCCCCTTTCGGTGGACTTGTTACTTAGAGCCTATCCGTAAATCAAACATGTGAGCACATTCTCCAAAGGATGAGAGCGCAGGCGAAATAGATGAGAGCCAGCCAATTGCTGGACTTCTT
>Ga0073934_10009443_pt1 | contig 12504 bp, 14 predicted proteins | sample LarsenN4metaG_FD_76834 | JGI IMG/M metagenome (GOLD analysis project Ga0073934, IMG submission 76834) | Hot spring sediment bacterial and archeal communities from British Columbia, Canada, to study Microbial Dark Matter (Phase II) - Larsen... ... | reverse complement strand
GGAGCTACTCAGAGAGCGGTTCGGAGAGACGTATGAGCCATTCATCCGTGGTAAGATTAGCTTTCAGGGCTATTTCCTCGTTCTCGCACAGAAGTTCCTGCGGACTGGTGGACGCGTCGCCGCCGTGCTGCCCCAGACAACCCTTACGGGGGAGGCGTTCGGTCCCCTAGTGGAAATGTTGAGAACTGAGTATACGATCCAGGCGATCGTCGTTGGTGTTGGCCGTTCTGCCTTCTCCGAAGACACTGCGTTAAGTGAAATCCTGCTTGTCGCAGAGAAGAAGAAGCCGCCGACCGGCCATCAGTTTGCCTTGATTGGTACGAAGAAATCGCCCGATGAGTGGACGGCGACGGACGTGTCCGCGTTGATTGCACGCCTGATAACGGGGAGAGAAAGTGATGACGAACTGGCCGTTCTGAGACGGATTCCCCAGCATGCAATATCCATTAGGGACGGCGGGCTCACCAGACTACTCTCGTATCTGAGCCCTGGCTATGGGCAACTGCAGAAGATGCTTCGATCCGTATTTGAATCTCCGCTGATGACAACTTACGGACAGTTTGAGCGGGATACCGGCATTCAGGCCTTCATCTCTCCGCTAGGCAATCGGGAGGCCCCGGGGCCGCAAGGGAGGGGTGGCGTCTACTTCGGCACGGCGGCTCTCAATATCGTGAAGGCCGAGGCGAGGGCGCTGAAGAAGGTGGATCGGCTCATCCTTGTGCGAGATGGCTCATCTGCCATCGTGGTTCGCGACAGGGTATCCGGCGCGGAGTTTACGGTTCCGCGCTCGGCAGTCGTCCCTACCGTTCGTCGCTTGTCTTATTATCCGAGGTTCGAAGTTGGCGAGGACGCAGACCTCCTCATAGCGAGACATTACAGTGAGCTGCCTGAGCTAATGGGCGCCATCTATGGGACCGCGAAAGCAGGACAGTATGTCGCCCGAGTCAAGGAGCGGTGGCGGGAGCGAGTGGTTCAGGGATTATCCCGAGTGTTCCTAGCCTACCGCATAGATCTTGCCGCGCCGGGAACCCATCATCTCGCCCTTTATACCGAAAAGCCGAGCTTTACTGGACGAGGGGCGTGGGGGTTCCGCCACGTCTCGGACGACGATGCCAAGCTACTTAGCATGTGGCTTAACTCCTCACTCTTCCTGTTCCAGCTCGCGGAACGGCGAACGCAGACTCGCGGCACGTGGTGGCGAATTGACAAACATCGCTTCGCACCTATGAAGTTCCCCAACCTCGCTCACTCCCTGCCCGACAGCGGCAGAATTTGCTGAAGACGTTTGAAGATATGCGCACGACGCGTTTCCCAAGTCTGCTTGAACAGCTTAGGAGTTCATTTGACTCCAGGCGCATACTCGACTCTGCCTGGCTTGCGGCGCTCGGTGTGTCTAGGGACGAGCACGAAACCATCCTCAAGGACCTCCATCGCTATCTGTATGAGACACTTGAGACGCTGCTTCACGCGATGGGCCAGGACTAGTCCTGGTTGCTACATGATGGCTACATGCACTCGCTAGCAGTCAGGCGACATCGTTGACTGCGCCTCGTGAGATGCTGGGTCTTGCAGGCTGGAGGTGTCACGGGAAGCGCTTGGTCTGGTTCCGCGCAGCGATGGCCCACATGAGGTACTGGCGGCACGATGTCCTCGATGCGGACGCATTTTTGTAACTGCCAGGCCCGCTGAACAGTGCAGCAACAACGCCGACAGTGAAATGCGATGTGAAGTTCGTCAACTCTGCCTCTGCGTCGAAGATCGATGAAAGAGCCCGAGGTTCGTGGGGTGAGACGAGCCTCCACCATGGTCATGTGGGGCGAACGGCGAGCTAGCCCGAGGACTAGCTGATTAGTCTCTCCATGAGGAGTAGCTGTGATATGGCTAACAATCCAACGAGCCAATGTCTGAATGTTGTCTGCGATGCCCCAGTGAGAGCCCGGCAAGTCAAGCTCGTCGAACTCTCGACGATCCATGAGCTCTATCGCCGGAAGAAGGACTGTGAAGTCTTCGAACGATCCACCGGCATGTTCTGACTGGCGAGTGGGGAACCCGTGGATCAAGCACCGTGTGCGTGTACGTTAATGCCCATCGCCTGCCCCGACCATCCCACGATGTGACCCTCAAAGAGCCGCAGCGACCGCACCAACGGAAGTCAATGGTTCCGGCGGAGTCCGCCACTCGCCCTTGGACACTGCGGCCCGAGCAAACGGGCATCGATTTTGTGGACTTGCGCTCAGTGGCTCCATAAAGGAAGCGGATGATCGGATACAGAAGTCCCACCACGAAACGAAGCACTGATTACCTCCCTGTGACCGAATCATCGAGCATTTCATTGGCAGCTGCGCTTCCCAGGAGGACTATCAAGCCCTGGAGAAACATGTTCCAAGCCCGCTCTCTGCCGGATGGCACATGCTCTTTCAACGCCTCAACCAACTCAGCAGCGGGGCTGTTGGACCGCGAAGGTTGCGGTGAGCATAGATCGAGCTTCGCGAACTCTCGCTTCACGTCCTCGAGGTCCACTTCGGCGTACTTGTCCAGGGTCATCGTGACGCTCTCATGGGCCAGGATGGTTTGCAGGAACTGAGGGTCCATTCCGAGCCGCTTCCCCACGGTGGCGAGGGTCTTCCGGAACCGGTGAGGATGGACGCTCTCCGCCAACCGGCAGCCTTCTGGATCCGTTTGCACGCCCACCATGTGTTCTGCCGGTTGGCTTTCTGGCCGGTTCGAGTGATAGGGTCTCTTCCAATGCGCCAGCCTTTCGTCGGCTGTCCGTTCACTCTCGCCCTCCGGACCACTCGCCTTTTGGACCCACGAGTCGCATCTGGGTGATGTTGCAGATGGTCGGCTTGCCGTCGCCAGAGACCGACCCGAGTTACGAGCGACTCAGCCGTCTGGGAAACCTCATCTTCGGGACGTTTGCACTCCTTGGGTTCGTGGCGGGCGGAATCACGGCGTGGTTTTCTTTTTTCTACCCTCAGAAACCCTCCTTTGGATTGTATTGTTTCTACTCCTCTTCGCCTCGTGGGGACTGGGTTTCATTGGCCTCGGCCTTGCGACACTTCTGACGAAGAAACGAGCTGAGCAGTGGAGGCCAAACATTTCGCAAGGCCTGCTGCGCCTAATTTCGAAGACGTTTCCACCCACCTTTGCTGCCGCTCTATATCCGGTACTCGTGGTCCCTTTGCAGGGAGAATTACCCAGCTCGGATCGGCTCCTGCTGGCGGCTCTTGCTTCCGCGGTGCTCGCAGTCATGCTCTACATCGGACTCGCATACGCCGCGAGGATGGACGAGGAGTCTGAAGGAGCCATGGAGAAGATTGTCCTTGCACCATTGAAAGCTCTGCGACCGCACGCCGAGGCACCTTTGAAGCCGCTCAATCCCGCCCCCGGAAAGGCCACTAACGTGCCATTCACACACGACCCCGCGTTGGTGGCGTACACTGTCAATGAGGGAAGGGTGAGGCTAAGGCGTCTCGGGTCGGCGACGACCCGAATCGAGCTCGTTGGATTTCACGATTGGCTGACTCCCGCGAAGATGTTGGACGACCAACTTCTCTACGTCCCGCGGAGTAGGGTCCGTTACGGCCTTCTCAGCAAACCGCCGAATTAGAGGGTGCTTGAAACCGTCGTGGAGCCGCTTTCGGTAGGTACAGGGCGAAGAGGCGCCAAGAGGGCTGTTCCGCGAGTCGTCACTCTCAATTGCACATCAGCTGGATGACGCGTCATGTTGAAGCTGATGTCGAGGCGCTAGCGCCACCACACATGTCGCGGAATCCTCACCCACAAGTCGTTAATTGGGCCCGTTCCTCCTATGAAATGGCCGGTATCGTGACGTTATATGCAGATTGTCACTTGCTTGTTTTCGAGCGTATCACTACGCCCGAAAAGGATCGATCCGACTGGGCACAGTTTCACCATCCTGCACGGAAGGTTTATGGTTTCTGTGTGCATGTGTACACATACATGGCAACGAAGACTATCTCCATCACCAAGGAGGCTTACGACCGCCTCCGGTCCCGAAAAGGGCCGCACGAAAGTTTCACCGAAGTCATCCTGCGCCTGACCGAGCGGAGGCCCCTGGCCGAATACGCGGGGATGCTGAGCAAGTCCTCGGTAAGGGCCATCCGGGAGGCGATCGAAGAGGCCCGACGTGAGCGTCGAAGGCTGGATGTCCGAGCATGATTCTGGACACGAGTTTCATTCTTGACCTGTGGGATGAGAAGCCCGACGCCGTCGCGAAGGCCCGGCAGATCGATGCACGCGGGGAGCCGATCTACATTCCCACGCCTGTCCTATATGAGCTGTGGGAGGGCGTTGCCCGTTCCGAGCGGCCGCGAGCCGAGGCGGCGAAGGTGCTGGGGTTCGCGGCGGGCCATGATCTTCTTCCCTTTGGCGACGGCGATGCTCGGGAAGGGGGCCTGTTGTCAGGCCGGCTCTCCCGAACCGGGAGGATGATGGGGACCGTCGATGTCCAGATCGCAGGCATGGCCAAGGCTCGCGAGCAGACCTTACTCGCTACCGACCGCAGGTTCCGAGAACTTTCGGCTGAGATTCGCGTCGAGAAATTTCCATAGTCCGTCGCGAAGACTGTCGCAGGTGACGATTCGCGCAGATTGTCTCATCCGGGATCGCGCGCTGTCATCTACCGAGTAAGTTCAGGAGCACAGAGGCCCATTGACCTCACGACCGATGGACCATCGGACGGAATTGCCTCCGCACCACGGCCGCGGACGAGCCAACTTCGGGACCGATCTCCAGCCTGTGAAGAAGGTCGCCCTCAGCGGGCCCGCTCGTAGGACCTGATTTTCACATCCCGACGTACTGCAGAGAAATCCCGGTCGCTCGTGACCAGGGTCTCTCCCCTCGCACGGGCCATGCCCGCCAACATTACATCGACGGTGTTCATGCCGCGACCGGACCCCGACAGCCGAGCCTGCATCAGTCCTGCTTCTCGCGCGTCGTCGTCGGAGAACAGGACGAGATCGTAGCTGTCCACGAGAGCCGCGATCTTCTCCGTTTCCTCGCGCCGCTTGACCGCCTTGCCCGCGCCCAGCCAAAGCTCAAACAAGGCGGGGGTGGGGATGTAAAGGCTGGCATCCGTTCGATCGAGTTCCTCTACGAGGGCAGCTGCGTCCGGACGTCCCTTGAGGACGTCAACGAGAAAACTCGTCTCGAGAATCATCGCGTCTCGTCCAGCCTGCGGCGCCTTGCGCGGTCTTCCTCGATGGCTCGCCACATCGCGTCGCCCGTTTCCGGGCTGATCACCCCGAAGAAGTCCGCCAGCGGGCGACGTTTCGTGATGCGCAGGATAACATCGGAGAAGCTCTCGTTTCCCATCTTTCGGGCCTTGAGCCGACGGTAAGCTTCTTCCGTGACGGTGATCGTCTTGACGACCATGTATGTTTAAACATACACGGGCTATTTAAGCCTATCACGCAGCCCAGCAAATTGTGGGGACCCCGACCATCGGACGAACTCGAGCTGGCGGGAGATCGGGTACGACCCATCGGAGGACATAGAACGGGCACGGAACACGACGCCGCCAGGTGTGCGGATCGAGCCCATGGCGGCCGATCAGGAAACGACACTCGACATGGATTTCGTCGTCGTGGGCTCCGGCGCGGGCGGCGCGGTGATCGCGGCGACCGTCGCGAACGCGGGCCATCGCGTGCTCGTCCTCGAGGCGGGCTGCCTTCAGACGCCGGAGACGTTCACGCAACGCGAGCTCGGTCGAGGACCTCGACGAGATGCTCCAGGCGGGGGTGGAATCGGGGGCGCGGGAGTCGTGGGACCGCCTCGAGGAACTCCTGGCGAGGTTGTGAGCGAATCGTGCCACGGACCCGGAGATGACCTTTGATTGCCGCTCGAGGGTGTCGAGCCTGCTAGGCCGCGCGCTACCTCTCCTTCCGGTAGGACCTCATCGCGAGGGGCGCGAACGCGGCGACAACGACAGCGGAGGCGAAGATGACCCACCCGAGGTTCGCTAGCACGCAGGTTCCATGCGTGAGCCACCGGGCGGCGGTGACCATGTGGGTGACGAGGTTCAGGCCCGCGGGCCGCGACTATCCGGCTCCCCCGCGCCGCCTTCGAGCCAGGAACAGGAGCCCCGCGGCCACACCCGCGACCACCACGACTCCCACGACGATGAACGTCGTGGCATCCGGTTGGCCGGTTGGGGAGGGAGGGACCACGGACGAGACAACGAGCTGCTTCGTCGTCGTGTGCGTCAGACCGCCGGTGTCCATCACCTCAAGCCTGATGGTGTACGTCGCCGCTGAATCGTACTTGTGCTCGGCCGTCTTCGTCGTGGATCGACCCGTGTCCCAGACGCCGTCGTCCTCCCAGTCCCACCGGACCTGCAACACGGCCGTTGCGTCCTCCGAATCGGATGACAGGGATGCATCGAACGTGAACGTCGTGCTCGTGGTGCCGCTCGACGGGGCAATCGAGAAGTCGGCGACGGGAGCGGTGTTCGGCGGAGGGGTCGTCAGCCGAGCGTATTTGAGGTCGTACTTTCCGGTCCCATCCTGGTACGAGATGTGCGGGTTGTCGGATCCATCGAGGGCGAGACTCGTGTATTGTCCGACGAACCCCGCGGAGTCCACGACCTCGATTTCCCACGCGCTCCCCGTCCACACGGCGTACTTCAGATCATCGCCTGTGGCGTTCCAGTACGAAATGTGCGGGTCGTCGGACGCGTCGAGCTCGAGGCTCGTGAAATAGCCGACGTCCCCGCCGGAATCAACGACCTCGATTTGCCACGCGCTCCCCGTCCACACGGCGTACCTGAGGTCGCCCACCTGGTGATCTCGATACGAGATTCGCGGGCGGTCGGATCCGTCCAACGCGAGGCTCGTGTATTGGCCGACGGTTCCCGCAGGGTCGACGGTCTCCACGTCCCAGGCGCTCCCGTCCCAGCGGGCGTACTTGAGGTTGCCGTTCGTTTGATCCTGATACGCGATGTGGGGGTTGCCGGACGCATCGAGGGCAAGGCTCGTGTAAAAGCCGACGTACCCCGCAGAGTCCACGGTCTCGACGTCCCACGCACTTCCGGTCCATCGGGCATAGTTGAGGTTGACGTCGGGCTCATCCGCGTAGGCGATATGTGCGTTGCCCGAGGCGTCCAGGGCCAGGCTGATGTACCGCCCGACGTACAGGCCGGGGTCCACGGTGGAGATGTTCCACGCGCTCCCCGTCCAACGGGCGTACTTGAGGCCGATCTCCGTGCTGTCCCGGTACGCGATGTGGGCGTTGCCGAACGCGTCGAGGGCGAGGCTCGTGTCCGAGGAGGTGAACCCCATCGGCGCAACGGTCTCGATGTCCCACGCGCTTCCGGTCCACCGCGCGTACTTGAGGTTGCCGTTCGTAGCATCCCAGTAGGAGATGTGCGGGTTGCCAGAGGCGTCGAGGGCGAGGCTCGTGAACCTGCCGACGTCCCCCGCGGAGTCCACGGTTTGCAGGTCCCACGGCATCGCGGAGGCTCCGGGAAGAACCGTCAACGCGAGCAGCACGGAGAGACCGACGATGGAACTAAGGCCCCACACGGGGCGTCGACGTAGGTTCCCGTGAAGGCCCGTCGAGGACGGTCTCGTACGCGATCTCCCCGCTTCCGTGGTCGGACGGCTGATCATCCACAAGCGCTCCCCGTGAGCCTCACGGCCATCCTCCTCCCGCCCGCGGCGTGTCAGGGACACTGTGTCAGGACACTTAAGAAAATGCCGGCCCTCGGCGTCCCAAGGGTGCACTCCGAGACTTCGAAGCGAGGACTGGTGCCCCGCGGCTGGCCCGAGACAACGGGGGTCCGCGGAAGGCATTGGGGACTTCGTACCCGAGGAATACGTATCGAGGGTAGGCAACCTTGAACCCCCGTCCCCCCATGCCTTCGGCAGCCAAAGGGCTGGGGAAGCGAACCCCCGAAGGCGTGCGAACCGGAGGAGGAGCCCACGAAGATCATCCTGTCGACACCCCCCGGACGGACGACGGAGCTCTGGCCTCCCCTCGGTCTCCTGTACATCGCGGCCGCGATGCGGGAGCGACGGACGGATGATGTCCGCGTCGTCGACGCTTTCTGCGAGAACCTGACCCCGCAGGATCTCTTCCGGCGCATCGGCCACGAACGGCCGGACGTCTTCGGCATGAACTGCTCCACCCACACGTTCCTCCCCGCGATCCGGGCCCTCGAGGGAATCCATCGAATCCTCCCCGACACGACCCTCATCATGGGCGGCTTCCACGCGACCTTCACCGCGGAACGAATCGTCCGGGAGTACCCCTTCGTTGATTACGTCATCAAAGGCGAGGCGGAGGAGGCGTTCCCCCGGCTCATCGAGTGCATCGAGGCGGGCCGCCCGCCCGCGGACGTGGACGGCATCAGCTACATGGACGACGGGCACTACGTCGAGCGCCCCTCGACCGTCATGCAAGATCTCGATGCCTTGCCCTTCCCCGCGAGGGACCTCGTCCGAGGCACCAAGTACGGATACTTCCACAAGAACATCCGCCTCACCTTCGGGAAGTTCACGACCGTCTGCAGCTCCCGCGGCTGTCCGTTTCCGTGCACATACTGCTCCTGCGCGGCGTACTCGAAGAGGCGCTGGCGGGCGCGGAGCGCGGAGAACGTCGTGCGCGAGCTGGAAGCCCTCGACGCGGATGGGTACGAGACAGTCGTGTTCGTGGACGACAACTTCACCCTCAAGAAGAGCCGCGTCGAGGAGATCTGCCGCCTCCTCCGCGCACGGAGGGTCCGCATGCGGTTCTACTGCGAAGGGCGGGTGGACAACGCGCCCCCGTGGCTCCTGAGGACGATGAGACGCGCGGGCTTCGACGTGATCTACTTCGGGGTCGAGAGCCCGTCGAAGCACGTCATCGACTACTACAAGAAGGGGATCACCGCGGAGAAATCCCGGCGGGCGATCGAGGATGCGAAACGGGCGCGCATGCTCGTCATCACGTCGTACATCATCGGGGCCCCCGTGGAATCGAAGGAGGACATCGAGCAGACGATCGAATTCATCCGCGAGACGCGTCCCCACGGGGTCCAGGTGAATATCCTCGATTGCCTCGTCGGCACTCCGATCTGGGACGACTTCGTCCGGGCGGGGATCGTGGGACCCGAGGACTGGAAGCGGAACCATCGGATCTACGAGTACCGCGAGGATGGCCTGACGCGGGAGATGCTCGAGGCGTTCCAGCGGGAGGCCTACGCCGCCCACGTCGAAGGATGGAAGAACCGCGCGGGGCTCCTCGATATCCTCCGGCTCCTCCGGTCGAGCCCCACGGCACGCCGGGTCATCTTCGGCAACCTCCTGCGATTCTCGAGCCTTCGGAAGATGTCCGGAGGCGCCGTGCCCGAGGTCGAAGAACCCTGGTCGACGGGAGACGCGACCACCGTTACTCCATCGACATCGCCGTCTCGGGCGCACGGTACACCTTCGGGGGCTCCCATAACTCGATTCGATTCCCTTCGGGGTCCGTGATCCACCCGAAGCGACCGTACTCGGTATCCTCGACCTTCCGATCGGCTTTGACTCCTTCGTCGCGCAGGGCGGCGAGCACGCCGTCGAGGTCTTTCACGCGATAGTTGATCATGAAGGGCGCCCCGCCCTCGCCGAAGTACGTTGTGTCCGCGGGGAAGATCGACCAGACCGTGTGACCCCTCGCCATGCCATCCTTCCCCCCTCGCCACGTGAAGAGGGCCACCGTGTCCTCGACGGGAATCCCCAAGTGCCGTCGGTACCACCGGGCCAAGGCCTTCGGATCCCTCGCCTTGAAGAAGATGCCTCCTACGCCGGTCACGCGGCCTCGACGCTTTCGTGCGGCCATGGCCCCGAGTAGCTTCCCACCGACTTAGAGCATTCCCTCCCGTTTCCGCTCGACAGGGACCGGAAGGGACGGGCGGCACGCCAAGCTTCATGCACGGGCGCGCGCTTGCCGGCGCGATGCCCTACTCGCTCGCACAGGCCGCACGTATCCGCGCGCTTCTCGCGGACCGACCGGCGTTCACGGAGAAGCAGATGTTTGGCGGCATCGCCTTCCTCTTGGGCGGCAACATGGCGGTCGGGCTCCTCGGCGAAGACCTTATCGTGCGGGTGGATCCCGCGGAGACGGAGGCCCTCCTTCGGGAGCCCGGCGCGAGGCCGTTCGATGTCTACGGACGCGGCCGCCCTCCGGCGGGATGGCTCCTTGTGGCGCGGTCCGGCTACAAAACGGACGCGGGCCTCCGCGCCTGGGTCGCGCGCGGCACGGCGTACGCCTTGTCGCTCCCCAAGAAGGAGGCCCGGAAGCCGAAGGCCAAGCGGTGAGGTCCCGTCCCGCACGTGGGACATACCTGCGCCGGAGCCGGCGGAATCCATCGAATTGGATTCGGGCGGAATTCTGACATAGCGCTATGAAGCGGCGGGCGACTCGCCGACCCATGGGACCCTCGAGTCCACCGCGCAAGGGTGTCTCGGCCGTCATCGTGGTGATCGTCGGCGTCATCCTCTTGGTCGCAGGCCTCGGCGCGGGCTACCTTCTGGGACGTCCGGCATCGGTCCCCGCGCCCGGACCCGTGGACGGCCTCGCCCGTCCGAACGTGATTCCGCGCGTGGACGGCTGGGTCCGCAATGCGTCCGTGAGCTACCTCGACTACGGTCCGCAGCCGAACATTGCCGTTCCGATCCTGGCGTTCTTCCAGGCCTCGTCGCCCGACACGCCCGTGGCGGGCCAGCGGAACATCATCGACACGATCCCCGGCCAGCCAGGGTACAGCGACTTCTGGCGCGTCTACAAGGTCCTCGTCCCGAGCGGATATGTCGCGAATTCGATCCGCTCCCTCGCCGACGCAGTCGCCTCCGGATACGTGATCGAAGCAACGGGCCTCGTCGTGAACTGCCCGGTCGTCAATCCGGGCACGACGATCCAGGGCTCTTCGGCGACGCCGACCGTTGGGTGGTATCGGGGCCAAGAGGTCTACTACTTCGACCATGGCGCGGCCTCGCCCGCCGATGGCTTCCGCGTGCTCGACGCGCCGATCTACGCGTTCTTCCGCGGGGACGGCACGCCCGTCGCTGGCCAACGGAACGTGATCGACGTCCTCCCCGGAGAGCCGGGCTACAGCGACCTTTGGAGGGTCGTGAAGGTCGTCGTGGACGCCAGCTACGTTGCGAACAGCCTGAGGGACGCGACGTCGATCCTCGCGGCCTCCGTTGCGGGCCAGGTCACCCTGGAGACGACGGCGATCTACGTGAACTGTCCCGTGGTGAACTGAGCCACGACACCCTCTTTAGGCGGCCGGCCACTTACGCGCGGCGACGATTGTGAGCGCGGCCCTGCGTCAGCTCCTGTGGTTTCTGATCGCCGGCACCCGGGGCGGCCTGAACCGCGCGCGCATCCTCGAGGCCCTCCGGGCGAGGCCCTGCAACGCCCACCAGCTCGCGGAAGCCCTCGGGCTCGACTACCGCACGATTCGCCATCATCTCGACCTCTTGGAACGCAACGGCCTCGTCACGCGGCCCGCCGGGAGCGCGTATGCGGCGCCGTACTTCCTCTCCGCGTACCTCGAAGGAAACTACGCGGTCTTCGAGGAGATCCGTCGGAACTTGCCGGCACCCAGAGGGCGAAGCAACGGACCGGGAGGGATACCTCCATGAGACGGCGAGGGTTATGGGAGGGCGAGCGCCCATGGGCCTGATGATGACCGGGAGCATCGTCGTCGGTGCGCTGAACATGGTCCTCGCGGCGATCCTCCTCGTCGTGTATCGCGGCGTGTATGCGCGCACGCGGGCGCCTTTCACGCTCGCCCTCCTCCTGTTCGCGACCGCGTTCCTGGCCCAGAACGTCCTCGTCGTCTACTCGTTCGTGACCATGATCGCGATCATCCCGAGCGCGCTCGAGCCCTACCTCCTTGCGATTGGGGTTTTCGAGGCCCTCGGCCTCGGGGCGCTGCTGTGGACCGCCTCTCGGTAGCGGATTGCAGCAAGGATCTAGGAAGGGAACGCGCCCCCGGCGCCGCGCTGGCCTGGCAGCCGTCCCAGACCCTTGCGCCAAGGGGGCGAGCGGCACAGGCGGGTTCGAATCCTGCGCCGGATGCCTAGCGACGCGACCAACGATAGTCCTGGCGCCTCCGCGGCTGGGGCGCCCGACGGCGTCCGCGAGGTCCCGGAGCCGGGCGGGCCCTCGCCTTGGGAGGCGGCGGGGCGCGGTAATCGAAGTCCGGAAGGGTGACGCGGGGGATCGACCGACCGAGGGCCTTCTCGATCCCGCGGACGTCCGGCTCCTCCTCTGGCGCGACGAACGTGATCGCCTCGCCGATCGCTTCCATCCGCGCCGTCCGCCCGACCCGGTGCACGTAGTCCGTCGGAACCGCGGGCACGTCGTAGTTGATCACATGGGTGATGCCTTCGACGTCGAGGCCCCGAGCCGCGACGTCCGTCGCCACGAGGACCTGGTGCCGGCCGGTCCGGAACCCTTCGAGGGCCGTCTCTCGCTGGCTCTGGCTTCGGTCTCCGTGGATGCGCGCGACGG
>Ga0073934_10009442_pt1 | contig 12505 bp, 8 predicted proteins | sample LarsenN4metaG_FD_76834 | JGI IMG/M metagenome (GOLD analysis project Ga0073934, IMG submission 76834) | Hot spring sediment bacterial and archeal communities from British Columbia, Canada, to study Microbial Dark Matter (Phase II) - Larsen... ... | reverse complement strand
GCGGCATCCCGTGTTGCCGCCGTTTTCCGTGGCGGCGATCGCTTTACTGACGCTGGTTGGCGCCGCGGGTTGCACGCGCGCGTTTTACCGCACGCAGGCCGACGCGGAGGTGGATTCGCTGGTTGACAGCGCCGTCATCACCAACCATGCGGAACTGGAAAACTTCACGATCGACATCGACCCGCGCTCACGGCTGTACGATCCGGAAAACCCGGATCGCCCGCCGATGCCGCCGGACGATCCGGATTCGCACGTGCTGATGCATCACGTCGACGGCAAGGAGGGTTATCTCTGCTGGCACTGTAACGGCGACGTGCCGTATGTCGATTCGCTGGCCTGGATGGACTACCTGCCGCGCGATCGGGAAGGGAACATCGTGCTCGACCAGGTCGGCGCGGTGGAGTTGGCGCGGTTGCACTCGCGTGATTATCAGCAGGAACTGGAAGACCTCTATCTTTCGGCGCTCGACGTGACGTTCGAACGATTCCGGTTCGATACGCAGTTCTTTGGCGGCAACGACACGTTCTTCACGGTTGACGGGCCGGTCCGCTCTGGCGCCGGCCAGGCGCGGTCGGTCCTCGACACGACAACCGGAGCGCAGGCCACGCGGCTGTTCACCAGCGGCGCGCAGATGACGGTCGACATGGCGAACTCCATTGTCTGGCAATTCTCCGGCTCCAATAGCGAGGTGCAAACCACGCTGCTTGACTTCAGTCTGATTCAACCGCTGTTGCGGGCGGGCGGGCGAGCGCGGGTGATGGAGACGCTCACGCTTTCGGAACGCACGCTGCTGGCCAACATCCGCCAGATGGAGCAATACCAGCAGGGCTTTTACAACCAGATCATTACGGGCGAAGACGCGGGACCGGGACCGAATCGCCGCGGCGGTTTCTTCGGCGGTTCCGGCTTCACCGGGTTCACCGGCGTGGGCGGCGGCGGTTTCGGGCGCGTCGGCGGTTTCGGCGGCGGCTTCGCCGGCGGAACAGGGGGCGGCGTCACCGGCGGGGCCGGCGCCGGCCAGGCGGGCGGTTATCTCGGCCTGTTGCAGGTTCAGCAGCAGATTCGCAACCAACGCGCCAACGTCGCGGCGCTGCGGACCAGTCGCGAACAGTTGGAGGCGGCTTTCGACGCCGGGCGCATCGACCGCTTCCAAGTCGATCTGGCGACGCAGGCCCTGTACAACGCGCAGAGCATTTTGCTGCAGCGCGAAACGCAATATCGCAACCAGCTCGATAACTACCTCGTGGAAATGGGACTGCCGCCGGACTTGCCGCTCAGAATCGCCGATCCGTTGCTGGACCGTTTTATCCTGATCGACCCACGCCTGACCGCGGCGCAGGATGAAGCGTCGGAGGCGCTCGCCGTCTTGCGCGAGCCGGGACGCGAGCCCAATCTGGAAGAACTGCTCGCAGCGCTGCGCGAGGTGGAAAGCCTGCGCGATACAGTCCAGAAAATGCAGCAGGAGGTGGACAATGATCTCGCTTATCTGGACGAGCAATTGCCTGAGCGCCGTGAGAGCCTGCGGCGGCTGGCGGGGCGCGAAGAACTCAAGCGTGGCGATCTGGAGGCGGTCGCATTTGACGAACAAGCGTTAGCCGAACGGGTGGTTCAGATTCACGAAGACGAAGCCCAGCTTGCGGCACGGTTCGAGGCGCTCTGGAATCGCATCGATGGGATTGGCGAACTCGACCCGGCCGGCGTCGAACCGTCGCGCGTCCGCGATTTGTTGATCGGCGCCTACGCCGAACTCACCGGCCGCATCTTGGAGCTGTCGTTAATTCAGGCCCGAGCGCGAATTGACAGCGTCACGTTGGTGGATATCGAACTCGATTCGCGCCGGGCCTTTGAGATCGCGCTGGAGTATCGCCGCGATTTGAAGAACGCGCGAGCGCAATTGGTGGATACCTGGCGGTTGATCGAGTTCAACGCCAATGCCTTGGAAGCGGACTTGGATCTTGTGCTGCAAGGGGATCTCGGCACCGTGGGGGACAATCCGCTGCGCTTCCGCGACACCAACGGGCGGATTCGCGTCGGGTTCGAGTTCGACGCGCCGATCACCCGGCTGGCGGAGCGCAACCAATATCGACAGGCGCTGATCGAGTACCAACAAGCGCGGCGCAGCTTCATGCAGACCCAGGACCGCATTCACCAGTCATTGCGGGCCACGTTGCGGAGCGCCACGTTGAACCAGGTGAACTTTGAGCTGCGCCGCGCGGCGGTGCAGATCGCGATCAGCCAGGTCGACCTGGCGAGGCTCCGCCTCAACGAGCCGCCGCGCCCAGGCGTGGCGCCGGAGTTTGGGGCCACGACCGCTTTGAACCTGGTGAATTCGCTGTCCGACCTCTTGAACGTGCAGAACGATTTTCTCAGCGTGTGGGTCAACTACGAGGCGTTGCGGATCGGTCTCGACTTCCAACTGGGCACGATGGAACTCGACAGCCGCGGCGTCTGGATCGACCCTGGGCCGATCGTGGGCGACCGGTTGCCGACCGAAGGCGCCGACAAGACGGGCGACCGGCCTCAGTTGATGCCACCCCCTCAAGAGGAGGTGGGCAAGCCAGAAGGCCAGCCGATTGCCGGGTAGTGATTGACACTAATAGAACTGCGATCCGCCCTCACCCCGAACCCTCTCCCTAAAAGGGCGCGGGAGTTCTGTTAGGCCCTCCAAGCCCAACTGCTTGAGGTCCACTATACCCCATAAACAGGGTGACACATAAATAGGGTGACATGGGATTGCCGATCCTCTAAAATACTGGCTAAGGCAGCGGCCCCGCTATCGGATCTGAGTGCGTCGATAGCGAAACTTCCCGGCAGGCTGCGTGGTTAAGTGGTTAGGCTCCCGCCTGGCTGCTTAGGTTTCGCGCTCTGGACGGTTTGCCCAGATTGACAGGGCTGGCAGACTCGTCGAAGGATCGACGGGCTACCGTCGCGCAGAGGTCCCACCCAACTTTCCGCCGCTCGGCGAAACAAATGGTGCTTGCCATGAAACGACCGCATGCAACTCGGCGCCAGGGAAAAGCCGGAACGTGGTTGTTGCTGATCCTGGCGATGGCTGCCGCGGGGGGAGGCGGCTACTACTGGTACACGCAGCGCGCGCCGGAGCGCACAGCCGCGTTGGATCGGGTCATCGTGCAGCCGGTCACTCGCGAGTTGTTCTTGCACCGCATCTCGCAACGGGGCGAGATCGAGAGCGCGAGCAACATCGACGTCTACTGCGAAGTGAAGTCCTCGGCCGGCAGCAACACGGGCGTGGCGATTTTGGACGTAATTCCTGAGGGGACGCAGGTCCGCAAGGGAGACAAGCTGGCCACGCTGGATTCGTCGGCGTTGGAGAAGGAGCGGACCGCGCAACAGATCGTGTGCAACACGAGCGAGGCGCTGTTGATCCAGTCGACCAATCTTCATGAGACCGCCAAGATCGCGCTCGAGGAGTACATCCACGGCACGTTTGTGCAGGCGGAGCAGACGATCCTGGGCGAGATTTTTGTCGCGGAGGAGAATCTGCGCCGCGCCGAGGGCTATCTCAAGTACAGCGAGGAGCTGGCCGCGAAGAACTTTTACACCACGCTGCAATTGGAAGCCGATCGCTTCGCCGTGGATAAAGCCAAGAACGATCTGGAGACGGCGCAAACCAAACTCAAGGTGCTCCGCGATTACACCAAGGTTAAGACCGTCAATCAGATGACGGCCGATATCAAGACCACGGCGGCGAAGATGCGGACCGACGAGAGCACCTTCGCATTGGATCAGCAGAAGCTCCAGGAAATCGAGGCGCAGATCGCCAAATGTACGATTTACGCCCCGGCGGACGGGCAAGTCGTTTACAACAACGATAACGACGACTGGGATGACAACCCCACGATCATTCAGCCGGGCGCCCTGGTGCGCGAGCGGCAGATCGTCTTCAAGTTGCCCGACCCCACGCAGATGCAGGTCAAGGCGAAGGTCAACGAAGCGAACGTGAACCGCGTGAAGGTGGGCATGGAAGCGACCATCCGCGTTGACGCCTTTCCCGATCAGGAATTACACGGCGTCGTGACCAAGATGAACGACTACCCGGAGCAAAGCGGCTGGCGCGGCTCGAACGCCAAGGAGTACGCGGCCTTCGTAAAAATCCTCGAACCTCCCGCGGGCATGCGGCCCGGGATGACGGCCGACGTGAGCATTCTCGTCGAGGAAGTGCCTGACGCGCTCCAGGTCCCGGTGCAGGCCGTGGTCGAACAGGCAGGGCGGCACTATTGCCTGATGCGGTCCGGCGATCGGCTGGAGGCCCGCGAGATTCTGCTGGGTTCCACGAACGACAAGTTTCTCATCGTGCAGGACGGTTTGGCCGAGGGAGAGCAGGTACTGCTGAATCCTCGATTGTTCCTCGGCGAAGTGGTCCTGCCCGTGACGACGCCGGCAAGCGTCGCAGCGCGACGTTCCGCTGGGCCCGCATCCCGCGAACGGATCGCCAAGAAGCCGGACGTCGGGGCCGAAAGCAACAGTGAGAACGCAAACGGGGCGGCATTGGGCGGCGGAGGGGGCGAATGAAGCTCGCGGCGCGGATTGAGAATCTGAAGAAAGACTATGTGCTCAGTGGCGAAGTGGTACATGCCTTGCGCGGCGTGTCGCTCGACGTGCCTGAAGGGGATTATGTCGCCATCATGGGCCCCTCCGGCTCCGGTAAGTCGACGTTGCTCAACCTCTTGGGCTGCTTGGATCGCCCCACGGGTGGCAGCTACTGGCTGGGCGACAGCGACGTCGCGCAGATGGACGACGACGAGCTGTCCGAGGCCCGCGCGAACCATATTGGCTTCGTGTTCCAGTCGTACAACCTGATTCCGCAGTTGACGGTGCTGGAGAACATCGAGGTGCCGTTGCACTATCGCGGCCGCGTGACGGCGGCCGAACGCGCCCGCTGCCGCGAACTGGCGGTGCTCGTCGGTCTGGGGGATCGGTTGTTGCACCGGCCGATGCAACTCTCCGGCGGTCAACAGCAGCGCGCGGCGATCGCGCGGAGTTTGGCGAACGACCCGTTCTTTATGCTGGCCGACGAGCCGACCGGGAACCTGGACTCGGTGACGACGACCGAGATCCTCGCGCTCTTGGAACGACTGAACGACGCCGGCAAGACGATCATCATCGTCACGCACGAAGACGATGTTTCGCGCCACGCCAAGCGCATCGTCCGCCTGAGGGACGGCCTGCTGCAATCCGACGAGCGGCTGGATGACACAAAACGCATCCGCGTGGCCGCCCGGGCGTTGGCGGGGTAATCTTAGGCGCTATGCCGTCCGTCGCCAAAACCTTTCGCGGAGCGAAAGGCGACTATGCGTTCCCCCTGCACAGCGATTGTTCCGCATGAATCGCCGTACTCGCGACTTCTAACTTCTGGCTTCTGGCTTCTGGCTCCTGGCTCCTCCAGCTCATGCTTTCCGCCTTCGCCACGACTTGGGTTCTTGGCGTCAAGAGCTTGCTCTTGCACCCGCTCAGGTCGTTGCTGACGGTGCTGGGCATTTTCATCGGCGTGGCGAGCGTGATCTGGCTGTTGGCGATCGGCGAAGGAATCAGCATCAAGGCGCAGGAGCAGATCGCCGAACTCGGCGCTGAGAATATCATCATCCGCTCGATCAAACCGCCCAGCGAAACCACTGAGGGGGCGCGCGGCCTGGTGCCGTATGGCATCACACGGCTCGACTACGAGGCGCTGACCGAGACGATTCCCACGGTAAGCCGCGCGTTGCCGATTCGCGAGGTCACGCGGCAGTTTCGTTACGGGGCGCGGTTTCTCGACGGCCGCCTGGTGGGCTGCACGCCGGAGTACGCCGAGGTGACGCAGTTGGTGATCGACCGCGGGCGTTATCTTTCCGCGGCCGATATGTCGTCCAAGAAGAATCACTGCGTCTTGGCCGCCGCCGTGGCGGAACGGCTGTTTCCTTACGAAGACCCGCTGGGGCGGACGGTGAGGATCGAGCGCGATCCGTATATTGTCGTCGGCGTGCTGAAGCCGCGGGCGGCGTCGGCCGGCATCGGCGGGTCGTTCGCCGCGCAGGATTTTTCCAAGGACGTGTATATTCCCATCTCAACGCTCTGGGCGCGGATCGGCGATCGCGTGTTCACCAACCGCTCGGGGAGTTTCAGCGGCGAGATCGTCGAGTTGAGCCAGGTGACGTTGCGCGTGAACCATGTCGACGACGTGTTGGACACCGCCGAGATCGTGAAAAACACGCTCCGCGAAAAGCACAAGCAGGACGATTACGCGGTGACCGTGCCGCTCGAACTGTTGGAGCAGGCCCGCAACACACGGATGATGTTCATCATGTTCCTGGGCATGATCGCGGCCATCTCGCTGGTGGTGGGCGGCATCGGCATTATGAACATCATGCTGGCCACGGTGACGGAACGGACGCGGGAGATCGGCATTCGCCGCGCTTTGGGAGCGCGCCGCTCGGACATTACGCGGCAGTTCCTGGCCGAAACCGTGGTGCTGTCGGTGCTGGGCGGATTGACCGGCATCGCGGGCGGGCTGATCTGCGCGCCGTTGATCGAAATAGGGCGCAACGCCCTGGAAGCCCTGATGCCGGAGATGATGGCCGATGTTCCCGACGTGATCCGCACGATGACGCCGCGGGTGGTGCCGATGTCGATCCCGTTGGCATTCTTTATTTCGGTGGTCGTGGGCGTGGTGTTCGGACTCTACCCGGCGATGCGCGCGGCGCGGATGAACCCGATTGAGGCGCTGCGGCATACGTAGCCATCGACTGGGCGACTACGAGACTCTAACAGAACGGCGAACCGACCCTTACTCTGACACTCTGGAAGGGCGAGGGGGTTCTGTCAGGGCTACCAGGGCAACGGCGATCGGCTCACATAGATAAACGGGAAGATGCTGGCGACGCCGTCGAAGAAGAGGACGGACGTGAGGGCCAGGAAAAACAGGGTGCAGGCGCGGGCCGCGATTCTTCCGGCGACGCCGGCGGATTTCGCCAGATGCCCGGTGGCGATGGCGGCGGGACCTTGCAGGGTGAAGAAGGCGAGTTGATAACCGGTCCAGCGCGATGTAGCGAGCGCAAAGGTCAGCTCGTGGAACACGCCGCTAACGAAGAACGCCAGTAGCACGCCGCGCGCTGGATGGCGTCGACCGCCGACCTGCAGGAAGACGTTTTGGTAGATCCAATCGTGGATGCGGTAGTTGTACCGCTGCCAGAACTCGGCGACCGATCGCGACAGGAATGCGTGGCTGATGATGGGCCGCGTGTCGAAGCCGGCCAGGCGTTCGAGCCCGTGGAGCGCCCGGGAGATCGATGCAATCGCCAGTGTGAAGGCCAGCAACATCACGACGTGATTGAGCGTGAAACTCGCGCGGATCGCATCGAGCTTGGAGGACGCCAGCAGCGCGAATACGGCCACGGCGGCGCCGACGCCGCCGCCGACAAGTCGCAACAGGTTGGGTATGGGGTTTTCCCGTTGCGTTAAACGCCGCTTGTGGTCTGGATAGACGGCCGCCAACACGGGGAGGGGAACCAGGAAGGCGTAATAGTCGCGAAGCGATAGCGGCTCCGCGCCGCGTCGCTCATGGCGAAGGGCCTCGATCATTTTGAAGAACAATTCGCCCGCCACAAACATCGCCCCGGCGCGCAGCCCAACCTTGGACGGCGGAATCAACAGCGGAAAGGCGAGGATGAGCGGCGCGATGCACGCGCCCACGAACGCGCCGGCGCGACGCCCCAGCCAGAATGGCCACGACGGCGCGAGAATAGCGCAACCATAGGCGGCGAGAATGGCGAGGGCGAGCCAGCCGAGGTCGTGCATCAAGCCTTAGCCGAAATCTGCAATCGCGGTGGACTGGCCGGCGGCATCGTCATCATTGTTTTGACGGCGATTTGCCGCGCGCGGGGAGACGGAACCACAGCATAACGGCTGCGAGGCCTGCGAGCATCAGAGTGCTCGGCTCCGGCGCTGGGTTCACGCCCGCGCCGAAATTGTTGCGGACCATGTTCAGGTCTTCGATGTTGATCTTGCCGTCGCCGTTGGTGTCCCCCAAGACGGCCGGGCCTCCCGTGCCGAAATTGTTGCGGACGTTGTTCAGATCCTTGATATCGACCTGGCCGTCGAAGTTGGTGTCGCCGGGAACCCCGGGTGGGACGGCGCGGATGCCGAACGCTTGGATTCCCGGAATCTCGGGGAGCGAGATCTCACTCACCAGCGCGCCCGAGACGCTGGCCACCAGGCCATCGGGCACGGGAAACGCCGGCGGGTCTTCGTCCGCCGGGTCGGGCCGGTTGTAGTGCATTACCTGGTCCAGGTTGAGCGTGAACGGCACGTTGACCGGTAATTGGATGATGTTCGAGATGACGGTTTCAGGCAGCAAGGCGGCTAGCCGCGTCTGCCCTGGATTGGGTGAGGGCTGCTGTTCGAGCAGGAAGCGGTCGGTCAGGTCTCCACTGGTAACCAAGGGAGGCAAGCCGGATTCCGGCCCACTGAGTCGGGCGGCGCCGTTGAGCAATTCGGTCGTCTCGAAGCCCTGCCCGCCGAAGTTTTGGATGACGATGTCAACATCTTCGAAGTCGATGGCGAAATCGTTATTCAGGTCGCCGATTAAGCCGGGACCGGACTGGCCGATGCGGCTGCCCACGAGTTGCGCGTCGGCGGCGTCGGTGACGCCATCGAGATTAACGTCTGCCGTCGGTCCGATAACGGTCGAGGAATTGATGCTGAAATCGACGCCGAAATTGTATTCGGCGAAGAAGCCCTGCGACGGATACGCTCCGACTTCCGGCGGCGCCTGGTCCGGCCTTGCGATATCGACGATTTCGGGATTGCCCGAATTCAGGATGCGCACCTGCACCGGCACCGTGACGACACCGCGCGGGGCCGTGAGATAGTAGGTGCCCGTGCCGGCGTTGGCGTACCAATAAAAATGCTTGGGGCTGGCGCCGTTGGTGTACCAGCCTTCGCCGCCGGTGGATTTGCGAAGCGTGCCGCCTGAGAGAAATGCAGCCGCCCAGGCGCGAGAATGAGCCCCTGACGTGTCGACACTGCCTGTGTCCACATAGGCGGTCGTCGGGTGCGTGGACGTGGGACTGGACGTGAGATCGAACACCGGGGCGTAATCGTGCGAATGGGCCGTGGCCGTGGCCGTGCCGGCCCGCGAAACGGCCGTCAGGCAAACCACAAGCACACAGATTCCCGCCCAAATGGCTACAACCTGACCAATCCGCAAGAGTTGCATAGGAACGCCCAACACGAGATGAAGCGCCCCCGAACGGGGGAAGCAAGCCTTCATCATAGTTGGAGCGACAGCGATTTGTACTGTTCGGGGCGACTTTTTTTCCTTGAATCGTCGCCCGGCGATGGTTCACACCCCGATTCCGCGGGCCTGTTCGTAGGCCGCAATCTTGTCGGCGTGGCGAAGCGTAAGACCGATGTCGTCCAGCCCCCCCAGCAAGCATTCCCGGCGGAACGGATCGACGTCGAAGGGGACGCTCAAGCCGTGGTCGTCGGTGATGGTGCAGTTGTTCAGATCGACCGTCAGACGATACCCCGGGTGTTGGGCGACACGATCAAACAGGTCCTGGACCTGTTCCTCGCTCAAGCGGATCGGCAGCATGCCGTTTTTGAAACAGTTGTTGTAGAAGATATCGGCGAAGCTGGGGGCGATCAGCACGCGGAACCCGTAGTCCTCGAGCGCCCAGGGGGCATGCTCGCGGCTCGACCCACAGCCGAAGTTGCGCCGCGCGACGAGAATGCTGGCCCCCTTGAACCGCGGCAGGTTCAACTCGAACTCCGGATTGTCGGACCCGTCCTCGCGGAACCGCCAATCGAAGAACAGGAATTTCCCAAAGCCGGTCCGCTCGATGCGTTTGAGGAACTGCTTGGGGATGATCTGATCGGTATCAACGTTGGGCCGGTCCATGGTGAGGACGAGGCCGGTGTGGGTGATGAAGGAGTTCATGGGGGTTTAAGAGGAAGATGAATGTCGAAACGACGATTAGAGCATAATGCCGCGGATGCCCGCGTCGACGAATTGAAGGTCGGGCAATTGGGGATTCAGTCGCCAGGCCTCAGCGAGGAACTTCTTGGCAATCTCCCCATCGCCCAGCTTGGCGTATGCCTCGGCCCGATACTGCGCGGCAAGATCCCAAGAAATCTCGCCGGGCGATTCGCGGAGAAGATCAAGCACACGCTCCCAAGATCGCGAAAGGATCAGCGGAGCGAGCTTCTCAGACATTGCGTCGGAGATGTAACGCACGCGGTCAGAATGCTTGATGGGCGAATCGTCGCTCAGCGTGTAGAGGTCCGCGGAGATGCCGTCGATCCGCGTTTGTTCCTGACGTGTCAGCCGATCCCAGGGCGTGTCCATTTGGTCTCGAAGCTCGTCTGCCTCAGCGGAGTCGCAGTGGCCGTCACGAATCAAACGGTGTAATTCCGTCAGCGACGTGACAATCGAAATGTAGTCCGGGTTCGATTGGAATTGCTTGTCGGACATGCCTATGCCTCGTCAATTACCCAATGCATTCTGGTCGCGACAAGATTCCGCTCGTATGCCGAAAGTGGCATCGGACTTACCGGTTCAATGAGCCCATGAACTTCACTGTCGACTCGCAATTGCAAGCCTGTTGCTATGTTCCCATCTTCGAATGCACCTTCGCCCAACATCCAGCAGCATAGCTGATTGCTACCGGATGCCTTTAATACAAGTGACCTCAAACGAATGGGAATTCGCCATGGTGCAAGTACGCGCCACGACGGCGCCACAGACATACCGCCGGTTGCTGCATGCACGTTGCCGTCTGCAGCCACGGGGATATCCGATGTCCGAACACCAAGGCAAGAAGCCGACTTTCCCACTTCGGGAAACTCACCATCGGCCCGCATCGAGCGATAGACCTTTGGCACTAATCACTCTCCCCGTAATCCTAGACAACTCTATTTATACTCCCACTCCCGCACATCCACAAAATGCCCCTTAATCGCCGCCGCGGCCGCCATGGCTGGCGATACTAAGTGCGTGCGGCCGCCTTTGCCTTGGCGGCCTTCGAAATTGCGGTTGCTGGTCGAGGCGCAGCGCTGGCCGGGCGTGAGGATATCCGGGTTCATGCCGAGGCACATGCTGCAGCCTGCTTCGCGCCATTCGAACCCGGCCTCCTTGAAGATCCGATCGAGGCCTTCTAGTTCCGCCTGCTCTTTCACCTGCCCGCTGCCGGGCACAACCATTGCGTGAACATGATCCGAGACGCGATAGCCCTTCACCACGCTGGCCGCGGCGCGCAGGTCCTCGATGCGGCCGTTGGTGCAGGAGCCGAGGAAGACGCGATCGAGTTTCAATTCCTTGATCGGCGTGCCAGGCTTGATCGCCATGTAGTCGAGCGCGCTGGCAGCCGCCTTGCGCTCGTTCTCATCTTTCAGTTGCGCAGGGTCCGGCACTTTCGCGCCGACGGGCGCGACCTGCCCGGGATTGGTGCCCCAAGTGACCTGCGGTTCGATGTCGCGGGTGTGGAACTTCAGCACGCGATCGTAGGTGGCGCCTTCGTCGGTCGGCAGTTGTCGCCAACGCGCGACGGCGGCGTCGAAATCGCGCGGAGCGAACTCCCGACCTTTAATGTAGGCGAACGTCTTTTCGTCCGGCGCGATCATGCCGGCCCGCGCGCCGGCCTCAATCGTCATGTTGCAGACGGTCATTCGCTCTTCCATGCCCAGGGAGCGAATCGCCTCGCCTGTGTATTCGATCACGTAGCCGGTGCCGCCGTCGGTGGTGATCTGGCCGATGACGTAGAGAATGATGTCCTTGGCGGTCACGCCCGGGGAGAGCGTGCCATCGACGCGGATTTCCATCGTCTTCGGGAGCGATTGGAGGAGCGTCTGCGTGGCCAGGACGTGCTCGACTTCGCTCGTGCCGATGCCGAAGGCCAGCGCGCCGAAGGCGCCGTGCGTGGCCGTGTGGCTGTCGCCGCAGACGATCGTCATGCCCGGCTGCGTGAGGCCGAGTTCCGGGCCGATGATGTGAACGATGCCCTGCTTGCGATCGCCCAGATCGTAAATGTGAACGCCGAACTCCTGGCAGTTGTTGCGGAGCGTGTCGATCTGCTGCTTGGAAATTGGGTCGGCGATCGGCAACCGGCGGTCGGTCGTGGGGACGTTGTGGTCGGGCGTGGCGGTCGTCAGTTCCGGCCGTCGCACCCTTCGTCCGGCGAGGCGTAGCCCCTCGAAGGCCTGGGCGCTTGTGACTTCGTGAACCAGATGGCGGTCGATGTAAAGGAGCGTCTGTTTGCCTGGCTCGTCGTGGACGACATGGGCGTCCCAGATCTTGCGAAACATCGTCCGGGGTGTAGGCGTGGTGCTCATATGGGCGGGAGCGGTATGACTGGTGAACGGTTCGGGGGGCCGGCTTATCGAAGTATACGGCGCTGCACTACCTGGGAAGATTTCGGTGTTCAGTTATCAATGGCAAGCAGGGGCGTCAGTTTGCGGACGGTTTGGGACGGACCCAGGTCTGGTTGTTCTTGTAGCGAGTGGCGCGTTC